>PVMS01181271.1_pt1 | contig 14909 bp, 13 predicted proteins | sample 1853461 | NCBI WGS metagenome assembly PVMS01 (sample SAMN08582032, study PRJNA380276) | Marine sediment metagenome, whole genome shotgun sequencing project. | isolation source: ocean sediment barecode stripped | collected 2017 | reverse complement strand
TGCTGGTCGTCAGCCGGTCGCTGGCCTTGAGTACCACGTCCGGCAGGGCATTGATGAACCCGCCCTGGCCGCGTTGAATGGTCTCTACTTTCATGTTTTCACCGGCGCGGAGCAGGGCATCCGCCAAAGTTTTTCCAGCAACGGGACTGCCCTTGTCGAGCCTGATCTGGGCTGTGTAAACACGGGAGACGACGCCGCTCATCGGGGGTTGCCGGTCGGGGATCAAGCGGGGAGCAATCAGCCACAGATAAAGAACCGCGAATAATCCGGCGATCAGCACCGGGCCCAGGAAATCGAACATGTTGAATGGATCCATGCCCATGTCGGCGGCCACATTGACCACCAGCAGGTTGGTCGAAGTGCCGATGGTGGTCGACATACCCCCAAAAATACTGGCGAAACCCATTGGGATCAGCGAACCGGAAGGTGAGCTCCCGGTGCGCACGGCCACGCCGATGAGAATAGGCAGCATCAGCACGACGATGGGCGTGTTATTGATGAAGGCGCTCAGCGTGGCAGTGATCAATATGGTAAACAAAAGCGATATTGCCGGGCCTTTGCGCCACAGACGGGCCAGGAAACGGCCCACCGGCTCGAGCGCACCGGTTCGAATCAATCCCTGACCGACCAGCATCAGCCCACAAACGGCTACCAGGGCCTTGTGCCCGAAACCGAGAAAAAACTCACTGGGGTGAAGCACCTCGCCGTTTGATTCGAATGGAAACAGCGCGAAACCAGCGGTCAATGTAACCAGTACCACCAGGCTGGTCGTCTGTAATGGAATGGTATCTCGGGTGAACAGGACCAGAGCCACGATGATCAGGGCCATCACGGCCAGTGCGTGTGTATTGGGGAGCGCCAGTTCCAGCATTCTAAATCCTTGTCCCGTTCCACCCTGTCTGATTCAGTCGGCAAACATTGTGCGATCTGGCAAACTCAGGCTGTCGCCGGTTCACTGGTTCGATGTTCTCTCAGAATACCGGGCAAATAGCCGTTCCCCGGACCGATCAGGTAGCAGTCTACCTGATTTTGGTTTCAGCCCACTGATTCCACCTGAGCCGTCTGCCGCTGTCCAGGCCTGAAATGATGGGCTTGCGGTACCGCATTTGCTGTCATATGCTGCCATGGCCTGTCCAGGAAAACAGATTCTACACGCCACAGATGAGCCACACCCGCTAGTGAATAATTCCGAACACCTGTTTGTCGCCATCGACCCGGTAGCCTTTTCAGTCGGCCCCCTGAGCGTGCACTGGTATGGAATCATGTATTTCCTGTCTTTTATTTTATTCTGGGCCTGGGGTCACTGGTTGGCGAAGAACCGGACGTGGTGGGGCTGGACGCCTCAGGATGTCGGTGATTTCCTGTTCTACGGCATGCTCGGGGTAGTGCTTGGCGGCCGCATCGGTTATGTCCTGTTTTACAGCTTCGACAGCCTGATGCAGGATCCGCTGTTCATTTTCAAAATTACCCAGGGCGGTATGTCATTTCACGGCGGCCTTGTGGGTGTGATTGCCGCGATGTGGTGGTTCGGCCGGCATAGTGGCAGATCGATCTGGCAAGTGGCGGATTTCGTGGCGCCGCTGGCACCGTTGGGGCTTGGACTGGGCCGAATCGGCAATTTCCTGGGTGGCGAATTATGGGGAAGAGTGAGTGACGTCCCCTGGGCCGTCGTGTTCCCCAATGCGCTACAGCCCGGCGGTTGGCAGTCCGAACAGATCAGGGCGGCCTGGGCGAGTGGTTCTCTGGATCACCTGGCCCGGCACCCCAGTCAGCTGTACCAGGCTTTCGGAGAAGGACTGCTCCTGTTTTTATTACTGGCGGTCTATTCCAGCAAGCCCAAGCCCGTCGCGGCCGTGTCAGGACTGTTTCTGGCCGCTTACGGTTGTTTCCGCTTTATGGCAGAATTCTTTCGTGAACCCGACGAGCACATCGGGTTCCTGTGGGGTGAGTGGCTGACCATGGGAATGGTGCTTTCGCTGCCCATGGTTTTGGCGGGTGTCATCATCATGTTGTACGCCTACCAAATGGCCGGTAAGACTTCGGCATCCGGTATCTGATTTCCTGGGGCAAGCATGCAAAACTACCTTCAACTGTTGCAGCATATCCTCGACCAGGGCACGCGCAAATCCGACCGTACCGGGACCGGGACCATCAGCCATTTCGGATATCAACTGCGTTTCGACCTGGCGGCCGGATTTCCGGCAGTCACCACCAAGAAACTGCACTTCAGGTCCATCATCCACGAATTGCTGTGGTTCCTGCAGGGCAGCACCAACATTGGCTATCTGAATGATAATGGCGTGACCATCTGGAATGAGTGGGCGACCGATGAGGGCGAACTTGGTCCGGTCTACGGCGCGCAATGGCGGGACTGGATCGCTCCGGATGGCCGGCATATCGATCAGATCACTCAATTGCTGGCGGATCTGAAGAACAAGCCGGATTCCCGCCGGCACATTGTTTCCGCCTGGAATCCCGCCTTGTTGCCGGACGAGTCGCGCAGTCCGAAAGAGAATGCAGCCCTGGGTCTGCAGGCCCTGCCACCCTGCCACACGATGTTTCAGTTTCATGTCGCGGATGGCAGGCTCAGCTGCCAGATGTATCAGCGTAGCGCGGATGTCTTCCTCGGCGTGCCGTTCAACATCGCATCCTATGCCTTGCTGACTCTGATGATTGCGCAAGTCACGGACCTGCAGCCGGGTGACTTTGTACACACGTTCGGGGACGTGCATATCTATCTGAATCACCTGGATCAGGTGCACACCCAGCTCAGCCGTGAACCGCTGCCACTGCCGCAAATGAAACTGAATCCGGACTGCACAAACCTGTTCGATTTTGATTACGAAGACTTCGAACTGGTCAACTATGAGTCTCATCCGGGCATCCGGGCGCCCATTGCAGTCTAGCCGGAGCGGTTTCCTTTGATGACAGAATCCGCCCGCTTGCTCGATCCGGTCTGCGGCATGGTTGTTTCCGCTGACGGGCCACATCACTTTGTACACCAGGAACAGGATTATTATTTCTGCTGCCAGCGCTGCCTGGAGCGATTTTCGGCAGATCCCGACCTGTTCCTGAAGCAGGAAGAGGAGACAGACTCCTGCTGCGCCGGCCAGGCACAGCAGGCGCCCTCTACCGTTTCCGCAAAGGCGGTTCATATTTGTCCCATGTGCCCGGAAGTGCGCAATATAGGCCCGGGTGTCTGCCCCAGTTGCGGCATGGCACTGGAGGCTGAAGAGATAAGCCTGGAGGAAGAAGACCATTCTGAGCTGAGGGATATGACCCGGCGCTTCATCGTGTGTGCCATATTGACGGTGCCGGTGTTCATGGTGGCGATGGGCGCTATGATTCCGGGGTTTCACGACTGGCTGCCTCGTGGTTCCGGCCGCTGGATCGAATTTCTGCTGGCGACACCGGTGGTGTTGTGGGGTGGCTGGCCATTTTTTGTGCGTGGCGGGCAATCCATCATCAATCGTCACCCCAATATGTTTACCCTGATCGCACTCGGCACCGGCGTGGCTTTCCTCTACAGCGTGGTCGCGGTTCTTTTTCCAGGGCTGTTTCCCGGCTCTTTCCGGCATGCCGACGGGACCGTGGATCTCTATTTCGAAGCCGCTGCTGTGATCGTGACACTGGTATTGATGGGGCAGGTGATGGAATTGCGTGCCCGCAGCCGGACCAGCCAGGCGATCAGGGCTCTATTGGGACTGGCGCCGAAAACGGCCAGGCGTATTTCAGCTTGCGGCGGCGAAAAGGATGTCCCGCTGGAAGAGATCCAGGTCGGCGATAAATTGCGGGTGCGGCCCGGCGAGAAAATTCCGCTGGACGGCCGGGTGCTCGAAGGCAGAAGCCACGTCGATGAATCGATGATCAGCGGCGAACCGGTTCCGGTAGAAAAGAAGGAAGGCGACAGCGTGATCGGCGCCACGCTAAATGGCAGCGGTAGCCTCGTGATCGAAGCCCGCAAGGTGGGAATGGACACCATGCTGTCACAGATCGTGCAGATGGTGGCCCAGGCGCAACGCAGCCGGGCGCCGGTGCAAGGCACGGTGGACAGGATAGCGGCCTGGTTCGTGCCTGCAGTGGTGCTTGCTTCCATCGCTGCTTTCACCCTGTGGGCATTGCTGGGCCCGCAACCGGTAATGGCCTATGCCATTGTCAACGCGGTGGCCGTTCTCATTATCGCCTGCCCTTGCGCGCTCGGTCTGGCCACACCCATGTCCATCATGGTGGCCTCAGGCAAGGGCGCAGGCCACGGTGTGCTGTTCCGCAATGCGGAGTCCATGGAAACGCTGAGCAAGGTGGATATCGTTGTAACCGACAAGACCGGAACCCTGACCGAGGGTAAACCGGGCCTGGTGAGCGTGCATGGCGACAAAGGCATGGAGACCGATGAACTACTTCGCCTGGCGGCTGGTCTGGAGAAGGCCAGCGAGCACCCACTGGCTGCTGCAATCGTCGACGGCGCCAGCGCACGGGGTATCACCGCAGCTGCTGCCGAGAGTTTTGAATCAATAACCGGAATGGGCGTCACGGGCCGGGTTGAAGGCCGATCAGTGGTGCTCGGCAATACGACCCTGCTGGCTCAACTGGACATCAGCCATGAGCATTTTCAGGACCGGGCCAAAGTTTTAAGGTCCGATGGTCAAACGGCCATTTTTGTGGCGGTGGACGGTCAGGCCATGGGCTTGCTTGGGGTCGCGGACCCGATCAAATCGACCAGCCGGGAAGCCATCCTCGAACTGCAGCGGGAAGGGCTGAAAGTGGTCATGCTGAGCGGTGATAACCTGGCGACAGCCGAAGCCGTTGCGCAGAAGCTCGCTATCGAGGAAGTCAGCGCGGGAGTTTTACCAGCGGAAAAAGTCAAGCGGATTAAAGCTTGGCAGGCCGCGGGCCACACAGTGGCCATGGCGGGGGACGGCATCAACGATGCGCCCGCGCTGGCGCAGTCCGATGTGGGTATAGCCATGGGCACCGGTACGGACGTGGCCATGGAATCAGCCGGAATTACCCTGGTTGGCGGGGACCTGCGCGGTATCGTCCGGGCCCGCCGTCTGAGTCGCGCCACCATGAAAAACATACGTCAGAACCTGTTTTTTGCCTTCTTTTATAATAGCCTCGGCGTGCCGGTGGCCGCCGGCATACTGTACCCCTGGTTCGGCATACTACTCAGCCCGATGATCGCCGCCGCAGCAATGAGCTTCAGTTCGGTTTCGGTGATTGCAAATGCCCTCAGACTCAACCGGCTGAGGCTCTGATTATCTGATGTTCAAAGAAAAAACAATCACCCTGATAGCCGCCATGGCGCACAATGGCGCAATTGGATTTGATGGCAAGCTGCCCTGGCACCTTTCCGCGGAGCTGAAGCATTTCAAAGAAACCACCATGGGCAAGCCGATTGTCATGGGCCGCAAGACCTGGGAAACGATCGGGCGCGCATTGCCCGGCCGGCAGAACATCGTGGTAACGCGTAACCGTGATTACCGGGTCGAGGGTTGCACCGTTGTCCAGTCGTTCGACGAAGCCATGGATAAAGCCGTTGGCGAGGAAGTCATGATCATCGGTGGCGGCCAGTTGTATCGACAGGCGCTACCGCTGGCCGACCGGTTGATACTGACCCTGGTCGATTGTGAACCCGAGGCGGACACATGGTTTCCAGACTGGAACAAAGAAGAGTGGCAAGAAATCAGCCGGCGCTCACAGCCGGCAGACGAAAACAATGAGCTCTCCTACAAAGTCCTGATGCTGGAAAGGTCATAATCGTATTCCGCAGGATCAAAGCAACCGGCCTATCAGGGAGAGGTCGGGGACCTGCTTGCAGGACAATCGGGCTGTCGGGAACAGCCGATTAGTGCCCAGGGAAGGCTTGAACGTGTCCTGCAAGCAGGTCCCCGATCTCTCCCTCGGCACTGCTTTTTTCGCGAGCAAGGCTCGCTCTTACATTTGAAATGAACCACCGAAGGGAAAAAGGTCGCCCGCATGGCGGCCTCCTACAAATCAGACTGGCTTATTTTTAAGGTTTTGGCTCAGATCGTTTACGACTCTGCTCGTGTTTAGTGTCGGTGGAACCTGCCCGGAACCTGGATTAGAGCCCGGTCTTCGAGCCTTACTGCACTGAGTCGACCACCCCAGACACAGCCTGAATCCACACACAGCAGGCGCTTTTTCATCAACAACCCCAAAGCCGCCCAGTGGCCGAAAGCCACCGTCACCTTGCGGGTCTTCCGGTGCTTGTGCTTGAACCAGGGTTTGTACGACTTGGGGGCGCTGCCGGGCGGGCCGCTGGCGCTGGCCAGGATCTTTCCTTTGGCGTCGCAAAAGCGCAGCCGCGTCAGAATATTGCTGGTCAGGCGCCGGCGTTTCCAACCGGTTCGGTCGTCCTGCCACTTCCGTACCCAGTTCTTGTTCATTTTGGCGAAGAACTTCCCGCTCTTTTTCGATCGCAGTACTTTTTCGACTTCGGCTGCACAGGACAGCGTCTGCTGCACCGACCATTGCGGAACGACCCCAGCGTGAACCATCAGTGTCTGATGCTTTTTCGACCAGTAAGCCAGTGGTTGCCGCTGTAACCAGGCCATCAGCTGTTCGCGGTCAGGGGCCTGCAGGATGGCATCCATCTCACGGTTCCTGCAACCACCATCAGGAAATTTGTAGTTTTGGCCCAGAAGGTACATGTCGTGGTTGCCAAGCGTCATCTTGAATCGTTTGCCCAGGCTGTGCAGCAGGCGCAGAGTCTCCAGCGACTGACCGCCACGGTTTACCAGGTCACCCGGGCACCACAGCCTGTCGGCTGCCGGATCGAAATTGATCTTCTCGAGCAGCCGTTGTAATTGGTCGTAACAACCCTGGATGTCACCAATCAGGTAAGTGGCCATGTTTCTTGATTCTTAATTGTTGCGAATAATCTACAACGAACCGGTGCCTGATAACAGAACTTAATGCAATGATTCAGGAGCGGCCAGAACGAACTCCGGAATGGGCGCCGAGAACGATTCTCCGCTATCGGTGACAAATTCATAGCTGCCGGACATGGAGCCAGTGGGTGTCGGGATGAGCGCGCCGCTGCTATACGTAAATGACTGGCCAGGTTCCAACCTGGGCTTTTCGCCAACCACACCTTCACCCCGGACTTCCTGAATGTAACCATTCCCGTGCGTGATGATCCAGTGCCTGTTCAACAGTTTGACCGGAATCTCCATCAGGTTGGTGATGGTGATTTCGTATGCGAATGCATATTGTGTGTTTTGACGGCCGAGGTATTGCGGATTCGGATTGATTTCTATCGTTTTCATTTTGTGCCGTTCATGATGCTGATCCCCGTGGTCCACCCCAGGTGGCCCTACTATCATTTCATTAATAGTGACAGATCTGCAAATTGCTGCAAGCTCAGGGCTTCTGGTCTCAGGCCCGGATCGATCCCGGCGCTCTCGATGACAGAAGCGCTCAGCAGCTGGCGCAAACTGTTTCGCAGGGTCTTGCGGCGCATCGAAAAAGCCTGAGTGACAAGGCGCTGCAATGAATCCATGGAATCGATATGGACTGGCGGTGTCCGGTGCGGAACCAGGCGAACGATTGCGGATTGAACTTTTGGTGCGGGTTTGAATGAGCCGGGTTGAACAGAAAAAAGTGGTGTGACCTCGCATCGATACTGACACATGATCGATAACCTGCCCCAGGCTTTGCCGCCGGGTGTGGCGGCCATCCGATTGACGACTTCCTGTTGCAGCATGAAATGCATGTCGATCAGCAACTCACTCCATTGCAATAGGTGAAACAACAGAGGCGTGGAAATGTTGTAGGGCAGGTTGCCCACCAGCCGGAATGGGCGTCCTGCGGTAATCTCCCCATAGTCCATTTTCAATGCATCTCCGGTGTGTAGCGTCACGCCGGGATTGCTGTGAAATTGCCGCTCGAGCCGCGCTGCCAGATCGCGGTCGATTTCGACCAGGTGCAACTCAACACCGGACTCGGCCAGCGGACGGGTCAGGGCGGCCTGGCCGGGCCCGATTTCCATCATGAGCTGGCCTGGTGCGGGTGCAACAGAGTCCACGATCCTCTGGATGACCGTGGGGTCTGTCAGGAAGTTCTGCCCGAACCGTTTACGCGCCTTGTGTTTCAATTTTTCCTGCCATTCAGAGATGACCGGCCATTTGCTGCGCTGACAGGGCCGCATGGTACAGGCTGGAAGCGTCCGCCTGGCCTGTGCCGGCAATATCCAGCGCGGTACCGTGATCGACCGAAGTCCGAATGAATGGCAGCCCCAATGTGATATTGACGGACTGGCCGAAACCCATGTGTTTGAGCACCGGCAGGCCCTGGTCGTGGTACATGGCCACCACGGCATCGCAGGCGGCGATGGCCGGAGGGGTGAAGGCCGTGTCAGCCGGTACCGGTCCCTTGATGGCCATGCCACCAGCGCGCAGGCGCTCGATTACCGGACCGATGATAAGGTCGTCCTCCCGCCCCAGGTGTCCGCCTTCACCGGCATGAGGATTCAGGCCCAGAACCTGCAGCCGTGGCCGGGCGATGCCGAAGCGCTGCCTCAATGAGGTCTCGGTAATGCGGATGACGGCTTCCAGCTTATCCGGCTCAATCGCATCGGCCACATCTCTCAACGGCAGGTGAGTGGTGGCCAGGGCAACCCTCAAACCCGGAGCTGCCAGCATCATGACCACCTGTGCTGCGTGGCCCAGATCGGCCAGAAACTCGGTGTGACCGCTGAAAGCCACCCCGGATTCGTTGATGACGGCTTTGTGCACCGGCCCGGTGACCATCGCTGCCGCGTGACCTTCATTAATCAATGAAACGGCCTGTCGCAAGGTGCTCAATACATAGGCGGCGTTATCCGGATCCGGCTGTCCCGGTCGTGCCGGGCGGGAAAGATTCACTGGCAGGCAGGCCAGTTCTCCGGCTGAGACCTGATCGCCCGGTTTCCAGAGCGTAATTTCCAGGTCACAAGCCAGTTGCCTGGCTGCCTGGCGAAGAAGGCTGGGATCGGCCACCGCCAGCAGGCGGAATTCGGGGTGCTTGAGACTGAGCTTGAGAACAATTTCCGGCCCTATGCCGGAGGGTTCTCCGGGTGTGACTGCAAGAACCGGCACATCGATAATCATTTCAGCAAATTGGATCTAGGAACTCTGTTGCCCCGGAAGGCGGATTTCCACGAATGCTTCATCCCTGAACTGACGCAGGACTTTTTCAATCTCCTGGTCCGCCTTGCGCCGGCGGATTTGCTCACGGGCCTCACCTCGTATGGCTTCCTCGGTACGGTCCATTTCCCGCTTGTCGAGCAATTCCATGATGTGCCAGCCACTTGTGGTCTGGAACGGTTCGCTGGTCTGGCCTTTGTTCAGGGCGACCAGGGTCTGATAAACCCGGTCACCATAAGCTTCGGGCGGGAACCATCCCATTTCGCCGCCCAGATTGGCGCTGGTTGCATCGTCCGAATGTTCCTTGGCCAGTGCGGCAAAGTCCTCACCGTCTTTCAGCTGCTGTTGTATCCCGGTGATCTGTTCCATCGCCACGCGGGGCGTGACCAGTTCATTGATTTCGATCATGATGTGGCGCGCATTATATTCCTCGACAACGACCTGCCGCTCCTCGCGGTAATCGTTAACTTTGACGATATGGAAACCCGCCGGGCTGCGGATGGGCTGGGTAAAATCGCCCGGCTTCAGATCCCGCACGGCATCGGCGAAAAAGGCCGGTACGGTGTTCAGGTCGCGCCAGCCGACACTGCCGCCTTCGAGCGCCTCCTGGCTGTCTGAATAGCTGATGGCCGCCGATGCAAAGTCCAGGCCGTCGACCAGGCGCTGGTATACATCATCCGCCTTGAACTGTGCTTCCTTGATCTGTTGTGGCGTGGAGCCATCGGGTAATGACATCTGTATGTGGGAAATATTGTATTCGCCGCCACTGAGGTCTTCTGACGTCAGGAGAATGTCCACCTCGGTATCGGTGATAGGATCCATGCCGCTGACGATGCGCTGGCGCAGGCGATCGGTCATCAACTCTTCACCGATATTGCGGCGGAATTCGGCAAAATCCTCACCGTCTGATTCGATCACCTGGCGCATTTGCTGCAAGGTTATGCCATTTTGTTGCGCCAGATTCACCAGGGCCTGATCAACGTCCGCATCACTGATCCGGATTCCGGTTTGCAGGGCTCTTTGAACCTGTAATTCACGCATGATCAGGCGCTCGAGCACCTGGCCTTGCAGCAGGTTCATCGGCGGCATGGCATCTCCGCTGGCCTTGATCCGTTCGACAATTCCTGCCACGGCGAGGTCCAGTTCACTGCGCAAAATGACATCTTCATCGACCAACGCAACGATGGAATCGATCGGCTCAACCGGAGGTCTGGTGGTTTGCGCTTCGAGTTGAATCGGGGGCGCTGCAGCGACAACGGCAAGCGCCACAACAAGAACCGCTTTTAATAGCGGTTTGGGCGCCTGGCTCGTGGGCTTCGCTGAATTGGAATGAGGGAACAGGAACATCAGGAGTTTCTCCGGAAAAATGGCCGCCTGCCATTTGACGCCGGCAAGCACGAATTTCCCATTTTAACCCATGCGGACGGCAAGGGTTAAGCCGCAATTTGCAACTGAGCCGCTCATTCGCGGAACAGCTCCTTGTCGCGGGTACCCAGGCTGGCCAGGCCCTTCAGGCTAAGCTCGAAGAAGATACCGTCCCGATAGTCACCGTCGCGGTTTTTCAGGTAACGGCGAAGCACCGTGCGAATGGCCCAACAGCAACTTTCGTACTCAACCCCACCCTGGATTTCAAGCATGTCGTTATCTGCGAATGAGTAATTGATCCGCGAAAGTACACGCCAGCGTTCGTTAATAGGCCAGAACACACGGAAATCGAACTGATCTACCCTTTGCCGGCGGAAGCGGTATTCGAATCCGATCCGTTGCCCCTTGCTGCCGGACCAGCGCAGCCCAAAACTACCGACGTCCACACGGTTATTCTCCCAATCGTACTGCAGACCGGCAACGGTGCTGAGACGTGTGAATGGGTGCCAGGTGAGTTCTGCGATAAACGGGGAAGCATTTTCATGGGTCACCGGCCGGTCATCGAGCTGTACCAGCTGAGACCTGAAAAAGAATATCTGTCCGAGACTCAGACTCCACAGTTCCAGCCCGTTTTCGCCTTTGAATGTGCGCGTGGTCAGGGCCATTGAAAGCTGGTTGGCGTCTGCCTGCCGGTCAGCACCTGCAAACCGGTTCGTGTTGAATAACTGGCTGAAGCCAAACGTGAATTCACCGGTATCGAAGTCCGGCAGGTCGTCCTGGTTTTCGTAGGGAACGTACAGGTAGTACACACGCGGCTCAAGCGTCTGCGTGTCTCCACCTTTATTTATACGGTCAAAATACAGGCCGGCATCGAGGTTCGCGACCGGCAGGCTGCGCTTGGGTGATTCATCACCTGGAAACCCCACCCGGTCCAGGTCATAACTGGTGTAACGATATCCCAGGCTGGGCTTGATGAAACCCCAATGGGCGAAGCGGTGCCAGTAAAGCTTCGGGTAGAGATCGAGACGTCCTCCCGTGGCGCCAAAATCCCGATCGAAATAAACCAGTTCGGAATCCAGCGCAAAGTACAGATCGCTGCGGCCCAGTGGTCTGTCCAGCCAATAACCGAGGCGAGGAACGCGCCGGTAGGGTTCGTTTTCCGGCTTGACACCTTCATCGATAACCTGGAAATCATCGGCCATCACTTCAAAACGCCAGTAGCGGCCGACACCGTTCATCGCCGCACTGCTGCGCAGAAACTGCCTGGACGTCTGGTACAGGCTGGCGCCGAAATCCTGGAAATACTGATCATCACTGACCTGATCGATCACTAAAGACGTGCGCCATTTTCTCCAGGGCGCGGCATTGTGCCGAAAGCGGTAGTGATAGCGGCGCTCGCCGGTTACCCGGTCATCCGGCAAATAGTCGAAGTCCAGGTTGCCGTGCGTTTTCCGGGTCAGGAACCGGTAGTCGCCACTTAACATGAAGCCGCGCTTTGTATAGTAGCGGGGTTCCAGTGTGGCATCCTGGTTGGGCGCAATATTCCAGTAGAACGGGATTCCGAACTGGAGTCCATTATCGTTGGTATTGCCAAAGCTGGGATACAGGAAGCCCGTTTTACGCCGCTCATCTATTGGAAACGTGAACCAGGGCGCGTAGAGGATGGGAATGCCCTTAAATTTCAGTTTGGCCCCTCTTGCAACGCCTATGCCCTCATCGTGTTTCAGTTTGAGCTCGCTCGCCGACAGCACCCAGTCGGGTTTTTCACCGGGGCAGGTGGTGTACACGAGCTGGTTCAATTTTGATGTATGTCCTCCGATCAGTTCGACGTACTCGGCTCGGCCGTTGGCGCTGGAGCCGGTCAGACCGTAATCGATCAGGGAAAACCGGCCGGATTCGTCGATGAAATTGTAATGAGCCCCGGTGCCCTTGACCCAGACCTGCTGGTCTTCGTATGACACCGCGCCGGGGACTGTGACGATCTCGGTATTGGGGTCGTATAAAATACGTTCCGTTGCCAGGTATTGGTCGGCGCGGTACAGCTCTACGTGTCCGGTGGCTTCACCCTGCGAACTGTTGCCGGCGTCCAGTTGCTCCGCATAGATGATGACCAGGGCGCCGCTGCGGTCCGGCGCCGGGGGTAAAACAGAAGCGATCGCCGGGTCAGGGCAGGAGACAGCGGTCTCCGTTATCCGTACCTGTCCATGGACGCTGGTGCTGGCCAGGAACAGGCCGGCACCGGCCATGATGACAGCCCTTTTCATTCTTTTTGGAAGCTCTGTTGGAGGCAAGTTTTGTTGCCCTTTTTATAGTGTAATAAAGCCGAGCGCTAAGTTGTCACAGATCGCGACCGGAAGCAATCGTTGCGCACGGCTCACTCAGCCAGGCACTCCGTAGCTCCTTGCCCAGGGCCGCCTTTTCGGCCGCCTTCTGCTGGAACTGGCGGATATCCCGGCCCACTGATTGGTACAGATTCCTGAAGGCGCAGACGCCACCATGATAACTGTTGATGAGTGCCAGCCGGGCGTTGTTGAGTTCCCTGGAAAACCAGGATTTGAAGTAATTTTCGCCGCCCCACTGCTGATCCACCAGGGCCATGTATTCCGACTCCATCTCGGAAAAAACGGCTTTCTTGTTCGCTCTCATGACAGGGTCACTGCGACCGGAGTCGTATACCTCGGCCAGGCGTCCCCGGGTTGTCAACAAGAGTGAATTGAAGTGGGCGGAAGCTTTTTCCATTGACTGCCAGCGCTGCATGAGTTCATCACGCTCCGTTGCCTGCAGCCATTGCCTGACTCCCGCTTCCTCAATAAAGCCCGCATACGCTTCGTTGAATCCGGTAGCGCCCTTGACGTAGAGTTGCTGGTGCGCCAGTTCATGAAATATGAATGCCGCCAGTTGCTCATCGGAATACTGCAACATGGTATCCAGCAGCGGATCGTCGAACCAGCCCAGGGTGGAATAGGCGATGGCAGGCGAGATGGTCACATCCCAGGATTTTTCTTTCATCCTGTTCGCAAACCGGGCTGCTTTGTCCTGCTTGAAATAACCGCGGTACGGAACGCAACCTGACACCAAAAAGCACCATTGCCTGGCATCCAGTGAGAATTCGGGAGCGGCAACCACGTTCCAGCTGACAGCCTGTCGTCCGGTGCGTACGAATTCGGTATAGCTGTCATTGTCCGGCAGCCCCAGTTCTGCAGTCGCGAAAGTGCGGATTTCCAATGCCAGTTCCAGTTCCTGCCGGAGTTCCGGATCAGCTGCACCCTGATCCAGGATGGCCTGGATGTTTTCCCGCTGGCCCATCAGCTGCAGGTGCCCGGAAACAGCCTGGGTATAGTAGGAAGGTCCGGCACATCCGGCCGACAGCAGCAGGAAAAGACCGGCAGCGGCGGCAAGAAGCAGGGCGGGGCGGTTGGTCATTTGTTTGGGCCGTATGCGTGATGTCTTTGGTCAGGTACCACTGAGTTTTTGCAGGCTTTGTTCGGGCCAGGGTAAATTTTAGGTACTATATCGTGAATCATGATTGCCGGTGAAACAGGCAGGTTGGACCTTTTATGAGCAAATCAAGCAAATCAGAACAGGACTGGAAAGAGGAGTTGACGCCTGAGCAATATCGCATCACTCGGGAAGCAGGCACCGAGGCGCCCTACAGCGGAAAGTATGACCAGCACTGGGACCAGGGAAGCTACTTCTGCGTCTGCTGCGGGAATCCCCTGTTTGGCTCGGAAAGCAAATTCAACGCCGGTTGCGGCTGGCCCAGTTTTCATTCTGAACTGGAGGAGGCGAATGTCGTACAGCGGCCTGACTATGCAAATGGCATGAGCCGGATCGAGTTGCTGTGCAGGCATTGCGATGCCCATCTCGGGCATATATTTCCGGATGGGCCACCGCCTACCGGCATGCGCTACTGTATCAATTCGGCTTCGCTGGAATTCCGGGAGGATGAGAGTGAGGAGTGAGGTGTGATTAAGGTTTTTGAGAATTTTGATTTCAGTCGGGTGGGGCAGATGCAGTCTTTACTCGAGTCTCATGGCATTAAGACCTTCATAAAGAACCAGTATGGCTCATCCGTCATGGGAGAAGTGCCTTTTGTGGAGGTTGTGCCTGAGTTGTTCGTGTTGGAACAGAAAGACCTTGCCCGGGCGAAAGAATTATTGTTGCTGGATCTTCCGGTGGAAGGAGAGGAAGAGGATTGGGTTTGTGCGGAATGTGGTGTGGATGTGGAAGGGACATTTCACCGTTGCTGGAAGTGTGGTGGGGGAAAGGACGAGGCCTAGCTGTGAAATCCAGCAACGTTATTCATACAAAGCGTTTTCGTTGCATGAAATGACCAAAAGCAAACGCTTTGTATGAATAACGTTGCTGGATTTCACAGCTAGGCCTCGTCCTTCCCCC
>PVMS01174397.1_pt1 | contig 14916 bp, 10 predicted proteins | sample 1853461 | NCBI WGS metagenome assembly PVMS01 (sample SAMN08582032, study PRJNA380276) | Marine sediment metagenome, whole genome shotgun sequencing project. | isolation source: ocean sediment barecode stripped | collected 2017 | reverse complement strand
GGGAATTATTGTTCTCTATTTCTTCTTATTAAGGGGCGAAAATGTTCTTACCGAGGGCCTGGGTAATTCCATCAAAGGATTTACAATCTCCAGTGCCCTTGTGGGCTGTATTATCGGTGGATCCCTGGGAGGATATATCAGTCAGAGTATCGGTCGGAAAAAGGGACTCATCCTCGCTGCTATCCTCTTCCTGATCTCTGCACTGGGATCAGCAATGCCCGAGAAGCTTAACTTCATGGGACTGGCCACCATCAGCTCTTTTATCTTCTACCGGGTTGTTGGAGGTATTGGTGTAGGACTGGCGTCCATGCTTTCGCCCATGTACATCGCTGAGATTGCCCCTGCCAATGTTAGAGGAAAACTGGTTTCATGGAACCAGTTCGCCATTATCTTTGGTATGCTGGTAGTCTATTTTGTGAACTACACCATTGCAAATGGACAGGCAGCTGATTGGATCAATGCCACAGGCTGGCGCTGGATGTTCGGCTCTGAAACCATCCCTGCGATTCTCTTCCTTATCCTGCTCTTCTTTGTACCTGAATCGCCCCGTTTTCTGATACTGAAAAAGAAGGAGAACGAAGCACTGGCCCTGTTAAAAAAGATCAATCCGGGCACGGCCGACCAGGTATTATCGGAAGTAAAACTTTCGTTGAAAGAGAAACGGGCTCCCTGGTTATCCTTCGGTGGACTGATTATTGTAATAGGGATTCTACTCTCGGTCTTCCAGCAATTTGTGGGGATCAACGTTGTTCTCTACTATGCAGGGGATATATTCAGAAGTATGGGATTGGGAAATGATTCCTCTTTACTGCAGACCATCATTGTGGGTATTGTCAACCTGACCTTTACTGTAGTTGCCATTCTTACGGTCGACAAGTTCGGCCGTAAGCCCCTGATGATCATCGGAGGTGTCGCCATGGGGGTAAGTATGCTTGCCCTTGGATTCTCCTTTTACTTTGGGAAGATCGGGATCCTTGCTCTGATCTTTATGCTTAGCTATACGGCTGCCTTTGCCATGAGCTGGGGACCTGTGACATGGGTCATGCTGGCAGAAATCTTTCCCAACAGCATTAAAGGAGCCATGTCCATTGCCGTAGGAGCTATGTGGATTGCCAACCTGATCGTCTCCTGGACCTTCCCTATGATGAACGAAAGTTCCGTTCTAACCAGCTTGTTCAGTCATGGATTCTCTTACTGGATTTATGGCCTGATGGGATTCATTGCTGCCTGGTTTGTATTCAGGCTGGTTCCTGAAACCAAAGGGAAGACCCTGGAGGAGATAGAAGGGATCTGGAAGGCTTAGAATGTTGGAATGTTAAAAAATTGTAAGTTAGAGATATGAAAAAAATAAATCTGTTTATTAAAACAAGCCTTGTTGCAATTTCAGCAATGGCACTATTAAGCTGTGTAATGAAATCAGAACCTGCCGACAGCATTAGTTTCTATGTGGGATCGTCCAATGGAGATCTCTCCCACTCCATCTACCTGTGTAAACTGGATCCCGAGAAGGAAACCTTTTTGGTAGTGGACTCATTTGCCGGTGCTAAAGGGGCTTCCTATCTGGATCTTGCACCAGGAGGAGCCCACCTCTATGCAATCAATCAGAATAACTGGACCGAAGAAAGTCACCATTCAACTGTCAGCTCATTTGCTATAGATCTTTCATCCGGAAGCCTGAAACTTCTAAACAGTCAATCCAGTGAAGGTTCCGGCATCTGCTATATCCATTGCAATGAGAAGGGTAATTATATTTTTGCAGCCAATTATGGCAGCGGTCATGCCACTGCACTTCCGGTGAATGAAAAGGGTGAGATTTTGCCAGCCAGCTCTGTGATGATTGGAGAAGGTTCGGGACCGGTAGAAAGCCGGCAGCAGGGTCCCCATGCCCACCAGGTGATTCTGGACCCCGGACAAAATTTCCTGCTTGTTCCGGATCTGGGAACCGACAGGGTAATGATCTATGCCTTTGATGCTGAAAGCGGAACTCTAAGTCCCAATCCGGCCCAGACCTATTTTGAATTGACACCTGGAGCAGGTCCCCGGCACCTTGCCTTTCAGCCCGATGGCTTATCGCTATTCATCGTCAATGAACTGAACTCCACCCTCACCGCTTGCTCATTCAATAGTGAAGATGGAACCATTACTGAAGTGAACACACAGAGCACTGTGGAAGCATCACACCAGGGGATGAAATATCCGGCTGCAGTCAGGGTGCATCCCAATGGAGGCTATGTATACGCTTCCACCAGGGGAGAGAATAGCTGTATCTCCACCTTTAAGATCAACAAGGACCGATCGGTCGCCCGCGTGCAGGTGATGGAGCAGGTCCCCAACTGGCCCAGAGATTTCAATGTGGATCCTTCAGGTAAGATTATGCTGGTTGCCGGAGAGCGCTCCGACGACATCAGACTCTACAGAATCGATACGGAAACTGGATCCCTTTCTGAGACCGGAAGCAAAGTACAACTACCCGCTCCCGCCTCTATTGTGTTTATCCACTAGGCTTAAAATAGCTTCAGGATCCCGTAGAGGCCGACCATAAATATAGCTATACAGCTGATTATCAGGAAGATTTTGTAAACTCTTCCGGGAGGAACTACTTTTTCGCCCGAAGAGAACCTGAACCAGATCCCCGCGATCACCACGACAAAGAGCATCACAAAGGTGGCGATACCCCCAATGGTCACCATCAGTACTGGCAACTTAATAATCAGGAATGCTATGGTCCAGAGCACAGGAAAGATTATGGCCAGCAAACGGATGGTCCTTAAGCGGGTCTTCATGTTTCTGAAATCGATCCACCCCACCACACCAAAGAGATCAGAAAAGACCCGTGTCCTGATGGCAAGAGCGGCAAACAGGGTAGAAAAAAGCACCACGAATGCGCCTGCCAGGAATATATTCTTGGCTGTAGGACCCACAGAATCAGTGTAAATGCGAGATAGTGTTTCAATCATCTGGAAACCTTCTGGAATATCACCCCGCTGGTAAAGGATGGAGGCACCCAGCAGGAAAAATGCAGCCGTTACAACCGTATAGACGATCATGGAGAGAAAGGCATCCATATACATCACCCGAATCCAGCCCTTTGCACGCTTATTCCATTCCTCGGAATCTTCCCGGCTTCCGGTATAACGGGCATAGCCCTTTTCAATGCACCAGTAATTGTAGCTCAGGATCTCGTCCCCTCCCACTCCGGTCAGTCCAAATGCAGCAAAAGCAAAAACCACGGTCCCCTTTGGCAGGCGAAAGGAAAGTCCCTCCGCTATATCGGGCCAGGTGACTGCAAAACCTGTGTTCTGAACCATAAACAGCGCCAGCAGGGTAAACACAGTGAAAAGCCCCATAAAAACCAGTGAGATCTTCTCCACCACTCCATAAAAACCAAATAGCATGACCGTAATGACCACAAAGGCCACAACAATGGTCCAGACTGTGATGGAGAGGTAAGGAACTGCGATATTAAGAATAATGGCCACTCCCCCGATGATCCCTCCCAGCTGAAGCGGCTTAAAAACCCATAGCACCAACCAGGACCAGACGGCCCAGCTTACATTTCTCTTTCCAAAACGAGGACCGGGCAATTCATTCATCATAGTCATGGCAGTGACACCACGGGTAATGGACTGTCGCCCAAACTCCAGCTGCAGCACAATCTTCACAAGGCAGCTGACCAGGATTACCCAGAGGGTCACAAAGCCTGCCTTGGCTCCCAACGCAGTGGTAGCAATCAGCTCACCTGAACCCACCACCGAGGCCGAGAGAATAAAGCCCGGACCCAGATATTTAAGCTTTTGCCTGAAGCTCGTAGGAGCAGGCGTAATGGATTCTGAATCAAAAAGATAAGGATCAGTTTGTTTACTGCTTTTCATACGGGTTACATAGCTATTTGAAATCAGACAGATAGAAGGAGTAACTTTCACCCATCTTGGTTCCCATGGAGATTAACTTTCCTTTGTGTCGCAGGTTCAATTGATTTCCCTGCAGGGAAATCACATCCACTGAAACCAGTGCTTCATTTTGCCAGCAAATGGTGAATTCAAAAGCCCCCCTGCCTTTTATTCCTTCAACCTTCCCCGAGGGAAGCGCCGATGGAAGAGCAGGAAGTATGTCCTGAAAGTAAAATCCTGCTTCGTCTCGCAGATGCGACTGCAACAACATTTGCGTAATACCTGAAGTAGCACCAAAGTTTCCGTCAATCTGGAATGGAGGATGGGCATCGAAGAGATTCATGTACAGACCACCCCTGTCTCTCATTTCAACATCCTGGGATATGGATGGCACCATTAAATTGCGAAGCAACATAAATGAATGATCACCATCCAGAAGTCGTGCCCAAAAATTGATTTTCCATGCCCTGGACCATCCTGTCCCTCCATCTCCCCGATGAGAAAGTGTAACTCTACAGGCCTCGGCCAGATCCGGTGTTGTGAGCGGATGAATTTCATTTCCCGGGTGCAATCCCCACAGATGTGACACATGTCGGTGCTGATTCTCCGGATCATCATTGTCGATTAACCACTCCTGTAGCTGGCCATGCTGTCCGATCACATTTGGAGCAATACTATCCCGCTTCTCCAACAATATTTCTGCAAAATCAGAATCAACACCCAGAACACTGGCTGCCTCTGCAGTGTTCCCAAAGAGATTCCGAATAATCTGGTGATCCATGGCAGGTGCCATCACCAGGCCTCCTATTTCAGGACTGTTACTTGGCCCGCTCACCAGCCATTGGGGGTTTTCAGGATCAGGAACCAAATATTCCAGAAAAAATTTTGAAGCCTCTTTCAAAACAGGATAAGCCCTAAGCTTTAAATAATCCCTGTCTCCAGTAAACTGGAAATGCCACCATAAATGCTGGCTTAACCAGGCGCCACCAGCCACCCATATTCCATGATTCGCATTATTGATGGGTGCTGCACCTCGCCAGATATCACTGTTATGATGCGCCACCCATCCAGCCATATTGTAGTGTTCTTTTGCCACATTCCGACCTGTCCTGGATAATTCCTCCACCATGCTTATCAGGGGATCTGATAATTCTGACAGGTTGGTAATCTCAGCCGGCCAGTAATTCATCTCAGTGTTGATATTGATGGTGTATTTACTATCCCAGGGTGGACTTAACCTGTCGTTCCAGATACCCTGTAAATTAGCCGGCTGTGTCCCTTGTCTTGATGATGAAATCAGCAAATACCTTCCATATTGAAAAAAAAGTGAAACCAGGTTCGGATCTTGATCCTGGTTAAAAGAGATCAATCGTTCGTTGGTGGGGCGATATGAAAGCTCTGCTTCACCAAGATCCAGCGAAACCCGGCCCATCAGCTTTCTGAAATCCTCAATATGCTTCTCTTTTATCTCGCTGAATGAAAGTTTTTCGAGTCCGAGCAAATAGTTTTCGCATCGCTGTCCGGGCTTTCCTTCTATATCCCGGTAGTTCACGAAGCTGGTTGCTGCCACAAGCTTCAGTGTTGCATTGTTTGCGCCAACTACTTTAATACCATGCTCATCCTTCACTAACTCGCCACCTTCAACATTCACCTTTAAACGAGCTTCGAAAGTAAGCTTACTTTCAGGATAAGGCTTACCCTGGCGATCCATCTCATTATGATAATTATTGGCTCTCCCTCTTAAAATGATTTCATCTCCATCCACCGTCACATCATACTCTGAATGTGGGGAATCCAGGTTAATCGTGAAATTCAGAGCCTCATTCTTTGAGGATTCTATTTGAACCAGCACCGCCTGATCAGGCTCTGAAACGAAGACTTCACGCTGGTATTTTATATCATCAATTTCATAACTTACAAGTGAAATCGCATTGTCCAAATCAAGTGAGCGCTTGAAATTACTGGCATGATCATGTCCGGGAAAATGAAGTAGGATATTTCCAAAAGGCTGGTAAGATAATTGTCCAAAAGGCTGAGACATAAAATGCGTATTGCCCAATTTATGAGCTTCATCCTGTTTACCATCCCAAAGCAGTTTACGGAGTTCATCCAGTACTAAATAAGCCCCTTCATGGGCATAATCATGGGGCTGACCGGTCCAAAGGCTTTCTTCATTAAACTGAATGCATTCTTCGACCGTTCCGCCATATACCATGGCGCCCAAACGTCCATTTCCTAAAGGGAGTGCTTCAGTCCAATTTGCAGCAGGCTTGTCGTACCATAGCATCATCGATGGATTTAGGGCCTTTTCACCAGGCACAGTACTGGTACAGGAAACCTGAAGGAAAAAAAAAGTTACCAGGAACAAACGAAACAGGATGCCCATTTTCTTCATATCAGATATTAATTAATTAGCGTTTTACCCTGGCATTGCCCTGCCAGATGCTCCAGATCTGCTCCTCGTCGGCAGGCTGGGCATAATCGGTTTCCAGTGTAGCTACAAGCGCCCCGCTGGCCCATCCAAACTGGATCCACTTTTCAGGTTCCCATCCCTTTATGATGGCATAGAGCATACCACTAACAAAGCCATCGCCTCCACCAATACGGTCATATACATAAATCTCCCTAGGCTCAACCACATGCCAGTTGTTATTCTCAGAGATAATTCCGCCCCACATATGCATATTAGTGCTGATCACCTGGCGAAGGGTGGTGGCGTAGACGGAGACATCCGGGAAAGCTTTCTTCACGCGACTGATCATCCCTTTGAATCCATCGATTTTTGCGGACAGGTCATTGCCTCCGGCTTCAGGTCCCTCAATGCCCAGGCAAAGCTGAAAGTCTTCCTCATTTCCAATTAGGATATCAGAGATGGAAGCAATCTCATGAAAAATCTCATGCAACTCCTGCTCCCGCCCCTCCCAAAAAGAGGCCCTGTGATTCAGATCAAAGGAAATTAGTGTGTTATATTTTTTTGCAGCTCTGGCGACCTCCAGGCAGAATTGACTGGTCTCGGGCGATAGTGCTGCAATCAATCCGGAGAGGTGTACAATCTGCGCTCCTTCCTGTCCAAAGATCCGATCCAGGTCAAAATCCTTTACATTCAAAGTACGTCCTACCTCACCAGCCCGGTCGTTATGCACCCTGGGTCCGCGCGATCCAAAGCCGGCATCAGCAATATTGATCTGGTGACGGTAGCCCCAGGGGGTTCCCTGCTCCACCTCCGGCCCCTCATAGTCCATGTGCCGGCCAGCCAGGTTGTCCTTGATCTTCCTGGCAATGGGACTTCCCTTCACAAAGGTGGTGAGAATTTTCACCGGGAGCCCCAGGTAGGAAGCGGTACTTCCCACATTGGATTCTGCACTGGTAGCATCCATCCTGAACAGTTCGCTGCTGTTAACGGGCTGACCGTTAATCGGGGTAATACGGATCCCCATACTTGTGGGGATAATCATCGCATATTTAGCATCCTTCCTAAGTTCCATCTTCTCTATACATTAATTTTACACAATCTCGAAAGCATAAAAATACAAATTCAACCCGAGCCCTCTAAAGTCCAAATTCATATTTCTTTAATTTGAGGGTATCACCCATCTCTATCTGCAGCTCCTGTAGTCTTCCGAACAGTGTTCGAATACGTTCCTGCTGGGCCGTTGCACCAGCCAGGTTGTGCCGCTCAGATGGATCATTGATCAAATCAAAAAGCTTGACCACATTTGCTTTGGGATAGACGATCAATTTGTAATCGTCCACCCGGATCATCCGCTGCAAATCCATATAGGCACCATATATCTCCGGATAGGAGGAATCCGAATGTAAGCCCTCGATCTTTGGTCTGAGGCTGTTAAATTCAACCCATTCCGGTACCGTTCCTCCTGCATACTCAATCGCAGTGGGCATAATGTCCTGCAGGTAAACAGGCATCTTTTTCCTTTTCCCTTTGGGAATATCCGGGCCTACCACAATCAGGGGCGGACGCATGCTATGATCGTACATATTCTGCTTCCCCATTAAGCCGTGTTGACCAACCGACAGACCATGATCGGCGGTGAAGAAAATATAGGTGTTCTCGGCCTGTCCGGTCTCCTCCAAATGGGCCAGGATCCGGGCGATTTGAGCATCCAGATGCGAAATGATGGCGTAGTACTCCTGGCGGTGGACCTTCACAGCATACGGGGTACGCGGAAAGGGTGCCAGCATCTCATCTCTCAGGGAGGCAGAGCATCCTATCTCATCTTTGTATGGATACTCCGACAAAAAGTTATCAGGTAAGGCCACATATTCCAGGGGATACATATCTACGTATTGCTTGGGGGATTGTCGTGGATCATGAGGTGCATTAAAAGCCACGTACATAAAGAAGGGATTAGCTGATCCGGATGCCCGGTCCAGGAATGCCATGGTCTCATTGGCCACCACTTCACTCCAGTGGGTACCACCCTTCCAGAATCCTCCAAAGGCGGTGTCCCAGGGGGTCCATGCCCAATCATTTTGATCCAGCGGACGATCGTACATCTCCGGTACAGCCCCGGGCATGCCTCCCCTGACCGTTCCCACATGATTAAAAATCTCGGGCGGACTTATGTTTACATGCCATTTGCCAGTCATGTAGGTATCGTAGCCCAGGCGCTGCATCTCCTTGCTCCACAGCTGTTCACGTGCGGCCAGAGTATCCAGCCTAGTTTCCAGCGCATTGGCCCTCCAGAGAAACTTTCCGGTATTGATCATCGTACGGGAGGCCACACAGACAGCACCCTGCCACCCTCCCATATTATACGCAGTGGTAAAAACCGTTCCTCTCCGTGCCAACTCATCCAGGGTGGGTGTATATACCTCCTCATTCCCCAGTTCCCTGATGGTGTTGTAGCATTGATCGTCGGCGAAGATAAAGAGGATATTGGGCTGATCCTCCTTACTGCTGCATGAAAAGAGCAGCGCTGTCATCAATATTCCAGCAAAATATTTATACATGCCTATCAATCCGTTTAACGGGTTTCTATTTTAAATACCACAGCCATCTGATCCGGTGCTTCCCCAGGGGTGGTAATGCTCAAACCCTTAGCACCAAGCTCCCACCTTAGCTCAGCGGATGAGCCCATCAGTGAGACGGAAGCGATTTCCTGGGGATCAGATAAACTATCCGCTGCAAAGGCAGTAAGGAGAATCTCCTTGCCAGCACCAGGCCACCCGAGTAGTGTAGCATAAACAAGATCCCCCTTTGTGGTATAACGAACGTCTTTCCATGAGTATTTGATCTTCAAAAACTCCTGGTGATTTTTGAAATGACCTTCAGGCTCTTTGGTGGGGCCCTCGCCAAAGGTATACCAGGGACGTGTATCATAGATGGACTCTCCGTAAGCATCCAGCCATGCTCCCATATCCAGCAATACCTGTTTTTGCTCATCCGCAATGGTGCCATCCGCCTTTGGAGAGACATTTAAGAGCAGGACACCGTTCTTACTTACAATATCAATCAATACATGCAGTACATCGGCCGATTCTTTGATCTCCAGGTTTTCGGTATAACACCAGCTACCTTTACTAATGGTCTCATCGGTCATCCATGGCTCCTCCCCGATCTGGTTCTTCCTGGATTTTTCCAGGTCATCCACAGTATAATTAATGGGCAGATCCTCCTGCTTCCTAACAATCACGACTTCTTTGTTCAATTTCGCCGCCTCATTGAGATAGTAGGCGCTGAACTTTTGACGATATTCTTCCGGGATTTGATCAAGCACATAGTCGAACCAGATAATATCAGGAGCATACTGGTCAATCACCTCCTTTAGTTTTCCATACCAGATCTCCTCCAGCCATTGCTCCTCGGGAATATTTCCATAGAGCAGTTGCAGCTCTGGGTCTTCTGATGATGTGGGCATTCCCTTTACGTAGGGATAATGGCTCCAGTTATAAGGTTCATGACCCTCCGACTGAATGCTGTCGTGCCGCTGCAAATGTTTGGCATGGTGAAAGGTGGTGATAAGTTTGATATCCCGTTTCTTCAGTTCAGCAGCCAGCAATCCGGTGATATCTTTCTTTGGTCCCATATCAGCCACATTCCAGGGTGTGGCCTCGCTGTCCCACATGGCAAAGCCATCGTGATGTTCCGCCACCGGACCGGCAAATCGTGCCCCCGCCTTCTGAAACAGGTCGGCCCACTCCTCCGCATCGAAATGCTCGGCTTTGAACATGGGAACAAAATCGTGATAGCCAAATTCCGTGGGTGTCCATAGGTTTCCACATGGTGTTCATATACATGATTCCCCACCTGGTGCATATGCCGGGGATACCACTCACTGCCGTAGGCAGGAACAGAGTAGACTCCCCAGTGGAAATAAATCCCCAGCTTTGCATTTTGAAACCACTCCGGTGAGGCCTCATGTTTTGAGAGCGATTCCCAGTCGGCCGAATAGGTCTCCACTTCAGTTACTTCTGGCTTTTTTGGACCAGCACATCCAACAAGCAGGGCAATTACTAACAGGGTCAAATACTTTTTCATCATATAGGGATTTAGGATTTGAAATCTACCAGTATCTTCATCACTTTTCCAGGATCATCGGCCCAGCGTTTAAGCGCCCGGGCTGCATCTTCCGGTTTCACTTTTTGAGTAATCATAAGATCCAGGGGAAAGGTATGCTGCTCCAGGTAGGAGATCACCGCCTTGAAATCCTCAGGAGTGGCATTTCGCGATCCCATGATATCGATCTCCTTCTGAACAAAGAGCTTAGTGGCAAAAGAGACCTCGGATCCGGCATAACCGATGCAGATCACCCTTCCCGTAAAAGCCACCTCATCCACTGCAGCACGATAGGTAAGGGGGTTCCCGGCGGCCTCCACCACCACATCCGGGCCATCTCCACCGGTGATGCTCTCAAGCTCGGAATGCAGATCAGAAGTTAAAGAGTTTATGGTATGCTGAGCTCCCAGCAACCTGGCCAGCTCCAATTTATGTTCATCAATATCCACAGCAATCACAATGGCTCCGGCCAGTACCGCGGAGGCAATAGCCCCGGCACCTATCATGCCGCATCCCAGCACCATCACCAGGTCGGACTCCTCTACTCTTCCCCGCATAATGGCATGAAATCCCACCGTAAGTGGTTCCACCATGGCCAGTTCCAATTCGTTCAGGCCTGGTGCTGGCAGAATCTTTTGCCAGGGAACAGTGATATACTCCTGCATGGCACCTTCACGCTGAACGCCCAGGGTCTGGTTATCCCTGCATGCATGTGCTCTCCCTCTCCTGCAAGATGGACAATTCCCGCAGTTGGTATAGGGAACTACCGTTACTGCATCACCCACCTTATAGCCATCCGGAATATCCTCACCCAACTCCGTGATCACGCCGGATATTTCGTGTCCGGGAATCCTGGGATAGCTAACCATGGGATTCTTTCCCAGGTAGGTGCTCAGATCAGACCCACATAAACCCACATATTGCATTTGAAGCAGGACTTCCCCAGGGCCTGGAACTGGTGTATTAAGGTCCTTGACTATAAGCTTTCCGGGAGTTTTAATAACAACTGCCTTCATTTTATATCCTTATAAATATTGATAGTCCGGGTTTATCAAGCCTTCCTTTTTCATGGCTATCCAGAAAGATTTCCTGATGTTCTTATTCAGGGTCTCTACATTCCGTTTCATCTTATCCGGCTTGCTTGTGTTCAGGGCAATACTCACAATGGCAGGGTGCGATAAGCCAAAATGAAGCGCTGCATCGCCCGGGGATACCTGGTGTTCCTCACAAAGAGTCTCAAATGCTTTCCTCCAGGTAAATAGTTTCTGACCCAGTTCTGATACAGGATCAAGCTCCTTGTAGTCAAATTGAGCGCCACCGGTAAGGAAGCCTCCATGAAAAAACTGCCGAATTAATAATGCCCACAGCATCAGCATTCAGCCGATCCATAAACTTCAGGAGCTCCGGTGGATGTCTGAAGATGGTGAAACTATTGGCAAACATGACCCAGTCGAAGGGCACATATTTATAGAGCTCCCGGATGATGGTCCAGTCCTTGGATCCGATTCCCACTGCCCTCACCTTTCCCTTAGCTTTCAGATCAAACAGGGCTCTGTAAGATTCCAGAATCTCTTTCATGCGCCGGTCGCGGTCAGCCGGATCACCGGCTGCCAGCAGATACTCATCGGGGTCATGGACCGAAACCACCTCTGCATGATAGCTTCCTCCCAGCAGCTCCTCTCCCTGCTTGAAGCATTTAATAATTTCATCGTATCCAAAGGTCTGAACTGCATCGTTAGACAATCCGGCCCATACTCCGGGTTCAAAAGTGGGTTCATCCGAGGTAAGCGGAACACGATACCAGCCCAGCTTATTACTGATCACCACATCGCAGGGGCTGATTCCAAGCCTTGCCAATCCCTTCCCTATTACCTCCAGGGCCAATCCTGCACCATACTTCCCTGCTGTATCTATCACCACCGGTTTCTCAGTACATTCAAACCATCGTTTTATCAGCTCAAGCTTCTCTTCATGGGGAAGCTCCCTGTACAGGTTCCCCAGATAGCTGGTACCATAGACCACCTGTGGCACCTGTAATCCGGTACGTCCCAGTGGTTTTTTAGCAGTGAGCTTCATATCTGATTCAGTTCTATGCTTTTAATGAGTAAATGTCCGGGTCCTGTATCCATAAAATGCAATCACCACAAAGCAGATCAAGGGGATAATAAAGGAAATGTTTTCCGCAGGCATGGACATAATGCTTCCCTGCTTAATAATGGCCCCTTGCAGGGGTGGCATTACCGATCCACCAAGAATCGCCATGATCAGTCCGGCTGCCCCAAACTTGGCATCTTCTCCCAGTCCGCGCAACGCGATTCCATAAATGGTTGGAAACATTAGTGACATAAATGCGGAGGTAGCCACAAGGCAGTACATTCCCATAATGCCCTGTGACAATATCACACCAGCTATGCTCACAAAACCACCCAGGGCAAAAAACATCAATAAGCGGCCAGGCCTCACATAACGCATCAGGAAGGTAGAAATGAAACGACTCGCAATAAAGATGGCCATGGCCACAATGTTATATTGCTGCGACAGCACTTCGGCCTCCTGCTCGCCCATGCCCTGACTCATAAAATAGCGGGTACCATAGTGAACAATAAAGGTCCAGCACATAATCTGTGCACCCACATAAAAGAACTGGGCCACCACTCCTTCCCGGTAACGGGGCAAGGAGAAAATTCGTTTCAGGGTAGGAAGAAAATCGATGGTCTTATTGGATTCTGCGTTCTTCGGCATTTTTACAGCAGCAATCAGGATAAACATCATGATAATGACAATCCCAATAATAATATAGGGCGAACTAAGAATTTCCAGGTCGCTTATCTGCACTGCTTCAAACTCCTCAGGGCTCATCAACTGCCGCTCGGCCGTATCGGCAGGATTGAGACGCGCCTGGATAAAGGTCTTGGCTATAAACATTCCTGTAATAGAACCAATGGGATTGAAGGACTGGGCCAGGTTAAGCCTCTGAGTGGAGCTCTCCTCTGAACCCATGGAAAGGACATAGGGATTGGCACTGGTTTCCAGAAAGGATAGCCCGCAGGTTAAAATAAAGTAGGCAATCAGAAATGGGGCATAGAGTCCGATGGCACTGGCCGGAATAAAGAGCAGGGCACCGGTGGCATATAAACCTAAGCCCACAAGGATTCCAGCTTTATATGTAAAGCGCCTGATGAAGATAGCTGCAGGAAAAGCCATGGCAAAATAGCCCCCGTAAAAGGCAACCTGAACCAGGGAACCCTGCACCGTATTCATCAGGAATATTTTTGAGAAGGCCTTGACCATGGGATTTGTAATATCATTGGCTAAGCCCCAGAAGGCAAAACACGAGGTGATCAGTATAAAAGGAACCAGGTACTGCTTCTCGAGTACCTTAAACTTTCGCTTCTCCATTAGTTCTCAATTTTTAATTGGTAGCAATCTACGGCATTCCGATAAAGTATTTTTTCCTGATCTATTATGTTCAGGGATTCAATAAACCTTTGTACAATCTTGATCACTTCACTGTACTCTGCAGCCAATCTGCAAACGGGCCAGTCACTTCCCAGCATGATCCAGTCCGGCCCGAATGATTCCAGCACCACCTTCATGTAGGGCAACAGATCCTCATACTTCCATTGCTTATGATCGGCTTCTGTTACCATTCCGGATAATTTGCACCAGACATTTGGATGTGCCGCAAGTCTCGCGATATCACTTCTCCATGGCTCCATAATTCCCTCCTTAATCAGAGGTTTTCCCAGGTGGTCCAGAACAAAGCGCTGTCCTGGAAAGGTCTTCACCAGCTTAAGCGCACGCTGCAAGTGCCTGGGGAATAAAAGCAGGTCATAGCTCAGGTCGTATGCTTCCAGCTGCGCCATCCCCTTGATAAATTCTGGTCGCAACATAAAATCATCATCAGCTTCATCATGAATCACATGCCTCACTCCCACCAGTTTCGGCTTAGCAGCAAACTCCTCCAGCTGACTTTTCAGTCCGGGAGAACATAAATCGATCCAACCCACCACACCTAAGATAAAGGAATACTGATCTGCCAGCTCCAGCAGCCAGCGGGTTTCTTCCAGACTCTGCCTGGCCTGAACCACAACCGTGCCTTCAGTACCGGCTGGCTTCAATTCCGCTTCCAGATCACCAGGAAGGTAATCTTGTTTCAAAATGGACATGGAGTCATCCATCCACCCGTAGTCCCGGGTATTGTATTTCCAGAGGTGGTGATGTGCATCAATCATCACTTCCGCTCCAGCTTATAAATTCGTTCCATCACCTGCCATTTCTCATCGGCTGTGGCTTCGGAAGATGTCTTCTGAAACCTGGAAACAAATGCCTCCCATTCTGACTGACGTGGTTTGGTGGCCAGTTCGGCCATGGCAAGATCATGATCAAATTCAGGTCGTGTATCCATTATCATAAAGAGCCGGCTTCCCATGATATAGATCTCCATATCGAGGATTCCCACCTCAATCATACCCTGAGTGATCTCAGGCCAGCAGGCACCGGGAGCAT
>PVMS01073286.1_pt1 | contig 14916 bp, 7 predicted proteins | sample 1853461 | NCBI WGS metagenome assembly PVMS01 (sample SAMN08582032, study PRJNA380276) | Marine sediment metagenome, whole genome shotgun sequencing project. | isolation source: ocean sediment barecode stripped | collected 2017 | reverse complement strand
TGGCATGCCGTCTTTCACATTACTTGGCCCGCAAATTATCCGTTTCCCCTTCATCCTGCACTCATCCTATCCCCATGAATTGCTGCACAACTGGTGGGGCAATTCAGTGTTCGTCGATTACCCGACCGGCAACTGGTGCGAGGGACTGACTGCTTACATGGCTGACCACCTGATTGCAGAACAACGCGGCACCGGTGCGGCTTACCGCCGTGCAACATTGCAGGGCTATACCGATTACGTGACACCGGAAAATGAATTCCCGTTGAAAGAGTTCCTTTCCCGCAGCAATGCCTCTTCTTCATCCATCGGTTATGGAAAAACCGCGATGATGTGGGACATGCTCCGCGAAAAGGTTGGAGATGAAAACTTCAAACGAGCATTCCAGAAGTTTTACCGCGAGAACAAGTTTCGCCGCGCCAGCTTTAACGACATACGTCTGGCTTTTGAAGAGGTATCCGGCAAGGAACTGGGGCCGTTTTTTGACCAGTGGATCAACCAGGCCGGTGCACCGGAATTGAGCATTAACGATATCCAGGTGGTGAAAACGCAAGACCATTACACGCTGGATCTTGAACTGGCGCAGATCCAGGCTGGCAACGCGTACGACCTGTCAGTTCCGGTGGTTATATATACCGCCGACAAGGCCGAGCGCAAAATTGTCGAAATGAATGCTAAACAGCAAAACTACACATTTACATTTGCTACCAAACCGCTACGACTTGAAGTCGACCCCCGCTTCAATTTGATGCGTCGTCTCGACTACCGGGAAATCCCGCCGGCTTTGTCCAAGATGTTCGGCGCGAAGAAAACCCTGATGATCCTGCCTTCCAAAGCCAGTGCCGGGGAGATGGCAAAATACGAAAAACTCTCATCCATCTGGAAGGCCGACCGAGGTAACGAATTTCAGGTCAAGCTCGATTCCGAAGTCACGGAACTGCCCGCAGACAGGAGCATATGGGTGCTGGGTTGGAGCAACCTATGGCAAGCGACTATTGAAACCGGTCTTAAACCCTATGATGCTGAAATCGGTAAAACGGCAGTACGCTTTGGAACCGCATCCCATGACGCTGCTGAAAACAGTTTCGTCATTGCATTACGTCACCCGGGCAATCCCAACCTGGCCCTGACCTGGTTAACCGCACATGACGCCGATGCCGTGGCAGGACTGGCGCGTAAACTGCCCCACTATGGCAAATATTCCTATCTTGGTTTTAGTGGCGCCGAGCCCACCAACTCGGAAAAGGGCCAATGGCCCGCAATAGACTCGCCGCTGGCGGCCAATCTTGCAGACTATTCCCAAACACTTCCACCACTGGAAAAACGCCCTGCGCTGGCCATGCTGACACCCGTCTTTAATGCGGCCAGAATGGAAAAGGACGTACAAACACTGGCAGATGATGCCATGCAAGGCCGGGGGATTGGTACCGCAGGCCTGCAGGCGTCGGCAGAATATATTGCCGGACAGTTCCGCGAGGCCGGCCTTGTGCCTGCGGGTGACGACCGCAGCTATTTCCAGTCCTTTATAGTGACCGGCGAGGATGGCAAACAAGTCAAGGTGGCCAATGTGGTGGCCGTCATTCCCGGGTCCAATCCCGCTTGGAAGGAAGAATCGGTTGTTCTCAGTGCACACTATGACCACCTGGGACTGGGCTGGCCCGATGCCAAGGCCGGTAACAAGGGTAAAATTCACAATGGTGCGGATGACAATGCCAGCGGCGTTGCCGTTATGCTGGAGTTGGCGCGCACCCTGGGCAAGTCCATGGAACCGGCCAGATCGGTCATATTTGTGGCCTTCACAGCAGAAGAAGCTGGGTTGCTGGGGGCCAGACACTACGTGAAAAATATGCAAGCTTACCCGGCCGGCAAGGTTATGGGGAACCTGAATATCGATACGGTCGGACGCTTGGGAGACAACAAGTTACTGGTTTTGGGCAGCACTTCGGCCCGCGAATGGAAATTCATCTTCATGGGCGCGAGCTTTGTAACCGGCGTGCAAACTGAAATGCCCACCCAGGATATAGATTCCAGTGACCAGGTCGCATTTATCGAGGCTGGCATACCAGCGGTACAGTTTTTCTCCGGGGCCAGCCCCGATTACCACAAACCGACTGATACGATGGATAAGCTGGATGTCAACGGCCTGGTCAAGGTGGCAGCTATCGTCCGCGAAGGTGTTGAGTATCTGGTTGAAAGGCCGGAACCCATGGCATTTAAAGGCGGCACCAAAAAATCAACAGATGCCAAACCTTCTTCTGGAGAGCGACGTGTCAGCACAGGCCTGATGCCTGATTTTGCATTCAGCGGTGAAGGCGTAGCAATTGGAGCGGTGGGTGATGACACAGCTGCCAAAAATGCCGGCCTGGTAAAAGGTGATATCATCACGGCGATCAACGGTAAAAAAGTAGCAAATTTGCGTGCCTATTCCGATATGCTCAAGCAATTTGCCCCCGGAGACGAGATCGACGTGAGCTTTACGCGGGAAGGCACAGAGCAATCTGCCAAATTGACACTAAAGGCACGCTAGCCTTGAATACCCGTCTTTTTAATAATGGTTCATAACTGCAACCATTTCCCCGGTAAAAAAAGCAAGCAGCCATAAACCGTATCCAAGCTTGGAGTTTCTGTTTAAGGCCTTGCTAAAAGGCATTTCACTGCCATAATTAAATTTATGCTTCCAGATATAAACCGCATCGGTAACCATGACCAATAATGCGCTATAACCCAATATTCCATGCAAGGTAAAATAGTTTTCTACGGTTCCGATCATCATACAGCCAGTCGCTGTTATATCGAAAATCACCGCCCCTGTGATAAATCCCACCACACCTTTCGTAGCTCTCTTGTATTTGTTTTCCTTGTAAATAAAAATCGTATAAAGAACAAGTGCAATGTGAATAAGAATGACACCGGTAATAATTATATAACTCATAAAATGCCCTTAAAGAAAATCATAAAATAGCAGGTAAATATTGCAATGGGGCAATATAGCTGCTGGTTGCGCCAGGAAAGAAAAATACGGGGGTGCGAGCGGTGGAACTGCTCCTCCTACAGGTTCCGAACGCCATTTGGGACGTGGCCGGTAGGAACGTGATCACGAGCTGAATCGCAATGGACTTGTTGATCATCGAAGAAAATATCAGCGCCGAATGCTGCCAGGAATGGACCCTTGGGCTTGCCACCCAGAAACAGGGCTTCATCAATGCGGATGCCCCATTCTCTTAATGTCAGGATCACACGTTTGTGGGCAGGTGCCGATCGCGCCGTTACCAGGGCGGTCCGGATCGGGTTGTTGTCAATCGGATACGCTGATTGAATGCGTTGCAAGGCCTGCAGCAAGGGCTTGAAAGGACCGCCGGGCAAGGGGGTTTCTGCGCGTTGCTTTTCGGTCTGTGCAAAAGCTTCCAGACCTTCAGCCTGGTATACGCGTTCGGCTTCATCGCTGAACAAAACCGCATCGCCGTCGAAAGCAATTCGTAGCTGGCCGCTGTCCGGCCGGTTGTGAGTACCGGGCAATATCAATGCTGCCGCGAATCCGGCCTGCAGGGTCTCGCGAACATCTTCTTCATGGCTGGACAAAAACAACTGGGTACCGTGCGCCTGCATATATCGAAACGGACTTTCACCATTGGTAAACACGGCCCGGTGAATATCAATCCCATGGTGCTCAATGCTGTTGAATATACGCAAGCCGGAGTCAGCACTGTTGCGTGACATCAGGATGACTTCGACACCCTGGTGGGTGATGTCATCGTCATTCAATGCCAACAGCTTCTTTACCAGCGGAAAGGCGACACCGGGTTGCAGGAAATCATTCTCCCGCGCCACCTGGTATTCGGCGTAGACCTCCAGGCCTTTTGATTCAAACACCTCATGGCTTTCATCAAGATTGAAAAGTGCACGTGATGAAATCGCCACGACCAGGGGCTGGGGTGTTATTTCATGAATATTGTTACCTGCCATATACCAAGCTTAACAACATCGTTCTCAGAAGATGAGAATACTAAAGAAACTGCTCGTTCAGTATCCGTTCTTCCAGTGAGTGATCCGGATCAAACAGTAAGTGCAGCTCAGTTTCATTATCCTGAAATGCTTCAACATGGATGACATTCCTCACCTCGTGTGCATCGGCGGTTGCACTAACTGAACGCTTATAAGGATCAATGATTTCAAAGCGTACCCGCGCAGAGCTTGGCAATATCGCCCCATTCCATCGACGGGGTCGAAACGGGCTGATCGGCGTCAACGCCAATGCATCAGTACCCAGCGGCAATATCGGACCACGCACGGAGAAATTATAGGCAGTGCTGCCTGCTGCAGTCGCGAGCAACACCCCATCACAGACCAGTTCTTCGATCTTGACGATATCGTTGATCAGGATACGTATATGCGCAGCCTGGTTAGACTGCCGCAACAGCGATATTTCATTGATCGCAATCGCACTGGCCGAGGTACCCGACTCTGTATCCACCTCCATGCATAACGGGTTCAGGCTTACTGTACTGGCGTCAGCCAGGCGCTGCACAAGGTCATCTTCGCTATACCGGTTCATCAGGAAACCGACATTGCCAATCTTCATGCCAAACACCGGTAAATGGCTGTTAATCACCCGGTGCAAAGTACGCAGCATGAAACCATCACCACCCAGGGCAACAATGACCTCAGCTTCACCTAAATCACATTGCCCGTAACGTTTTTGCATGGCTGCAGCAGCTTTCCCGGCGGGCGTTACCTGGCTCGCAACAAAGTGGATTCGGGGTGTTGTCATACTCATCCTGTCGCCAGCAACAGCTGATTAAGGGAACGCACTGCGACGGAAACCGTTGCGTAATCCATCGTTGCCAGGTCGCGCATATCGCTCATCATGTCAGAAACCCGATCGACATCATCGCCATTGGCTTCTATCCAGCTTTTGACAGGATCTTTTGCATCCGGATAAGTCTCCAGTGCCCTGCCTGCCAACCTGCGATGTTGGGAATAAAGCTCATCCCGCAGATTGCCGCGTGCATGCGCATGCCACTGCCCTTCAACGGGCAATTTTTCTACACTCTCACGCAACCATTTCAAACACAGCTTGTCGCCGAGACTAAAAAATACCGTTGCCACACTCGATACATCCGTCTTTCGCCTGGCTGCTGTTTCAACCACGTCCAGCGCGGGATAGAGCAAATGCAGGCTGGCTGCACGATTGGCCAAAACCTTTGGCAAACCACCTTCCAGCAAAGGCTTTGCACGGCCTTGTACTTGCACCTTCTCGGTTGCATTGAGCGAACGCATTATTTTCTTCTCCAGTACTTCCAGACCTGGTGCAAGACGCTCAATCATGACGCGGATTTGCAAATTGTGACCGGGTTGATTGAGCAACCAACGGGTCGACTGACGCATCAGATTCCACATCTCCAGGGTGGCGTTGATCTGTGCACTGCTATCCACCTTGTTATCCAGCGCTTCAATGCGATTCCAGAAATCACGTGCCCTGAATATTTCACGTGCAATGGTAAATGCCCTGGCCACTTCGGCTGCATTTGCGCCGGTATCTTCATGCATACGTAAGGTGAATGATGCACCCATGCGGTTGACCATACTGTTGGTCACCTGTGTCGCAATAATTTCCCGTTTCAGGCGGTGCCCGCCCATATATGAGCTGTACTTGTCCTGCAGTGGTTTCGGGAAGTAACGCTGTAGTTCCTGTGACAGCCACGGGTCTTCGGGCACATCAGAATCAAGCAATTGCCGATATAGCATAATTTTGCTGTATGACAGCAAAACCGCCAACTCCGGCCGGTACAGGCCCGTGCCGCTGGCGCGACGACGGCTTAACTCTTCGTCATGCGGCAACTGCTCGAGATCGCGGTCTAACAAACCCTCTTCTTCCAGCACTGAAATAAAATGCTGCTTGGCGCCCAGGCGCGCACCGGTGAGCACTTCCATCATGGAAATGGTTTGTGATTGCTGGTAGTTATTGTGTAATACCAATTGTGCAACCTCGTCTGTCATCTCTGCCAACAATTGATTCCGGTCAGCGGGACTCAGCTTGCCTGCACGCATGACCTGGTTGAGTAGTATCTTGATATTGACCTCGTGATCAGAACAATCCACACCCGCCGAGTTGTCGATAAAGTCGGTATTGATGTGCCCGCCAGCCTGTGCAAACTCAATTCGGCCGTGCTGAGTAAAACCAAGGTTGCCGCCCTCACCCACGACTTTGCAGCGCAACTCATTGCCATTGATGCGCAACCAGTTATTCTGGGCATCACCCACCATCGCATTGATTTCACGGGAAGACTTAACGTAGGTGCCAATACCACCATTCCACAGCAAATCCACCTCGGACTTAAGCAGCGCACGAATCAAATCATTGGGAGCCAGGTGCTTTTCCTCGATACCCAGCCATTTACGCACCTCCCGGCTGATCGGAATGCTCTTTTCCATTCTGGAAAAAATACCACCACCCTTCGAGATCAGCTTGCGATTGTAATCATCCCAACCTGATCGCGGCAGTTTAAACAAACGCGTGCGTTCCTTAAACGATGCTTTGATATCCGGATCCGGATCCAGGAAAATATGCAGATGGTTGAAGGTAGCTTTGAGCTGAATCTGAGTGGATAGCAACATGCCGTTGCCAAACACATCTCCCGACATGTCACCGATACCCAGAACGCTGAACGGCTCTTTCTGAATATTCTTACCCATTTCACGGAAATGGCGCTTGACCCCTTCCCAGGCGCCGCGTGCGGTAATCGCCATGGCCTTATGGTCGTAGCCAACCGATCCACCCGATGCGAACGCATCACCCAGCCAGAAACCGCGTTCAATTGCGATGGCGTTGGCAGCGTCTGAAAATGTAGCCGTGCCTTTATCAGCCGCTACAACCAGGTACGGATCATCTCCATCATGTCGGACCAGGCCAGCAGGAGGGATCACCATATCTTCATCTAAATTATCAGTTATATCTAATAAAGCATTGATAAATATCTTATAACATTTCACAACTTCTGCCATAACTTCATCGCGACTACCATTCTGAGGCAGGTGCTTAACGACAAATCCGCCTTTGGCCCCCACCGGCACAATGATCGTGTTTTTGACGTTTTGGGCTTTCATCAATCCAAGTACTTCAGTTCTGAAATCCTCTTTCCGGTCAGACCAGCGCAAACCACCGCGGGCAATCTCACCGCCGCGCAGGTGGATGCCTTCCACATGGGCAGAAAACACCCAGATTTCCCGATAGGGCAACGGTTTCGGTAAATGCGGCATTTTTGAGGAATCAAGCTTGAAGCTCATATACTCAAGCAGTTCCCCATCTTCTGCCTGCTGATAGAAATTGGTCCTCAGCGTGCCCTTGATGACTTCGTAGAATGAAAACAGGATACGGTCTTCATCCAGGCTACTGACTCTCGACAGCGAAAGCCGGAAAACCCGCTTGATGGTGGCAACCTGTGTGGCACGGTCTTTTTTACGTGCTGAGACCACAGTATCCAGCAACTCGAGCAAGATTTTGTCTTTGCAATGCTTGATGGTAGAAAGGCCATGGAGTGTCCGCTGCAGGTTTTTTGCAGCCAACTCTTTACGGTAATCACTTTCCTTGTCCCGCAAGGGGTTAAACAACGAATCAAATAGTTCCACCAGCAAGCGGGCCATTAACGGGTGACGGGCCAGCGTTTCTTCCATGTAGGACTGTGAATAGGTTATGCCAGTCTGCAACAGGTACTTGCAATAAGCCCGTACACCCTTGACTTGCCGCCAGTCGAGCTGACAGGCGAGAATCAGGCCGTTAAAACCATCACTGACTGTAATTCCGCGCCAGGTGTTTTCAAATGCCTGCTGAAAACTTTGCCGCACAGCCTCAATATTCAGGTCTGTGCCATTTCTGTAAACCATGTCGAAGTCCTGAATCCAGATAGATTCCTTATCTTCGAATTTCAGTTCATAAGGTCGCTCACTGACAATATGCAGGCCCATGTCTTCGAGCATTGGCAAGACATCTGACAACGGAATGGGCCGGGCCCGTTTGAAAACTTTGAAGCGAATAATACCGGTCTCTTTTGCCTTCGGGCGGTAAAGGCTTAACTGCAGGTCGTCTGCATTTTCAAGTAAGTCGATCTTTTCAACATCAAATGCTGCAACCCAGGGGGACACGTCCTCCATATAGGCGGCAGAAAAAGCATCGCCAATTGTGCGGGCGAGTCGCAGACCCGTTTCTTCCCCGAGTTTTTGCACCAGGGCCTGGGTCAGGTCCTCATTCCATGAGCGCAAGGCGTTAACAATTTTGATTTCAAGCGCGCCTACATCCGGTTGTGGCTCGGCACCTGCCCTGGGTCTGATAATGAGTTGCAAGCGTGCCAGCGCCGAATCTGAAAGCTGTATCATGTAATCCAGCCTGTCCCCTTTCAAAGCCCGTTTGAGTATGCGTTGGATTTTTTGCCGGTTTTCGGTATTCCAATGGTCCCTGGGGATATACACCAGACAGGAGAAAAATCGACCAAAACGCTCCCGCGAATAAACAGACGAACCGTTCGGCGTTCCTGCAAGTCAAGTACACCGGTCGCAATCGCCAGCAATTCTGTACTGCTGGCCTGCAGCATCTCGTCCCTCGGCAGCGTTTCTAGTATATGCAGCAGTGACTTCCACGCATGCCTGTTCTCTTTCAGGCCGGAGTTTTCCAACACCGTCTGCACTTTCATGGACACCAGTGGAGTATCCGAAACCCGGTGCAAATAGGCCAGCGAAGTGAACAATCCAATAAAACGGTATTCACCAATGACCTTGCCACTGTCGTCGAAGCGCAATACGCCGATATAGTCCATGTAACCACTACGGTGCATTGGCGAGCGATTGTTGGTTTTGGTGATAATCAGGGGGGCGTTCTGGTTATAACGTGCTTCACCGCTGACCGAAGCCATCGGCCTGCTCAGTATGGTCTTGCCATGTTCACGCAACAGACCCAATCCGGTGCCGTCAACCACTCTCAGCGTTGTGGTTTTACCATCCTCAACAATATCGTATGCACGTGCACCGATGAGCATGAAGTGGTCATCCCTGACCCAGTTCAGAAATTTGACACATTCCGCTCGCACTGATCTGCTTAAACCTGATGGGGCCTGTTTGAATTCGGCAATCGCCACCCTGAGGTTTTCCTTCATGGGCTGCCAGTCTTCTACCGTTGTACGCACCATGGCCATTCTGGCTCTAAGCAGGGATTCAACTGAGGCAAGTACGGTCGGATCCGTCTGTTTGTCGATGTGAATGTGTATAAACGATTCGACTTTTGATTTTTTATTGGCCTTGGGATGAAATGCCTTAAACCTGCCGGCGCCATCCCGTTCAATATTGAAAACCGGATGAACGATCAGGTGCACCCCCAGGTTCAATTCCTGCATGACCATACTGGCAGTATCAACCAGAAACGGCAGGTCATCATTGACCATTTCCACGATAGTATGCTGGCATTCCCAGCCGTCCTGTTCTTTGCCGGCATTAAAGACATGCAGTAACAAATCACCCGGTTTACGCTGCTGCAGAAACTCTAATTGCCTTGCTACCATGGTTGCGTGCATAACCGGCATTTCCCGGTTCAGGTCTTTTGTGGGTACACGCTTGAAATAAACATCACAAAAGAAAGCGGCCTGCCTTGCCTGCCTGGCCGGCATCCGGTTGGATAACACGTCCTTGATCTGTTCAAGAATTGACTGCTTCGAATTGTTGCTTTTGGCTTGCACTGTCTGTCCCCACCGGGTGCACTGCATTGTAATTAATACAGGCAAATTATAAAGGCTTTAAAGGCTGGACACATCGTTTTTGTCCCGCATCTGTTGCGGCCGCTAAACTCACATATATCTTTCAATCCTGATAGAAAGATATATACTCGGGGCATGGATCTGCAGCACGCATCACAGCATTTCAAATTGCTTTCCGACAGTACACGTTTGCGGTTGTTGCTGTTGGTCGACCGTGAAGAACTCAGTGTGGCGGAACTCGCGGCCATCACGCAACTGGCCCAGCCACGCGTCTCAACCCATCTGGCCAAACTGAAAGAAGCGGGCCTGGTCAATGATCGCCGCCAGGGTGTATTCGTGTATTACCGCATGGCCGGTAAAATTGCAGATAACAGCCTGGCTGCATTGTGGGAGTTACTACAAGCAAATACCTCCGACCCGCTGGTCAAACAGGATATCAAACGAATTGAACAGGTTTTGCATACACGCAGTGGTGGTGCAAGCTGGGCCGACAGCGTCGCGGGAGACATGGAACGTCACTATTCACCCGGGCGTACATTAGAAGCAACCATGCGAGCCATCGTGCAACTTCTCGATCTGGGTGATGTACTGGATGTCGCTTCGGGTGACGGCGTCCTGGCCGAGCTACTGGCCCCCCGTTCACGTAGCATCAAGTGTCTGGATATCAGCCAAAGGGTTGTTGATGCCGGTAAAACACGACTGAGCAGCTATAAAAATGTAAGCTTTGAGCGGGGTGATATGCATAAGCTGCCAGTTGCAGGTGCATCATTTGATACTTTACTGCTGATGCACGCACTGACCTACACCAACCAGCCTGAAAAGGTTTTCTCAGAGGCCGCGCGGGTATTGCGACCCGGCGGACGATTATTGGCAGTGACCCTGCAAAAACATTCGCATAAAACTGCTGTCGCTGCCTACAACCACGTGAACCTCGGCTTTACCGAAGCGCAACTGCGCAAACTCTGCAGCAAGGCCGGTCTTGAAACTCTCAATATTCAATTGTCTGCCGTCGAGAAACGCACACCGAATTTCGAGGTATTAACCCTGATCGCCGGCAAGCCCGTTTAAACCGAAAAAGTTCATCAGCCAAATGTATTCCCAGCCATATAAAAACCCCGAATTGGTCGCAGAACTTGAGCGCCTGTTGAGCAAACATATCCTGGTCCTTGATGGCGCGATGGGTACCATGATTCAGGCATTCGAATTTGAGGAAGATGATTTCCGTGGCGAGCGGTTCAAAGACCACTCCCTGCCCCTGCGTGGCAACAATGATCTGCTGACACTGACACAGCCAGAAAGAATCGCTGATATTCACCGGGCATTTTTGGATGCCGGTGCCGACCTGATAGAAACCAACACCTTTAACAGCACCAGCATATCCCAGGCCGACTACGGTCTGGAGCCGTTGGTCAGGGAGTTGAATTATGCCGCTGCAAAGCTGGCGCGCAAAGAGGTCGATCAATTTTGTGTGCTAACGCCCGAAAAACCGCGCTTTTTGGTTGGCTCGATTGGCCCGACCAACCGCACTGCATCCCTCTCACCGGATGTAAATCGACCCGACTTCCGCAATATCAGCTTTGAGGAATTGCGTCTGTCGTATCTCGAAGCCGCATCCGGGTTAATCGAAGGTGGCTGCGATAGTTTGATGGTCGAAACCATTTTTGACACGCTTAACTGCAAGGCAGCGTTAATCGGTATTGATGATGCCTTCTCCGAGGTGGGTTATCGGCTACCGGTGATGATTTCAGGCACCATTACCGATGCCAGCGGCCGTACGCTTTCCGGCCAAACTGTCGCTGCATTCTGGCACTCTGTGCGTCATGCCAGGCCCGTTGCCATCGGTCTGAATTGTGCGCTCGGTGCAACGGAACTTCGCCCATGGCTGCAAGAGTTGTCGCGAATCGCCGAGTGTCCGGTCAGCGTCCACCCCAATGCGGGCTTGCCCAACGAGTTGGGCGAGTATGACGACACACCGGAACACATGGCTGCGGTGCTGGCAGATTTTGCCGCTGATGGCTTGATCAACATTGCCGGCGGTTGTTGCGGCACAACCCCGCAACACATCAGCGCAATTGTTGCTGCACTGAATAACCAGCCACCCAGAACCATACCCGAGGCCGTGCCCTGGTGCCGCCTGGCCGGACTGGAACCACTGACGCTCACCCCGGAACTGAATTTCGTTAATGTCGGTGAGCGCACCAATGTCACGGGATCGGCGAAATTTCGTCGCCTGATCGAAGCGGATGACTTTGAAGCCGCGGTGGAAGTCGCCCGTCAGCAGATTGAAAATGGTGCGCAGATCATCGATATCAATATGGACGAAGGCTTGCTCGACTCCAAAGCGGTCATGACACGCTTCCTGCACCAGATTGGTTCAGAACCCGATATCGCGCGGGTACCGGTCATGCTTGACTCCTCACGCTGGGATGTGCTCGAAGCCGGCCTGGCCTGCTTACAGGGCAAGGGCGTAGTCAATTCAATCAGCCTCAAAGAAGGTGAAGATAACTTCCTTAACCAGGCACGCACCATATTGCGCTTTGGCGCCGCTGTCGTCGTCATGGCTTTTGACGAAAATGGTCAGGCGGCCACCTTGGAGCAACGTGTCAGTATCTGTGAACGCGCCTGGAAACTTTTAACCGAAGAGGTGGGTTTTCCACCTGAAGATATTATTTTTGACCCGAATATTTTTGCCGTTGCGACCGGCATCGAAGAACATAACAGCTACGGCCTGGATTTCATCGAAGCCACCCGGCGCATCAAGCAAGCCTGTCCTGGCGTCCTGATCTCCGGTGGTGTCAGCAATATTTCATTCTCGTTCAGGGGACAGGACCGGGTTCGCGAAGCCATCCACAGCGTATTTCTTTACCACGCGATTCATGCGGGTATGGATATGGGCATCGTCAATGCTGGCCAGTTGGAGATCTACGACCAGATAGATCCTGAATTGCGCGAGGCGGTCGAGGATGTCGTGTTAAACAGAACCCCTGATGGTACGGATCGTTTACTCGAGTTGGCACAGGGTTTCCTGGGTGCCCGCGAAATTGAAGTCACTGACGAGGCCTGGCGATCGGAGCCGGTAGAAGATCGCCTGAAACACGCGCTGGTCAAGGGCGTCAATACGTTCATCAAGGAAGACACAGAGGAAGCACGGCAACAATCAACCCGTGCGCTAGACGTGATTGAAGGACCATTAATGGATGGCATGAACGTGGTTGGCGACCTGTTCGGTGATGGCCGCATGTTTCTGCCCCAGGTGGTCAAGAGCGCACGGGTAATGAAGCAAGCCGTGGCCGTACTGATCCCTTACATTGAAGAGGAAAAACGCCGGGCTGGTCACTGTGGACAAAGACCGACCCGCATCCTGATGGCGACCGTCAAGGGCGATGTTCACGACATTGGCAAGAATATTGTCGGTGTGGTGCTCAGTTGTAACAATTACGAAATCATTGATCTGGGCGTGATGGTGACAGCCGAAACCATCCTTGAAACAGCGGTCAGGGAAGAGGTAGACATTATCGGCCTGTCGGGCCTGATTACCCCCTCACTGGAGGAGATGCGCCTGGTTGCAGCCGAGATGAACCGCCGTGGGATGCAGCAACCACTGATGATCGGTGGCGCAACCACATCACCTTTGCATACTGCTTTACGTATTGATCCTGAATACTCCAACGGCGTTTTCTGGGTTAAGGATGCGTCCCGTGCAGTGGGTGTTGCCCGGAAACTTAGTAACGAGGACGAACGCAGGGAGTTGGCTGAAACCACCGGTCAGGACTACGCAAACATGCGTGAGCGACGCGCAAAGGGCAGTTCACGCACACCACCGCTCAGTCTGGCTGCCGCACGTGCCAATGCCTTCGCACCCACATGGAATGCAACTGAAATCAGCCAACCGGCTAAACCCGGCCTGCATGTTTTTGATGACATTAATCTGGCTGACCTTACTCCGCTGATCGATTGGACGCCTTTTTTCCAGACCTGGGAATTACAGGGACGCTACCCAGCCATTCTGGAAGACGAACACAAAGGCGAGGCAGCAAGCGCGCTTTTCGCCGATGCCGCCGTGATGCTGCAAAAAATCATTAATGAGAAATGGCTGCGTGCACGCGCCACCGCCGGGATTTTCCCGGCATCTTCCGAACAGGATGATGTGGTCCTCTACCGTGATGAATCAAGGGACACCGAGCAACAACGCCTGAATTTTCTGCGCCAGCAAAAACCCAAGGCCGCTGGCCGGTTTAATCAATGCCTGGCAGATTATATTGCACCCGCAAATTCCGGCTATAAAGACCACATCGGTTTGTTTGCGGTTACCGCTGGATTGGGCATAGAGGAAAAACTCGCTGAGTTTGACAAAATCCATGACGACTATTCATCTATCCTGCTCAAAGCACTGGCTGACAGGTTGGCCGAGGCGCTTGCGGAACATACCCACCGTCTTGTGCGCCAAACCCTGTGGGCATATGAGCCACAGGAATCGCTGGATAATAAGGCCCTGATCGCCGAAAAATACAGGGGCATCCGCCCTGCCCCCGGTTACCCGGCTTGTCCGGATCACAGCGAAAAAGAAAAGATATTTGCGCTGCTGGATGCTGAGACCAATTCCGCCATGCAACTGACCAGTGGCTACGCCATGTTACCGGCAGCATCCGTCAGTGGTTACTACTTCGCTCACCCGCAAAGCAAGTATTTTGTTTTAGGAAATATCCTGGAAGATCAGCTGCTGGATTACGCGAAGCGGAAACGCATCAGCCTGGAACAGGCCCGTAAATTACTGGCGGCTAACATTGCTTACTGATTTATTCCCCACAGATTAGCTCCACCCATAGTTACCAGGTCAAATCATCCGGTACTGGGAATTCCTCTTCTCCTTCACTCTCGGCGCCCTTCAGGTCGGGTACGTGATCAGGGGCAAATTCGCGCACTTCTGCAACCTTGTCGGACGGCAACAAGTGGTAGTTACCACTCAGATACACCACGCCCAGTTTATCGGTATTAATCTCACGCAGTTGATCGATGGTCGTTAATACACTGCGAATGCGGCCTTTGTAGAGAAAGCTGCGCTTAATTTCCGCAGCTTCATCCCGGATTGCGCTGGCCTTGATCAGCGCCTTGATCTTTTGATTGGTCTCCCGTCGCTGACGTTCCTGTTCACGCTTAAGCGCGATGGCTTGCTCTTTTTGCT
>PVMS01118010.1_pt1 | contig 14918 bp, 12 predicted proteins | sample 1853461 | NCBI WGS metagenome assembly PVMS01 (sample SAMN08582032, study PRJNA380276) | Marine sediment metagenome, whole genome shotgun sequencing project. | isolation source: ocean sediment barecode stripped | collected 2017 | reverse complement strand
GAACAGTCGATCAGCCCTGGCGGGTATTAACCTCCACGCCGTTCAGCAAGTCGTCAAATGGATTGTTTACGCAATTCTGATTATCAACTTTTTCTTTTACGTACTGGATGACATGGAGGCGGCGGAGCATTCACTCCGTGATGGTGGGTCGCTGCTGGATTGGGCTGCCGAATTTGCTACCACCATTGATGAACTGGCCTGGTTCATGCTGTTGTTTCTTTTTGAGCTGGAAACGTATGCCTTGTCTGACGAGGCTTTTGAAGGCATTACGGGTAAACTGATCCACGGTGTTCGCCTCGTGTGCTACACGTTCCTTGCGCATACGGTGTACGTCTATGGCGGAGATGTACTGGTTCTTGAGCAGGCCGCACCACTTGCCGGTATAACCGATCTTTGCCAGCTGGCAGGGCGGGATTTTTCTTTTACCTATAACCTGGCCTACACCGTGGTGGATCAGGTCAACTGCGTGACGCTGTCGTCCGATGCACAGTTTTTTCCGGTCGACAGTGAATCACTGGTCACCGATACCCGGGGCATAGAAAATTCACGTCAACTGGCATGGATTGATCTGGTCGAGGCGGTCATCTGGTTGCTGATTGTGTGTCTGATTGAATTTATGGTGCGTCTTCAGGGCCGTGGCATCAGCAAGGGACCGTTGATTACCGCCGGAAACTTCATCAAGCTTGTGCTGTACGGCTTACTCCTGCTGATCGCTGCGTATTGGGGAATGCTAAAGCACTGGCTGTTCGTCTGGGACGAGCTGATCTGGATTGCCGGCTTTGCGGCTATCGAAATGAACGTGGCTGAATGGCGCGGTGAAATACATGAGCAGGAGCAGGCGCAGTAAGGCGTTCGTGGTTGAAAATTGCGCAGTGTTCACTAAGGAGTCGAACGGTTCTGCGGATTGACCGGTAAATTTATTGCTGTGCAGGTTGCGCCGGCCGCGCATCGCTCCAGGTGGCAGGAAGAATTCGACAAGCGCGCCCGCGAGCAGGACAAGCTTTTCGAGCCGACAGCGTCATAAAGCAGCACCTTATCGCAACCGGCGTATGATTTGCCCGGACAACAGTGCTGCCCGGTGTTTTGTGACCGGTTAACAGGGTATTGACGGGTCCGATAATTATGAAGCCGACCGACCGCAATCTTGGTATGGACCGCCCGATTTCGCGCAGAGACATTCTGCACGGTGTCGGCGCACTGGCGGCCAGCACGATGGTGCCGGGCCGCGCACTCGCCGAGCAGGTGCTTGCATTTGAAGGTGTGGACGGTACCGTTTACCCGCCGGCACTTACGGGTTTACGCGGGAATCATGTCGGATCCTTCGAGGTCAGTCACCAGCTTGGGCTTCAGGGTCGGCAGGACTGGGGTGACATCAAGGAGCGTGACCCCGGTGACTATGATCTGGTTGTTGTCGGGGGCGGCATCAGCGGTCTTTCGGCCGCATATTTTTATCGGCAACAGAAACCAAAGGCGCGCATCCTCATTATCGATAATCATGATGATTTCGGAGGGCATGCCAAGCGCAACGAGTTTAAGGTTGATGGACGGACACTCATCGGTTACGGCGGCAGCCAGACTCTTGAAGCGCCATCGCAATACGGTGCTTCTACAAAAAGATTGTTGCGTGAGCTTGGTGTTGAGTTGAAACGCTTTGATTCGGCATTCGATCAGGGCTTCTATAAACGAAACGAACTCACCGCGGGCACCTACTTCAATCGTGAACACTGGGGAGTAGACCGGGTGGTCCCATATGATATGGACATACTTGGGAGCTACATCCCTTTTGCCGATTCTCCGCTCTCAGTTGAAGAAGCGGTCGCGCAGATGCCGATATCTGAACCTGCGCAGCAGGAGCTTTTGCGTCTGCTGGTCACCGTGAAGGACCAGATGTCTGAGATTCCAGCCGCAGCGAAACTGGACTATCTTTACAGGATCAGCTATCGCGAGTTTCTGACCAGGCATCTTGATATACATGAGCCCCAGGTTTTCGCTCTTTTGCAGGATCTTGCAATAGACTCCGGTGTCGGCATCGAGGCGGTCTCCGCGGCTGATGCGCTTGATTATGCCGGTCTGCCTGGCTGGTTTGCTGCGGGTCTGCCGGAGCCGGAAGTAGAAGAGCCTTATATTCACCATTTTCCCGATGGCAATGCATCGATCGCGCGGCTCCTGGTGCGCGCAATGATTCCGTCAGCAGCACCCGGGGGAACAATGGAAGATGTTGTAACGGCTCGTTTCGACTACTCGAAACTGGATGAAGCGAACTCGCCGGTCCGGCTCCGGCTTGCCAGCACTGTTGTTCGTGTCGAGCATGATGGTGATCCCGCTCAGGCCAGGCGCACCCGGATATCGTACGTGCAGGGTGGTCAGGCTTATCGCGTGCAGGCGCGCGTCTGCGTGCTTGCCTGTGACAACGCAATGATTCCATCCCTGTGTCCGGAAATGCCCCCGGCGCAGCGCGAGGCGCTTGCTTTGCAGGTTAAAACACCGATTCTCTATACGACGGTGGCTTTGCGAAACTGGCAGGCATGGAAGAAGCAGGGCATTGGCGGTGTTATTGCACCGGGAAGTTATCACATCAACTCGATGATTGATTTTCCGGTCAGCCTGGGCCGCTACCAGTTCGCCCGTGACCCGGACCAACCGATCACAGTTCACATGGAGCGTTTCCCGCATCGCTCGAACGAGGGGCTGACCTCTCGTGAGCAGCATCGAATCGGGCGCTACGAGTTACTTTCCACTGCCTATGAAACGATCGAACGTAATATTCGCAGTCAGCTTGCAGGTATGCTCGGTGATGGAGGCTTTGATCCGGCTCGTGATATTGAGGCTATTACCGTCAATCGCTGGGCCCACGGCTATGCATATTGGTATAGCCCGCTGTTTGACCCGGTCTATGAAGATGATGACGACGACCGGTATCCTCATATACTCGCCCGGAAACGGTTCGGGCGTATTGCTATTGCCAATGCCGATGCCGGCGCAAGCGCGAACATTAATTCTGCTATCGAGCAGGGATACCGTGCAGTCTATGATCTGATTTAGGACAGTTTTCAGTTATCCGCGGACACGACCAGGTAAACCTTGCGGACCGTGTCTACTATTTCAGCCGTGCCTTTCCAGCCGCGCGGGAAGACCCAGCTGTCACCAGCGTTAATCTTCGTGACCTGTCCTGATTCTGACGTCAGGATCCAGCGGCCTTTCAACAGGTGACAGAACTCCGTGATATCGAGATCGAGGCGGAGTTTACCGGGCTCACATTCCCATGTGCCGGCAAACAGGTTACCTGCTTCAAAAAAGCCACTGTCGGTCTGCCTGGGCAGGTCACCGACCGGTTCGCCAAAAGACTCTGTGTCGATCAAATCGGTGAGTGAGGCACATTGTTTTTGCACACTGATCTCGGGCATTGCTGGTTATCCTTTTTTGCTGGGTGATATTCGGATTGACACAATTGAAGACGGCGCTACTGCAGGTCGCGATAGCCTGAGTGTGCAACTCGGCTGGCCTGCTTGCAACGCATATGTTTCCCTGCCTATAGGGCGCAACGGTTCAATCTGGTTTGATTATTAACGGGTTACCGAATGCTTGCCGAACCGAGCCCGGCTTTGGTCAGCGCACTGGCCTACATCTGGCTCGGCACACGAATCGGAGCGCTCCCGGCTCGCGATTGTGATCGCACTGGGTGTCGATTTGCACAGCGTTTGGGCCCATCTGCAGGCGCCGGACTAATTGCGCAGGCCCGCGGCGTGAATGGCCGCGGGGATCGTCTCCATATGACCCGGGGTGACCAGGTTCGCACCACCGATGCCGGGAATCTCCTTTAGCTCCTGTAATAATTCAGTGCAGATTCTGATCCCCTCCTGCTCGGGGTCGCCAGCCTGCTCAAGCCGCTGAATAACCGACTCCGGCATGACTGATCCGCGCAGGTTGTCACGTAACCAGCGGGCCGATTCGGCCGATGGCAGAGTTGCGACGGACGCGACAATATGGGTTCGCCGCGCCAGCCGTTCCCTGACCAGCTGTTCCATGTATCGACGTAACAGGTCCATATCAAAACATATTTGTGTCTGCAGAAACCTGGCGCCGGCATCGGCTTTGGCTTTCAGTGATTTAGCGCGCCATCCGGATTTTGGATTAAAGGCGATAATGACAGCACCAATATACCAGTTCCGAGACTTCTGTAACTTTTCCAGGCTCAGCGCGGCGGCGATCAATTCTTCGCTGCCGATATCGAACACCTGTTTTGTCTTTGGTCTGTAGCTGTCGGGCAATTTGTCGCCGCGCTGGATCAGCAAACTGGTAACACCCAGCGCTTGAGCGCCGAGTAAATCACTTTGTAACGCGATGTTGTTTCGATCCCGGCAAGTCATCTGCATTACCGGATCAATCTGCTGTTGTAACAGCAGGCCGGAAGCAGCCAGCGCAGACATATGTACGGAGCCGTTAGGATTGTCAGTGACCAGAACGGCATCAACCACCGGGCCGAGAATCTTAGCCTGATCGACCACCGCTTTACGGCTCGTCTCGTGATTCAGCTTTAGCTGAGCGGTGATGGTGAAATCCCGCGTCCGGGTGGCATCACGGAATGTTTTCAACGCACTGTCACTTTCAAAACTTGCTGTCGCATGTCATGTTTGCGCTGCTTGCATCATCTGGACCCGGCCCCATGCGGCAACGCGCATAAGATAGGCCAGCAGTCCGGAGGCGGCAAAGATGTAGTCGATGAGCTGCCGGTCGTTGTAATAGGTCAGTTCATAATAGTACGTGCTGACCACGGTGAACCACAAAAAATAAATGCCGGTCTTGTGCAGAACGCGCCACTGCATCAGGCTCATTCTGCGGCGAACGGCGTGAAATGAGGTCATCGTCATCGCAAAAATAAATGTGTAACCACCGACCTGAAATATGATGTCTTCCAATGAGTAGACTTCTTCTGTGTAGTAGTCCCAGTGACCGGTCCACATCCACAGTATGAAGAACAACTGCCATGCCATCGCGGCGGCATATGCAAGCCCGATTGATCGACGGTTGCGCAGCAGCCACCGGGTAATCATGCCGGGAAACAGGGTTTTCATGGCGGACGCAGTAAATGCCAGGTACAAAAACGGGACGCTGTATCGAACCGACATCTGAATCATTTCGGACACGCCCAGCGGCTTGGACAGATCCTGCGTCGGCATGTAGGCGAGCACGGCTGCGCAGTTGATGCCGATAATCCAGTAGAGGAGCGGCCAGCCGTTGAGATGTTTGGATTTCAGAATTTCCATCTTGGTGATAGGACAATATATTCAGGTCTCAGAGTCAAGCAGGCATGCCCTAAGCCAGCCCGACCGCACGGCCGTCGCGCAGCACTTTTATCTTTGCAGCAGCCGGCACTTTAGGCATGCCCGGCATCGTCATGATGTTGCCGGCAATGACGACAATAAATCCTGCGCCTGCGCTGACGCGTAATTCGTTCACCGTGATGCGAAAGTCGCGAGGTCTCCCGCGAACGGATGCAATATCGCTCAGCGATGCCGCTGTCTTAGCCACACAGATCGGTAGCTTGCCGAAGCCCTGCTTGGTCAATAGCTCGATATCGTTCAGTGCCGCCCGATCGAAATCTACGCCGGACGCCCCGTACAAGTTGCGAGCTAAAGTTTCGATCTTTCTGTCCAGCGCCATCGATAACGGGTAAGCAAACTTCAGTTTACGGCGATTGTTGACCTTGATGACGCGCAGCACGGCTTCGGCCAGATCCGTTGCGCCCTTGCCACCCCGGGCCCAGTGCTCGGCGACTGCAGTTTCAACTCCTTGTCGCTCGCAAAAAGCGACTATCTTTCTGAGCTGCGCTGGCGTGTCATCGCTGAAGCGGTTGATCGCAACAACCGGCTTTAATCCGAAGTTTTTTATGTTCTCGATGTGCTTGTCCAGGTTTGCCAGCCCACCGTCTTTTTTTGCCCCGCCATGCCACATGACAGCTTTAGCGGTCGCCACGATCACGGCGGCTTGTGGCTTGAGGCCGGCAATTCGGCATTTAATGTCAATAAATTTCTCCGCACCGAGGTCTGTTGCAAAGCCTGCTTCGGTAACGACAAAATCGCTGAGCTTAAGTGCCATGCGCGTCGCAATCGCACTGTTCGTTCCCTGCGCAATGTTGGCGAACGGTCCTGCGTGTACAAACGCTGGCGTGCCTTCGAGAGTCTGTACGAGGTTCGGATTGACAGCGTCACGCAGCAGAACCTGCATCGCGCCGTTTGCTTTTATGTCTACTGCCCGGATTGGCTCACCGTCGTAGGTAAACGCGATAACGGTATTGGCCAGGCGGCGGCCCAGGTCGTGATAATCGCGCGCCAGACACAGCATGGCCATGACTTCCGAGGCGGGTGTAATGCTGAAGCCGTCACGCCGCGGTACGCCATTCATAACACCGCCGAGACCGATGACAATTTCCCGCAGTGCGCGATCGTTCAGATCGATAACCCGTCGCCAGACGATTCTCCGCGGGTCGATGCCGAGCTTGTTGCCATGCTGAAGATGATTATCAATCATCGCAGCGAGCAGATTATTGGCTTTCTCGACCGCATACATATCGCCGACGAAATGCAGGTTAATATCCTCTGCCGGATATAACTGGGCCCGGCCCGCGCCGGTGCCGCCACCCTTGATGCCGAAGTATGGGCCGAGTGATGGTTCGCGCAGGCATAAGGCTGTCTGGTGGCCTAGATGATTCATCGCGTCAGCCAGGCCGATGCTGGTCGTTGTCTTTCCCTCACCCTGCGGTGTTGGTGTCATCGCCGTGACGAGAATCAGGTTGCCGTCACCGTGTTTTTCCCTGGCCTGCAACTCGGCAATCGGTATCTTGGCGATATGATGTCCGTGGGGCAGGATGTCTTCCCGGTCCAGGCCCAGCCGGCTGGCAACTTCAAAGATACGAGGTATATTTCCGTTTCTGGAGTTGGTCATATCGGGTTTGATTCCTGTTGGTCGTATGTAGCAACGTGGAGCGCCAGAAAAGATCATAACTGCAAAAACTGCCCTTGTTTTACACCCCTATAGGCGAGGTGATCTTTCATGCAGGAATTTATGGCGTCAATCGACTTATCGTGAGGCACAAAGCCTGATCATAGTGATATCCTCAGCCCGTGAGGTCAGCTCCGGGTGTGGTGCGACTGAATGCCTGAGGAGACATTTATGGGACTTAGTATCCGCGTCTTGCTTTTTCTTTTTGCAATTTTCATGTTGCCGATGATGGCAATCCAGGCTGATACGGAGAGCTTGTCAGCCGTCGTTGAATCTGATCACCGCTCAGCCGAGGACCGGGCGCGTGATAACGCCCGTCATCCGGTGGCAACCCTGGGGTTTTTCGGTATTCGTGATGATATGACCGTTGTTGAGATTTCCCCCGGTGGTGGCTGGTATACGGAGATTCTGGCGCCCTTTCTGCGTGAAAACGGGCAACTTTACGCAGCCAACTACGATCCGGAATCCGAGCAGGAATATTATCGTCGCAACGCCAGGAAATTTCTGGAAAAGCTTGCGTCTGAGCCGGAAGTTTACGGTGCCGTAATTCCCACCGTCTTTGATCCGCCGGCAAAACTGGAAGCCGCACCCGCGGGCAGTGCCGACATGGTTGTGACATTTCGTAACCTGCATAACTGGATGGAGGAGGGCAGTGCAGAAGCCGCCTTGTCTGCCATGTACAGGGTGCTTAAGCCGGGCGGCATCCTGGGGATTGTGCAGCATCGCCAGAACGCCGCCGTGGAGCAGGATCCTCGTGCTGAATCTGGTTATGTGCAGGAAAACCATGTCATTGAGCTGGTCGAGGCCGCTGGATTTAAACTGGTGGCCAGAAGCGAAATCAATGCCAATCCGAAAGATACGAAAGACTATCCCGAGGGTGTGTGGACTCTGCCGCCTGCGTATGAACTCGGTGATGTGGATCGCCAAACCTATCAGGCAATCGGTGAAAGTGATCGAATGACACTGAAGTTTGTGAAGTCAGGACGGGCAGAGCCCGTTTCGAAGTCGTTGAGCCAGACGGGCACCGGGTGAACAGGAAGGGGTGCTGGCCCCTTTTGAACAAAGGACAGCTATGCAGGTCACAAATCAAACTCAGCAACATTGCTCAAGCTATTACGCGGCAACGGCAACCGAGCAGACCGACTATCCGGTGCTGCGGGGTCACGAGACCACGGATATCTGTGTGGTGGGCGCCGGGTTTACCGGTATCGCCACCGCGCTGACTCTCGCTGAAAGAGGCTACTCGGTGGCAGTTGTTGAGGCCAATCGGGTCGGCTGGGGGGCTTCGGGGCGGAACGGTGGTCAGATCATCGGTGGCATCAGCGGCGAGAGCAAACTTGCCAAGCGCTACGGCGAGGGCGTGGCGGATATTCTTTGGGAGATGCATTGGCGTGGCAACGATATCATCACTGAACGGGTGGACAAGTACGGTATTTCCTGCGACCTGAAACCCGGTTACATCGAAGTGGCTATTAAGCCGCGCCACATGCAGGAACTTCAGGAACAGTACGACGAATATCAGGCTCATGATTTCCCCTACGAATATCGCATGCTTTCCCGGGAGGAAACCTGCGAAGTGGTTGGTACTGATGCCTATATCGGTAGCATGATCAATATGCGCAACGGCCACCTGCACCCGTTGAACTTGTGCATTGGGGAGGCTCGGGCAGCTGCCGGCCTCGGGGTGAAGATTTTTGAGCAGTCACCTGTTACCGGCATTCAGCATGGTGAGAAACCCCGGGTGATCACCTCCACGGGCCAGGTCGAAGCCAGCACGGTCGTATTGGCGGGCAATGCGTATCACACGCTGGAACGCCGGCATCTTTCCGGGCTGACCTTTCCGGCCGGCAGCTACATCATCGCGACCGAGCCGTTGTCTCCGGAAATGATTCAATCCATTAATCCGCTGGATCTGGCGGTCTGCGATCTGAACAACGTCGTGGACTATTTTCGCATGTCGGCCGATGGCCGCATGCTGTTTGGCGGCCGCTGTAATTATTCAGGCCGCGAGCCACGCAGCATTCAGGCCACGATGCTGCCGAGAATGCTGCAGATCTATCCGCAGCTTGCCGGCGTGAGAATTGAATATGAGTGGGGCGGCAAGATCGGCATTGTTGTCAATCGCATTCCCGTTCTCGGCCGGATTGGCAGCAATGTTTATTATTGTCAGGGCTACTCGGGCCATGGTGTCAATGCGACTCACGTTGCCGGAGAGATTATCGCTGACGCGGTTACCGGGACGATGGAGCGATTTGATCTGTTCGCCGGAACCGGACATTTTCGGATTCCGCTGGGACAGTGGTTCGGCAATCAGATTATCGCGCTGGGAATGCTCTACTATCGAATAAAAGACATTCTGTAACGTCCCGAACTTTTGTCGTTGTCACTTGATCGCCTGCAGATACCATTTAACAAATCGTGCGGTGAAATCTTCCATCAGGGAGTATGGACCCGGTTCATAGAAGCGTGAGTTCACACCGGCCTGGTTACGCTCAATGATATGCTGATCGGCGACGGTCGTGACGTCCCAAAGCCAGGTCAGCTCATCGACGGTGTAGTCTTTGCCTTCTTCTGCTTCCTCGCTGACGAGCCAGGTGATATCGCAATCAGTCTGATCTGCTGATAATGGCGTGAATCGATAAATGACCACATGGTCACAGTAGGCCAGTGCATAAGTGACCGGACCGACCTGAAAATCGGTCGCACCGCCGTCATAGTCTTTGATGCTGCCCAGTAAAGGCGCAACCGGTTTGCCGTCTTTACTTCCGGTAACATGGCCGTGAATTAGCGGGTAGCGATCGTAGTTGCTATCCGCGCCAAAATATTTTGCATCAAGATATGAGTTGTCGACACTCTTTCGGCTGAGGCCGCATGCGTCCGCACGCGCCATCACGGCTTTTAGAGCATCACCGTATTCTTCCGGTGGCTTGGCAAGACCGTGTCCGCGCGAGTACTCCGGATGTGCTGTTGCACAGTGATAGCATTCACAGTAGTTTTCCACCGCCAGTTTCCAGTTGGCGGCAATCGGATAGCTTTTTCTGTGTGCCACTTTTGCTTTTTCCAGGGCATAGGGCGCAAGGCAGTCCGAAAGATCCTCCTCAATGTGATCGAATGGCGCGGTTTCCGGTACAAAATTGATGAACATCATGCCGTGCAGTGTTCTAAGCTGAATCCTTTTTAATGCGAGGCCTGATTTATCGAAGGAATCAGACATCTGCGCCGCGCCTTTTAACTGGCCGTCCAGACCATAGGTCCAGCCGTGGTAGCTGCAGACCAACCGCAAAGTGCAGCCATGTGACTCTATGCAGACACGCGATCCACGATGGCGGCAAACATTGAGTAACGCGGTGACTTCATCATCCTGGCTGCGAATGATGATGACAGATTCATCGGCAAAGTTGACCAGGAAGTAGTCGCCCACATTCGGAATCTCGCTGATATGGCCGGCGTAGATCCATGAATTGAAAAAGATTCTTTCCACATCGCGCTCATAGATTTCCGAATCCATATAAAATAATCGCTCGAGCGGGTGCCCGGCCTTCTGTCGTGCTATGGCCCGACAGATGTTCTTATCCATTACCGGTTTCTTCAGTATGCTTTTTTTGCTGAATAATTATGCCGGCGGTTGTTACGCCAATAGCAACCAGTACGATAATTACGGTTGCCAGTGCATTGACGTCCGGTGTCACGCCCAGTCGCACCTTGGAAAATATCAACATCGGCAGCGTTGTGGAGCCCGGGCCGGAAACAAAGCTCGCAATAACCAGGTCGTCCAGTGACAGCGTGAACGACAAAAGCCAGCCCGCGACCATTGCCGGTGCAATCATTGGAACAGTGATATCGAAAAACACCCGTGCCGGTTTCCCGCCGAGATCCATGGCTGCTTCTTCCAGGGACTGATTCATGCCGGTAAGGCGAGATCGAACAATGACCGCGACATAGGCCATGGAAAAAGTGATATGGGCGATAGTAATTGTCGTTGCGCCACGAGTTGCGGGCCAGCCCAGCCAGTCACTCAATGTGATAAATAAAAATAACAGGGAGATGCCGGTGATAATTTCGGGCATCACCAGTGGTGCTGTTACCATGCCCGTCAACAGCAGTCGGCCCCGGAATGATCCCAGTCGGTTTAGTCCTAAACCAACCAGGGTGCCGAGTACTGTGGCAACGGTAGCGCTTATAACGGCGATGCGCAGGCTCAGTAGTGCCGCGGACCAGATCTCTTCATTTTCCAGTAATGCCCGATACCAGCGCAGGGAAAATCCGCCCCAGAGCGTGACCAGCCGGGAATCATTGAACGAATAAAAAATGACCGAGATCAGCGGTATATAAAGGAATGCGTAACCAAAAACGGCAATCGTCAGCAGGGTGTTACCATGACGTTTCATCATGTCTGCTCCATTTGCCGGGACTCAAGGCGCTGGAACCACATCATCGGCAGCACAAGTATCAGCAGCAGGATGACCGAGACCGCTGATGCGACCGGCCAGTCGCGGTTGATAAAAAACTCATCCCAGAGAATTCTGCCGATCATCAGCGTATCGGAACCGCCAAGTAGCGCCGGAATGATGAATTCTCCGCTGGCCGGAATAAATACCAGCAGACAGCCGGCCACGATACCCGGCATTGACATGGGTAGCGTGACATCAGTAAATACCTGCCAGCGTTTGGCTCCGAGGTCGGCTGCAGCATCATTCAGGTCGATATCCAGCCGTTCCAGATTGGCATACAGAGGTAGAATCATGAACGGCAAATAGGAATAGACGATGCCTACATATACAGCGAAGTCGTTGTAGATCAGCGGCAGTGGCTGATCGATAATTCCAAGCGCCAGCAGCGCGTTGTTGATGATCCCGCGATTGTTGAGTAGACCGATCCAGGCGTAGACGCGAAGCAAAAAAGAAATCCAGAAAGGCAGGATCACTGCGAGCAACAGCAGATTTCGCCGGCCCGGGGGTTGACGGGCAATAAAATAAGCCATCGGATAACCGAGCAGCAAGCAAAGCAGGGTGCCCACAGCAGCCATCTTGATGGAGCTGATGTAGACGCTGGCGTAAAAATTGTCCTCGAACAAAAAGCTGTAGTTATCAAGCGTGACCTGAATCATTTCCAGGCCTGAAGCCGACCAGTTCAGTGTTGATGTGAAAGGCGGTATCGCGACGAGGGGGTCAGCGAAACTTATTTTCAGGATAATTATGAAAGGAGCAAGAAAAAAAAGCAGCAGCCAGACGTACGGCGTGACCAGTGCCCGGCGTAACCACTGACGGCGACCATCACCGACTCTTTTGTTTTTTTGTCTCATTGGTCCAGAATAATTGCACTGGCGATATCCCAGGACACGTATACTTCGTCATCCCATTCAACCGTTCTGTGTGCGGTGCGCTGCCGATTTTGTGCACTGACCTGAAGCATAGTGCCTGTTGGTAGCTGCACACGATAGATTGACAGATTGCCAAAGTAACCGAGATCCAGAACGATTCCCTTTAGCACGGTGCGGTTATTTGCAGGCGGCGGGTTCTTGTCGATGAAGATTTTCTCGGGACGCACAGCGAGCCATCGTCGACTGCCGATTTCGGAGTCTTTTGAACTGCAGGCTGTCAGTTCTCCGCCGGTTGCATCACACGCTAATCGCAACAGCCCGTCTGCCGAGTCCAGTACCCTGGTTTCAAGCAAATTAATTGTTCCGATGAAGTCCGCGGTGAAGCGGTTTGCCGGGTATTCATAGACTTCACCGGGCGTGCCCACCTGTTCGAAACGACCCTCGTTCATCACTGCAATGCGTGTTGACAGGGTCATCGCCTCTTCCTGATCATGGGTGACAACGATGAAGGTTATGCCCAGCTCTTCCTGAAGATTCATCAATTCAAACTGCGTATGCTCCCGCAGCTTTTTGTCGAGTGCGGCCAGGGGTTCATCCAGCAGCAGTACTTTCGGACGTTTGATCAGCGCGCGCGCCAGCGCAACTCGCTGTCGCTCGCCGCCGGACAGATTGGCCGGTTTTCTTTTGGCCAGCGACGGCAACTTGACCAGTTCGAGCATTTTAGCGACGCGGTCCTTGATTTCTGCTGACGGCGTGCCCTCCTTCTTCAGTCCATAGGCCACGTTTTGTTCGACGGTCATATGGGGAAACAACGCATATGACTGAAACATCATGTTGACAGGTCTTTGGTATGGAGGGACGGTAGTCATATCGGTGCCGTCGATCAGGATTCTGCCCATGGTCGGATGCTCAAAACCACCGAGCAGTCGCAGTAAGGTTGTTTTCCCTGAGCCTGACCCGCCGAGTATGGTGAATAACTCGCCCTGGAAAATATCCAGATCGACGTTGTTCACTGCCGTAGCGTCCGCGAATTTTTTTGTCAGTCCCTGAATCTGTATCAGTGGCCTGGCGTCTGGGTCCAGCCAGGGCGTGTCGTCGAACTGTGTATTTGCCGGCCTTGATTCGTCGTTCTTCATCGTGGTTACTCTAAAGGCCCGTTTTGATGCGTGACCATGCACGCGTACGCCGGCGTTCCAGTTTCGGTCCGAAAATGAATCCGGTTTGCATCGACTTCAGTTGCTCGGCGGGAGGGTATACGGCCGGATCCTCGACCACCTCTGCAGGCATTAAAGGCAGGGAGGCAGAGTTCGCATTAGCGTAGCGCACGTGGTTGGTAATATCTGCGATCACGTCGGGCCGCAGCAGATAGTTGATGAACAAATGTGCATTGTCCGGATGCGGTGCATCCGCAGGAATGAACATGCCATCGAACCAGACCACGGTTCCTTCTTTTGGAATCGTGTACGCCAGTCGGATATCCGCGCCAACCTCTATCGCTCGCTGCATGGCCTGGGCGTAGTCTCCGGACCAGTTCATATTGATGCAGATCTCTTCATTTGGCAGGTCGATGAGTCCCCGAGAGGAACTGAAATAACGAATATAAGGCCGCACGGCTTTCAGCAGGCTTTCAACCTCGAGTATGTGTGCCGGGTCCATGCTGTTAGGGTCATGGCCCAGGTACAACATGACGTGAGGGATAACGTCCGTGGGTTCATCCAGTATGGTGATGCCGCAATCGGCGAAGCGTGAAGCTATTTCGGGTTTGAAAATCATATCCCAGCTATCGACTGGGGCATCCGGCATGCGTTCTTCAATCATATCGATGTTATAGGTAAATCCCGTGGTGCCCCACATGTAGGGAAAGCCGTATCGATTATCCGGGTCATAGGTGGACATCACACCCAGAACCCAGGGGTCCAGGTTTTTCCAGTTCGTCAGTTTCGACTTGTCGAGGGGCTGATAGACGCCGATCGGAATCAGCCTGGCAGAGTAACGAACGGCGTGGGTGACTACGTCGTAGCCCGTTTTGCCAGTCAGCAACTTAGCCTCGACAATCTCGGTCGAATCGTAGAGATCATAGTTGACCTTGATGCCGTACTCGGCTTCGAAGTCAGCAATGGTGTTTGGGGCCACATAATCAGCCCAGTTATAAACATTGAGTATTTTTTCTTCTTCCGCATGGATGCTCCACCCTGCCAGGAGCGCGCAGAAGAAAAAAATATTTCGAAAAGATGTCAAGATTCAGATCCCGTCGAGTCCTCTTTTTGTCAGCGCCCGGGCAATGATCAGGCGCTGAACCTCGCTGGCGCCTTCCCATATTCTATCGACTCTGAGTTCACGGAAAAAGCGCTCTGCTGCATTCTCGCGCATGTAGCCGCGTCCGCCAAATATCTGTACCGCCCGGTCAGCAATCCGGTTGGCGGCTTCAGATGCATGCAGCTTGGCGATGGAGCAGCGGGCATGCAGCGATTTCACATCAGCACCACGATCATGGGCAGCGGCGGTCTCATAAGTGATCAGGCGCGCAGCCCAGTAATCGGTCACACAATCGGCCAGCATCGCCTGGATCAGTTGTTTTTCGATCAGCGCTTCACCATCG
>PVMS01110242.1_pt1 | contig 14919 bp, 17 predicted proteins | sample 1853461 | NCBI WGS metagenome assembly PVMS01 (sample SAMN08582032, study PRJNA380276) | Marine sediment metagenome, whole genome shotgun sequencing project. | isolation source: ocean sediment barecode stripped | collected 2017 | reverse complement strand
AGTTGCGGAGAGAGGGGGATTCGAACCCCCGGTACCCTTTCGGGTACGGCAGTTTAGCAAACTGCTGGTTTCAGCCACTCACCCACCTCTCCGGAAAGTATTGCTGAAAAAGGAATGCAAATATAGTATACAATACAGAAGATTGACAATCCGAGTGATAAAAATTCTATGAATATTTAACTTAATTTATAAGTACCCTCCTATTTTTAATGGTCACCATCCATATGCCAACTATTATGTAATTTCATTTTATATTTGTAGTCGGGCAGGATTTTAGATGTTAAAAAAAAGATTGTTCGATATAATCATCTAATTACATAATATATATGGTCTGGTTCAGGTCGATTGGTGTTCTTGAAATCATCTTAATACTGGTATTCATCAGCCTGTATGTTGCATACATATATCGCATTATACTTATTGGGAAACGGCTGAACACCTCCTACCAGAAAGTTTTTTATAAAGTATTCATTCGCTCTCTATACTTCGTTTTAATGCTCGTTGCTTTACTCGGCCCCAGCTTTGGTGATTCAACCAGGGAAATAAAATCCATTGGAAAGGATATTTATATTTGCGTGGATCTTTCAGAATCAATGAATGCCTATGATGTTCAACCAAGCAGATTAGAGAAGGTGAAGTTTGAATTGAAAAATATCGTGCAAGCATTCAACTCGGACAGGATTGGATTGATAATTTTCTCTTCAGAAGCATTTGTGCAATGCCCTCTAACTTATGATCAGAGTGCCTTAAACTTGTTTATTGAGACACTTGGCTCAAGTCTGGTACCCAATACAGGAACAGATTTCGGACCTCCATTAACAATGGCACTTGAGAAACTTACTGAAGAGGGCAATTCTTCCTTGCAACAGAAATCTAAAATTATTATACTGATAAGTGATGGGGAAGATTTTGGAGAAGAAACCAACCAGGTTGCTGAAGATATTCAGAACTCGGGTATCAAACTTTTTACTTTAGGAGTGGGAACAACCAGTGGCAGTAAAATAAGGACCCGAACGGGATTTAAAACGGATCGTGAAGGCAGAGAGGTCATAAGCAAGTTAAATTCTAAGGAGCTGAAATCTCTAGCCATTAAAACTGAAGGGAAATATTTTGAAATAAATGAATCGTTAAACGATGTAAATCGTTTAATTAATACATTAAACCGAATTGAAGGAGAGCTAAGGGATGCCAGATTAATGGATGTATCAGCTAATAAATACTATTATTTCTTGGCTATGGCTTTATTACTCATTGTATTTGACATAATCACAAGCGTAAAAACAATTAAAGTATGAAGGGAGTTATTGCATTTTTATTGTTTTTTATTGTCTCTGACGATATCAATCAGATCGCAATGATCAATCGCCTGAAAAAAGAAGCTGAACTGGCTTATCAACAGGAGGAATATTCAAAAGCTGCTGCAAACTATAAAGTTCTGTATGACTCCCTTGGGCAGCATGATGATCATTTATTGCTGAATTTATCTAACTCATATTATAAGCTGAACGATACTACCAATGCTGAAATACACTACGCGAAGCTTACTGATACCAATGCTCAGGATATACGATCTATCGCTTACCAGCAATTGGGTATTCTTTCTAATGATATGGGTAAACATGAACAAGCCCTGGACAATTCAAAAATTCCCTTCGAGCAAATCCTGACAATGAAGATTCAAGATATAATTATGAATTATTGAAAAAGCTAATGCAGGAGCAGGAACAAAATCAGGAGCAGCAGAATCAGGATAAACAAGACCAAGAACAAGAGGAACAAAAAAACCAAGAACAGCAAGATCAGGAACAACAAAAACAACAAAACGAAGAGCAGCAGGACCAGGAGCAGCAAGAGCAAGAGAATGAAAAGCAACAAGAGCAGGAAGAACAACAGCAGGAAGAGCAGCAGGCTAAAGAGGATAAAGAGAAAAACGAAGATGAAGAAGAGCTTAACTCAAAGCCTGAGGACATAAAGGAAATGGAAATCTCCGAAGAAATGGCCAAAATGATCCTGGAAGCTATGCGAAACAATGAAATTCAATATATACAGCAAAATAAAAGAAAGCCCAAAAAGCCAAAGGATAACGGAAAACCCGACTGGTAATTTTAATATTTATTGGATAATCCCCCATAATTCATAACATCCTCCATAAAAAATTTGTAACTTCAGAAGAAGTAATTACCCGTAAAAAAATGGAAGAAGTATATATAATATCAGCAGCCAGAACACCCATAGGCAGGTTCGGAGGTATGTTGTCAGGTTTTTCAGCCATAGACCTTGGCTCCATTGCCATTAAGGGCGCTCTTGAAAAGGCGAGGCTGGAGGCCAATACCGTTAATGAAGTATATCTGGGCAATGTAATATCGGCCAATCTGGGACAGGCACCAGCGAGACAAACGGCCCTTAAAGCTGGATTGCCACAAAACATACCCTGCACCTTGATCAACAAAGTATGTGCTTCAGGGATGAAATCGATTATGCTCGGAGCACAGTCCATAATGTTGGGAATTAATAATATTGTAGTTGCTGGTGGTATGGAAAGTATGTCGAATATACCCTATTATCTTCCCAAAGCCAGGTTTGGGTATAAGTATGGTGATGGAGAATTGATAGATGGCTTACAGAAGGATGGATTGTGGGAACCCAATCACCAATTTGCAATGGGAAATTGTGCGGATCATACTGCAAAGGAAATGGAAATCTCCCGCCAGGAACAGGATGATTATGCAATACTATCCTATAATCGTGCAATCGAAGCAACGAGAAACGGTTTTTATAAAAAAGAAATTATTCCAGTTGATGTCCCTCAAAGAAGAGCAGATCCTATAATCATGGATGAAGATGAAGAGATTCAAAAGGTGAATTTTGACAAAATACCTCAGCTGCGTCCGGCATTTTCCAAAGAGGGTACAGTAACAGCAGCAAATGCCTCCACAATAAATGATGGTGCTTCTGCATTGGTATTGGCAAGTGCCAGTATTGTCAAGGAACTTGATCTACAACCAATGGCTGTTATTCGGGGATTTGCCGACGCTGCTCAGGAGCCAATATGGTTTACAACAACACCTTCTTTAGCTATCCCCAAAGCTTTACAGATGGCAAATCTTAATCTTGAAGAGGTGGACTATTATGAGATCAATGAAGCATTTTCAGTTGTAGTTCTTGCCAATAATAAGATCTTAAATCTTGATCCTGACAAAGTAAACATTAATGGTGGAGCAGTCTCACTTGGTCATCCTATTGGATGTTCAGGAGCAAGGATTACAACTACTCTTACAAATATACTGACTGAAAGTGATAGAAAAATAGGAGTTGCCGGGATTTGCAACGGCGGTGGAGGTGCTTCTGCCATTGTTATTGAGAAATATTAATGTTTACTGGAAAATAAAGGTAGAAATCCTCCGTTTTTTGCATGGCTTTTTTATCTTCGCATCCTAAATCAGGAAGATGAATAAAATCATTCCCTTTTTAATTTGTTTGATAATTTCCGGAACGTCTCAGTTGGAAATTTTTGGCCAGCATAAGGTAATAGTATATTTTGACTCTACAAATATTGTAAAAGAAAAATATACTATTCTGGAGAAGGACAGCAGCCGTATTGATGGAAAATATGAATTATTTTATCAAAATGGGCAGCTGGCACTTACTGGCTATTTTGAGGATGCCAGTGAACAAGGTGTGTTCACAGAATATTATCCTTCCGGTGTGATTAAACGAGAAACCAATTTCAAGGACAGCTTTATGAATGGTGAGATGAGGGTATATGATGAAAATGGAAATATTATTCAGTCTGCGCTCTTTGAAAACGATACATTAAATGGCGAGCTGGTCCAGTATTTTAATAATGGAAAGGTTAAAAATAAAAGTTATTTTAAAGTCGGTCTTCTTGATGGTTCAGTAACCAAATATTTTTCTTCAGGCACAATTAATGAAGAGATTACTTATGAATTTGGAAAGCAAAATGGCATTCATAAGATATATTATCAGGGAGGAGGCATGAAATCTGAAGCCAGGTATAGAAAGGGACTGCTTGACGGGTATTTCAAGACCTATTATCCCAATGGGCAGCTTAACACAGAGTATATCAACGAAAAAGGGGAAAAGAACGGGACTTATAAAACTTATAGTGGATCAGGTAATCTCATCAAGAAAGGTTATTATAAAAATGGCAAAATTGATGGTACCGCCACTACCTATTATGAGTCTGGAGAGATACAATCATTGAATTATTATCAGTATGGTATGCGCATTGGTGAAAGTAAGTATTTCAATTCGAGAGGAATCCCAATAAAGAAGGTCAAATTTTCAAATGATGGCAAAGACCGGTTCATTAAAGAGTATTTTGACAATGGTGAGATAAAAGCTGAAAAAAAATTTATGAATGACCTTCCTTCCGGTACCTGGAAATTTTATTACCACAACAAAACAGATAGCCTGATTGAAACTTATACCTCTGGAAAACTTAATGGTGAACGGATAGTGTATGATCCTAATGGTGTTGTCCTTCTGGAAGAACCCTATGTATATGGTTCAAAATCAGGAACCGTAAAACGCTTTTATCCTTCCGGGAAAATACAAGAAGAAATCATTTATAAATCAAACCGAAAACATGGTATTTATACACTCCACTTTGAAAATGGGGCTGTATCAATTCGGGGAGAATATAATACAAATAGAAAAGTAGGTGAATGGATATATTATGATGAAAAAGGATTGCCTGAAAAAAAAGAAACATATGAAAACAATAGAATAATCCGTGAGGAAATTATCAATTAATAATCTAATTTTATTAAAAAAATTTACTACGAGAAATAATATATAAAATGATCGAGGGACTTAAAAAAACCAGTTTTGAATTTAATGGCCAAACCAATTTTTACAGGGGTAAAGTAAGAGATGTATATCATTTTGATAAAAAACTTGTCATTGTTGCTACAGACAGGATTTCTGCATTTGATGTAGTACTTCCAAGAGCCATCCCTTATAAAGGTCAAATATTGAATCAGATAGCTGCAAAAGCCTTAAAAGCTACTTCTGACATTGTACCCAACTGGCTAGAGCAGAACCCGGATCCCAATGTATCTGTAGGAGTTAAATGTGATGCGCTTCCTGTTGAAATGGTTATCCGGGCTTATGTGGTGGGTCATGCATGGCGAGAGTACCGGGACGGCAAAAGATTGATTTGTGGGGTGCCTATGCCAGATGGCCTGAAGGAAAACGATCGGTTGCCGGAGCCCATAATAACCCCAACCACAAAGGCAACTGAAGGTCATGACGAGGATATTTCACGGGAAGAAATCATAAAACAAGGTCTCGTTGATGAAAAGATCTATGAAAAATTAGAGGAATATACACGAAAACTGTTTCAGCGTGGTACTGAAATGGCTTATCGGCAAGGCCTTATACTCGCAGACACAAAATATGAATTTGGAATTTCGGATAACGAGATATATCTGATTGATGAAATACATACCCCAGATTCTTCACGTTATTTTTATACCGATGGATTTGATGAAAGGCAGACAAAAGGAGAACCGCAAAAACAACTGTCGAAAGAATTTGTGAGACAATGGTTGATCAGCGGAGGATTCCAGGGCCTTGAAGGCCAAAGTATACCTGAAATGACGGATGAGATAATCGAATCTATTTCAAACAGATATATTGAACTATATCAAAACTTCACGGGCGAAAAATTTGAAAAGTCAGATTATTCCAATATAATGGATAGAATATTTGAAAATATCACTAAATTGCTCTGACAATTATCATTATTTGAATCCCTTCAGCCATGAAATATTCTATAGACAAAAAGGAAAAATATACTGTCCTGAAACTTCAGGAAGAAAAACTGGATACCGTTTTAGCTCCTAATTTAAAATCTGAACTTGTAACATTAAATGCAGAAGGCGTACAAAATCTTATTTTAGATCTTGGCGATGTGAAATATACCGATTCTTCAGGATTGAGTGCCATTCTTGTTGGTAACAGGGTATTTGGAGAATCCAATGGTTTTTTTGTAATAGTCTCCATCAATGATCACGTAATGAAATTGATAAATATTTCTCAACTCAATACGGTATTAAATATTGCAGCAAACGTTACAGAAGCTATTGAGGCTATTCTCAAGGAACTGGATTCAGAAACAGATTAATTAAAAGGAATAAATATTGACCTTCAGGTTAAAAATACTTGGCTCTAATGCCGCAGTAGCAGCATTTAACCGTCATCAGACCGCACAGATATTACAAGTTAACAACTACTATTTCCTGATAGATTGTGGTGAAGGGACTCAGTTACGCCTGGGGAAAGCCAGGGTAAAAATTAACAGTATAGACAATATCTTCATCAGTCATCTTCATGGAGATCATTATTTTGGCCTTATTGGATTACTATCAACAATGCATCTTTTTGGCCGTAAGAAGGATTTATATCTGTATTGCCCTTCAGGATTGCGCGAAATCATTGACCTTCAGTTAAAGTATTCAGAAACCATTCTTAACTATAAGATTCATTACCTTTTTACTGATCTGGAAAAAGATAACCGCCTTTTTGAAAACAATGACCTAATCATTGAGAAATTTTTATTGAATCATCGGATATTCTGTTCTGGATTTTTATTCAGGGAAAAACCCAAGCCCAGAAAAATACAGAAAGATAAAATACCTGAAGATTTGAAACAGGCAGATATGTCTAAACTTAAAAAAGGCAAGGATATTCTTGATGCAGACGGTCAGGTAAGATACAAAAATGATTTTTTAACTCTTGCCCCTAAACATTCCAGAAGTTATGCTTATTGTTCGGATACCAAATATGATATTGGATTAATTCCAACAATTTCCGGAGTTGATCTGTTATATCATGAAGCAACATTTACGAAGGAAATGGAGGAACGCGCTGAAAAGACATATCATAGTACAGCGGAACAAGCAGGCCTTATGGCAAAAAATGCCAGTGTGAAAAAACTACTTATTGGTCATTTTTCTGTAAGATATCGTGAGTTGGATCCAGTATTACGAGAAGCGAAAAGTGCATTCCCTGAATCTTACCTTGCAATTGAAGGTGAATTTATTGATGTAAAAGAATAATCTTTTTTATGTTGACAGAAAACACAATTCTAAGAAATAAAAGATCCAATCTTTTTATCATTTTATCAGGCATATTTATAACCAATGCTATACTTGCTGAATTAATAGGTGTTAAAATTTTCTCTGTTGAACAAACTTTAGGATTAGAGCCTGTTCAGATACAAATGCTGATTGAAAATCCTTAAGTTTTAACCTTACTGCGGGAGTTGTGATCTGGCCGATAGTATTTCTTACAACAGATGTCATTAATGAGTATTATGGGATAAACGGGGTTCGAAAAATTAGTTTTTTAACAGCCGGTCTAATCGCTTATATTTTCATCATTATCTTTATTGTAACCATACTTTCACCTGCTGACTTCTGGATAGAGTTAAATAATAAGGATTCTTCAGGAAATGCTTTCAATATCAATTATGCTTTTAAGGTGATCTTCAGGCAAGGTTTGGGAATCATTATTGGTTCTCTGGTAGCTTTCTTAATAGCACAGTTACTCGATGTTTTCATTTTTCAAAGGCTGAGAGGTATTACTGGAAAAAATATGGTATGGCTTCGTGCTACTGGTTCAACTTTGATCTCACAGCTGATTGACAGTTTCATTGTACTGGGCATTGCTTTTTACCTATTTGGAAATTGGAGTCTGGAGCAAATTTTTTCGGTAGGAGTAATAAATTACATCTATAAATTTGTTATTGCGATTGTACTTACGCCACTGATCTACCTGGCTCATTATTTAATTGAAAAATATCTTGGTAAAGAACTGGCAAATAAAATGGCTGAAGAAGCCTGTCAGGACAAATCATTCTTCTAGCTTACTTAATGATTTAGAATGGTATACATTCTTCTGTGTGTCCATTCCTTCAGCTTTGAGCTTCGGGCATCCATCATCTATATTAATCATCAGCGCAAATCACATCTTCCTTCGCAGCATATTATCAATAATAATGGCTGTTGCTACCCCGACATTTAATGATTCTGCATTGCCTATTCTGGGAATAGTCACTTTTCTATCTATAATTTCATTAAGTTGATGGCTGATTCCCTTTGATTCATTACCGAATAATAAGAAAGCTTTCTGTGGCCATTTGAAGTCATAAATATTTTCTCCTTCCAGAACAGTTCCAATAACTGGCAATTTCACCTTCTGAAAAAATTTCTGAATATTGACATAATAGGCATCAACCCTGGTAAATGATCCCATGCTTGCCTGAATGACCTTCGGGTTATAAAAATCAACTGAATCTTCAGAAAGAATAATTTTATCAAGGCCATACCAATCGCATATTCTGATAATAGTTCCAAGATTTCCGGGATCCTGAAGGTTGTCATATACCGGAATATAGCTTTGAGAATCAATGATTAGAGGTTCACTATCAGGTATTTCAGCAACAGCCAGGGCTACTGTATTGGTTGTTAAACTGCTCAGTTGATTTAAAATCTGATCAGATACTTCAAAAAGTTCATATGTTTTTTCTGAAAATAAGTCCTGATGCGCTTCAATAAAGTGATAAGTAGCTAATATTGTATTAATTTTAAATCGGGAGTCAAGTAATTCAAGGACACTTTTTTCTCCTTCAATTAAAAAGTTTTGCGACTGTTTCCGGTATTTTTTTAATTGCAGTGATTTAATTAACTTTTGCTTTTGTTTAGATATCATAGATACAAGGGATTGAATAGGCTTAGTTATTCGCTTTTTATTCTTATTGTCAGTATTTATCTTTCGGGATGCCTGGGTACCAGGTATCTTGAGAAAGATGAATATCTCATTTATAGTCAAAAAATAAAAGGTAAAACCATAACTTCTAAAGAAAAGCTAGCAGAATTTTACAAGCAAAAGCAAAATAAGAGAATTCCTTTGTTAAATCTCTCTCCCTATGTTTATTTCTACCAATGGGGTCTAAACGCATATGATATTGATAAGTTGAATAAAAAGAAGGAGGATGAAAGTATCAGGTTTGATGAAAAAATCGCTCATTATGAAGTTGAAAAACCAAAAAAAGCAGGGCGGTTATTTAATAAGAAGACCAAAAAGCTTGATAAAATCGATAAAAACATAAATGAAGGCAACTTCATGATGAGGCTAGGCGAACCCCTTGCTATCTTTGATACAATTCTTGCCGAAGCAACAATGGAACAAATTGTTACTTTTTTAAACACGCAAGGATTCTTCCATGCAAAAACCGAATTAAGGATAAGGGTTGAGAACAAACTTGTTTTTTTATATTATGATGTAACCGAAGGAAGGCCTCATATTATTGATTCTATAATATATGATACAGGTAACAAAAATATAGATAGCCTAATACAAAAAACGCAAGAAAATAGCTTTTTAAAGATTGGAGATCGGTATAGCCAGAACAATTTAATTGAAGAGAGAAACCGGATTGAACGATTATTGCAAAACAATGGCTATTATGCCTTTAGCAGACAATATATAAATTATATGGTGGATACTACCATCGGAGATCACCAGGTTGCGATTGAACTGAAAATATTAAAACCTTCCCGTAATGCGAGCCATAAAATATATACAATAGATTCTGTCATTTTTACCACAGATGTGAGTTCAGCAACCTCCAATAATAAACGATTCTATTCAGTTTATAATGGCATTACCTATAAATACGTTGATGATAAATATTCGAAGAAAATATTAGACAGGAGGGTTTTTGAGTACCCCGACAATAAGTTTAGCCGAAAAAATATGCTTGAAACTCAGCGCCAATTACTAAACCTGAATAATTTCAAATTCGTGAATATCAATTACGATACTACCGGGAACCGTTTTATTGCCAATATTTTTACAAGCCCACAGAAGAAATACCAGATGACAAATGAAGCAGGCCTCAGCGTTACACAAGGTTTTCCAGGCCCTTTCTATAATCTCACATTAAAAATAAGAAACATATTCCACGGACTGGAAATTCTTGAGATCTCAGGACGCATAGGTTATGAAGGCGTTGCATCAGCTACTGATGCCAGCCAGGTATATAGTAGTACCGAGGCAGCAGCCTTTTTAAATCTGATCTTCCCTCAATTTATTTTTCCTTTAAGTTCTTCCTTTAAAAGTCGTATTGGAAAGTATAACCCCAAAACAAACCTGGTCACTGGATTTGCCTACACCAATCGAAATGAATATAAACGTACAAGTTTCAACTCATTTATAAACTACTCCTGGCAGAAAGATTATGAAAAATTATTCAATGTTAGCATATTGAACGTAAGTTTGATAAAATCTGTGATAAAAGATCAGGCATTCCAGGATGAACTGGATAGAATTGCCGCGGAAGGCAATAATTTCTGGAGAACATTTGAACCTTCACTGGTACTATCTTCAAGTTTTTCTATTACGAGAAATTTCAATCAATATACGTCCTATTTGAATAGGACAGCTGCTTTTCTTAAAAATACATTTGAAGCAGGCGGTACAGTACTTAACTTTTTTGATATTGATTACCTGGATACAACAGGATTAACACTATATAAATATATTAAATTAGATACTGACTATCGGCGATATATTGCCATTTCACCAAAAAGCAAGATCGCCTATCGTATCCGCGGAGGAATAGCATTTCCTTATTCAGACAACGACATTCTTCCCTACGAAAAATATTTCTTTGCTGGTGGAAGTAATAGTTTACGGGCCTGGAGGCCAAGAAGGTTGGGTCCTGGTTCATTCTCAAATGCAGATACAGTAATAACAGAAAATGGTATTCATGTAAACTATAATGATAATTTCGAGCAGCCAGGTGAAGTGATACTCGAAGCAAACATTGAATTAAGAACCCAGGTAATAGGCTTTTTCCATACTGCTTTATTCATTGATGTCGGCAATGTATGGTTATTAACAAGTGATACTAATCGGCCAGGGTCCAATTTCGAAATTAACAGGTTTTATAAGGAAATAGCAATTGGTACAGGAGTAGGTGCGAGGTTAGACTTTACCTTTCTCCTGCTAAGACTTGATGTAGGAGTGAAATTATATGACCCGGCTCTTCCGGAAGGATCACGGTGGGTCCCAGGTGTAAATAAAGACAGAGTTTCCGGCATCAATCCAATAATATTTAACCTGGCTATCGGATATCCTTTTTAACAGAATTTTGAAGACCATTAATATTATTATTTTATGAATAAATTAATGATTGAGAAATGATTGAATATCTAAACCAAATTGATACTTCCGTATTTCTGTTTTTAAACAGATTGCACAATGATCTATTAGATTTTCTAATGTACTGGATCACAAAACAGGAAACATGGTATCCTTTTTATGTGCTTATCGTTATCTGGATGTTCTGGAAATATAAATTAAAAGCTCTGTTACCATTTCTAATGATAATTCTTGGTATCACTATTTCAGATCAATTTACATCAAGTTTTATGAAGCCTTTTTTTGAAAGGTTCCGTCCATGTCATGATCCGGACATAAGTCACCTGGTACATACAGTGGCAGGTTGTGGAGGGCAATATGGATTCGCTTCATCTCATGCATCTAACTCTTTTCTTCTCGGATTCTTATTGTTTTTTTTCTTCCGCAACCAATTCAAATATCCCTGGTTGATCTTTATCTGGGCCGCCCTGGTATCTTATAGCCGGGTTTATGTAGGAGTTCATTATCCTGGAGATATTATCGTAGGTGGATTGGTAGGATGCCTGGTAGCCATGTTGTTATACTGGACATATAATCACTTTCCTGAAAACAGAAAAATTCCCTTGGTTTATTTATAAAAGTGTTTATTCCAATTATGAATTATATGCTACCTTTATCACATTAAACAAGAAGTACCTTGGAAGATAGTTACAGACATCGGGGATTAAGAAGAAAATTGGTTGAAATCGTTAAAGAAAAAGGAATCAAGGATGTAAACGTATTAAACGCTTTGCAAAAAATTCCCCGTCATTATTTTTTTGATATGGCTTTTCTTGAACATGCATACCAGGACAAAGCTTTCCCCATCGGTGAAGGTCAAACCATTTCTCAACCCTTCACCGTGGCTTTTCAAACCCAACTGTTAAATATACAGGAAGGAGATAAAGTGCTGGAAATTGGAACAGGATCAGGATACCAGGCGTGCATTTTACTGGAAATGGGAGCCCAGGTATATACTATTGAATACATCAGGAAATTGTATGAACGAACCAAGAAATTTCTGCCTTCTATGGGTTACCGAGCACATTTCTTTCATGGCGATGGTACAAAAGGACTGCCAGCCTTTTCTCCATTCGACAAGATTCTGGTAACAGCTGCAGCACCAAAGATTCCCAAGCCTCTGATCGATCAACTAAAAATCGGAGGCGAACTCGTAATTCCTGTTGGAGATGACAATTTACAAAGGATGATTAAATTAACTAAAAAATCAGAATCTAAAATTGTGAAGGAATCGCATGATTACTTCTGCTTTGTGCCATTGGTTGGGAAATATGGTTGGGAGAAATAAAATATATTAGCGTATGAAAAAGGAGAAGAAGTATGCCTATGAATCTAAAGTGATCAAAACAGAATTATTACTTCCAAATGATACCAACACATTAAACACTCTCATTGGCGGTCAGTTGATGCACTGGATGGATATTATTGGGGGTATTTCAGCTCAAAAACACAGCAATTCTGTTGTTGTCACTGCTGCTGTTGATCATATATCTTTTCATAATCCTATATCCCTTGGGCAGGTAATAACACTGGAAGCTCAGGTAACCCGGGCCTTTAATACTTCTATGGAGGTATTTATAAGAGTTTGGGCGGAAGACTTGATTGAGGGCACGAAACTGGAAAGCAATACTGCCTTTTTTACTTTTGTAGCATTCGATAAAAATAAAAAACCGCTGGAGGTTCCTGAGGTGATACCGAAAACAAAAGAAGAGATTAAATTCTATAAGGGAGCTTTAGTAAGACGTCAGGCCCGGTTACAGCTTGCAAAAAAAAATCGTTAATACTATGGAAAACGACACATCTTACTTCAAATTTTTAATTAACGAAGATATTTATAACATCCGGGAAGACATTTCTTTAGAAACTGATATCGATAATTCACCTGAACCGGATAAACAACTTTTTACTAATAAGACATATGTCGTAATGGATGTAAAAGAAAATAATATCCAGGATGAATCTTTGAGTATTCTGTTAGTCAATATTTTAAATGCAATTGGCCTAACGAAAAATTTGGTCAGGTTTATATATCCTCAAGATGTTTCAATAATTGGAGATGCTGAATTTGAGAACTGTACTTTTATAGTTTTTTATGATAAGAATTTAGATTTCTTACCTGATAATGTACCATCCAAGAAATATAAAATTTATCCTCAGGACTCAAATACCTGGTTGTTGAGTGATTCTCTTCAGACACTTAACTCCTCCAGAGATAAAAAAATATTGCTTTGGAACAATCTTAAAATATTGTTCAAATTAAAATGAACTGCAATCCAAGATTGTATAAAAGTTATAAAAGAGGCCTGTCTTTCTCTATATAACTTTATTAGAACAGTTCTGATAGCTTGCTTTCCAGTGCCTCACCTCTCAGATTCTTGCCAATTATAATCCCTTTATCATCGATAAGGTAAGTTGCAGGTATAGCATTGACACCATATTCCATGGCAGCTTCTGAATTAAAATATTTCAAGTCAGAAACGTGGGTCCATACAAGGCCATCAGCTTCAATAGCCCCGACCCAATCTTCTTTTTTTCTATCAAGCGAAACACCAAAAACATCAAATCCCTTGTCATGATACTTTTGATAGAGCCTTACAACATTTGGATTTTCAATTCGGCAAGGACGGCACCAGGCAGCCCAGAAGTCAATCAAGACAAAAGATCCCCGTAAAGAAGATAGTTTCACAATGTTTCCCTCAGGATCAGGCAAGACAATGTCTGGAGCTACGGATCCTATAGCTAATTTCCTTAGTTTTTCAATTTCAGCATCAAAATCTTTACGTATCTCATAGTCTGGTATTTCAGTATCAATCACATGGGCTATACTATCGATAAAATCAAATTCCTGATCCTTATCGAGGTAATTTACAGCCTGAAGTAAAGCCAGCGAGTTACCCATTGCTCTGATTTTTTGTTTGATCTTATCATTAACTTCTACACGCAGACTGTTAAATTTTGCAAGAATTTCTCCCATCTTCACTTCATCCCCGCCAGTAGAAGCAGCACCGTAATCAGTATTCAATTGATTTACCTCATTGTTAAATACTTCCATAATTCCATTCAATTCCTGGATATAATCCATTTCCTTTGAGCCGATAATCTCAAAGGCTGCTGTAGGATTATTTCCATCGGCATTAATAATGATGGGAGATCCAGTAAAAAGAAAATTAACGAATTGGGTTTGAAAGAAATTCAGCCTGTAATAGCCCGGTTCATCCGGCTTATACATAGTCATAAAACTTCCATCCTCATTTAATGCCAATGTATCAACGACTTTAAGCTCATCAGCTTGAAACCGCTCAAGAAGAATGTTACCTACTCCAATATTTTCAACTTTTCCTGAAATAGTTATCTGATCATCCCCTTTTTCCTTGGCAGAACTACAGGATAACATACCAAATACGATGAATATAAAACTGAATACTTTCATTATATGATATTTATAAAATAAATGTTTCTGTAAGTTTACTAAAAAAAAATTAATCCAGTGCTTCTTTGAGGAGTAGGTTAGTTTCTTTAGGATTGGCCTTCCCCTTAGTTTTTTTCATGATTTCTCCCATAAACAAACCTATAAGTCCCTTTTTCCCATTCTTATAAGCCAATACTTTGTCAGGGTAAGCGTTCAGCACTTCTGCAATGATATTTTTAATTTCCATAGGCCCAACGTCCTTATCTAAATGTTTT
>PVMS01148399.1_pt1 | contig 14921 bp, 14 predicted proteins | sample 1853461 | NCBI WGS metagenome assembly PVMS01 (sample SAMN08582032, study PRJNA380276) | Marine sediment metagenome, whole genome shotgun sequencing project. | isolation source: ocean sediment barecode stripped | collected 2017 | reverse complement strand
TTCGTCCGTCATGGATCACTAAGATCATATCCGCATTTACAACAGTGGATAAGCGGTGGGCGATGACGAAGGCGGTCCTGCCGTGGAAGAGACGAGCTAAAGCCTCCTGAATCACTCGTTCGGTTTGGGTATCAACGCTGGAGGTAGCCTCATCAAGGATGAGTATGCGCGGGTCTGCCAGGAGCGCGCGAGCAAAGGAAATCAACTGGCGTTGTCCGACGGATAAAACCGCGCCGCCTTCTTCATCGCCCACCGCTTATCCACTGTTGTAAATGCGGATATGATCTTAGTGATCCATGACGGACGAATAATTGAACAGGGGAGTCATGCTGAATTACTGGCATTAGGTGGGGTTTATTTCCTTCTATATAGTTCAGGCTTCGAAGAATAACTCAGATTGCAGAAGTGTTAGGTTTCTGATCATATCTGGGTGTTAAACTTCAAGTTAAAGTAACTATTTTCAACTTTTTTTGATTAAACAAATGGGGTTCGGTGCCTTATGCCATTTGGTCAGGATTGGAGATCACTGCAGGAAGAAGGTAATCCACCCCCTCAAGCTAGGTTTTCCAGAGGGGTGATATTGACATCTTCCTCATTATTACTGTTGATCTCCGTACTGATTCTCTGGCCAATATTACAGTTCAAAGTCAATCCGGTGAGCGCAGAAAGTTCAACCCTGCCGACTCCAACCCCCATCCAAACGACAGATACACCCCCAACTTCTATTCCTACTTCCACACCGACCAACCCTCCAACTGTCTCTCCCTCACCAGAAATTACCACTCCCACTTTGGTACCCCCCTCTCCAACCAGGATTGTCACTTCATCCCTTCAAGAGGGATTAATCGTTTTAGCTCTCAATGAATCCGGGTACAGCCATCTCTTCGCTTACCAACCAACCGATTTGCCGTATACTCGCCTAACCTCGGGTCCCTGGGATGATATAACTCCTGCTTTAAGCCCAGATGGAAGGTGGCTGGCATTCGCTTCGAATCGTTCAGGACCATGGGATCTTTACCTGCTGGATCTCCAAAGCGGTGAACTCACCCGTTTGACGGACACGATGGAATATGATGCCGCTCCCGCCTGGTCTCCGGATGGGAATCTCATCGCCTACGAAACCTATACCACGGATCTTGAAGTCGTCATCCGCTCGGTATTCGATGATCAAACCTTTATCAACCTCAGTGAACACCCAGCGGCAGACTTCCAACCCACATGGTCGCCCATGGGCCGGCAGTTGGCTTTTGTCTCTAACCGGAGCGGTGAGTCTGAGATCTGGCTCGCTGATTTCGATAAATACGGAGAGGAACGCTTCACTAATCTCAGCCATAATCCCGAAATGCAGGAGGAACATCCGGCCTGGTCTCCTGATGGAAGTGCGCTAACCTGGGCGGCTTCGCAAGGTGAAAACCATAATCTGTATGTCTGGAAACCAGGTCAATCTATACATTATATCGCCAGTGGAGATTGGCCCATTTGGAGCCCAGATGGAAGCACTTTGCTCACCAACCTGGTTACCCCTAATCAAAATCTGTTAACCGCTTACCAGGCCGATCACGCTTTGTTGGAATTGCCACCCATCATCCTTCCGGGTTCTGCCTCTGGTCTTACCTGGGGAGTACACCCCTTGCCTTCTCCACTGCCGCAGACACTTAAGCAGATCAGCGAAGAGACCACTCCAGCGCTTTGGACACCGGTTACGGGCGAGGTGCCCGAAGTTCCCGGAGGACGTCAACATTTGGTGGTATTAGACGGCGTGCAGGCTCCTTTCCCACAACTCCTCGATCAAGTTGATGAAGCTTTCCAGGCTCTAAGAGTGCTGGTGGCTGAAAAATCTGGCTGGGATTTCTTGGCATCATTAGATAACGCATTTGTCCCTCTTACTGCTCCCCTGCCACCTGGCATGGGTGAGGATTGGCTATATACCGGCCGCGCTTTCGCCTTCGATTCGCAGAGTATGAATGCCGGCTGGGTGGTTGTTGTACCCGAGAGATTTGGTCACCAGACTTACTGGCGGGTTTACCTGAAAGCCCGTTTCCAGAATGGCTCACAGGGTAAACCCTTAAATGACCTGACATGGGATTTCAATGCTCGCTACCAGGGTGATCCAAATCTTTTCGAAAATGGGGGTGATCAGATCGCGACCTCCCCCCCTGGGTACTGGGTGGACTTCACCGATCTGGCTTGCGCCCTCGGATGGGAGCGCTTACCTGCCTTGCCTACCTGGCAATCAGCTGTCTACACAGCTCGTTTCAACGAGTTTCTCCTGCCCATCGATCAGACTTGGGAAGAGACAATGCTGGATTTGTATCCTGCAGAAGCCCTGCTAACACCGACGCCAATCTTCCCTCCCACATTAACCCCCACTCGTACGCCCAGCTGGCCGGTTAGCCCGACTCCCTCGCCATGAACAACCGGTTTATATTACCGATCAAAATCGCATTATGTATTGCGGTTTTGGCTGTGAATGTAGCCTGTCAACCAGAATTAGAAACCTCAACTCCCCCCGTCTCAACTTCCATTCCTGGGATTGCTCCCACAAATTCAGCGGAAAGATTTTTAGCAGAGGGTTACGAACCTGAACAAGAACTCGTATCCCTGAAGAGTTTTGAGTTAGATTACCCTCAACCTGAGATCACCACTGAACCTGTGCGCTTCACCTTCCCAACTCCACTGGCAACCTCTTTATCGACCTGGCGACCTGCCTTATATCCGGTACCGCTGGCCCTCACCTCATACGATCACTTCTATCTCTCTAGTCCTTTTTCAGCAAACGATATCTCCTGGCTGGTTGAAGATTACCGTTACGGTGGCTTTTTTTTCGAAGATGTAATTCATAGCGGAATGGATATAAAAATCCCCGTAGGTACTCCTGTATTGGCTGCTGGTCCAGGAAAAGTGGTTTGGTCAGGGTACGGGCTATTTTCTGGTCACTATGATATCGATGATCCCTATGGTAAGGCAGTAATGATCCGACACAATTTCGGTTTTCAGGGCTCCCATATCTACACCGTGTACGCTCACCTGGACCGGGTGGATGTGCTCCGAGATCAATACATAGACACAGCAGAAGTAATTGGTCTAAGTGGTGAGACTGGCAAAACCTCTGGCCCTCATTTGCATTTCGAAGTCAGGCTCGACCAGGAGGGTTTCTTCTCAACCCGGAACCCAGAATTGTGGTTAGTCCCCCCACAAGGGTGGGGTGTGTTAGCCGGAAGGGTGATGAATACCGGAGGACGAAAGCTTAAAAGTCAGCTGGTCACTGTACGCACAAAAGAAGACGAGCAATTCTGGCGTGCTTTTTCGTACCACGGTGGCAAGAATGTCAATTCAGACCCGTATTACCAGGAGAATCTGGTAATAGGCGACCTGCCAGCTGGGCACTATGAGATCGAGATCAACTACCTGTCAAAGATCTATACTCTGGATATTGAAATCCGCCCTGGTTTGGTGAGTTATTTCTCATTTCGCGGTCGTAGTGGTTTTACCTCAGAAATACCTCCGCTTCCTGGCTCGGATTTCGAACCCGCTCAATCCCCTTGACAATCAGAACATCTGTGCTAAACTAATGGGGGAGACACCATTACCCTCATTAGTGAACTTCATCTCCCATAATTGCATCTAATTACCTGATACAATCCCATTAGTGATATTAACTATTGAATAGGAGAGATTCAGCATGGCTCGTAAGAAATCCCCCTCCCCGGAACAAATGGACGAATCACGCCAAATCGCCTTGGAAAAAGCGTTGGGTGATATTACAAAGAGATATGGTGATGGCGCTGTCATGCGCTTAGGGGAAGCCCAACACATGGAAGTTGAAATCATCCCTACCGGTTCATTATCCCTGGACATCGCTCTCGGCACAGGTGGAATCCCTCGTGGTCGTATTACCGAAATTTATGGCCCAGAGTCCTCTGGAAAAACAACCATCGCCCAACATATTGTCGCCGAAGCACAACGCCTGGGTGGAACGTGCGCCTTTATCGACATGGAGCACGCTCTTGACCCTTCCTATGCCTCGCGCTGCGGTGTGGACGTGGATAGTTTGTTAATCTCCCAACCAGACATGGGTGAGCAGGCGCTAGAAATCACCGAAACATTGGTCCGTTCTGGAGCCATTGATATCATTGTGATCGATTCGGTGGCCGCGCTAGTTCCGCGTGCTGAGATCGAAGGCGATATGGGCGATCCCCAGATGGGCTTGCAGGCACGCCTGATGTCGCAAGCGCTGCGGAAGCTCTCCGGGGCGATTAAACAGACCAATACCTCAGTAGTCTTCACCAACCAGCTTCGCCAGAAGATCGGGGTGATGTTTGGAAATCCAGAAACGACGACCGGCGGCATGGCCTTGAAATTCTATTCTTCTGTCCGCCTGGATGTTCGCCGGATCCAATCGATTAAATTAGGTTCAGAGATCATCGGCAATCGCACCCGGGTGCGGGTGGTGAAAAATAAAGTCGCCGCACCTTTCCGGACTGCTGAGTTCGACATCATGTATAACGAAGGCATCTCAAAATCAGGAGATGTGCTCGATTTAGCCGTTGAGCTGGGTCTCATTGATAAGCGTGGATCATTTTATTCATATGGCGATATCCGCTTGGGGCAAGGTCGTGAGAATGCCAAAGAGTTCTTAAGGGAAAATTTGGATATGATGGACGAGATAGACATGTCTATCCGTCAGCAATCTCTCAACGGCTTATTACCTCTACCGATTGAGGAGGAGGAAGAACCTGAGGTTTCAGAAGGTTAAACGTAATAGATGAATCCTGCATCATACTGCTAACAATGTGAAACATCGCAATTGGATCGTATTCCTCCTCTCGTTCTTTCTGGTTGCCTGCCAAGGTCAAGGGACACCCACTCTTTATATATCTCCAACCAGGGATACCACACCGGTATCTTCCATTCAGAATTATCCAACGAAGGGTTCAGGCACCCTGATCCCTACGGAACCTGCGCGGCCGACACCTTCACCTGTCTGCTCACCCGGACTGGCTTTTTTAGAGGATATCACTATCCCTGATGGCGCAATTGTCAGCCCGGGTGAAGCGCTTGATAAACGTTGGCTTGTAGAAAATAATGGTTCTTGCAATTGGGATGGGGGATTTGGACTCCAATTGATCGCAGGATCAGAAATGGGTGCTCCACCCGAACAAGCGTTGTTCCCTGCCCGGAGTGGAACAAAGGCGGAAATCCGGATTGCCTTCACTGCACCGGAAGAACCCGGCTCCTATCGGAGTGCTTGGCAAGCGCAAGATTCACAAGGGGATCTGTTCGGCGATCCAATATTCATCGAGATAGTGGTCATAAATCCATAACTCCACCCAACGGATAAAGGTATCTGGAGCAGGTAAACAACCTTCTCGTTCAACATGGGGGGACCAGTATTATTAACTTGAGAACGGTACAAACCAAGAGACCTCAAACAATAATTGGAGAGCCATCGTTCTCTTATCCTGATTAATCCACCCTTCTCACCGAGAGCAAACTGGCATATCATTGGTCAGAAATACTGACTGGCCTTTTTCACGGTTGGGAAGGCCTGAATGTTATAATTAGATCGAGGAGGGCAACCAGGGTTATTCTTGAATTTATGGGTCACCTTGACGCACATGGCTCGTACACATTATCTACCAAGAAAAGGAATCAACATCATCATGTTTAAGCAATTACCGGAGAGGTACCGGTGAGTGGAGAATCGTCTTTTAGCGGCGAGGTGGTCTGGCATCCGACAAATGAATACACAGACCATGCCCATCTGACTCAATTCATCAATCAGCATAAGCTGTCAGATTTTGAGGCTTTGATGGTTAAATCCACTGAAGATGTGCCCTGGTTCACGGAGGCTGTTCTCACATATCTGAATATCAAGTTCTATAAGCCATATAGTCAGGTCTTGGATTTGTCCCAGGGAATCGCTTGGCCCAAATGGGTTGTTGGGGGAAAAATGAATATCGTTCATAATCTTCTCGATAAGCACATTGGCAGCCATATAGAGAACAAGATCGCCTTCATTGCTGAGGGTGAAAACAATCAAATAAGATCTTTTACTTATCGAGAACTATGGCTCAGAGTAAACCAGGCTGCTAACGCTCTACGGGAATTAGGTTTAAATCCTGGTGATGCTATCGGTTTGTACATGCCCATGACACCCGAGATCGTCATCGCCATGTTGGCTATTGCCAAGATCGGCGCCATTATTCTGCCTTTGTTCTCTGGCTATGGGGCCGGGGCTCTCTCCACTCGTTTGAGTGAAACAGACACTAAAGCCTTATTTACCGCGGATGGGTTCCAGCGCCGGGGGCGTACGATTAGTATGAAACCCATCGCGGATCATGCCGCTGCACAGGTTCCCAGTTTGGAGCATATGATCGTGCTCAACAATGCAAACCTGGCGGTGGAGATGGTTGCCGGGCGCGACCATTGGTGGCATGAGCTGGTTGATAGTCAGTCAGAGAGCGCCGAAACAGAGAGAACTGATGCAGAGCAGGTCTTGATGGTGATCTATACTTCGGGGACAACCGGTCGACCGAAAGGCGCCGTACATACGCACGCTGGTTTCCCAATCAAAGCTGCACAAGACATGGCGTTCGGGACAGATGTGCACCCTGGTCAGCGTGTATATTGGATGACAGATATGGGTTGGATGATGGGACCTTGGCTTGTCTTTGGATCGTTGATCCTAAAAAGCACCTTCTTCCTCTTCGATGGTGCTCCTGACTACCCAGGTCCGGAACGATTATGGGATTTGGTTGAACGGCACCGTATAACCACCCTTGGCGTATCGCCGACCCTGATTCGTTCTCTTATCCCTTATGGAGAGGATCCTATCCGCTCCCAGGATATCTCCTCGATCAAATTCTTCGCCTCCACTGGAGAACCGTGGAATCACGACCCTTGGATGTGGCTTTTCGATCGGGTCGGTCAGCGGAAGCGTCCAATAATTAATTATTCCGGAGGTACCGAGATCTCTGGTGGTATAGTCATGGGGAATCCCTTATTGCCCCTCAAACCAACAGCTTTTTCGGCTCCTTGCCCCGGTATTGCTGCCGCCGTTCTCAATGATCGCGGGCAATCTGTACGCAACGAAGTCGGCGAATTAGTCATTAAGACTCCCTGGATCGGTATGACACGCGGTTTCTGGCGCGATCCTGAACGCTATATAGAAACCTTCTGGTCCCGTTGGCCAGATGTATGGGTGCATGGCGACTTTGCTGCGGTTGACACAGACGGCCAGTGGTATATATTGGGCAGGTCGGACGATACCATAAAAGTTGCTGGAAAACGCTTAGGTCCAGCAGAGGTAGAATCTATCTTGGTCAGCCATCCTGCTATCGTCGAAGCAGCCGCGATAGGCGTGCCAGATGAGCTGAAAGGAAATGCAGTAGTAGTTTTTTGCGTTTTGGGAGCTAATAGTGAACCTGCTCCCTTCCTGGAGCAGGAATTGGTGGAATTGGTTGTTTCTTCTTTAGGAAAGCCGCTTACACCGCGCCAAATTTATTTCGTAAGCGATTTACCCAAGACGCGCAACGCAAAGGTCATGCGGCGCATGATTCGCGCCGCTTTCTTAGGGCAAGATCCAGGCGACACCTCCTCGTTATTAAATCCTGAATCGCTCACTGAGATCCAAGAAGCTAAATAATCAAGGAGTACTCATGCCAGTCTGGTGCCCTCAATGTCACGCCATGTTGCCGGAAGGATCCGAGGAATGCCCACGCTGTGGCGCTCACCTGGGAACATCTGACCACGAGGATGGGTTCAGTCGTTCAGATGTCGCCTGGTTTAGCGCTTACACAATTGGCATTCTTGTTATCCCACTCATAATTGGGGTGGCAATTGCCTTGATTTGTATTTTTGTGTTCCTAAGCCGAACCTGATTGACATCATAACGGAGATATGCAATGAATTTCGACCTGACTGAAGAACAACAAATGTGGCAGGGTATTGTCCATGATTTCGTCGCCCGCGAAGTAAAGCCACAAGCCCGCCGCGTAGATGAAGAGGGGCTTTTCAATTGGGAAGCAGTCCACAAAATGGGTCCCCTTGGATTGCTAGGGTTGAACGTTTCAGAGCAACATGGCGGTGCGGGTGTGGATGCGATCAGTGCAGCCATCGCCATCGAAGAGCTCGGGTGGGGATGCGGAAGCACAGCTTTATCGATCTCTGCACATAATGGATTGGGTTGTGCTCCTATATCTTTGTTCGGGGACGAAAAGTTGCAGGATCGATTTCTACCTCCTGTCGCAACTGGCGAAGGGAAGTTGGCTGCCTTGGCGCTAACAGAACCCAATGCAGGTTCAGATCTCAAAGGAGGGGTGCTTACAAAAGCGGAGCTCGTCGGCGGAGAATGGGTTATAAATGGCACAAAAATGTGGTGCACGAATGCCAGTATCGCTGATTTCATTGTCACTCTGGTGCGTACTGGTGCAGACCAGGGTTCTCGTTCTTTGAGCTTGATCGTTGTACCGATCCAATCTGCCGGTCTCCATATTGGATCACCTGAAAAGAAAATGGGATTAAAAGGCAGTCCGACTCACGCTGTGACATACGAGAGTGTCCTGTGCCTGCTGAATACCTGATCGGGGAGATCGGGCAGGGTTTGCAGCAAACCCTCACCGTACTTGATGGGGGACGAATAGCGATTGGCGCGCTTTCACTTGGATTAGCTCGAGCAGCTTTCGAAGAAGCATCCCTTTATGCCGGGGAACGTCAAACCTTCGGTGTCCCTATTTCTCAGCACCAGGCGATCCAATTTATGCTGGCTGATGCAGCCACACAAATTCAGACTGCCAGGTTAATGGTTTATTATGCCGCCTGGCTCAAAGGTCAAGGACGCCCACATTCTACCGAAGCCTCCATGGCAAAATTAAATGCCACAGAAATGGCTGAGCAGGTCTGCCGTAATGCCATTCAGATCCTGGGTGGATATGGCTACAGCAGGGAGTATCCTGTAGAGAGAATTTATCGTGATGTCCGATTGATGACTATTGGGGAAGGTACCAGCGAGATACAGCGCAAGGTGATCGCTCGCAATGTCTTATAGCGCAGCGACTCTCTGCTATGAGATCAAGGTTCTGCAGCAGCGGCATAAGAGAAACTGAGCAGGTCCCAATTCTCAGGGGGCCAATACACAAAAATTGCTTTACCGATCACGTTTACCATTGGGAGCATACCCCAGACCCGAGAATCCGATGAATTATTCCGGTTGTCTCCCATCACGAACAAAGCACCTTCGGGTATGGTCCATTCACCGCTCCGCTGGGTATTCATCTTAAGATAGGGTTCTGAGATTCGAACCTCGTTGATATACACCCTGCCATCATCTATTCGCACTTGCTCTCCCGGTAAACCAATCACGCGCTTGATATATGGGTCCTGTGAAGGATCTGGTGGAAACCGGAACACGATTACATCCCCGCGGTTTGGACCATTCAACTTATAAGACAATTTATCGACAACTACGAAATTACCGGCATATAAGGTCGGCTGCATGCTGACCGACTCGATCCTCACCCGGGCAGATATAATATTTATGCTGGCAAATAGCATCACAGAGATCAAAACGATCTCTAAAAATTCTTTGAATAATCGCCTGAACTTACTCCGCCCATTATCATCATCCCCTGGGTCTGGATAAGTTTTACTTCGCAATTGATCCAAATGCATTATCTCTCAGTAAACCTTTTACCTATCAATCTGGCGATGGCCCGCTTCTGCTTCAGGGTCATCAGACAAGAGGTCCACGGCGTGGTTTAAGACTGGCAGTATGACTCGCAAGTTCTCCACCGCTGCACGAGGGCTGCCGGGTAAATACACGATCACCGTGCTTCCTCGGATACCTGCGATTGCCCGAGACAGCATAGCATGTGGTGTGACTTCAAGACTAGAAGCCCGCATGGCTTCTGCTAATCCAGGCGCTGCCCGGACGACTACAGCTTTGGTCGCCTCCGGGGTGACATCCCTGGGACTGAATCCGGTTCCTCCGCTTGTGAATAGGATGTCTAGTTCACCAGAATCAGCCCATGCCGTAAGTGTGCTTTTCAACATGGGGAGATCATCCGGTACGATCTCCTTTTGGGAGACAATCCACCCTTGTGCCATGACCTCTTCTTCAATCGCAGGACCGGAAAGATCTGGTCGATCCCCGCGTGATGATCGATCTGAAACGGTAAGGATACCTATACGCAAGGTTTTTTTTCCTTCTGTCTATTGGAGATCTTTTCCAAATATTTGTATATCTAATTTCTGCCACCCTTGCTTAGTGTAAAACTGAACAGCAGGGTTTTCCTTCCTTACAAACAAATACGAACGAAGACAACCTTTCTCCCGCAATCGGTCCTCTATGGATTCCATTAAAAATGTCCCAATGCCGAATTGACGATACTCTCCATAAACCGCAAGGTGATAAACCATCCCCCGCCTCCCATCGAATCCTCCCAGCACCGCCCCTATTATATCGCCGTTGAATTCAGCCACCAGGAAGAGATCCGGATCATGCTGGATTTTTTTGGCGAGCTCTTCTGGTGTGTCAGAACGACCAACGTGGATGCCGGGACCAGATTTCTCCCAGAGGTCGACGACCGCAGGGTAATCCTTCGGGAACATGAAAGTGCGGATGTTGGCAGGTATCTTCATTCTTCTTCTTGACCAACCAATTGCTTCCAAGGTCCATGGATTCCATCATCCGTCACGCCAAAGAAATATCGGTAACCTTGAGGGGTACGCTGAACAAGATCGTAATTCGCACGTTTGCCTTGTTTCCCTCTATGCAATAAGCCATAATCTCCCTGCCACTCGATATCCGCTTCTGATAAATCATCCGGTAGGTGAGAATATTGTGTTAGCCCGTAATGCCAAAGTCGGCGCGCTGATTTGAGGGTGACATTCTTGACTACATTCCCATTTCGTAAATCTCGCACGGTGTAGAAACTGCCGCCATCGCGCTCCTCGAGGCTGACAACTTCAACCCCAGTACGGGGGGGCTTGTCTCCAACTGGTTCTGTCTCAATCTGCTTAATTTTCTCACTCTCTTCAGAGTCAGGGGGTTCTACCTTAGCCGCAAGTCGTAATTGATCACTCTTTCCTCGGATCACGAGCCCAACGATCTCATCTCTCACGGCCAAGCTGGTCTCGGATTCTCCCCGCACGTAAATCTTATAATCATCGACTACATAAGGTGGATCATCCCCACCCGGAACCAGCACTCGGATAACTTCCTTCCCTCCTGTTTTATGTGAATCGATTGTGCAATGTAAATGAGGGCTGATGCGATTGGAAATCTCCTTCTCGAGTTGTCCGATAGCTTGATTTGGTTTGGTTATCCCAGCGATGGATTTACGCGTATCCGCACTTAGCCCCAGAAAAAGTGTTCCGCCATTTGTGTTCGCAAACGCACAGATATCAGCAATGACCGCATACAAACGACCGCCTCGCACCGATAAACTCTCATGGAAATCTTGAACGATGTTCACCCCTTCGTCACGCGCTGCGCGAATGAAATCGTAAGCAGGCTCTGCTTTTAACCGATGAGGACGCGTGCGAGCGAAATCATTACTTGAAAAGAGATCCTTCAAAGCCATGAAGCTTATTTCCGGGATCAAGACATCAGTGGGTCGGTCTCCAACCCCAAGATTACTTTTCCTCTGAGGATCAGAGATCAGGCGATGGGCATCAGAACCCTGAATGCAATGCATCCGACGAGGATATTCAGGTTTTGTGCCGCTAAAAAATCCTGCCGTTGTACGCCTACCCTTTTTCTCCAAATCGGTGACTTCGAGAGCGTGTAAATTGGGGTCTTGTGTATAAGCTATCCGGGTCTGACCTCCAAATGTAAATCCACGCATCGCCACACCATGGTTTGAGTTGGCATGGGCAGCGATCACTAATCCTCCAGCCTGAGATATGGCCTGGTAAACGCCGATGACATCGGTCGTAGCGCCGACAGTGTCAGAGCCATAATCTAGCTGGTCAGAAGGGATATTCAAGTCCAGCAGAATGTGTTCGATCTCGCGAACTGGTTTATCCTGTGGAAAGATACCTAGGATATGAAACCCAAATGTTGCCGTGAATTCAAAACCTGGAAGAATCAAGATTTTTTCGAATAAACGGCGATATTCGTTCAATTGCACGCTCTCTTCAGATAATAAGCGACCAGAACCCTCCAAGAATTCCAACCGCTCAACTTCCTCCATCATCTGCCTGTAGCCTGCGATGGTGTTGTGATCGGCAAATGCGATCATGTCCAACCCACGCTCTTCTGCCCTTTGCAGCAATTCTAAATATGTTGCTCCGGGTTGTTGGTAGTCAACCGAGGCTGGGGTATGGATGTGTAAATCCATAGTATGCCATTGCATTGAACCGCGTGCTTGTTTCTTTGCCACAATCGTCTCTCTATTCTAGAGTTTGTTGAATTTTGCCAATCAATTCATCCGGCATGAAGGGTTTGAGTATAAACCCGTCCGCACCTGCTTGATGGCTTTTGTTAGTTAATTCCACACCCGAGGCTATCAGCACTTTTGTGCCGCTCAGCTCGGGTTCTCCCCTTAAAGATTCCATGATATCGAAACCGTTCAGATGTCGTAAGTGAACATCCATCAATATCAGATCTGGTTTTTCTTGACACAGCGTCTCAATGATGTCCTCGATTTTTTCTCCACCCTCCCAAAGGATAACCTCGTACCCTTCGAATTCCAACAACATATGGAGCAAAGAAAACATATTGGCATCATCTTCGATCACCATTACTTTAGGCATGCGAATAAACCTTGGGCATTCATTTAGACTTGGTTTTCTTCTTCTCAGCCTTCATTGGCGCCGGCTCCAATGCAGCGCTTATCACCTGGTCAACTGTGTCTACGAAAACGAACTCTATATCCTTGCGCACCTCTTTGGGTAGATCTTCTAAATCTGCTTTATTGCGTTTGGGCAATATTACGGTTTTTAATCCACTGCGGTGCGCCGCCAACACTTTTTCCTTGACACCACCCACTGGAAGGACTTGTCCCCGCAGGGTTATTTCGCCGGTCATTCCTACATCCGCTCGCACCGGTCGCCTGGACACCAATGAAACGAGCGCAGTGGCCATAGTAACGCCTGCGGATGGTCCATCTTTGGGTTGTGCTCCGCTGGGAACATGGAGATGAATATCAGTTTCATCAAAAAATGTTGGTTTTAGAGAGAATTCATCTGTGCGTGAACGTACAAAGGAAAGCGCAGCTCGGGCAGATTCCTGCATCACATCTCCCAGTGAGCCTGTTATCTGAAATCCTTTACTGCCAGGCATTCCCGTTGCCTCGATGAACAACACATCCCCACCAGTCGGAGTATAAGCCAGACCGGTTGCTACACCGGGTATCGCAGTTCGTTCAGCGATTTCTTCATTACCAAAAAACAGAGGCCTGCCCAGGAATTCCCGCACAAGAGGCGGTGTGATCTTGATCTTCTTCTTTCCACCCTCAGCAATGCGGGTGACTACCTTTCTATTGACTGATCCGATCTCACGCTCCAGGTTGCGAACTCCAGCCTCTCGAGTATATGACCGAATAATGGTTTGTAACGCATTCTGAGTAAAAGCCACCTCATTGGATCGCAAACCGTTCTCCCGCAGCTGGCGGGGGATCAAATAACCTTTCGCGATCTCGATCTTTTCACTCTCCGTGTAGCCGGACAGCATGATGATCTCCATACGGTCACGTAACGGTGCGGGAATAGGTTCCAGGAGATTGGCAGTCGTGATGAACATTACCTGTGAAAGGTCAAATCCAACTTCCAAATAGTGGTCCCTGAACTCAACGTTTTGCTCTGGATCGAGCACTTCTAACAATGCAGACGCCGGATCACCATGAAAATCGTAGGTCAATTTATCCACTTCATCCAGCATGAAAACGGGGTTCTTGGTTTCAACGCGCCGGATAGCCTGAAGAATTCGTCCCGGCATTGCACCGATATAAGTCCGTCGATGACCGCGAATCTCCGCCTCATCACGAACACCCCCTAAAGAGATGCGAATGAATTTTCGCCCCAACGCCCGCGCAATCGATTGTCCCAATGAGGTTTTCCCGACACCTGGTGGACCAACGAAGCACAGTATTACTCCTTCGCGCACCCGGCGGATTGCGTCGACCTTTTCCTCGGCTTCAAATTCTGCTTTGCGTTCTTGTTTTAATTTGCGCACTGCAAGGAATTCAAGTATCCGTTCCTTGACATCTTTCAATCCGTAGTGATCCTTATCCAAAATCTTTCTTGCGCGGTCAATATCAAGGTCATCTTGAGTGATAATCGACCACGGCAGTGATACCAACCAATCCAGATAAGTACGAATAACCCCATATTCCGCTGCTGCAGAAGGCAAGCGTGACAGCCGGTCGAGCTCCCGGCGAGCCATCTTGTCTGCTTCCTCTGGCATTTCTGCAGCCTGTATCTTTTGACGGAATTCCTCTGCTTCTGCTGCCTGTTCATCCTCCTCACCTAACTCACGCTGGATCGCCTTCAACTGTTCACGCAGGAAATATTCCCGCTGGACTTTATCTATTTCAGATCGAGCCTCATTCTGGATTTTTTGACCGATCTCCAACATTTCCACTTCATGGGTGAGGATTGTGACTAGCTTCCGTAATTTCTCCAAAACCGGATCCAGCTCTAATAGCTCCTGGGCATCGTTTAAATCCATCCTTTGAAAATTTGCAATCGTATATATGGTTTGTAAGGGGTCTTCCAAGCCAACAACCGAAGCGACAAGTTCTCGCGGGATGGAGGGAATCATCTCAGCTATGTGTTCGAATTGATCACGAGCATTACGCGCAAGTGCTTCTACCTCAACATCATCCTCCATCACGCGAGAACTTGTCGCTTCGGTTGTTGGCTTGGAAGACCCCTTACAAACCATATATACGATTGCAAATTTTCAAAGGATGGAT
>PVMS01090913.1_pt1 | contig 14929 bp, 14 predicted proteins | sample 1853461 | NCBI WGS metagenome assembly PVMS01 (sample SAMN08582032, study PRJNA380276) | Marine sediment metagenome, whole genome shotgun sequencing project. | isolation source: ocean sediment barecode stripped | collected 2017 | reverse complement strand
TGCCGGCGTCGTTGGTGGAGCGGTCTGCCGGGGCGCGGGCGAAGAAGACCGGTGGTTCGACCGATGATGTGCTTCGCGAGTGGGCGGTCGAGGCGGGGAGCGAGGTGGGCGCCGCTCCGGCGGCCGCTACATCCGCAGCTGCGGCGCCCGAGCCTGCCGCCGTTGCGGCCATCGTCGAGCCTGCCGACGAACCGGTCGGCGCTGTGAGCGTCGAGGTGTTCGAACGCACTGCGGCAGTGCCTGCTGCGGAGGGACCTGAGGCGGCGGACGAGACCGGATCGAGACGCCGGTATCCGGTGCTGCTCGCCGCCGCGATGGTGCTGATCCCACTCATGGCGGTGCTCTATCTCGTTGTCGTGCCCAACGGTCCGAGTTGCGGGTCGTCGGGTCAGCTCGCCGTCGATCCCGTGAGCGGTGAAGCCGTCGGATGTGACGGTGCGGAGTACGGCGGCGGCGAGGTGAACAGCTTCGCCGCGGGCGAGGAGATCTACCAGGCGAACTGCGCGGTGTGTCATGCGGCCGAGGGAACGGGCGGAGCCGGTCCGGCGATGAGCGGTGGAGCGGTGTTGGCCACGTTCCCCGAAGATGCCTGTGTCACCCAGATCGAGTGGGTCGCCCTCGGCTCCAGCGGGTGGCCCGACGCGACCTACGGCGCCGACGCGAAGCCCGTGATCGGGGGTATGCCCGGATTCGAGGGCTCGCTCATCGCCGAGGAACTGGCTCAGGTGATCCTCTACGAGCGCGTCGCGTTCGGCGGCGAAGACCTCGCAACCGCCGAGGCCGAATGCGGCCTCATGGGCGACGCGGCCGATGGAGAAACCGAAACCGGCTGACCCGACTCCCACGCCCATTTGTAGCTGCGAACCCTGGGCTCCCAGCGACAACCAGTGTCGTTCCCAGCCCACTGTTCACGGTGGTATTCGTGTCCCCGATACCCCGGGATCGTGTCGGAACCGACATCCGTGGGAACCGTGGGCCGGCAGCGATATCCAGTGTTGTTGAGAACAACCAGGGCTCGCACGACAACCGACGCCGCGACGGCGTGAACTCGGCAGCGTTCTAACGCGGAGGTGCCCGGTAGCCTTCCCGGTCATGTCTGCGTCTTCTCCTCAGGTTCTGGTCGTCGGGGGCGGCCCCGGCGGTTCGGCCGCTGCCTACTGGCTGGCCCGGCGCGGCTTCGAGGTTGTTGTCGTCGAGAAGAAGACCTATCCCCGGGACAAGACGTGCGGCGACGGCCTGACACCGCGAGCGGTCCGGCAGCTTCTCGACATGGGGTTCGACTTCGATCGTTCCGACACCCATCGCATCATCGGCTTGCGTGCGTTCGCCGGCGACCTCACGATCGAGCTTCCGTGGCCACAACACACCGTGTTCCCCGACTGGGGGGCGACCCTGCGCAGGGCCGACCTCGACGTGGAGGTGATCGCTCTGGCGGAGAAGCAGGGGGCCGTCGTCCGGCAAGGCACCGAGGCGGTCCCGATCGTCGAGGACGGGGCTCTCGTCGCGGTCGAACTGCGGCAGAAGGGTGCCGCGTCCGAGGTGGTCCATCCCGGGTACGTCGTCATCGCCGACGGCTCGCTGTCTCGATTCGGTCGCGGATTGGGCACGCAGCGGCGCAAGGACTATCCGTTCGGTCTCGGCGTCCGCGGCTACTACGCCAGCCCCAACTCGTCGGACGGCTTCTTCGAGTCGCAGCTCGACATCCGCGATGAACAGAACCGATCGATGCCCGGCTACGGATGGGTGTTTCCCCTGGGTGACGGCACGATCAACGTCGGCGTGGGTGTGATCTCGTCGTTCAAGGGATGGAAGGACGTCAATACCTCCCGGGTCCAGGATGCCTACCTGGCCGGGCTCCCGGACTACTGGGATGTTGGCGCCGATTCGGAGATCAGCCGACCGACGGGTGGAAAGCTCCCGATGGCGTTCTCCGTCGGTCCCAAAGTGGGCCCCAACTGGCTCGTCGTGGGCGACGCGTCGGGCGCGGTCAATCCGTTCAACGGCGAAGGCATCGACTACGCGTACGAGACCGGGCGCCTCGCTGCCACCTCTATCGAGCGGGCGATCGAGACCGGCGATCCCTCCCGACTGTTGGGCTACTCGCGCGCCCTCGAGGAGGAATACGGCGACTATCACCGGGTGGCCCGCGCGTTCGTGATCGCGATCGGGAATCCGGCGATCATGCGCCGCCTGACCCGGATCGGGCTGCGGTCCAGGCCCCTCATGGAGTGGGTGCTCAAGGTGATGGCGAACCTCCTCGAGCCGGAGGAGCTCGGGATGCAGGAACACGTGTACCGCGCCATCGAGAGGACCGTTCGTCTCGGACCCGATCCGCGAGTGAAGGCCTAGGTCCGGATGACAACGATCGCTCGCTCTCGCAACACCTCCTTGGTGCGGGGTGCCGTCATTGGTGATGCCGGCGTCCTGCTGGCGTTGACCCTCGTCGGGTTCGCCACCCACAGTTCGACCGACGCGATACCCCGGCTGCTGGCCACGTGGGTGGCCGCGATGGCGGCATGGGCGTGGGTGTCCCCATGGTTCGGGGTTCTCGGTGACGGGGTCCTCACGAACCCGGTCCGGGTGTGGAGGGTGGCCTGGGCTTGGTCGGTGGCGGCGCCCCTCGCCGTGTTCCTCCGCTCGGTGGCGCTCGACCGGGACGTGGCGTGGGTGTTCGTGACCGTCGTGCTCGTGTTCAACGGCCTCGCGATGGTCGCCTGGCGGGCCGGATACGCTCGCTTCGTCGGCGGTCGAGTCGTCGAGGGTTGACACCGCCGTTTCGCCGTTGCAGGAAACGCGGCAGGCGGCGTGAACGGCCTTGCCCAGGCCGGGTCTCCGGGTTTGGGTGGGTACCGAAGCTTCCGTAGACTTCCCGGCCATATGGACCTCGGCGCATTCCTTCCCATCCTGCTCATGCTGATCCTCGGTGTCGGCTTCGCCGTGGCGGCGATGACGATGTCGTGGTGGATGGCGCCGCGGAACCCGACTCCGGAGAAGCTCGCTCCGTACGAGTGCGGCATCGTTCCTCTTCAGGAGCCGGTGGAACGATTCCCCGTCAAGTTCTATCTCGTCGCCATGCTCTTCGTCATCTTCGACGTCGAGATCATCTTCCTGTTCGCCTGGGCGGTCCGGATGGATGAGTTCGGCTGGGCAGGGATCGCCGTGGTGGGGATCTTCATGCTTCTCTTGCTCGAGACGCTCGGCTATGTGTGGAAACGCGGCGCCCTCGACTGGAACGTCGCCCGACGGACTCGGTACCGGCGAGAGGTCGTCGCGCCCGAGGTTCCGGTCGAGGAGGCGGCCTGATGGCCGCAGAGGCGCACAACCCGAACTTCCTCCTCACGACCCTCCAGAAGGGGGTCAACTGGACCCGGACCCGATCGATGTGGCCTGCAACGTTCGGCCTCGCTTGCTGTGCGATCGAGATGATGGCGACCGGGGCCTCCCACTACGACCTGGGTCGGTTCGGGATGGAGGTCTTCCGGGCATCGCCGCGACAAGCCGACCTCATGATCGTGGCCGGACGGGTATCCCAGAAGATGGCGCCGGTGCTGCGCCAGGTCTACGACCAGATGGCGGAGCCCAAGTGGGTCATCTCGATGGGGGCATGTGCTTCGACGGGTGGGATGTTCAACAACTACGCCCTCGTGCAGGGTGTTGACGAGATCGTCCCCGTCGACATCTACGTGCCGGGGTGCCCTCCAGGTCCGCAGTCGCTCATGCACGGGATCTTGAGCCTTCAGGAGAAGATCATGGCCGGTGAGATCCAGCGCTCCACCGGGATGGTCTGATGACCGACAGCGTTACGCCGGGGGACGAGTCGGTGGAGGAACCGGCTGCCGAAGCGGTCGATGAGCCCGTCGAGGGTGAGGTCGCCGCGGCCGTCGAGGACCGTGTCCTACCCGACGATGTGCTGCTCTCCGGTCTCGCCGAATCGTTCGAAGGTGCGACGTTCACCGCGTTCGAACCTCCGACGGGCCCTCGTCAGGACGTGGTCTCGGTCGACCGCGCCGACGTCGTCGCGTTCGTCACCTCGGCGAGAGATTCCGGCTTCGAGACGTTCATCGATCTGTGCGCCGTGGACCATTTCACTCGCGAACCGCGTTTCGACGTCGTGGTCAATCTGCTCTCGATGCAACATGCGAAACGTCTGCGCATCGTGGTGGGCTTGACCCATGACGATCCGGTGATCCCTTCGTTGACCGGCGTCTTCGCGGGCGCCAATTTCTACGAACGAGAGGCATGGGATCTCTTCGGGATCCGCTTCACCGGGCATCCGGACCTGACCCGGCTGCTGCTGCCCGACGAGTGGGTCGGTCATCCCTTGCTCAAGGACCAGGGTGTGGGCTCGGTGCCGATCCGGTTCAAGGGGGTGCACAAGGCCACATGAGCGACACGCCGAACGCCCCCGACCGCGACACCGCCGCACCGACTCTCGAATCCTCGTCGGAGGCTGGGAGCCTGGACGCGTCGGATCGGCGCCGCATGCACGACGTGTGGGTCGCCGGGACCGAAGAGCCGGACTGGATCGCCGGGGCCACCGACGAAGGGGCCCAGGAGATGCTGCCCCGGGAGGCCGATCCCGCACTCGACGTCCAGCGGGGGACCGCCGTCGAGGACGATTACGTCGATGAGGCCCACATCGACGACGCAGAGCGACAGATCGTCAACATGGGGCCGCAGCATCCGGCGACCCACGGCGTGCTCCGCCTCCATCTCGAGCTTGATGGGGAAACCATCCGGCGGGTGAAGCCGATCATCGGCTACCTGCATACCGGCATGGAGAAGACGGCCGAGACGCTCTCCTACCTCCAGGGTGGTACGAACGTCACGAGGATGGATTACCTCGCCCCGTTGCACAACGAGCTGTGCTATTCGTTGGCCGTCGAACAGTTGGTCGCGGTCGAGATCCCGGTCCGAGCCCAGGCGATCCGTGTGCTCATGACCGAACTGAACCGGGTCGCGAGCCACCTCGTCTGGATCGCCACGTTCGGTATGGATGTCGGCGCACTGTCGATGATGTTGTACGGCTTCCGTGAGCGAGAGGTGATCCTCGACTTCTTCGAGAAGACGACCGGGCTGCGGATGAACCACAACTACATCCGGCCGGGCGGAGTCGCGGCCGACCTCCCCAACGGTTGGGAGGACGACGTCGAGGAGATCCTCGACATCGTGGGCCGAGGGATCTCGGACTACGACGAACTGCTGACCGAGAACCCGATCTTCGTCGACCGCACCCACGGCGTTGGTGTCCTCACACCGGCCGAAGCCCATGCCTACGGCGTGACCGGGCCGAACGCTCGCGCTTCGGGCGTCGATTTCGATCTCCGCAAGGTGTTCCCTTACAGCGGAATCGACGGGTACGAATTCGACGTGCCGGTCGGCGAGCACGGCGACGTGTTCGATCGCTACGCGGTTCGCATGGAGGAGATGCGCCAGTCGTTGGGGATCGTGAAGCAGGTCCTCGAATCGATGCCTACCGGTGACTACCGAACGGAGGACCGGAAGGTCACTCCGCCGCCGCGTAAGCGGATCAACGAGTCGATGGAAGCGCTGATCCACCATTTCAAGCTCTTCACGGAGGGTTTCCGAGTCCCGCCGGGCGAGGTCTACCAGGCGATCGAGTCGCCGCGAGGCGAGCTCGGGATGTACCTGGTCTCGAAGGGCGGGGCCCGGCCCTGGCGCCTCCACGTGCGAACCCCGTCGTTCGCGACCGTGCAGGCGCTTCCCGTGATGATGACGGATCTGATCGTCCCCGACGTCGTCGCCACGCTCGCGTCGCTGGATCCCGTCCTCGGGGACGTCGACCGATGATGAGGACGATCGCCGGGTGGAGCGGACCGAACCAGGAACGGGCGAAGCGGATGCTCGATTCGTATCCGGAGAGACGTTCGACCGTGATGCCGCTGCTGTACCTCGCTTCGCTCGAGCACGGCTACGTCGACGACGACGCGATGCTCGAGGTGGCCGAACTCACCGGGCTCACCCCGGCACAGGTCCTGTCGGTGGCGTCGTTCTACACGATGTACAAACGCGATCCCGTCGGCACCTATCTCGTGTCGGTCTGCACTTCGATCTCCTGTTTCCTCGCCGGTGCCGATCAGGTGCTCGAGGCCGTGGAAGGTGAGGCCGGTGTCCTCGACGGGGATACCACGGCCGATGGATCGGTTTCGGTCGAGCACGTCGAGTGCATCGGTGCCTGCGGCGGGGCGACCGCGGTCCAGGTGAACTACGAGACCATCGAGGGCGTCGGACCGGACAAAGCCCGCGCCCTCGTCCGCTGGTTGCGCGACGCCCGCCCCGCCGTGGTCATCTCCGACGAGATGCAGGGAGAGTTCGGTGGCCGGCGTGCTTTCGACTGGGGCCCCCCGGACCCCGAGGGCGCCATCGCTCCCGTTCCTGCCTTCGCTCCGTACGGATCGTTGGGAGGGGAACCCGGAGCCGACGCCGGGCGAGACGAGAGCGTCGAACGGGGTCGAGCCACAGGCCGAGGGTCCGGTCGCGGCTCCCGGCTCGGGATCCGAAGCTCGGGGAGGCGTCGTGGTGACTGACACGATCCTCACCGCCCGCATGGATGCCCACCCGCAGGACTCACAGACACTGCATCGATATCTCCGGACCGGTGGCTACCGAGCGTTGCGGAAGGCCCTGCAGCGGATGACACCCGAAGCCGTGGCCGCCGAGATGAGCGCGTCCAACCTCCGGGGTCGCGGCGGCGCCAGTTTCTCCGCGGGCGTCAAGTGGAGTTTCCTGCCACCTGATACCCGGCCCCGCTACCTCGTCATCAACGGTGACGAGTCGGAACCGGGCACGTTCAAGGACCGGATGCTGCTGGAACGCGATCCGCACCAGCTCCTCGAGGGCATCGTGATCTCCGCGTACGCACTCGACGTGCACCATGCCTTCGTCTACATCCGCGGCGAGTACCCGAAGGCAGCGCGCCGATTGCAGCATGCGATCGACGAGGCGTACGCGGGCGGCTTCGTGGGCCGGAACATCCTCAGGTCGGGTTTCGACCTCGACGTGACCGTTCACCTCGGAGCGGGTGCCTACATCTGTGGCGAGGAAACCGCACTCCTCAACAGCCTCGAAGGGCGCCGCGGCGAGCCGCGCATCAAGCCGCCGTTTCCGGCCATCGAAGGTCTCTATGCCAAGCCGACGATCGTCAACAACGTCGAGACCATCTCGAACGTCCCCTGGATCGTCGAGAACGGCGGGATGGCATACGCCGCGATCGGCCCCGAGACCTCCGCCGGCACGCGGATCATGTCGCTCTCCGGACACCTCCGCAACCCCGGTGACTACGAGATCGTCATGGGTCTCAGCTGGCGGGATCTCATCTACGACATCGGCGGCGGGATCCCCGGTGACCGGGAACTCAAGGCGTGGATCCCTGGAGGTGCCTCCGCACCGTGGTTCGTTCCCGACCAGCACCTCGACACTCTGGTGACGATCGACGACATCGCCGAGAACGGTTCGATGATCGGCTCGGGCGCCGTCATCGTGATGGACGAGACCACCAACGTCGTGGCGGCCGCGCACCGCCTCGATCGCTTCTTCGCCCACGAGTCGTGCGGTCAGTGCACTCCCTGCCGTGAAGGCACGACGTGGCTCGCACGGATCCTGGAGCGGATCCTGGCCGGCTACGGCCGGCCGTCGGACATCGATCTGCTCCTCGACATCTCCGACAACATCAGCCCCGGGCTGCGCTGGCCGCCGGCGATGACCACGATCTGTCCGCTCGGACCGTCGGCGACCGCCCCCGTCGTCTCCCTGATGCGTTACTTCCGGAGCGACGTCGAAGCGATGATCGAAACGGGGGTGACCGTTGCCTGAGCCGCGGAACACCGTCACGATCACGCTCGACGGCACCGACGTCGAGGTCGTTGCCGGACAGTTGTTGATCGAAGCCGCCCAGAAGGCCGGGACCTACATCCCTCGTTTCTGCTGGCATCCCCGGATGAAACCGGTCGGCATGTGTCGGATGTGCCTCGTCGAGGTCGAAGGCCCGCGCGGCGCCGCGCTCATCCCATCGTGCACGACTCCCGTCAACGAAGGGATGGTCGTCGACACGAAGTCCGACGTGGTGCAGAAGGCGCAAGCCGGTGTCCTCGAGTTCCTGCTGGCCAACCACCCCCTCGACTGCTCGGTGTGCGACAAGGGAGGTGAGTGTCCACTCCAGGATCAGGCATTCGCGTACGGCGCCGGTGAGAGCCGGTTCGTCGAGGAGAAACGCCATTTCGACAAACCGATCGAGATCTCGGACCTCATCTTGCTCGATCGGGAACGCTGCATCCTGTGTGCGCGCTGCACGCGCTTCTCGGACGAGATCTCGGGCGATCCTCTCATCGAATTCAAGGACCGCGGGGACCATGTCCAGGTGAACACCTTCCCCGACGAGCCCTTCGTCTCCTATTTCTCGGGTAACACCGTTCAGATCTGCCCGGTCGGTGCCCTGACGGCGAAGCCGTACCGGTTCAAGGCCCGACCGTGGGATCTCGACGCCGTCGAGTCGTTGTCGCTGGTCGATGCGGTGCACGCGAAGATCTCGTTGCAGACCTCCCAGAACGAGATCGTTCGGATCTACGGAGTCGACAACGACGCCACCAACCATGGCTGGCTGTCCGACAAGGATCGGTTCATCTACGAACACGTGCGATCGCCAGAGCGGGTCTCCACTCCTCTCATCAAGGACTCCGATGGGTTCCGCGAGGCAACCTGGGCCGAGGCGATCGAGGTCGTTGCCACCCGGCTCGGTTCCTACCGGGGAGACGAGATCGCCGGAATCGGCGGCGCTCGGGCTACCAACGAAGAGGCGTACACGTTCTCGAAGTTCATGAGGTCCGTCGTGATCAGCCCGCACCTGGATGCGCAACTCGGTGACGGTCTGGAAGCGCAATTCGCGGCCACGGTCACGCCGCGTGCTTCCATCGACGATCTGGATCGTGCCGGGACGATCTTGCTGTGGGGTCCCGACCTCAAAGAGGAGTTGCCGGTCCTGTACCTGCGGCTGCGACGGGCGGTCACCGAACTCGGAGCGAACCTGATCGTGGTCCACCCGAGACGGACCGGACTCGACGGGATCGCGACCCACAAGCTCACCTACCGGCCCGGCATGGGCCCCGACGTGCTCAGGAAACTCGCCGCCGGCGAGGGAGAGTATGCCGACGCCCTCGCGACCCTGCAGAACGGTCCCGTCGCCGCTCTCGTCGGACGTGCCGGTCTTGGCGAAGATCCCCGCCTCGCGGAAGCCGTCGCGGCCTTTGCCCTGGAGCTTCCCGGTTCGACGATCCTGCCCCTCCTGCGACGCGGCAACGTGTTCGGTGCGCTCGACATGGGGGTTGCCCCGAACCTCCTGCCCGGTCGCGTGTCCACGACGGACGCGACCCAACGAGTCGCTCTCGTCGGTCGTTGGGGTGCCGTGGCCGGGGGCGTGGGCAAGGACACACCCGCGATCCTGCGCGATCTCCAGTCGGGCGAACTCAAGGGGTTGGTGCTGTTCGGAGCCGACCCGATCCGTGACGCCGCGGCGCCCGGGGAGGTTGCCGACGCGCTCGATACGGCCGAGTTCATCGTCGCGTTCGAGATGTTCCTTTCCGATTCGGCCCGGTTCGCCGATGTGGTCTTCCCGGTGGCGGGCCTCGGAGAGATCGAGGGCACGGTCACGAACATCGAAGGCCGGGTGCAGAAGCTCAATCGTGTCTTCCCCCCTGCGGGAACGGCTCGACCGTCCTGGTCGATCCTCGACGACCTGGCCACCGCCATGGGTGGTCACCTCGGCGCATCGTCCGCCGACGTCATCGCGAAAGAGATCGCGGTGGTAGCTCCCGCCTACCGCGGCGTCACCTGGGACCAACTCACGAGGGGTCGCGACCGCGATGGACTGATCGTCCCCGGCCCGGACGGCCGACAGCCGCTCGAGCACATCCCGGTCGATGGAGGGGTCCCGGTCGTCTCCGATCGTTTCGCTCTCCATCTGGGTCGCGTGCTCTACGACGACGGGGTGATGGTACGCCACAGTCCCGGCATCGCCGGCCTTGCGCCACAGGCGCGGGCGTACCTGCACCCGCGCGACGCCTCGATGCTCGCGGTTGGAGAAGGAGACATCGTGCGCGTGAGCGGAGGGGGCGTGGTCGAGTTGCCCGTCGCCCTCGATGCATCTCTGGCCGAAGGGACCGTGTATCTGCCGTTCAACCTGGCCGGCACGGCCGCCATCGCCGCGGTGCCCGCGGTGAGCGTCGACGTCGTGCGGGGAGACGAGGCATGAGCGGTTTGGCGATCTTCGTGGAGGCCGCGATCAAGGTGGTGATCGCCTTCGTCGTTTCGCTGACCCTAGTGATGCTCATCGTGTGGGCCGAGCGTCGGATCGTCGCCTTCATGCAGAACCGATACGGCCCCACCCGGGCCGGGCCGTGGGGAATCCTCCAGACACTTGCCGACGGTATGAAACTGATGTTCAAGGAATCGTTGACCCCTCGCAGGGCCGATGTCTTGCTCTACCTTGCGGCGCCCGTGCTGGCTCTCGTTCCGGCGCTTCTCATCTTCCTCGCCATTCCCTTCGGCGCGCCGATCACGATCGGCGACAGTACCTACACCCTCCAGGGAACCGACCTCAACGTCGGCGTTCTCTACATTCTCGCGCTCTCCTCGATCGCCGTGTACGCCATCACGCTGGCGGGTTGGTCGTCGGGGTCGAAATACCCGCTGCTCGGTTCGGTTCGTGCGAGCGCCCAGATGATCTCCTACGAGGCTGCGATGGGACTCGCCCTCATCCCGGTCGTCATGTTCACGGGCACCCTCTCGCTCGCCGGCATCGTCGAAGCCCAGGGGGAGACCTTCTTCGGGTTCCTTCCGGCGTGGAACATCCTGTTGCTCCCCTCCTTCATCGTGTTCCTGATCGCCGCGTTCGCGGAGACCAACCGGGCCCCGTTCGATCTCGTCGAAGCGGAACAGGAGCTCGTCGGGGGGTTCCACACCGAGTACTCGGGGTTCCGGTTCGCGCTGTTCTTCCTGGCCGAGTACCTGAACTTGTTCAACATGGCGGCCCTCACCGTCGTGTTCTTCCTCGGCGGATGGCAAGGCCCGGTGTTCGGCCCTGAGGTGCTGGAGTGGTTCCTGCCGGTGTTCTGGTTCTTCCTCAAGACCTTCGCCATCATCTTCCTGTTCATCTGGGCCCGCGGGACGTTGCCCCGGCTTCGCTACGACCAGTTGATGGCGTTCGGGTGGAAGAAGCTCATTCCGGTCTCGCTGGCGTGGATCCTTCTCGCGATGGTCGCCGTGGGAGTACGTCGATTCGGATGGCCGTGGGCATGAAGGGAGGAACGCGATGAGTTGGTTCGGCGACTTACTCGGCCCCTGGCGCGGGTTCTCCGTCACCTTCCGGCAGATGTTCAAGCCGAAGGTCACTCGGAGGTACCCCGAGGAGAAACGGCAGAAGCCGGAGCGTTTCCACGGCCGTCATGTGCTCAACCGTTATCCCGACGGTATGGAGAAGTGTATCGGTTGCGAGCTCTGTGCCGGGGCATGTCCGGCGCGCTGCATCTACGTGCGTGGCGCCGACAACCCACCCGACGACCCGGTGAGCCCCGGGGAGCGGTTCGGTTTCGTCTACGAGATCAACATGCTCCGGTGCATCTTCTGTGGCCTGTGCGTCGAAGCGTGCCCCACCGAGGCGATCACCATGACGGACCTCTTCGAGATGTCGGTGACCGATCGCGACGACGCCATCTACACGAAGGCCGAACTGCTCATGGCCCCCGACGGTGAACCCAATCACCCCCAGGCCGCGAGCTCCCTCATCGATCTCGATGAGTTGAGATCCGCCGGCGGCTGGATGCGAGCCACCTCCCCGTCGGGCCGTGCCGCGTACGAAGGCGTGGTCGCGTGGAGCGAAACTGCAGGGGAGGAGGGTCGCGGGTCGCGGGCCGCGGGCCGCGGGCCGGAAGAGGAGAACCGAGAGCCAGATGAGGGGTCAGAATCGTGATCCATTCGACCCACAACCAGCGGCCTCTGACTCGCGGCTCGCGACTCGCGACTCGCGACTCATGAACGCCGAACTCGCCATCTTCGTGATCTTCGCGGTGACCGCGGTTGCCGGGGCATTCGTGCTGATCGGGGCCCGGAACCCGGTGTACTCGGCGATGGGTCTGCTCACGACGATGTTCTCGATCGCGGTGTTCTACATCCTGCTCGACGCCCAGTTCATCGCCGCGGTGCAGGTCATCATCTACGCGGGAGCCGTGATGATGCTCTTCCTCTTCGTCATCATGCTCATCGGTGTGGATCGGTCGGATCGGCACGAGGAGGTCATCCCGTTTCAACGCACCCTCACGGCGATCTTCGCGGTGGGGGTCCTCGCGCTGTTCGCGGTGGCCGGCCGCCAGGCGTGGGTCACGGGAAGTTCGGCGTTCAGCGATCCCGACTTGATCGGAACGGTCGAGAACGTGGCGGATGAGCTGTTCGGCACCTGGACCATCGCTTTCCTCACGACGACCTTCCTGCTGACGATCGCTGCGGTGGGAACGATCGCGCTGGCACAGTTCGGGCCGGGTGGTCGCCAGTCGATCGACGAGCCGGCTTCCGATCCCGAGGAGTCGCTGTGAACGTCGACGTCGGGCTGTACCTCGGCCTTGCCGCCTTCCTCTTCACGGTCGGCGTGGCGGGAGTGCTGCTGCGGAGGAACGCGCTCGTCATGTTCATGTCGGTCGAACTGATGCTGAACTCGGTGAACCTGACCTTCGTCGCGGCGAGCAAGGACCTCGGTCTGGTCGAGGGCCAGGTCGCCGCGTTGTTCGTCGTGGTCGTCGCCGCCGCGGAAGTCACCATCGGGTTGGCGATCCTCGTCGCGGTGTTCCGTCACCGGGCCACGGCGAACGTCGATGAGCTCTCCGAGTTGAGGGGATGAAGGAGTGATCGACTACCTCTGGGTCCTCATCGCTCTCCCCCTGATCGGGGCGGTGACCCTCGTGCTGTTCGGCAAACGCATCGGTGCGCCTGCTGCGGGCTGGTTGGCCTCGGGTCTGATCGTTGCCGATTTCGCCTTCGCGGCAGCGCTGGCTGCGGACTTCTTCGGCGCCGGAGCCGAGATCGAAACGGTGTACCTCTTCTCATGGATCCCGGTGCTCGGAGTCGACGCCTCGCTGCTGTGGGATCCGCTGGCCGCGGTGATGACCCTCGTGGTGACCGGCGTCGGGGCGCTGATCCACATCTACGCGATCGGCTACATGCGCGGCGACGACCGGTTCCCCAGGTTCTTCGCGTACATGAACCTGTTCATCGCCTCCATGCTGATCCTGGTACTCGCCGACAACTTCGCGGTGATGTTCGTCGGGTGGGAGCTCGTCGGGCTCAGCTCGTACTTGCTGATCAGCTTCTGGTTCACCAAACCCGTGGCGGCGGCCGCGGGCAAGAAGGCCTTCATCGTCAACCGTATCGGCGACTGGGGTTTCCTCGTGGCGTTGATGCTCATCTTCGCCGCGTTCGGGACGTTCGACTTCGCCACCGTGTTCGAAGAAGCACCGACCGTGCTCACCGTGGGCATGGCGACCGCGATCACGCTGCTGCTGTTCGTCGGAGCGATCGGCAAGTCCGCGCAGATCCCGTTGTACGTCTGGTTGCCCGACGCGATGGAAGGCCCCACCCCGGTCTCGGCCCTCATCCACGCGGCGACCATGGTCACGGCGGGTGTGTACATGATCGCCCGCACCGCAGCGCTGTTCCAGCTGGCACCGACCACCGGAGCCATCGTGGCGACCGTCGGTGCCGTGACGGCGCTGTACGCGGCCACGCTGGCAGCAGGCCAGCGCGACATCAAGAGGGTGCTCGCCTATTCGACGATCAGTCAGCTGGGCTACATGATGCTCGCGGTGGGTGTGGGCGCGTACATCGCGGGCATCTTCCATCTCGTGACCCACGCCTTCTTCAAAGCGCTCTTGTTCCTCGCCGCCGGCTCCGTCATCCATGCCCTCGCCGGCGAACAGGACATGTGGAAGATGGGCGGTCTCCGCAAGATCATGAAGATCACCTTCGGAGCGTCGGTGGTCGGATGGCTGGCCATCTCCGGTGTGGTGCCGTTCGCCGGGTTCTGGTCGAAAGACGAGGTACTCGGCGCCGTTTTCGCCAAGGGGGGCCTCTACTACCTCTTGTGGTTGATCGGCGTCGTGACGGTGCTGTTCACGTCCTGGTACATGACCCGCTGGCTCGTGCTGACCTTCCTGAAGGACCCGCGTTGGGACGACGGTGTGCATCCCCACGGATCACCACCGTCGATGACCATTCCGCTGATCGTTCTCGCCACGCTGACGGCGATCGGCGGGCTCGTCAACACTCCGTGGCGGCTCGGGTTCGAGCATTTCCTCGAGCCGTCTTTCGAGTTGGTGGCTCTCCCGCACTTGCCTTCGGCGGTGACGTTGTGGCTCCTCGCGGTGGGAACTTTGTTCGTGGTGTTCGCCGGGATCGTCCTCGCCTGGCTGCGGTACGGGCGCGGACCGTTGCCTGTGGAACGCCGCGGCTTCTGGGCCGACGCGGTGCGTGGCTACGGCGTCGACGACTTCTACGGGAGGGTCATCGTCGAACCCGGGAAGGCGATCGCGACCTGGACGGCGACGGTGCTCGACACCAAGGTCATCGACGGAGTCGTCAACGGCGTGGGACGAGCGACCAAGGCGATGGGCGACGCGCTTCGCCCTCTCCAGTCGGGTTTCGTCCGTAGCTATGCCCTGATGATATTCGCCGGCACCGTCGGCCTCATCGTGCTGCTCCTGGCGCGCGGAGGTGGGTTCTGATGCCCGCCGTGCTTTCGATCCTCATCTTCTCTCCGCTCTTCGGGGCGCTGGTCGTGGCGTTGCTCCCGAAGCGGCGCCCCGGGCTCAACTTCCCGGTGGCGATCGGTATGAGCGTTGTTCCCCGCGCCGTCGCCCTGTGGATCTTGGCC
>PVMS01139741.1_pt1 | contig 14933 bp, 16 predicted proteins | sample 1853461 | NCBI WGS metagenome assembly PVMS01 (sample SAMN08582032, study PRJNA380276) | Marine sediment metagenome, whole genome shotgun sequencing project. | isolation source: ocean sediment barecode stripped | collected 2017 | reverse complement strand
TTTTGGGCAGCCTGGTGTGGTCCTTGTAGAATGGTAGCTCCAATTATGGATCAATTATCGACGGAATTTGAAGGAAAAGCAACAATTACGAAAGTGGATGTTGATGCTAACCAAGAATTTGCATCTAAATATGGAGTAAGAAATATTCCAACAGTGCTAGTTTTTAAAAATGGAGAAGTTGTTGAAAAGCAAGTTGGTGTAGCACCAAAAGCTACATATGCACAAAAAATTGAAGCACATTTATAACAAAATAGGTTACATAATTTTATGAAAGGCTTGACAATTTGTCAAGCCTTTATTTTTTAAATAAATGCTATATTTACAGGAATCAAAAATACACAATGAGCATTTTATCAGTAAAACATATCGCGGAATTAAAGAACCTTGAATTACTGGCAAATCAGGTAGTAGAAGGATTTATAACGGGAATGCATAAAAGTCCTTTTCACGGATTTTCAGTTGAATTTGCTGAACATAGATTGTACAACAAAGGAGAAAGTACACGTGATATAGATTGGAAGTTGTATGCCAAAACAAAAAAACTTTTTGTGAAGCGTTATGAAGAAGAAACCAATTTACGCTGTCATTTGATCATTGACAATTCAGCCTCAATGCATTTTCCGGTAATTAAAAATCCGTCAATAAATAATTTATCAAAAATTAGTTTTTCAACGATTGCTTCAGCTGCTTTAATGGAAATTTTAAAACGGCAACGGGATGCTGTTGGATTGAGTATTTATAGTGATAAAAGCGAGTATTATGCACCGGCAAAAGGTAGTGACAGTCATCGAAGAATGATCTTGTCTCATTTGGAAGAATTGCTGAAACAGACTTCAACGAAAACAACAGAAACCTACAAGGTTTTGCATGAAATTGCAGAGAAAATTCACAAAAGATCTCTTATTTTTTTATTTACGGACATGTTTCAAACAAACAAGAACGAAAATGAACTGTTTGAAGCGCTTCGTCATTTAAAATACAATAAGCACGAAGTTGTATTGTTTCATACCTATGATGGAAAACTGGAATTGGATTTTAATTTTGAAGATTCCCCTACAAAGTTTGTTGATGTTGAGACTGGAGCGCACATAAATTTGTATGCTTCATCCGTAAAAAAACATTACAAAACAGCAGTGGAAAATTATTTCAATGAGTTGAAATGGAAGTGTATGCAATACAAAATTGACTATGTTCCGGTTGACATACATAAAGGGTTCAATCAAATACTGGTTTCGTATTTAATTAGCAGAAAGAAGTTTTTATAATATTTTCATTAAAAATCTTTGCTAATACAAAAAACGCTATTATATTTGCATCCGCTAACAGCAACGGTTTGGTAGTTCAGCTGGTTAGAATACCTGCCTGTCACGCAGGGGGTCGCGGGTTCGAGTCCCGTCCAGACCGCTTCTTAAAACCTTAACAATCTTGTAATGAGAAAGTTAAGGTTTTTTGCTTTTATACTGTGTACATATTTGGGAACACATTTTCTATTGAAGTCAGTAATAATATGATTAATTATAGGTTTCAGATTAATGAAATTGGTATTTATTAAACTCCATCTCACTTTCCAAAGCCCATAAAATTTTATCTGCTGTAGTAAATGTTATTCCTGCTGCAAGTCTCAAATTGGTTTATCGTAATCTAATGCACCTCTTGTAATTTTATGTAATTGCGTTTCAATATCCGTTTTCCTTTTATCCTCATCAAAATTGTGATAGGCAGTTTTCAGTTCTTTAGGAAAGTTGCTCCATTTTAAATGCCCAAGTTTAAGCCCTTTTCTCAATTCATCATACGTTTCCATCGTTAATGGGAGATTATTGATATGTAGGTGCTTCGATTTCATCATCCATAAATTATAACGGTTGGTGCTACAGTTAAAGTTGAAATGGGTTTGCCCTAAACTTTAATCGACTTAATAATTCCTTTTTTATCGTATGAAAAACAATTAGATAAAAAAGTACATAAATAAAAATGCAACTATAATAATGATAACAAATATTACGAATGTCATCGGTAAATTTCCTTTTATTTTAAAAATGGAATTATTAAAATAGTACCGTTTTCGTTTCTTTTTTTTCATTCTATTAAGTTACAAAAAATATTAATCCCTTCGTGTGTGCTTATTGATTTGATTTTATTCTTTTTTAGCGTTCTGAAAACAATCAATTATAATAAAAAAGCACCACCAAATAAATGATAGTGCTTTAAAATTTATGATTTGCGTTTAGTTAATTATTACCAATTTGTTATTGCTACATACATTATCGCTACACTAACTTGAATAATAACAAGCCAAACTATAAATTGTAGTACATTCAATTTAAATGACTCAGAACGTCTAACGGTTCTTGCTGATAATTGGTTTTCTGTTAATTCTTTTAATTTGCCCATTTCTTTTTTTTTAAGTTAAACCTGCATTCAGGATAATCACACAACGCGATATGCCGTAAAAAAAGCCTCCAAATTAATGAAAGCCTTTCGTTTTGTTGTGGGACTCTTTATGTCTTAATTATTATCTATGGCTTTAAATTATACTACAAATTTAAGCACGTAAAACAGATATTAATGCGACATGAGATGTCATACGACACTAGATGTCGTATAAAGAAAAACCCACCTAAAAAGGAAGTTTTTATGCTTTGGTGAGCAATGAGGGATTAGAACATTTGGGCTCATTTTTTTTATTGAAAAACCACTCCTAATTAAAGAAGTGGTTCGATTATTTGTTGTTGAGGTGGGTATACTGAATTAAAAAACTATATCTTTTGCAAATAATTAGTGCACATCTGAAAAACTGAACTAGTTGAATAGTAAAAAAGACATTAATCTGAATTATAATTATGGGGAGACCTTCTACAAAACCAAAAGATTTAAAAGATGGATTTTATATTGAAATTAGAAATATAGGTTCAAAAAAAGGAATAAAAATTAGAAGAGAAAATAAAGAACAAATGTTAGTTGCTATAAAAGAATATGAAAGAAACAAAGACGTTATTGTTTTGGGTGAGGTTGTTAATGGAAAACTGTTAGATAACGAATAGGGGAGACTTAGAAAATAACTAGAATATTTCAAGATTTAACTAAAAGCAATAATCATTCAAGAAATATTTGTACTTGTTGAGGTTGGTTTAAACTTAATAGTTACTTTTTTTTTAGTGTTCTAAAAACAATCAATTATAATAAAAAAGCACCACCAAATAATTGATAATGCCTTAATAATTTACTAATAATATTCTTATGAAGAATTAGTGTATTTGACGAAGTTAGGGTGTTAGATATAAAGAAATGTTACTTAAATCACTTATCTACTACAGAAAATCTCATCGTTGAGAAGTGGAAAATTGCTACGATAAAGATTGTAGAAAAAAACATATAAGTTCCATTCACAACAATTATCTGTTATTCTCTATTCAATGATTATTAGCTTTTTTGCAACTTTATTACAACATAGGCTATAATCATAATTAATGCTATTCCAATCACTGCATATCCCATTTACCGATGCTTTAAAAGTTAAGCTTTATGCTGTATTTTAGACGATTTTATTCTTAAATACTTACATTATTTAACTCCTAAACCACCTTGTAAACACCGTTTATAATTATAAAAAAGCCACTTCAAATTAATGGATTGGCTTTTATGAAACGTGAGTAAAGTGCGAAAAAAACCTACTAAATATTTCTATTATTCAGTAGGTTTCTTTCAATTAACCAAACATTGTTAAGTTGCATATCGTTAATATTGCTAATTAACTCACTTAATTGAACGTCAAAATTAGAATACTTATCCTAAAATGGCAACTACATAAGCATGTAGTTTATAACAATAAAAAAACCGACGAACAACTTAAAAATGAAGGCTGGTACAATTGTGATTTAGAAGATGTTTTTAGAGTGTTTGTCAAAAAGGTTAGCTTTTATTTTGGCGTTGGCAAGCGGCTGGAAATTGTGGTTTAAAAATAATTGCATTAACAATTTTGTTTTAAGTAAACAATATAGCGTTTGGCAGCCGGCTATTTTACATAACGGTTAATTATAGATACAAATGAAAAGAAGTTAGCGTAGCGTAACGATTATATGTTTAATGACCCAAGTTAGTATTATTGTATAGAAACTGGATGCTCCTGGGGTATTTTACATAATACTAGATTATAGCTATCAAATGGAAAAAAACCGCTATAAACAACAAACAACACATTTGCTCTATAATTTATCTTATGTTTAGTGGGAAGTATGAATATTTATTTTTTCATTAAAAAATTTAAAAAACAGTACAAAATACGTTACTCAGGCGTTAGTTTATTTGTAAAATTCAAAATTTCAGTTTATTAGCTATTGTTATCCGAATCATGTGTAATCGCGAAAAACATCTCATTTGAGATGCTTTTTTATGCAATTTTGTTTCAAGCTTTTTTATCGCAAGGGTTCTACGGTTTTTCTTATAAAATAGAATAAAACTAAAATAATTGAATAAATTTATTGTATGTCAAAAAAAGGGCGCTATTTTTGCGCATCGATTAAGTATAATAAATTAAAATACATTACAATGAGTAAAGGAACTGTAAAATTTTTCAATGAGACCAAAGGATTTGGATTTATCACTGAAGAAGGAGTTGAAAAAGATCACTTTGTACACATTTCAGGATTAGTTGACGAAATTCGTGAAGGCGATGAAGTTGAATTTGATCTACAAGAAGGTAACAAAGGATTAAACGCGGTAAACGTAAAAGTTATCTAAAAAATATACTTCAAGTTTTATAAAAGCTCATCAATTTTGATGGGCTTTTTTTAGTACCATTTCTCATCTTAACTCATGCTGTTTTGCTCACTTAAATCGAAATGGCAATCAATTAATATTAACGTTAACACAAATCATTGTGGTTAGCATTTATTATAATTACAAATTGAGTTCAAATGTCATTTACTGAGAATTACATATTTGAAATTTTTCGAACCCAAGTACATAATAACGTAAAGAAATAAAAGGTTGTGAGATATTTTGAATAATATACAATTATAGCTATCAAATTGACTAAACAGGTATAAATACGAATATCTCATTATTTATATTATAATGTTCTGCGTTATGTTACTTTGCTTTAGTAAAAGCGAAGTTTAAACTACTACACTTTCTTGTTTTTTTCTTTTCAAATATTTCTTTGCAAAGTTAATGGAACACTCTTTTTATGAAATGACAATAGGAGAGTAGTGGAATGTGTGTGGAATGGGATTATATAACGTAATTATGATATTTTTCATTTATCATTTTTAAAAAGCTCCTAATACTGACTGCTGCTATAACAAACAAAGCACCAGAAAAAATAACAATTGATAAAAAGCTAACAATTAATTTCATTTTAATGACCTCATTATGATGTTTATAATTAATATCCATGCAGATATTACAAACATAATTATAGACATAGAGTATTTGAAAAATTGGTCAGAATTTGTTGAATGGCTAATTTTAACAGAAACAATCTTGTCTTTATCTATAGAATAATTACTATATAAAAGCTTAAATCTTTTTAAAGGTCATTTCACTTTTAACTTTATTGTGAAATTTTAAAATCGTTCCTGTTTTATTCAAATGTATGGCGTTGCTCTTTTGTTGAAGGTGCGTCTAGTAATTCGTTAAATATTCTTATCAAATTAAAATCACGGGTAATTTCTCGAGATACAGCAATTCCAGAAATACCTGTTTCTAATATATCGGTAACATCTTCTGTGGTGATGCCTCCAAAACCAATAATTGGCGTTTCGGTTTTTAAGGCTTCAATAATTGCAGTATAACCGTTTAAACCTAAAACCGGATTTAAATTATCCTTGGTTGTTGTAACTCTAAAAGGGCCTAAACTAATATAATCAACTTCTTTACTAATTAATGTTTCGCAATCTTGCAAGGTATTTCCTGTTCCGCCAATAATTTGCCAAGTGTATAAATGCTTTCTAGCTATTGTAGGACAGGAATCTGTTTCCCCTAAATGTACACCATCTGCTTTAATGTCTTTTGCTATTTTGTAATGCTCGTTTATAATTAATCTAGTTTGAAAATGAGATGTGATTTCTCTAGCGGCTGTAGCTATTTTTAAATATTTTTTTTCTGAAACATTTTTTAAATGTAATTGCACTAATTCTGAGCCAGCTGAACACGCTTTTTGGATATTTTCTAGATGCTCTTTTGGAGAGTTTCCTTGAGATATGTAATGTAGTTTAGGAATTATAATCATGTCTTGTTTTTTGTTAGTGAATTATACCTATAAGAAAGTATAAATCATTAAGATTACTATATAGAGACTTTTCTAGGGTGTTTCATAAAATAAGACTCGAAACGTTTTAGAGTAGGGTTCATTTTTTCTGAATATAGTACAAATTGGCATTTATCAATACTTTGAGTAATTGCCATAATAGCATTATATGAAGATTTTTGAGCTAAAAACTCAGCATCGTCTATACTAAATATCTTTAATTGAGTAGAATTTACACCATTTAATAAAAACAACTTGTTCATTGTTTTAGGTGTTGAAATAAGAATATCTATACCTTCATATATTTCTGATTTTTGCACATCAATATGAAGCCGTTCATCAGCTAAATAAACTCGTAACGAATTATGTCTAGTATATGTTAAAAAGACATCATATAATTCCAATGCTTTTTCTCTATTTTCTACTAAAACTATAGCCCTTGGAGCAGTTCCAACTGCTTCACATTTTAATTTTTGCAAGGTAGTAAGTATAAGTGCAGTCGTTTTTCCACTATCTTTTGAGGCCGTACAAAAGATATTAGCACCACTTTTTATTACAGGAATGCTAATGCTCTGAAAAGGAGTAGGTGTTATTATTTCTAGATACTCTAGCATCTCTTTTATATTGGAATGTAATTTTTTAAAAGGCATAGGAATTAAAGGGATTACTATTTAGCGTAATATTCATAATAATTAAGACAAATATACAACTAAATTGACGTAATTATTTTTTTCTATCGAGCCTTTTACAAGAGGCAATTTTACATAATGTCTAAATTATAGCTAATTGTAAAAACAGTACATAATACGTTGTTGTACCGTATTTTCTCATATTTACTAGTTTTGGATTACGCGCACCACAACTATCATTAGTCCAACTATGAAAATGGAAGTAAAAATAAGCTTGTTGTTTTTTGCTAACCAATTGGGAAGGAAAATATCAAAATTATCCTTTTGAGAATCTGTGTATTTGTGTGCAATTAAAGTCAGAGGGCAAAACATTTTAAAGACTAATAAAACGAATCCTTCTCCTATTATTAATCCAATTCCGATCCAGGTGAAAGTATTAACACTATTAGTTATTCCCGAATATAAAATGTAGAATATTACAAAGACAAAAAAAGCCCAGATGATAGTATGTATCAACTTTATTCCTAAAAGTTTGTTCGTTTGGTTCATACCTTCATAACGGGCTTTTATAATATTTGTGCGACTGATAATTCCTTATGTTTTTCCGCTATAACAAATCGTTTTGTTAAGATGTTTGTCGTTTCAATTATAGTTTAAAGTTTAGCTAAATTTTATGAGGTGTTGTTCAATGTATTTTATTCAATTTTAAATTTAATCAAAATTTCACTTTCAACTTTAATTTTCTTAAACTCAATCTCAACAGGATTAAATTTATTTTCTTTTAAACTACTTATCCCTCTAATTTGAATTCCCGCAACTCTTCCTTGTAATTGATTTGAAATGTATCCTAAATCTGAAATATAAATGGCATTTCCTACTTTTTGATTCAAAGGGCTTACCATGGCTATTGCATTCCTTTTTGCTTTTTCTATTGCTTTAGATTTTAATTCAAGTTTCAATTTTTCAATTTTTGAATATTCAGTCTTTTCAAGAATAACATTTGAGATGTTGATGTTTTCCAGTGTCATAATTACTTTTCCAGCGGTTAATGCGTCATAAACAATCAATGAATAGGCTTTGCTTTTTAAAACATCTTGTCGTTTGAGAAAGTATTTTTTAAAATTACTTGATAAGTCAGATAAAGAAATTTGCTTGTCTAAATCTATTCCTAATTTTTCAAGCTCTATAGCCATATTATTTTCAAGTTCCTCAACAGAAATTCGTCCTTTAGTATCTTTTTCTGTTATTAAAATTGATAAATATATTCTATCAGGAGTTATTAAAGTGTCAACTTTTGCTCTTGTTTCTATAAATGGTTGATCTATAAAATTTTTCGTTTGAGAAAATCCAAAATTGACTGTTAAAACTATTATTAGGATTGTTGTAATTTTCTTTTTCATATTTTCGGTTTTATATATTGCACAACGGTTTTAATATGGTGCGTTTGGCATTTTGGAACTCTTCATTTTCAAGTTACAACTAATTTCATTTATCGCTAATATCGTCATTTATCACTACCTGCCAAATGCACTATATTTTTTATTGTAGCCAGTTTTTTGTTAAATCCAATCTACATTATTTTCGAATCCTATTTGTCTGACCAAACAGCAAGTTCGTTACCCGCTGGATCAATGAAATGGAATCTTCGTCCACCTGGAAAAGAAAAAATATCTTTTGAAATTTCTCCGCCGGAATTGATAATCTTATTTTTAATCAAATCAAGATTCGTGTGATATAATACAACCAAAGCTCCATTCATAATTTCATATTCTGTTTTTTCAAATCCTCCTTCAAGTCCACTATCTGAAAATGCCGTATAAGTTGGTCCATAATCTGTAAAAGTCCAATCAAAGGATTTATTATAAAATTCCTTTATTTTTTCAAGGTCTTTTGCTTTGAATTCAACATAGTTAATATGATTCTCTTTTATACTCATTTCAAAAGGTTTAATTTAACATTCATCTTTTATTAAATTGGCTACAACGGTTGTATAAACACACTAGTGTTTATATTTATTATATATACACCCAAATATACATAAATCTTTGAAATCCAATGGATTTAGTATAAAACCGAAATTTTTTTTGCTACAAGAAATTACCCTTTCGTGACTATAAATACCAAGTCAGGTGCAATCTCAATTTTCTTTACTTAATAATATTTTCTAATTTTTGACATCAAAATTTGTATTATAATGTTGCTTTATGTTTGATAAAATCAAAGAAGTTACTTCTGAAATTTTAATGGAACCCTTATTAGACTAATTAACGAAGGAGGTAAATTGTAAAGTGTGAGGAATAGAAATGTATATATACTGCCATTCGGTTAATCAAGAGATTATTTCTATATCTTATTAATAAAAAGAATAATAAACCAATTGGTACTATTCCTTATAAAAGTGTCATTATCTTTGCTGAAAATTATTTAATGTTAAAACAGTTTTCAGATTTAGGAGTTAATGAACAATTACGACAAAGTTTAGTCGATTTACAGATTTCTGTTCCAACAGATATTCAAGAAAAGACAATTCCACTGATACGAAATCAAAACAAGGATGTAGTTGCTTTAGCGAAAACAGGAACAGGTAAAACTGCTGCTTTTGGATTACCTTTATTACAATTAATAGACATAGAAGATGCTAATGTACAAGCAGTAATATTAGCACCTACTAGAGAATTAGGACAGCAAATTTATAAGAATTTAGTTTCTTTTGCGTCTCACAGTTCTTCCGTTTCTATTGCTGGAGTATTTGGTGGCATTCCTGTCAAACCTCAGATAGAAAGTTTAAAGAGTGTTACGCATATTGTAGTAGCAACTCCAGGGCGTCTAGTTGATTTGGTGAGCCGTGGCGCAATCAATATTAAAAACATAAAGTATTTAGTGTTGGATGAAGCTGATGAAATGGTAAGTGCTTTAAAAGAAGACTTAGATACAATTATCAAAGAAATTCCAAAATCGAGAAGAACGCTATTATTTACAGCGACCATGCCGGGAACCATAAAACAATTGGTTCAAAATTACATGTCAAAGCATGTTGTACATATAGAAGCAGGTATGTCAACAGTTGGTCATCAAGGCATAGAACATAAATATGTGGTTGTAGAACCTATAGAAAAACTAGAAGTGTTGCTTCACTTCTTAAATTCTAAAGAAGGAGAAAGAGGTATTATTTTTTGTAAAACTAAGGCTGCTGTTAATAAATTAGCAAAAAATTTAGCTATAAATAAATTCTCATCTGGTGCTATTCACGGGAGCTTATCTCAAGGAATTCGCGATCGAATTATGGGGCAATTTAGAGAGGGTTTTATTGATATTTTAGTTGCTACAGATTTAGCTGCTCGTGGTATTGATGTTAAGGAAATTTCATATGTTGTAAATTACCATTTACCAGATGCTTATGATACATATGTACATAGAAGTGGACGTACTGCTAGAGCAGGAGCAAAAGGACTTTCATTAACTGTTTTACAAAAAGAAGAAGTTGAAGATATTGCTGATTTTGAAAAAGAATTAGGAATTGTTTTTAATGAATTTAAAAAAGCAGATGCTCAAAGTATTGAAGAAAATAATACATTATTGTGGGCAAAAAAAATATTTAAAACAAAACCCAATCGTGCTATTCCTGAACAATTGAAACAAAAAGTAAGAAATGTTTTTCATCATTTAACCAAAGAAGAATTGATAGAAAAAGTACTAGCAAATCATTTGGCACAAACAAGTATTAGAAACCCAAAAACGGAGGAGTCAAAAAAGAAGTAATCATTTAATGTGAAAAGATTTGTTTTTCAACTTAGTTCTTTGTTGCTCTCTGGGCTTACATTCTATCTATCAACCCACTTTTTAAACTTGTTTACTTTTTCCCGACTAACAACCAACAGGTTTTTACTTATTGGATTCATTTTCTGATCTAACTTTAATTGCAATCGACTAGAAGAATAGCTTACAATATCTGTTATTGCGTTAATACACACAATAAAATTTCTATTTATCCTGAAATAATTTTCTGGGTTAATAATTTTCTGGATTTGATCAAGAGAGTAATCAATATCATACGCTCTTGCATCAAATGTCCTAACAAATAAAGAGCGTTCAATAAAATAAAAACAACAAACTTCTGTAATGGGAATAGATTTAAAATGAGATCCTATTTTAATTAAGAATCGAGTTTTATATTGTTTGTTCAAACTTTGTGATAGTAGCCTTAAACTTTCTCCATTAAAATTATAATGCACTGTTTTAAACTTATTAATTGCATTATATAAAGCATTCTCTTCAATAGGTTTTAAAAGATAATCAACACTGTTCAGCTTAAATGCCTGCAATACAAATTCATTGTAAGCAGTAGTAAATATAACAGGTATATTAACTTTAATTGTATCAAATATCTCAAAGCTAATTCCATCGTCTAGTTGTATATCAATTAAAATTAGATCGGGGGTAGGCATACTTAGTAACCAGTTTATAGATTCTTCAACGGTTTCAGTAATTCCAACAATACTTATATTCTTATCTATTTTTTCTAATAGATATTGCAATTTAATTGCTGCAGGTTTTTCATTTTCTATTATTAGTATTTTCATGATAATAATGGTAGTTTAACAGTAAAATCAGACATCGTTTCTTCAATAATAATTTCTTTGTTTGAAATTAGTTTGATTCTTTCATTAAGATTCTTAAGACCTGTTTGGGTGGAAGCAAGCTGATGAGCCATTTTTTGTAAATTATTTCGCACAATTACCTGATTATTTTTAATATAGATAAAAATACTTAACGGATTCTCCCTAGTGGCCATATTGTGTTTTATAGCGTTCTCTACAAGTATTTGAAGTGAAACAGGTGGAATCCAGTATAAATTAGCATCTTCTCTATCAATATTCATTATTATTTTATCCTCATCTCTTATTTTATGAAGTTCAAAAAATTCACTTACAAAGTTAAGTTCTAGTTCTAAAGGTACTTTGTCTTTTTTTATATTATCGAGTATATACCTGTAAATCCCTGAGAACTTATGAATAAATATTTCTGCAAGGTCTGGATTAGGCCTTATTAAAGATGACAAAGTGTTTAAGCTATTAAATAAAAAATGGGGATTAATTTGATTCTTAAGTGTTTCGTTTTGAAAAATTAAATTTTCCTCTTTCAGTTGTCTCCCTCTCTTTAGTGATTCCATCAATTGTATAAAAATAAATACCGCAGCTCCAAATGTAAGTCCTTTTACAACTGGAGGGTACCAAGTGCTAAAATGGTAACGGAAAAAATCCAAAACGACTTCTGTATCTATCTCATCACTTAATATATATTCAACATATCTAATAAAAAGTGTAATCATTAGAGCAACTAAAAAGCAAACAACCAAATAAAACAAAAACCTAGTTGATATTTTTCTGAGAAATTTTTTATCAGTTGAATCAATGATCTGTCTGCTAAATATTTTCTGGGCCAAAAAAATAAAAACTTCAATGTACGTAAATACTAATAGGAACGTAACGAACTGCTTTTTCCAATAAAAATTACCTTCACTTGAAATATAAGTATAAATACTTATTGATATAGAAACAAGCAAGAATATAGCATGCGAATAAACCTTCTTTTGATTAACAATACTATCTAAACTTAAATACTTCATTTTAACAAAATTACTCTATTTTATCTACCCTCAATTTTCGGTTTTTTCAAATTTTATACATCTTAAGTTAGCAATCTATTAATTTATTTGAAGGTTTATGGAGTCCATCTTATTTTCAAATATTTTAATATTCTTTTTTTGTTTCAAATGGTTTATATATAGGCTCCTATTATTTGGATTAATATGCATCAATATGATTTTCTTAGGATTTAAATAGTTGCGAATAATATCTTCTTTCTCATATGCATAAAATAATCTTTCTAAGAATGCAACATCAATTTCTTCATCCTTTAATGAGAAAGTTGAAAATTCCTTTTCGTTTAATGGATTGCAATCACCACAATGAAATATTTTGACTCCATTAATATTAAATACATAGCCTAAGTTTTCAATGTTTTGGTGTTTATTAATCATTTTCCCTGTATTTGTTTCCTTTATCATAGTTTGACTATGTTCAAGACGTAAAATTCTAATTGGAATATTTGCTATTGTTATTATTGAATCTTTTAGCATTTGAGGCGTAATCGAAAAGACTCTATCTTCGAAATCTTTTGAATTAGGATGCTTGAATAGTAAATCTCCAACTTGTTTCGGGCAAACGACCATTACTTTCGGGTTACTTAGTAAATGGTTAACAACAATCTTTTCATTGAAGTGGTCTCTGTGTTTATGAGTTATAGCGATTAAATCAATGTTGTCAAATGGATAAGTTGATTCTTTCATTAATTCTACTGTGTTATCAGAAGGGGAATCACACCAGTCCTCATTAATTTTATCAAATAAGGCATCAACCAGCACTTTTTTTCCATCGACTTCTATCAAAAAACCTTCATTGGATATATATGTTATTTTACATTCATTTTGAGAAAATATTGTTGTAGACAATAGGAATAAAATTGCTGTAATAATAAGTTTACTTTTCATATTTGAAGTTTTATTAATGACATTCTAAATTAAATTTTGTTACATTTTTTTGTCATTATATTTTCAATACTCTTAATTAAGTAGGATAAGATTATCTCATCAATTAAGTTCAAACAAATCTTTTAGCGAATTGTGTTCTCGATGTAACAGCCAAACTATAATCATTCCAAAAATAACGTTAGTTGCAATTCCTTCAATCATGTGGCTAAGACGTACACTGGCTAATGGCATTAACGGGTTTTCTATAATTAGTCCAGAAATCTGTGGTGCAGTAAAGAAAAGTCCAACAAGAATGGCCGTCCACCATACATTTACTTTAGAGCCACGTATAATTGGAATAGCGCATAGCGTCCATAGCATGGCTCGTATTGCCTGAAACGGGAATAATCCAGGTTCGGTATTAAAGGTCTTGGAAGTCTGCTCCCAAAAAGGTAAGATATCTCCCGGACTTCCATAAAAAGCTCGTAAATCAGCATTTTGCCAGGCAATGTAATATCCGGCTAACCAGTATAGTAATATATATATTATTGCAATAGTGCTTAATTTCCATATCCATTGTTTTACAGGTAAAATTAATGAAAAAGCAGGCTTTTCACTATTCTTTTTTGTCCATCTTCCTAAAATTAAAACGGCCAGTGGTATATAGATAAAAGCCACAGGTAAACCCATTATAAATAGACGTGGTAAAAGTTTTTGGTCAAATGTTATATTTGACATGAAATACCAGGCTTCAATCTGGGTTAAAAATGTTACCGCACCAAAATATGCAGCGCCTAATAACAAGGCCAATTTCCACCCATTCCAACGTGAGCATAGAATTAATCCTATTATGAGTAGCATATTGATAATCCCAAAAATTAAAAATCCGATATTGCCTTCTATCAAACCTGGTTCCGATTCAGCATCAGGTAGCATCCCTGAAATAGCCATTGATACGCTGATGAAGAATACATTAAATAATAATAGCAGTAAAGCTATGCGTGCTGTCCAAATCAAAAGTTGTTTTACATTCATTTTTTTCGTTTTAAGTAATTTATGAATTAGATCTTTTAATATTTCTAAACTTAATTTTAAAATTACTCAAACTTATTACCTAATCTAAACTTAAAAAAATAGTACTTGCTCAGCAGTTAATTCCTATGACTGAGAAGTATTATTTTGTGATTCAATCGGAATGCTTGTTGTTTAACCCGCATTATTCCTCGAGTTTATATTTAGTTTAAAATTTCAATTTTAGATATAACATTCAACTCTTTGGGTGTTTCCATAAATAATTATGGTTTTTCCATAAAATTTATTGACTTTATAAAATGAAAACTTAGGCTTGACATTTATCATCTTATTTTTCATTTGAACTTTATAAATTCATACACTTAAAACCTCATAAAATTGTTGTGTATAATAATCATTCATTAAAAGATCATTATTAGGATTTACAGGTCTTGTAATTAAATGTTTTAAGATTAAAAATAGAAATTGAAAAAAAGTTTATCGAGAAAATTTAAGT
>PVMS01087167.1_pt1 | contig 14934 bp, 10 predicted proteins | sample 1853461 | NCBI WGS metagenome assembly PVMS01 (sample SAMN08582032, study PRJNA380276) | Marine sediment metagenome, whole genome shotgun sequencing project. | isolation source: ocean sediment barecode stripped | collected 2017 | reverse complement strand
AATGATGATCCAACGGACCTGAGTGCTGCCTCATTCGCACAAGAACTGCAGCAGACTAAAGGATTCCTTACACGCCTGCGCGCTATCGATACGGCGACTCTCTCTGGCGACGAAAAAATCGATAAGCAATTCGCAGAGAGTATTTTGCGGGGCAAGGAAATTACCCAGGAATCCATACAATCGTGGAAGAAAGATCCGCGTGTCTATATGCAATTCCGCGACATCGGGCGTGCCATCGGACGACCTGGCGATGTCGAAGAGAATGCTGATGCACTTGTCCGGAGTCTTCGCGCGATTCCTGTGCAACTCGCCAATGGTCAGATAAACCTCGAGGTCTACATACCGCGTTTTGTGGAGTTGAGTGTTTTCATGGCCGAAGGCGCCGTCTCACTATTCGACGACGATATTCCCGCGTTCGAGAATTCATTACCGGGCCGCAAGGAAGAAATTCTGAAGTCGAGTGAGGCCGCACGATCTGCTCTCGAGGCGTACATCGAGTTCCTGAAATCGGAGCTACCGAATCGGCCACAGGGAAAATGGGCAATAGGCGAGGAAACTTATAGTGCGTTGTTGAAGGATCAATACCTTCTCTCATACGATGCAGACGAACTTTTCGAGTTTGGCCGCACGGAATTTGCGCGTACAGTTGCTGAACTCGAAGAGCTGGCACAAAAAATCGATCCTGACAAGACCTGGCAAGAGCTTATCGTCGATATCAAGAACGACTATCCCGATCCCGACAAGATGATCGAGGTGCATCAGGAATGGGTAGACAAATCGAGAGATCACTTTTTAGCGAATAATCTTCTTCCTGTTCCCTGGGAGGAACGTGCTGACGTTGTGCCGCGCGCAATGTATTTGCGAAAAGGCTCTTACTACGGCAATTTTTCGCGTGCAAGACAGGCCAATGACGCCGGGGTTTTTGTTGCACAATGGATGATCAACCCTTTCGAGGAGCAGTGGGACGAAAAAACCAAAGCTGAATATCTCGTTGAGCACGATTATGGAGTCATCATCGTAACAGCACCTCACGAGACCTATTCCGGCCATCATGTGCAGAGCCTGTATCAGATGCATAATCCCCGCAAACTTCGGCGCACGAACGGAATATCCATATTCAGCGAGGGCTGGGGGCTATATAACGAGCAGCTCATGCGGGAGACCGGGTTTTACCCGAATGATCGTATTGTGTTGCGGCAGTTGCAGCTGCGACTATGGCGAAATGCTCGCGTCGTCTGGGACGTTGGAATTCACACAGGGAAAATGTCCTACGACGAGGCAATTTCTCTTTTGAGTGATGGCGTCGGCTTCCTGCGATGGGCGGCACAACTCGAGATCGACGGATCTGCGCAGAGTCCCGTATATAAAATTGGTTACTTCGTTGGTATGTACGAAATTCTCAAGATGCGGCAAGACTACAAGGAACGCAGCGGCGATCAGTTTTCGCTGTCAGAATTTCACGAACAGCTGCTGAAAATAGGCAACATGCCGCCGGCGCTTATGCGCAAGGGACTCATGGCAGCAAGATTCGATTCGCCGATTTGAATATGCGTGGGAACCTGTTCGTGTAGTGACTTGGTTCTTATCATCCCAGGATTGTTATCCAGCCGCCGTTATCTCGGCAGTATCCTTATAACTTGTTCAGTGGCTACTAACCTAGGCGCCAATATCATTGCCGCCGAATCACGATACAAGGCCTCCATCATTCTGTCATCGAGCGCCGTTCGAGAGACTGTTGATATTGTTCCAGGGAAACAAAGGGCGGTATGTGATGTGGCTGAAACTCAATAGTCGGACCGAAGGGCACGGCGTCATCCGGAATATGCGCCCGCATTGATGCCTTTTCCTGTGCGTATGCCTCGTTGTCGGCAACATTGATCCACTCTTCCGGGTCAGTCCGGTGGTCGTATAACTCCTCACCGCCGTCGATATATTTTATGTACCGAAAGTCTTCCGTGCGGACCGAGAACTCGTCAAAATCGTAAGTTGTAATTGCCGGAAAATCCCAGGGCGTATTCGGGTCACGGAGTAACGGTATGAGGCTGCGGCCATCAAGCCCATCTTTCGGGCTTAAGCCTGCCAGGTCCACCAATGTCGGAAAAATATCCAGCAATGATGTTACGCGTTCGACACGCGTGCCCGCCGTAGTGCCCTCAGGGAGCGCCGTCGATAATCCTTCTGGAACTTTCATCATCAAGACCACGCGTGCGACATTTTCCCAGAGTGCAAACTTTCGCCAATGCTGTTTCTCACCGAGTTGCCATCCATGGTCGGACCAAAGAATGATTATCGTGTTGTCTGCATTTGGGCTTTGCTCGAGTCCGGCAAGCAGCTTGCCTAATAACGCGTCTGCATATGCGATGGATGCAAGATAACCCTGCACTGCTTCCCGCCACTGGTCTGCTTCCGTTACATGCTTGTGATAGTTCCAACCGCGGCTGGCGATATTAAGCGCTCTGCCGGGCAGATCATCGTTGTCGTTTTCTGCAATCAGGGGTAACTTCACCTCGTCAATCGGAAACAAGTCAAAGTACTCCTGCGGCACATACCACGGAAGGTGTGGTCTGTAAATTCCCACCGCGAGAAAAAATGGTTCTTCCCGTTGCTGATCTAGCTGCTCGATGGCCCATGAAACTGATTGGTAGTCGCCGGTCTCTTCCATTGGTATATCGATCGGCGACCAGTCAAAGTCTGTATACATATACTCGAACATTGGCATGCTGACCGTTTCTCCTGGTGACGGATAGTAATAGTCAGGCATGTGCTTATCTTTTGACGGCCAGTACTCCTGCCATGAATCCGGGTCCGGCTGATTGTTGTGGAAGATTTTGCCGGCGCCGCCGGTCCAGTAGCCGTGTTCTGCAAAATATTCAGGCAGTGTCTGAACATCCGGCATTACCTCTTTCCATTTTTGATAATTTGAATACATGCCGGTTCTGTATGTATGCCGCCCGGAAAGTAGCGCCATCCGCGATGGATTGCAGGCCGGTGATGCGGTGTATGCTCTGGTGAAGTTGACACCGCTTTCAGCCAGCGCCGTCAGATTGGGCGTATGTGCCTGCGGGTGCCCACCGAGAGGTTCGATCCAATCATTCAAATCGTCAATGGAAATGAACAGGATGTTCGGTCGGTCGACAGGTTCAACGGCGACATGGGGCGCATCATGATTCACGGCTTCTAATTCATCCGGCTCATCAGCACCACTGCACGCCACGACAACGACAATGACGAGCATGTAGAACATTTTTATTTTCCAACGAATCATTGATGGATCTCCATTTTCCGGCAGTGATTTGATGCTTGCGCAAGCTATAAGCTACTCACTCGCTGATGCCAAGTTGATCAGCAACGACAAACTTATTTTCATATGAAGTCTCGAGAAATTCGCATTTTTTATTAACACTCTGCAATCACTGGTTGAGACAGTCCGCGGACCCGATGCTTGAACATAATAATATATAATATATAGTTCTATATTCACAACGAGGCGTCTGTCCACGGTGAATTGATAGTCACCGACTATGGTCTGAATTTAGCACCAGGTGATGCGGCTAAGCGTGGTAGTGACAGACACTGCATTCGCAACGAGTGCCTTACGCCCGACCTTTAATTGATCTGAATACTTGGAGGACGCCCTGATATGCCTAAGCGACAACGATTGTCACAATCATCGCCAGTGAAGGCCAAGCGGACCATGACGGTGCAGTCGTTGTGCCGAAATTCTGCACTGGCAATCGTCGTTTTCCTGTCGCTGTTGCCGCTTGCCATCCATGCGGATGAGCCAGACAGCCTTGGCGGTATTATCGAACGGGGTTTGCAGATCGAACCGGACCCGCGCCGGGAATCCGGATATCTGGCGGCGGCAGAGGCTTATCGAAACCTGTTGGCCGAGCTCGACGCGATCGACTACGACGCTTTGTCGCTTGATGATCAGGTCGATTACGATCTCTTTGTAGCACTCTCCAAAACGCGGATTTTCGAGTATGAAGATCTGCAGCTATTCAAGCTCATTCCGGTCTCCTATATCGAACTTTCTGCGACCAGCGGCCTGTTTCTGCGACCCGAGGCCAACAGCCTCGCCGCTGCAAGAAAAGCGATTGACGAGTTGGCAACGCTTGCCGATCGGTTTGCGGACGCTCGGGCCAATCTGACAACACCCGCTCGCACCTGGACCGAGAACGCCATTTACCAGTGTTACTACGCGCAACTGTTGCTGCGCGATTATGCGCCAAACGTTGAAATTCCCGACCCTGATCTCAAGCGGAGTTTCATTGCCGCCGCAAGAGACGCCCTGTCTGACGTCAGGGACTACGAGAAATGGCTCGAAACCGAATTACTTCCCCGTTCGACTCGAACGCCTGCCTGGACGCTGGAGCAAATCGATGCCTATCAGATCGGCAGAGAAATGCTCGACGACTATCCGGCGACGAAGATGCTGCAAGTCGCGGAGCAGGATGCAGTCACCACGCGACGGGAAATGGAGGATCTCGCAAAACGCATTCATCCCTCCGGAGACCTGGAAGCCGTTTGGCAGGCCATGAAGGAAGAAGCCCCGCCGTGGGATGGGGTGTTGCCGATGGCACAGAGTTTTGTCGACATTACGACTGACTGGTTGCAAAACGAGGGTAGCCATGTCGTCACTATTCCGGATTACATCGACTACGGGGCGAGAATAAGCCCGCCGATGGCGCGACGGGTATTATCGTTTGGAGGCGCTACCCGTGGCCCGAACCTGGCGGGGCGACAGTCAGGCTACTATATTCTCACGCCGCTGGAAGACAGGCTCACCGCAGAGGAAAAAACCAGTCGGCTGCGTTCCTACAATCCGTACTGGACGCACGTCATTTCTTATCACGAATGGCTCGGCCACAACGTCCAATTTGCGGCAGCTGCAGAGAATGTGGAACGCCCTGTTCGAAATGCCTATAACAGCATCTACCTCAGTCAGGCATGGTCTTTTTACCTGGAAAAACTGTTACCCGATGAGGGCTACTACTCAGACCGGCTGGACTATGTCACTGCACTGAAAACCCACATGGGCAGACTGCAAATGCGTATGTGGCGAATTCAACGGATAATCACAAAAGTAAAAATGGCACAGGGTGACATGACGTTCGACGAGGCGGTTACCGCCTACATTCGTGAGATTGGCATGGAGCCCGGCAATGCCTTCATCGAAGTACAACGTGACTCACAAAGCCCGTCACCACCGGGTCGGGAAATTATAGGTGAGCGCGTAATCGAAGAACTGCACGAGGAGTATCAACGCCGCATGGGGCCGCATTACACGATGAAGCGATTTCATGACACGCTGCTGACATATGGTCCCATACCCTTTAAGCAAATTCGTCGGTTAATGTTCGAGCAATAATTGTCGGCTTCTTTTCTTTGGCAAGATTGAATCACCATGGGGCACACCATGCGGTGTGCCAATTCGAGGGGGCATAGCGATGAGATTGCCGATTATACCCGCGGACGCGGATTTCTTTATCTGGGCAGTTCTGTTCGTCTGTGTAGGGATCGGTTTCTGGTCGCAACGACACACGACGTTTGGCCGAAAATACTCCGGCATCATGGTCACGATGATGCTCGCGATGTTGTTATCAAACCTGGGCATCATCCCAACCCATTCAAAGGTCTACGACGCCACCTGGGATGTATTCTTGTTGCTCGCCATGCCGATGCTGTTGTTCCATGCCAACTTGCGCGTCGTTATCCGGGATTCCGGACCATTACTGATTGCATTCGGGATCGGCATTGCAGGTGTAATAATTGGTGTAGGGGTCGCGACAGCAATAGTCCCGCTTGGCGAGATCACTGCGCCTGTTGCTGGCATGTTGACCGCGACCTATACCGGGGGTTCGCATAATCTGGCTGCGGTCGCATTGGCATCCAACTTCAGGGATGGCAGTACTCTGACGGCCATCGTGGCAGCCGACATTATTGCGACCAATCTGCTTGTATTTGTTCTGATGGCGTTGCCCGGACTGGCCTTTGTTCACCGACATTTTGCTATCGGGCACGGGGAATCTTCATCGGCGACCGACGCGAATAGTGCGGAGGATGGGTCCGTATTTCGACTATCCGAACTAGATCTTGTCGGACTTGCGTATGCACTTGCGACTGCCGCGGCGATCGCCGGCTTTGGGGTCCTGACAGCGGACTATTTTGGCAACCCCGGTCTGGCGATCGTGTTTGCGACAGTTTATGCGTTGATGCTCGCCAATTTCGCGCCAAGGCTTGTTGAACGATTTTCGGGAGATACGGCGGCCGCGAACGTCATGTTGTTTCTCTTCCTCGCTGCTCTGGCAGCTTCGGCTGACGTTTGGGACCTGGCTGAGCTGGGGCTCACTCTGTTCTTGTATATCGGGATAATTCTGGCGATCCACTTGCTGATCATTCTAATTGCGGGCTACCTGTTGAAGATCGAAATCTCGAGCATTGTGATTGCGTCGCTCGCCTGTGCCGGGGGTGCGACGATGGCTGGGGCAATATCCTCGTCCAAGGGCTGGAATCATCTTGTCACGCCGGGTATTTTGGTAGGGATGTTCGGCAATGCGATCGGCACCTTTATCGGCATCGCTGTCTGGAAGTTCTACGGGATGTGAAACTAGAATTGTTATCTGGCACATACGAGCCGAGTTGGTGTCAAACAGTGACTGGTTTTCCGCCGGTGGCTGACGACGCGTACAGCGCCTCAATGACGCGCATATTCAAAGCTGCCTCGTCAGTTGAGTAGCGCGGTGTGTGCCCGTTCATCGCACAGTCGGCAAAGTGTTCCACCATGCACTGGTATTCATCGATGCCTGCGATAGTGTGGATAGTCGGTTCTTGCCCGTCGCGAAACTCTTCAATCACTACGTCTTCTTTGCCCGGCAGAAATGCATCCGGAATTCTAAGGTACGCCTCGGTTCCGGCGATTTCGTATGATTCTCGACGCCTGGAATTCAAACCACACTCAAATGTTGCCAGCAGTCCGTTTGCGAATCGCAGCGTACCAGCCATCATGTCATCGACGCCACTCGGTGCGGGTGTCGCGAACGCCTGAACTTCCACCGGTTCCTGACCAACCATCGTTCGGCTCAAATTGATGCAGTAACAACCGACGTCCATCAACGATCCACCACCAAGCTCGGGTTGTAAACGAATATTGTCCGCATTCGTCAGCCGAAACGTAAACACACTACGGATCATTTTCAATTCGCCGACGATACCTTCCTTTACCATTTCAAGAACTCGTTCAGTGCGCGGGTGAAAGCGGTACATAAACGCTTCCATGAACGTCACGTTGTTCGCTGCCGCAGCCGCACTCATTTCATGACATTCCGCCGCTGTCAGTCCAAGTGGTTTCTCACACAATATGTGCTTGCCGGCATGTGCCGCCCGTATCACCCATTCGCAATGCAGGCTATTTGGCAACGGAATATAGACGGCATCAATCTCCGGATCATCAAGCAATTCTGCGTAGCTGCCAATATGCTTCGGAATATTCCACTTCGTAGCGAAGTCCCGTGCCACATCTGAGTGACGACTTGCAACTGCCAATAACTCGCCATTTTTTGACGCCTGAATAGCGGGATTAACTGCCCATCGACCGATATTGGCAGTGCTGATGACGCCCCATCTGAGCTTATTCCTGGACATTACGCGATACTCTCTTAATAGGGACTCTGCTGACCGGATGGCTCGTCGTGTTCCAGCATGGGCAGGTCCACCCAACTACGTTTTCGATGCGACAGAGTAACTGCATTGATAATTTCCTGCACCCTGGCGCTTTGTGCGAAATTTCCCTGGTTGGTGTCGCCACCTTCAATTATTTCGCGGCAGAAATTATGCACCAGGTTGCCGTAGAACACCGTTCCCCAATCATCACCGGGCTCGTATCCCGGTGGCATGAAGCGGTCGGGAATCTCTCTTTCAACGAACTCAACAGCATCCGGAGTTGCCGTTCGAATGGATTGAATAACACCAAATTCCTCGATCAACCGCACCTGGATTGCACCGCTCGATCCCGATATGCGTGCCTCGATGCCCGGGTAGTTGCCGATGGTCACGTAACTCGACTGCAATGAAAACAATGCGCCATTTGCCGCTTCTCCGATGAACATGTCCAGATCGTCAACGTTGATACGCTCGCGTTCCGTGTCAAGATTGGTGCGGCGTCGTTGCGGCACCATGTTGGCCAGAATGCCAACTACCTGCGACAGATCACTGCCGACGCATTCCAGTCCAATGTCGATTGTCGGTGCGCCGTAACCCTCAAGCGATGAGACAGTTATGCCCTCACGCGAATGATCTGTTCCCCATTCCGGCTCGTCGGTCGGCCTGCTCTTGTGAATACGTTTATCCATTGGATTATCAGGATCAAGCCACTGTGAATTCTGCTCGTAGCCGTTAAAAACAAATGGCTGCCCAACGAATCCGTCGCGAATCAGGTCAAACATGTACATGATTGCGGGTGCATAACGAAAGGTAAAACCGACTTTGGTCTTTAGATTCATTTTTTGTGCGAGCTCATGAGCGCGCCACACATCCTGATAGTTGTGGCAAACCGGCTTTTCCACCAGACAGTGTTTGCCCGCGTCGAGTGTTTCAAACACGAGGGCCTGATGATCGTTGCGTGTGACAATATCGACGATATCGATATCTTCCCGAGCCAGAATTTTTGTGTAGTCGGTCTCAATACCTGCAGCGCCGAATTCCTTCGCGCGCTGTCTCGCCAGATCTCTGTCAAGATCACAAATTGTGACCAGGTCGCATAGGGGCGAGCGCTGCCAGCCAGGTAAATGCGCCTCGGCAGACCAACGGCCAGCGCCGACAACGGCAACGCGTAGTTTATTTGTCATTGCTTATAACCCTTCCTGAATATCGGATTGCGGCGACTGTATTGCGTAATGGCAGGCGACTCGATGAGATACGGCGTCATTGCCAATTTCACGAAATTCCGGGTCCTCCCGGCGGCACAAGTCAGTCGCGAGCGGGCAACGTGTGTGAAACCTGCATCCGGGTGGCGGCGCAGCCGGATTTGGAATGTCGCTTTGCAAAAACGTTGCGTGGTTTTCCGTTTTGTGGCCAGGATCAGGAATCGGGATGGCCGATATCAATGCTTGCGTGTAGGGATGCAACGCATGATCAAAAATATCTGCACAACTTCCCATTTCAACTATGCGGCCGAGATACATGACTGCAACGCGGTCACTTATATGCCGCACCATCGACAAATCGTGTGCGATGAAGAGGTAGGTAAGACCGAGTTCGTCTTTTAGATCCGACATCAGGTTGACGATTTGTGCCTGAATCGAAACATCGAGCGCCGAGATGGGCTCATCTGCGACGATAAATTTCGGACGCGTAGCCAATGCCCGAGCAATGCCAACGCGCTGTCGCTGACCGCCGGAAAACTCATGCGGAAACCGTCTCGCATGGTCGCCATTCAGGCCAACCATTTCGAGCAGCTCCAGAACCATGGCATTTCGGGTCGACTTGTCACCGATGTTGTGGATATCAAGTGGCTCGCGGATGATTGCACCCACCCGCATCCGTGGATTTAGCGAAGCGTAGGGATCCTGAAAGATCATTTGCATGTTCTGTCGTGTCCGCCTCAGGTCATCCGAATTGAGTTCTGTAAGGTCCGCGCCGTTGAACAGGACGCGACCGCTCGTCGGCCGTTCCAGCTGCAACATTGAGCGGCCGGTTGTTGATTTTCCAGAGCCGCTTTCGCCTACCAGGCCCAGTGTCTCACCGGCGAAAATATCAAAAGATATTCCATCAATCGCCTGAATTGCGCCAACCTGTCGGCGCAAAAATCCTCGCCTGATTGGGAAGTACTTCTTCAGGTTTTCGACACGGCACAACACTTCACCGCTGACCATCTGATTGTCGGCCATTTCATTCATGGCAGAGTAGCCTGCCAGCAGGCTACACAATTTGTGCTTGTTGCCGGTTCGAGAGATGGGCGTTTCTCGAGACAGCGCTCGACAGATTGGGGACAACGCGCTGCAAACGCACAACTATCTGTTAACTGCCGCAGATCAGGTGGATTGCCTTCAATCGAATACAGGCGCCCTCGCGCTGTGGATTCTTCTCCCGGCATTGAACGCAGCAGACATTGCGTGTACGGATGTGCAGCTCTCGAAAATATGGCGTCTACCGTGCCGCGTTCAACGATTGAACCCGCGTACATAACGGCCACCCGATCTACAATGCCGGCTACCAACGCGAGATCGTGCGTAATCCAGATGACTGCCATACCGAATTTTTCCTGCAGCGCTTTGATCAGGTCGACTATCTGCGCCTGGATGGTTACATCGAGCGCTGTCGTCGGTTCATCAGCGATCAGCAGATCGGGTCTGCATACTATGGCCATCGCGATCATGATGCGTTGCCGTTGACCGCCGGAAAATTGATGCGGGTAGTCAAGCAATCGTTCCTCAGCATTGGATATGCCGACGAGGTGCATCGTTTCGACAACTTGTTTTCGCGCGTCAGTCTTATTCAGGTTCATATGCCATATGAGCGCCTCGGTTAACTGGTATCCCACCGACAGCACCGGGTTGAGCGACGTCATCGGATCCTGAAATACCATGCCAATCCGACTGCCGCGCAGCCGCTGCAGCTCCCTTTTCGGCAGATTGACGATGTCGCAATCTCTGAATTCGACCTGACCGTTTTCAACCTTGCCTGGTGATGGCACGAGACCGATTATTGACAGAGCGCTTACAGATTTTCCTGATCCACTCTCACCGACAATCGCTAGCGATTCACCGGCTTCGAGTGAAAAGGAAATGTTGTTGACAGCGTGCACATCACCCGAGGGCGAATGGAATACCGTCGAAAGATTGCGCACGTCGAGCAACGGCGTCATTTTGCCCTTCCCGTTGGGTCGAGTGCATCCTGCAATCCATCGCCAATGAAATTGACGGACAGCACGACCAGCAATATGGCGAGTCCCGGGAAAATGGTCAGCCAGGGTTTGGTCGCCATGGTAGATTGTGCATCCATTAGCAGGTTGCCCCAGGTCGGCGTTGGCGGTTGCACACCCAGGCCAAGGAAACTGAGCGATGACTCAAGAATAATTGCGTAGCCCACCGCGAGTGTTGCACCCACGACAATCGGGCCAAGTGCGTTAGGTAAAACGTGCCGAGTAATGATTCGAAAGTTGGATGCCCCCAGGCCACGTGCAGCTTCTACATAGAGCATTTGTTTAATACCCAGGACCTCACCGCGCACGACACGCGCGGTAGCCATCCAGCTCAGCAAGCCAATTATGATTGCCATCGACATCCCGGTCGCTCTCGTATAAGAACTCAATATTATGAGTAGCGGCAGCGTTGGAATGGCGTAGGCGACATCAGTGATACGCATAAGCACGCTATCGAGGCGCCCGCCGTAGAAACCACCAATCGCGCCAACGAACGCGCCCATTGCCGTACCGAAGATCGCAGCAAGAATTCCGATGAGTATCGATACCCGGCCGCCAAACAGAACACGTGTCAGCAGATCGCGGCCAAGATCATCGGTACCCATCCAATGCTCCAACGATGGTGCCTGGCGAATGTTTGCAAGATCAATCGCATCAAAATCGAACGGCGCGATCAGCGGTGCTGCAAAACAGGCAATGGTCATTAGGAAAACAGTGACAAGCGATGCCATGGCAAGCCGATGTCGACGGAGTTTCGGCCAAACTCTGACGTCATCATTGTGAATTCCAGGTGTGGATTCAGTCATAACGAATTCGCGGGTCAAGGAAACCGTATAGCAGGTCGGCAATCAGATTGAAGACGATGACCATTACAGAACCGAGCATTAGCACACCCATCAGCAGTGGGTAGTCGCGTGCAAACATGGCTTGTACAAACATGCGGCCGATTCCTGGCCAGGCGAAAACGGTTTCCGTTATGACCGCACCGGAAAACAAACTGGAAAGGTTCAGCGCCATAATTGAAAGCAACGGAATTAACGCGTTTCTCAGTGCATGTATGCCGATAACACGTCGTTCAGGTAATCCCTTGGCGCGAGCGGTACGAACGTAATCGGTGCGAAGTACACCAAGCAAACTCGAGCGAAGGTAGCGCGACCAGCCGGCTACGTAATTAATCGATAAAACAATCGTTGGCAGGATCAAGTGCAGAAGGTGATCACCTATGGAAGATGCGCCGACAGTCTCGGTCCCGGCGATGGGCAGCCAGCCAAGATATACGCCGAAAATCAATTGCAGAATCAGCGCTATCCAGAATACCGGCATCGCAATACCGACAAAGGACAAACCCGTACCGAAATGATCGAACCAGCTGTACTGATAGACGGCACTGAGGATGCCGAGCCCTATGGCGAGTATCGCGGCGACGAAAAATGCCGCGCCCATTAGCTCAAGTGTGGCAGGCAGGCGCTCGCTAATCATTTCCGTCACAGGTCGTGTCGTCGAAAAGCTGGTACCCAGGTCGCCTGAAACTGCGGCTGATAGCCAACGTACGTACTGAATGTGGACTGGTTGATCGACCCCCAGCCGTTCGCGATAGGCCTCGATGACGGCTGGATCAATAAACCGCCCCGATTCAAGCAATGCGCCCTCCGGCCCGCCTGGCGCTGCCTGTATAATCGCGAAAAGGATGATGCTGATGCCGAACAGGAGTGGAATCATTTGCGCCAGACGACGTACCGTATAAGCAATCATCGTTCACCTGGCCTCATGTCAAAATTACCGGCTGAGCGTCCATTCGTAGAGATTCCAGAAACTACCAAAATTGGTACCACTGCCACGATAGTTGGAAACTCGCGTACTAACAATTTCTGGTATGACGTTGTAGTACAACGGCAGCGTAATCGTGTGATCGGCAAGGTAAATCTGGGCATCATCGAGAAATCGCTTTCTCTCGTCGAATTTCAATGCGCGATCTGATCGCAACAGGAACTCGTCCAGCTGAGGGTCGCACAGACCGGTCATATTATTTGGTCCGTTGCACATATACTGGCCGGTAATGCTTGGATCAGCTGGCAGGGTCCATGCGCTAACGACACCTTCCCATTGCTTGTTTCTCCAGCGACTGGTCCACGCCGCGTTATCGAGGGTTTCGAATCCAACTTCAATTCCAATCGCCTTAAGCTGCGCCTGGATGACCTGGGCAACGGCGATGCGATCTGCCTGACCAGACCGGTTGAGCAGAACAAAGGAGAAGCGTTCACCGTTGCGCTCCCGGATACCGTCGGTGCCGATTCTCCAACCCAATTCATCCAATAGTGTACCCGCACGCCGGGGATCGTAGTCGGGCTGCACAATATCGGGATTGTGAAACGGGCTGGTTGGGTTAATCGGCGAGTTGGCAATTCTTACCGTGCCCTGCATTAATTGTTCAGCAATCCCGCGACGGTCAATCGCATGCATGATCGCCCGGCGAACGGCTTCGTCAGCAAAAAGTTTCTGCGCATGTTCTGTGTTGACGCTGAGGTCCATATGCATGACCGAATTTGAGCTGATGCGATGAACTTCGTATCCTTCGATCCGATCAGCTTCGATGACCTGGGTTGGCTCGATACGTGCGAAATCATAGCTGCCTGTCTTGACCGCGTTCAGGCGCGTATTGGAGTCCGGAATAAAGGCCCAGACAATTTCGTCGATTCGCGGTAAACCTTCGCCACGCCAATAATCAGGATTACGCGTGACTCTGATGTATTCGCCACTCTTCCATTCCGCAAAACGAAACGGTCCGGTACCGACCAATTCCTGCCCACGGTTAAAAGGTGTGTAGTTGACGATCTCTTCTGTCGTCTTGCCACCAAGAACGTGCTCCGGAAGAATGGCCTCGAACAAGCCGGCATAGTAACCGTACACTTCATTCCATCGAAAAATGACAGTATCGTCGTCAGGCATCAGGCAATCAACGATGCCCAGATATTGGTCGCGGTTGTAAGTCTGTGACCCGGCACTCGTGACAAACTGCCATGTAAAACACACGTCTTCGCTCGTAAACAGCTCACCATCATGCCAACGGACACCCGTGTGTAACGGCCAGGTCATGTCCGTTGTGCCATCCACGTTGTGTACGATCAGGCCGTTTTCCTCGGTGGGAATCTGTTTGGCAAGAACGGGAATATAGGTGTTATTTTCGTCTGTTGTTACCAGACCTTCGACCATGCTGAAGGCAATATCGACCAGCATCTGGCTGGTATACGCATTCAGGACATCGATTTCCCGCTCGTATGCGACCCGCAAAATACTGCGCTGGTCCTCCACGGAGCCTGCGGGCTCCTCAGACGGCGATTCCCCACAACTGCAGGCACAGAAACTCATCATCGCCAGCAGGATCGGCAAGCGGTGGGCGTTGAATCGCATTGATTGTTTCAACCTGACGTCCGTTGTGTCATTGCAGTATTCTCCTGCTCCAGCATCGCCTTTGCGATCAATGCGACAGGAATGGAGCCAAACGATAGAAACCTGTCGTGGAAGTCGCTGAGATTGAAACGGTCTCCACAAATGTTCTTGAGCTGTGCTCGCAAAGCATGAATGGCGTCACAGCCTGTCAGATAAATAATAGCGGAGCCCGGGTACATGCTGTTCCTGGTCGTCTCGGAAACTGCCGCGCTTGTGCTCATACTCGCATTCTTTTTGTAAAAATCCACAGCCTGCTCGAATGTGAATCGACCCTGGTGTAGCCGTATATCAACGATTGTCCTCGCACTCATGCGTACGCGAAAATGTTTTTCAGCATAGCGTTCCAGCTTTGAGAGTCCGCCTGCTTCTCCGATGAGATCAGTGGCATAACAGGCCCAGCCCTCCGCCATAGTACCGGCGCAATTCATAGCGATCCGCGATGCGCAGTCAACTGCTGCTATCTGACCAACGCGGGACGCCGAACGAAAAGCATGCCAGTTCTGAATGTGGTGGCCAATGCCTCCATGATGAACGACATGATTCAACTTGATCACACTGTCATTATT
>PVMS01100472.1_pt1 | contig 14936 bp, 16 predicted proteins | sample 1853461 | NCBI WGS metagenome assembly PVMS01 (sample SAMN08582032, study PRJNA380276) | Marine sediment metagenome, whole genome shotgun sequencing project. | isolation source: ocean sediment barecode stripped | collected 2017 | reverse complement strand
GCCAGCGCCAGTGCCAGTGTCAGTGTCAGTGTCAGTGTCAGTGTCAGTGTCAGTGTCAGTGTCAGTGCCAGTGCCAGTGCCAGCGTCTACACGCCTACGAGTGGCAGCTGCCTTCGGAGGCCGACGTCGTCCGTGACTGGGATCGGATACCGGCCGCTGAAGCAGGCGCTGCAGAAGCCTTCGCCGCCGACTGCGCGTTTTAAGCCATCGAGCGACAAATAGCCGAGGCTGTCTGCCGTGACGTATTCGTTCACCTCTGCGACCGAGTTGTGTGCGGCGATGAGCTCGTCACGTGTCGGGGTATCGATGCCGTAAAAGCAGGGCCAGGTGGTTGGTGGGGAGCTGATTCGTAGATGCACTTCCTTGGCGCCGGCCTCGCGAATCATCTTCACGATTTTGCGGCTGGTGGTGCCGCGCACGATCGAATCGTCGATCACCGCGACGCGCTTGCCTTCGAGGAGGCTTTTCACCGGGTGTAGCTTGAGACGAACGCCGAAGTGGCGGATCGATTGGGAGGGCTCGATGAAGGTGCGGCCGACGTAGTGGCTTCGGATCAGGCCGAGCTCGAAGGGGAGTCCGGCGGCTTCGGCGTATCCGAGTGCGGCGGCCACGCCGCTGTCGGGCACCGGAACCACGAGGTCGGCGTCGACCGGCTGGTCCTCGGCGAGGGCGCGGCCCATTCGCTTGCGAGCGTCGTACACACTGATCCCGTCGAACGAGGCGTCGGGCCGGGCGAAGTACACATACTCGAAGATGCACATGTGTCGGCGCGTAGCGTCGGTGCGAAACGGCCGGAGGCTCTTGAGCCCTGAGTCGTTGATGAGGACCATCTCTCCGGGCTTGATGTCACGGATGAACTCGGCCCCGATCAACTGAAACGCCGGCGGCTCCGAAGCAATGACGTACGCGTCGTCGAGCTTGCCCAAGCACAACGGACGGAATCCATAGGGGTCGCGCACGGCCACCAACTCGTCGGGCGAGAGGAAGACCAGCGAGTAGGCGCCTTCGACTTGATGCAGCGCGTCCGCCACACGGTCGACCATGGTCTCGGCTTTCGATCGCGCGATGAGATGAACGAACACCTCAGTGTCGCTATCCGACGTGAAAATAGAGCCGTCCCTTTCGAGTTGATGCCGAAGCGCCAGCCCGTTGGTTAGATTTCCATTGTGGGCGACGGCGATGGAGCCGTGCCCGCAGTCCACGGCAAGTGGCTGCGCGTTCTTGATGTGGCTGCCGCCCGCGGTGGTGTACCGAACGTGACCGATCGCACTGCTTCCGGGCAGCTTTTCGAGCTGCTCGGTAGTGAAGACGTCTTGCACCAAACCCATCCCGAGATGGACGAACAGCTGCTTGCCATTGCTCGAAACGATGCCGGCCGCTTCTTGCCCTCGATGCTGCAAGGAGTGCAGGCCGAGATACGCTAAATTCGAGGCCTCGGTGGCCCCAAACACCCCAAACACCCCGCATTGATCATGAAAATGATCGTCGTCCATCACCGACACTGCGCCTTCATAGCGCCGGCGTCCCCTGCCGTCCATTACCCCTGCATGCCCCTGGTCCAGCCGTGCGCTAGAACCAGCTGGTCGGGATGCCGCGAGTATTGAAGCGAATCGAATCGGTCGTTCCTCGAAGGGCGTCCGGCTATGGCGGCAAGGCCCGCAGCCTGGCTGCGCTTGCCCGGGCAGGGTTCCCCGTCCCGGCGGCCTACGCGATGCCCGGCTGGGTGGGCGACTCGTTCTTTTCGAGCGTACTGGAGATCGCGGACAGGCCGAGGGCGCTTCTGCACAGCCCGCATGTGCCCGAGCCGCGCCTGCAGGCGATCGCAGCGCGCGTCCGTGAAGCCACGCTTCCGCAAGACGTGGTTCGCAGCGTGCGCGACGCACTCCTCGCCATGAGGGACGAGGGCGCCGTCAGTTTTGCCGTTCGTTCGTCGGCTATGCATGAGGACCAGGAGGGTGCATCGGCCGCAGGGATGCATTCGACCCTGCTCAACTTGGCCCGCGAAGACGAGGTTCTCGACGCGATCAAGACGTGTTGGGCGAGCCTTTTTCGTCCCCGCGTGCTCTCGTACTTGCGCGCGCTCGGGGAAGACGTCCCGGTTTCGGTTGGGGTCGTCATTCAAGCCATGGTTCCGGCTGAGATCTCCGGCGTCCTGTTCACCGTCAACCCGCTCACCGGCGATGCCGGAGAGGTCGTCATCAATGCCGCGTATGGACTGGGCTCTGCGGTCGTGGACGGCCGCGTGACGCCGGACACCTATCGCGTCGACAAAGCCACGGGTCAGCTACGCGACCAGATCATCGGTGACAAAGCCCAGCAAACCGTGCTCGAACCCTCGGGCGGCGTCCGTGAGGTCGCGGTCGCCCCCGCCCAGCGTGAACGCCCGGCGCTGAGCGAGCAGCAGCTCCTGCACTTGGGCGATCTCGCGAGCCGAATCGAAAGTCACTTCGGAGATGCGCGCGACGTCGAGTGGGCGATCGCCGAACAACAGGTATACGTCCTTCAAGCGCGTCCGGTAGTCGTCCCGCGCATGCGGAACCGTCGCGGCTCGCGGCGTGACCGGCCGTGGGACCGGCGAAAGATCGTCTGGAGCAACGCGAACATCGGAGAGGCCCTGCCGGGGGTTGTCACGCCGTTGACCTGGTCCGTCCTCAGTCAGTTCAGTGATCTCGGCTTTCGTCGAGCGTTCGGCGCGATGGGTTGCACGGTTCCGCGCGACGCCGAGCTCGTCGGCGATTTCCGCGGACGCATCTACATCAACCTGACCGAGTTCAGCGCGATCATGTCGCAGATCCCATGGATTCATCCATCGACTCTGGTGCGGCTCGGCGGGGGGGCAGTACGTCTCCGAGCTCGACGAGGTCGTGGCCGAGAGGAGCTCGACCGGCTTCTTTCTGCGTTTTCCACAAACTGTGTCTCGGTACGCTCGGGAGAACTTCCGCCTCAAAGCGCGCATTGACGAGTTCGAAGAGTATTTCTCGGATGAGCGCATACGAATCAATGGGATCGACCCGCGACTTCTCGAGCCGAGCGGCCTCGGCCGGATGCTCGGCGACGTCGAGCATCTGTTGGACGAGACAGGCTCGATCCTGTTGACGGCGTACGCGAACCTACTCACCGCTGTGCTCGTGCTGATTGGCCTGCTGCGGACGTTCGCGCGAGATCAGGGCTCGGGCTTTTACCGCGAGCTGCTGTCGGGGCTACAGGACGTGGCCAGCGCGCGCCCCGGCTTCGTGTTGTGGCAAATCGCCCAGCTCGCCCGAGAAGAGCCCGAAGTGGCGGAGCGTATCCGTGCCGGAGAGATCTCGGAGCTCACGGTGGCCGGCCTGCCCGGCGGCCGTACGCGGGATGCGTTGAGCCGCTTCCTCGAAGATCACGGATATCGCGGCATTCGCGAAGCCGAGATCGCGGCGCCGAGATGGTCTGAAGACCCGACGCTCGTATTCGCGGCGCTACGCGCGTATCTCAGCAGCCCGGTCGACCTCAAAGAACGTGAGCGGGAGTTGCAGCGCGCGCGCCAAGAGGCCGAGGAGAAGCTCGAAAAGAGCGTTCCGTTTCCGCTTCGTCCTTCCGTGAGGAAGCTGCTCGAGGTGGTGCGGCGCTTCACTCGGATGCGCGAGCACTTGCGCGATCACGTGGTGGAGGTGCTCGGAGCGTTTCGTCGCGTCGCACTCGAGACCTCGCGCAGGATTGAAGCGCGCGAGCCCGAGGCGGGCCCAGATTCGGCGTTCTTTCTAACGCTGGCGGAGGTTCGTCGCGTTCTCTACGACGAGAACGAGCGCGTCGCGATTCGTGTGCAGCGGCGCCGGCTGGAGTACGAACGCAACCGGGCGCTCCCCGAGCCGCCCACCACGTTCGTCGGGTTCCCGCCCGTAGACGCCGGTACCGTATCTACATCGAAGCGCCTGCAGGGCCTGGCAGCGAGTCGCGGTGTGGCCGAGGGTAGGGTGCGCGTCCTGCGTGACCCGTCGCAAGCAGGCGACTTCGAACCTGGCGAGGTGCTAGTCGTTGCCGCGGCAGACACCGGCTGGTCTCCGTTGTTTTTGGCGGCGTCCGGTGTCGTGACCGAGCTCGGTGGCCCTCTTTCTCACGCGGCGATCATTCTGCGGGAGTACGCGGTGCCCGCCGTAGTCAACGTGACGAATGCAACTCGGTCTCTTCGTGACGGCGACCTCGTTCGGCTCGACGGCGATGCTGGCACCGTGGAGATTCTGGGTGCCTGACGCCGGCTTCAGCCCTGACGCTTGGACGAGAACTTCGCGCTGACCGTCTCGTCCGTTGGCCTGTTAAAATGGGCTTCGAGCTCTCGACTCAGAATCTCGAGCACGTCTTCTTGCAGTCCGAGTGGATGACGAATCAGCCGCTCGATGTTGCGCTGGTACACAAACAGGCGTCGCTGCTCTTCACCACCTGTGCTGGTCGCCATCTCGTCGAGCAGGAGCGGGGTGCGCGGGTCGACGCCCTCAGCCACGACCTCTAGACCGGGGAGATCGCTCACCATGATCAGGTTGCCCTCGAGCCGCTGAGCGAGCTCTTCCGGCAGTTCACGCAGCGCGGTCTGCACGATCTTCTCGAACCGGGTGTGCGACGGCGACCACGGAGGCCGCGGCAGAAGACCGTCGAGATGCCGTGTCTTGAGGAACGCGAGCGGCGCTTCGTCGGTGCGCCCTTGCCGATCACGCAACAGGCCGAGGTAGTACAAGACGTCTGGCGATGCGTCGGAGCGCGAAGCCGCGCGTTCGATCAAAGTCGCCGCGGCGTCGATCTCGTCGAGCTCGAAATAGGCCCGTCCGATCAGGAACTCGAGCTGTTCGTTTTCGAATGGCCCCTTGGAGAGCCCTATGAGCAGCTCTCCGGCCGCGGACCGGTCGCCCTGTTGGAGCAGTGCGTCGACCTTGAGCACGGAGGCATCGGCGATGTCGTCGGCCGTCTCGCAGCTCTCGAGGGCCTGGTCCAGGACACGAATCGCCTCCGCAAAGCTTCCAAGCGGGTGGATCAGAAGCTCGGCTGCATTGAGCATGGCCTCCAGGTAGTGCTCGTCGAGATCGATGGCCTGGTGGTAGTGCTCGAGCGCCATGTCGAGGTTCCCATTGGCAGCGTGGATGTACCCGATGAGATTGTGCGCATCGGGCGAATCGCCGTCGATCTCGAGGGTCTGCTCGGCCGACGCCATGGCGCCATTCAAGTCACCCTGCGTGACCAGCTCCCAGCCGCGGTCGAGATGCGCGCTGAGGCGGTCCATGAATCCTTCGTTCTGCTCGGACATCGATTAGCCCCGAAACTTACGTGCCGGGTTTGGGACGTCAAGCCGAACCGTACGCTATCATGCATTTGGAATGGTTAGGTTTTTCATGGCCGTCGTAATCACAGCGATCTGTTCCTGTGTGACCGAGCCCCTGCCGGCGGGACAGACGATCTCTGTTGGCACCGCGGATCGCGGATATCTACACGACCCGGTTCGTCTTGCAGATCGCGGCAAGGGCTATCGCCGGCTGCGTCCGGGAGAGGGCACGCGATACGGGACCCCAACCCTGGTCGAAGCGATCGAGCGCGCGGCGGCTGAAGTAGCCGATGCTTTCCCAGGTGGCCAACCGCTCCGCGTCGGCGATCTATCCCACTCACGCGGAGGCGCGCATTCCCGGCATCGCACTCACCGGGTCGGGCGCGACGCGGATCTGCTGTTCTTTGCGCGAGACGCTGGCGGCTTAGCTGTGTATGGCGACGGCTGGCTGCAGTTCGATCGTTTCGGCCTCGCGATCTTGCGTGACCGCGTCTTCCGCTTCGACGAAGCGCGCAACTGGTATCTCGTGCGTACCCTGATCATGGACAACGAAGCGCGCGTGAAGTGGCTTTTCTGCTCGAACGAGCTCAAGGCCCGTCTCCTGCGCTACGCGGCGCGTTACGAGCGCTCGCCGCAAGCGGTGGTTCGAGCCACCTGGGTTCTTCATCAACCGGCGCGCGGGGATTCGCACGACGATCACTTCCACCTGCGCGTTGGCTGTGGGGCGACCGAGCGGAGCCTCGGCTGCCGGGAGCAAGCCCCGCACTGGCCATGGCTGAGCGACCCGGCGCGCAAAGAAGACACCAGCGCGCGCGCCTCGGCGAGCGACACGAGCCTGGTCCGTTGGTTACTGACCGAGGAGCATGTGGATCAGGGCCGCGATATCGCCCGGCGTCGCCTCGACGCCGCAGCGCAGCCATCCTCGATCGCCGTTCGCTAGGTCAGTCAAATCCCGGTCTTGCTCGGTCGCGCCCCAGACCAATACGGCCGAGCTCTTCGGAAGCTCATGCGCCAAGGTTGCAATCGTCGAGGGTTGGACCGACGCTTCGACGCAATCGATCACGACCAGCGGGCTCAACGACGCGGTGGCTTTGAGGTTGTCGAGAAACGAGACGACGTCTTCAATCTGCTGAACCGCGGCTGCGTCACCGACCTGCTTGGCAATCTCATTGCATCGTTCACGACTGCGGGTGGCGACGAAGACCATCGGTAGCGCAGAGCCCATCGGCTGCATGGTCGGGTACTTCGAGGTGTCGGTCTCCGGCGGGTCCACAGAGTCTTTGTGTGTGACGCCGGCGTGTTGCCGCTCGCGACCGAGCCTCCGCGTTTCGTCGGGGCGTACCGTCTTGCGCGGCGGCTGCGAGCTGATCTTCTCTGCGAACGTCAACATGGGCGCCAGGTTCTGCATCACCGCGTCGCTGGCCTCATTACCCAAGTAGAACGCCATCGCGGTTCGCAGGTGTTTGTCCACGAAGTGGTGCAGGGGCTCGCCTCCCGCGGGGATCTCGTGCTCGCGCGCCATGTGGAGTGCGCGGTGGAGGATCTGCAGCCGCACCTCGGGCGTAGCGACCGTTTCGATCGCCTCCCGCACCATGCTGGCGATGGGGGTTTCCCTCTGCATCCTATCCTCGTCCCCAGAGGCAGGGTGTGTCCGAGCTACCACAGTATCATAATATTACCGTGATTTGGCCATTTGGCCAAGCCGGCCGGAGTGGTGCGGGCTCCGGTCGCCGTGGTACATGGCGAACATGCTCGTGATGGGGGTCGACGAGAACGGTCTGGGGCCGCGGCTAGGGCCCCTGGTGGCCACCTCAGTGGCCATCGACATGCCCCGTTACACCCGGGCCGCCCTCTGCGGCCGAGGGCTCGCCCTAGGCCTCACCGACAGCAAGGAGACCGGGGGATTCGGCCGGATGGGGTTCATCGAGTCAGTGGCTTTGGCGCTGCTGACACGGGGGGGCGCGGGGCTCCCGGGCTCGGCAGATGGGCTCCTCGACCGGGTCTCGCCTGATTCCCGCCAGCGCCTTCGCACCTGCTGTCCCGATGATCCGACCGCCGAGCAGTGTTGGGCGGTCGATCTGGCGCTGCCGGCTTTTGGCGGCGATGTGTCTTACGGCGAAGCGCTTCTCGGTAGGCTAGTCGGCCGCTCCAGCCTTCGCATCGTCGATGTGCAAAGCAGAATCGCCTGTGCGGGCGTGCTCAATGCAAAGCTCGCGGCCGGCAAGAACAAGCTCGCCGTCGACCTCGAGCTCTTCGAGGACTTGATCTCGTCCGTGCAGCGCCGTCACGGTTCACCGTTGCTCGTCGTCTGCGGGATGATAGGCGGCGTTCGCGACTATGCGTCACGCTTCTCTCGCTTCGAGCCGGATCGGGTCGAGCTGCTCGCCAGCCGCCGAGGCCAACGGAGATACAGGGTCGACGGTGTCGGCGAGATTCGCTTCGAGGTCGACGCGGACGCAAGGCACCTCCCGGTCGCGTTGGCCTCCATGGTCGGAAAGTATGTGCGCGAGATCAGCATGCGCCGAATCGGCGAGTTCTACCGGCAGGAGAAGCCCGACTTGAACCTCGCGAGCGGGTACCACGACCCGGTGACGACACGCTTCATCGAAGCAACCGAGCCATCGCGCCGCCGGCTCGGCATCGCGCTCGATTGCTTCAGGCGGCAGGCGTGATGCCTGTGGTAGAAGGCTCGTATGTCGGAGCGTGACAAGGTTCCGCGCTGGGTCCTTCGTCTTGGCGCCTCGGTTGCCATTGGCTGGCTGCTCTACACCCTGCGCGGGGTGCTGGCGCCGGTGTTCTTTGCCTTCCTCATCGCCTACATGCTCGACCCGCTGGTCGATCGCGTCGAAGACAGTCGCTTGCTCCGGGGCAAGCCGATCGCTCGCGCCGTTGGCATCGCGGTCCTCTTGGTGGGGGTGTTTGCCGTTGCGGCCGTGCTCATCCTGGTCGTCGCGCCGATGGTCTACGAAGAGATCGCCAGTTTTCTTAAACGATTGCCTGGGCTCGTGGCGCGCAGTCGGGCCGAATGGGAGCCCATTCTGGCCACATACGGGCTGGAGGTTCCGACGTCGGTCGGCCAGGCGTTCGAGGAGCTCCACCTCGACGTTCAGTCGCTCGTCACAAAGGGCTACACCCCCGCAACCGCGGTGGTGAAATGGCTCCTCGGTGGAACAGCTTCGGCGGTGGGCGCGATCATCGCCGCACTGATCGTTCCAGTGTTCGCGTTCTATCTGCTCTATGACTTCGATACCCTCGTTGCCAAAGCAGCAGACCTGATCCCCCCGCGCCATCGGCCCGAGGCTTATAGCTTCTTTGGAGAGGTCGATGCGGTCCTCGGGCAGTTCTTCCGCGGGCAGTTCACCGTCATGGCCATCCTCGCAGTGTTGTATTCCGTGGGCTACGGCTTGATCGGCGTGCCCCTCGCACTGCCGATCGGGATCATGGCGGGCTTGCTTTCGTTCATTCCGTATGTGGGTAGCAGTCTTGCGCTCGCCACTGCACTGCTGATGACAGCGCTCGATTGGCAAGGCTGGATGCAGATTCTATGGGTGCTCGGCGTTCATGCGCTGATTCAGGGCACGGAAGGCTTTGTGATCACACCGAAGATCATGGGTGACACCGTCGGGATCTCTGCGATCGCCGTCCTGTTTGCGCTACTGGTCGGTGCCGAGCTCTTGGGATTCGCCGGGGTGCTGCTCGCGGTGCCGACGGCTGCGGTCGTCAAGATCCTGCTACAGCGAATGGACGAGCGGTACCGCAAATCTGAGTTCTTCGCGGGTGCGAGCAACGCTAGCGAGCCCTCGAAAGACTAGAGACGTCGAGGGTAACGACAATCGTGCGTTCGCGAACCCGTACGTGCGCTGATTGCAACACATCCGTCCATGGAGGCTCCACAGTTTCGGGTGGCGACGCGAACCAAGCCCGGATGAGCTTTGCATCTTGGCCGGCGAGCTCCGCGTCAGTGACGTCGATGTACACTTTCACGGTCTGCGCGCTGCCGGCCTCGACGGACAACGCGACGGTCTGGAGGCCTTCCGTAGTGGAGGGATCGTCGAACAACTTCGTCAGCCGTTTCAGCGCAGACATCCAATGCTCTGGGGGCTCTAAAATCGCAGCGATGCTGCTTCCGGCATTCACCCGCGGCCAAAGCGTCGCAATGCGGCGCCGTTCGATGAGCGGGGGCATCGTACCATGTCGGACCGCCATCGCCTCGGCCACGGTCCTGACGGAGCCGGTTATGATTGTATAGTCATCGAGCACAGCGATTGCGCTCCGCTGATCGCGGCTTGCCAGAAATGGCCCAGCAGGACCGTCGAGGCGAACGATCGAGCCCCCGCGTTCCTCGACCAGCGTACGGTGGCACTCCGCCAGCGTTGCGGCATCCACGGTGCGTCCTCGCAACATCAGACCGATCGATTGAAAGGGTTGGTCGTCGGGCCCTCGCACCCAAACAGTGACTTCGCTCAGCGCGGCAAGCGGGTCCAGACCGCACATCCCCTCGATCTCAGTAAGCTGATCCTCGGCGAGGAACGCATCGAAAAGCGTTTTGGCAGCCGCCGTTCGTTCCAGCGCGCGTGTATCGATTCGCAACACGGCTCGAGCGGTGCTTGGCAGTTCATGAAGCGCCCGATTCACCCGAAGCGTTCGACCATGTTGCATCGCTGCAAAGAGCAGGCCGGCCGTGGCAATCGAGGCGAACGCGGCCACCTTGAGCGAGCGAGACACCGGTTGAGGGTAGGAAGTTCTTTTCACGGAGCAAGCCCTCGTGCTAACGCGTGCTCCATGCCATGGCGCCGAATGCGGTTACGCAATGCGGAGGTTCTCGCCCGTTGCGATGCGAGTGGAGAGCTCGTTTCGAAAGAGGGCAGGGTCGAGGTCCGGTACAAGCCGAACGACGGCCGGGCCTACTTTGCGAGCGCTTCGAATCTCCAGCCGCCGGCCGGCGCTCCGCAGATCGAGCCGGACTCGTTTTGCGGCCCCGGCGAGTCGGTAAAGAAGCCCTCCAAGTCTTCCAAGAAGAAGCCGTCCAGCACCGCTGAGGCACCGGAAAGACCCGAGGGCGACGAGGTCCTCGCCTATGCGGATGGAGCGTGTAGTGGCAATCCGGGGCCGGCGGGAGTCGGTGCGGTCGCCATGTGGGCGGATCAGATGCGCGAGCTCAGTGAGTACATCGGCCAGGCTACGAACAACATTGCGGAGCTCACCGGGATTCTTCGCGCAGTAGAGCTCGCGCAGGAGCTCGGCAGGCCACTACGTCTCTACACCGATTCGCAGTATTCGATTGGGGTGCTGACCAAGGGGTGGAAGATAAAAGCCAACAAAGAATTGGTCGCCACGGTGCGGCAGGCGCTGGACGCGCATCCCGACGTCCAGCTCTTTCACGTGCGTGGTCATCAAGGCGCACGACTCAACGAGCATGCCGACGAGCTAGCGGTTCGTGCGGTGCAGAGCAGAGAGTCTACCGGTTGGGTTGCGAGCTGAACCGGCGCGCGGCTTCTTCGAGTGTCACCATCTCGTAGCCGGCTCCTCGAATCACCCGAATCGCTGCGCGAAGCGAGCGGAGCTTGTCGGCTGCCGTTCGCTTCAAGTCTGCGCGGTGTGGCGTTAGCGCGTCGAGCCCGTCTTCGACCGCATCGGCTGCATCGAACCCGTGAAGCTCGAGGTTGATCAGCTCTCTCCCGAGCATCTGCTTGCTGAGTTGCGCGGCGATTCGCTCGCCGCTCAGGACCAGAGATGTGCCGATGTAAGGGAGTTGCAGTGGGGTCACCCCGATCGGGAGCTCCAACACGCCATCGCCTCTTCGCCAATACGGCCGACCGACTCGGTACGGCTCCCTCGGCGCTCGCAGTACTGCTGGGCTGTCCAAGATGCTCGTGCTCTTCCGGCCTCGAAGCTTCATCGCCCCGAGCGCTACGGCCTTGGCCGCGTAATAGCTCGGACACGGAAAGACGCTCGAATCGTATTCAACGCCTGACGCTTCGAGTGCGCTGAACAGCGGATCGCTGACGGTGTACCCGGGCGCGCGAAATCCGGTCGGCCGCTTCCCGCATACCTCCTCGATGACCTTTGCGCCCCGTTCGATGTCTTCCCGGATTTTCGCAGCCGCGCGCCGCGTAAGATCGTAATGATGGTGATACGAGTGATTCCCGATCTCGTGCCCGGCATGGTGGAGCGTTGCGATGATCTTGCGGTTCGCCTCGCGCTCGAGGTCCTCTCCAATGGCGAAGAACGTGGCCCGAATGGATTCCTCATCCAGCCAAGCGGTGAGCCTCGGCACGCAGTGGTCGTACACCGCATGCGCGGCCGGCCCTTGCGGAGCTCGCAGTCCATGGATCGCCGCGTAACGAGGCACCTCGTCCAAATCGATCGATATCGATGCCAGTCTCAGACTCACCCTTTGATCCGGATTGCGATGAAGAGCCTAGCAAGGCCCTTCAAGACGTTGGGCACTCGTCTTGCCAGCCCGAGCGTCGGAGGCCGCTTCTCCAAGACCCGAACCGGGATCTCCTGGACGCAGAGCTCGGCACGCACCGCCCGGATGACGAGCTCGGAGGCGAAGAGATCACGGTCGACCAGGCACGCGCGAGCGATCGGTTGCACGGGCTCCCTCCGAAAGGCCTTGAGCCCATGGGTGTCCGTCCCTTTGAATCCGAGGATGACCCTCAACATGCTGTTGATCACGATCGTGCCGAGTCGTCGCAAGAAGGGCCGCTCGTCGATGGCCCCTTCCATGACCTTCGAGCCGACGACGAAGTCCACCGATGGGTCTTGAAGCACGGCGATGGCGCGCTCGTAGAAATCGGTGTCGCAAAGGTCGATCTCGTCGCAAATGACGATGTCGCCTCTCGCGTGCAGAATTCCTTCTCGCAGAGCCTTGCCATAGTTGGGCTCGTCGGTGTGTTGACACACGAGTTGATCAAAACGCTCGGCGAGATCCGCCGCCACCTCGACCGTGTGGTCCGTCGAGCCGTTCTCGGCGAGCACGAGCTCATACGACCAGGGGAGGGCGCCCAGCCGATCGACGAGGTCGACCACTGAGGCACGTAGGATCCCTTCCTCGTTGTAAACAGGGATGATGATCGAGATGAAAGGCGGAGGCTTAGGATGCGTCAAGGCGCGCCACTGTCTTACGCAGGCACGGCCTCGTCAAGCCAAGGTGCAGAGCATCGCGTTTGCCGAATTCAGCTCGACGCGCACTCGGCCGAGGCACGCGGGCAACGCGGCAGTCTGACCGCGCGCCAGCTCCAGCACGGTTTCTCCATCGTGCAGCGCCAGGCGTCCGTCCAAGACGGTGAGTGAACGCAATCGGTTGTCGGCACCAAGCTCGAGGTTGCCCGAGCCTGCAAGGCGTTGCAGGAAGAAAACGTCTGAAGCGAGAGGGCCCGTCTCGCTCGCGAGGACCTCGAGGCTTGCGGAACCACCGATCGGAGCCGGTCCTGCCTGATGACGGATACGAGCGAGGAGCGCGTCTTCCCTCGGAGCTTCCCAGTCCGTGACATCGAGAGCGCGCTCCAGGTGCAGCTCACGAGGGTGCCCGATGGGATCGGGCTGCCCCGCGGCATCGTACTTTCGGTTCCAGTCCCAGTAACGGTAGGTGATACCGCGTTTACCTGGCAAGACACGTTGCGGTTCGAGCAGCAGCACACCCTTGCCGATCGCGTGAGGTGTGCCTGGTTCAATGAGGAAGACATCCCCAGGAGACACAGGAACGAATGACATCAGCGCGTCGACCTCTCCTTCACGATCGATCACCGTCTCGATGTCTTGCCTCGATACGCCGTCGCGAAAGCCGAGGTACAAGCCAGCGCCTGGCTCTGCATCGATGATGTACCAGGCCTCCGACTTGCCGCTTTCGTCCGGAGCAAGCTGCGGGTCCGCGTCGGTGGGATGAATCTGGAGCGAAAGATCGTCCGCGGCGTCGACCAGCTTCACCAGCAGGGCGGTCGATCCAAGCGCCGCCTCTGCGCCGAGGAGGGCGGGGTCAGCGCGCAGGACTTCGTCCAAAGTTGGCCCGTCGACGATCCGGCTTGGAAAATCGGGCTCTACCGAAAGCTCCCAGGCTTCGCCCACTGCGCCGCGGACCTCCAAGCCCGCGCTGAGCTTCAGTCCTTCTGCGATTCGGCGGCCTCCCCAGGGGGTTCGCTCCGGGGGCGTGAAGTTGTCCGGCTGCAGGAGGAGCAGCCGCCGCCAGTTTTTTGGTCCTACTTTATCCCACATGTAAGGTGGCTCTGAATCGTATGGTAGCGCCCGAGGAGGGTTTTAGATGGGCTATTTGGGCAAAGAACGCCGAATTCATCGCGTATTCGTAACTCGCAACAGTGAATACCACGTGCGCCGGAACGTGTGCGTGGGCGTCCGCGATCGTCGGAGTGGGGATTGGCTCAGCGGCCACCTCGCGCTGCGAAGCACGGTCTCGGGCGGCCTCAAGTTCCACGACAACGGCGCGATCAGCGCCTCGGAGGGGCTCCCCACGGTCGGCGAGTCGCTCTTCTTCATCGCGGCTGGTCGGGACCTGATCACCAGTCCGGTGCTGAACGTCGAGCGGCCCGCGCGCGAGATTGTGCACGAGTACCCAATGTAAACACTCGGGCGATGGGATGCTATATCCCGCATCGTGTCGTCGGAGATGAAGACCATTCGTGTGGTTGCCGCCCTGATAGAGCGCGAGGGGCGGTATCTGATCACCCAGCGTCGCGAGACCGCCGTGCTGCCGTTGCTCTGGGACTTCCCTGGTGGGCGCGTCGAAGACGGTGAGAGCGATGAGGCGGCGTTGGCGCGCGAAGTGGGCGAACGCCTCGGCGCTAGCGTCGAGGTGGGGCAGCTCATTTCGTTCGTGAACCATCCGTACGAAAAGTACGCGGTCGATTTGTATCTCTACGAGTGCACGCTGCTAAGCAACCAGCTGCGTTGTCACGCGGTCAAACATTACTCGTGGGTCACGTCCAAGGAGATGGAAGCGTACTCCTTCACACCGGTCGACGAAGCGTCGATGAGCAAGCTCCTCGGCGAAGGCTGATTACAGCGCTCTACTTCACAGCGCTCTGCGGCGAGCGCACCGCCGGCGAGCGCACCGTCGGAGGCTAGACGTCGTAGAAGATCGGGGGGCGCTTGCTGATGAACCGCAGTACCAAGTCTCGGGCCTGTTCCGACAGCCCTTCGAACTGAATGCCCATGCCAGGCTCCGACTCCGACATGAAGTCCATCGGGTCGCGCACGAAGCGAATGTAGCCGTCGCATTCGAACTCGAAACCGCCGGGCAACGTGACTAGCATGCTGACCGAGGTGTCTTTCGGGAGCGCTTCGTATGTCGCTAAGAACACGCCACCGTGGGCGATTTCGCCGCTGAAGCCGACGTAGAAGTTGGATTGCGTCGTCGCGCCGAGATTGGCCTCGATCGGTTGCCGAACGCCGGTCGGAATCGGTGCGGGCGGTGGCAGCATCGAAGTCGGGATCGGCGCAGCGGCGCCCGAGAGCGGCCGATCCGACGGCGGAGCGCTGGCCGGCGGAGCGCTGGCCGGCGGTGCGCTGGCCGGAGAGCGCTGTGATGGCGGAGCGCTGGCCGGAGAGCGCTGTGATGGCGGTGCGCTGGCCGGAGAGCGCTGTGATGGCGGAGCGCTGGCCGGAGAGCGCTGTGATGGCGGTGCGCTGGCCGGAG
>PVMS01124925.1_pt1 | contig 14937 bp, 11 predicted proteins | sample 1853461 | NCBI WGS metagenome assembly PVMS01 (sample SAMN08582032, study PRJNA380276) | Marine sediment metagenome, whole genome shotgun sequencing project. | isolation source: ocean sediment barecode stripped | collected 2017 | reverse complement strand
CGTCTCATGTGCGTGCTCGGTTTCTCGGAGAATGTCGATTAACTAAACAAGCGTGAAAGAACTCGATTGTGCGCCACCTTGCCACGGCTTCTGCGATGTTTGCGCGGGCAATCGCGGTATCGCCCACGGTATCAACCTGCCTGGTTTGCCAGGTCTGGCCTGGTCCCAGGATCATGATCAGGACTTGATGATTTTCGTTAATGTAACGGCGGGCCTTTTCAATGTGATGCCAGATGACGTCGCCCCAGGCCTCGATTTCGCCTGAAGGGATGTTTTCACTGACGATTTCCGCGAAGTCACGGTCATAGCGCTCCACCAGGGCGGCAAATACCGCTTCGATGCCTGGAAAAAAGTGATAGACGGACCCGACGGCCACGTCCGCATGTTCTGCAATGTCGTAAAGGCTGAAGTTGTGCACACCTTTTGCAATGATCAGTTCATGTGCGGTATCGAGTATGGATTCGAATTTTCGGACACCACGTTCTTGCCTAGGCCGCCGGTAAGTAATCAGCTCCGACAGTTGTTCTTCCTGTTCGGGCGGGAATTCCATTCTGCTTTTTTTAGTCGCCAGTTCTGTCATCGAACATCCTTATAATTAGATCAAGATTTTTCCGGTAGGGAATTTACAACTATTCAAGGGCGCTTGAGCTTTGTTCGATTGATCAAACTGCCGCCTTTGATCACGTACACGATATTGCGTGTATCTGAAATATTGGCGGATGGGTCACCTTCCACAATCAGCAGATCAGCAATTTTCCCCTTCTCAACGGATCCCACCTCGTGGTCACGGCGCAGGATGATGGCATTGTTCAGGGTCGCCATCATGATGGCATCAACCGGGGGAATACCTGCCTGCACATGCAATTCCAGTTCGCGATGCATGGCTTCACCCGGCCAGGTACCGGGCGGGAAAGCCGCATCAGTTCCCATGCCCATGGTGACGCCCTCTTCATGCAGGATCTTTGCGTTGTGCATATTATCGGGAAGCAATTGAGGCAGGTTGGGAAAATGCTGTGAGTTGTAAAGTGAGTCTTCCCCCTCCTCGAACGACTCACGAAGCAAGAGGAAAGCATCGTAATATTCCTCGATGGTTTCCTTCCCGAGCACATCCACGATCAACGGATTTTTTGCAAAGCCCCGCTCGGGATAGTCGGCGAAGGCACGCTGCCCGCCCATGGTCTCAAACACCGAGAGCGTAACAATCGCGAACTTCCCATTGTCCCGCATCCACTCAGCTTCCTCGCGGGTCAGCTTGCGGCAACCGCCATGCGCATAGCTGTCGATCAGGGAAACTTCGAAGACGGTCCGGGACAGGTTGGTGCACCAGAAATCCGCTATGCCGCGCATGTTTCTCTTTTTTGCTTCCACCATTATATGGCGGGCTTCCCAGGGAGTGATACCCACATAAAGCTTGATGATTTCTATGCCTCTGGCCTCCCTGGCATCCAGTAGTGTCTTGATTTCGTTTCTGGTTTCGGCGTTTGGCAGTTCAAAAGCAGATTTCGGCGTTTCCAGAGCCTGAATGATCGCTCCGACCGTATAAATGGTTGGACCCAGGCGGCTGCCTGCCGCTATTTCATTCCTGAGTTGGATTGATTTTTCCATGTCACCGCCCAGCTCAAGCACGCTGGTGACACCGGCATAGAGATGAGCACGCAATGAGCGGTCCATTCCGGCCAGATCTTTTCTTTCGAGCTCGCCTGGCTTGAATCCAACATTGCCAATATGGACATGGGCATCAATCAGTCCGGGCATCAGGGTCAGGCCATCGCCGTCGATCCTGCGTATGTCTTCCGGCAAGTCCTCAATCATGCCCGTTACGGCAACCCTGGCGATCCGGCCGTCCTCGATAAGGACATCCCGCATGGGAACAGCTGGGTGACCCAGCCCATCAATCACGGATATGTTGCTGAGAAGAACAGGGCCTTCATGCAAAAAGGCATTGGCCTCGGTTGCCTGTGAAATTGATGGGAGAATCGTCCAAAAGCAGTATATTAATATCAGAAAATTTTTCTTGGTCATCAGCTTCTCACATGAATTCCAGGTCGGATTGCCCTAAGCAGGAAAGGGGAGTATTAGGAATATTTAATATTTACTAGATTTGGATTTTGTTATGAATGAGTTTGAGTTCTCTTTTAGACATAAATTCTATTTTATACTAAATAAATATTTACATAAAGAAATTTTACGTATATTATCAGTCGCGAATTCATAAATAATAATAATGTACAGAGTTACCCATTCGATCCTAGGAAGAACAAAATGGCGGCAGGTTGATTCGCCGATAGTAAAGTCTGCTCCTTGCGTATGGGTTCATGCCGTTTTGATGCACAGCAACTAATTAGAGGAAATCAATATGTATTCTCATAGAAATCTGGCCAGACTTTCAGGCAACTTCCTGGCATCAGGTCTTGTGATGGTGTCCGCTGGTATTTACGCCCAGGAACAGGAAGTAGAGCGTGCGGGAATGCTTGAAGAAGTGACGGTCACGGCCCAGAAGCGGGAGCAGAATCTGCAGGATGTGGGTATATCTGTCACCGCGTTCACGGGTGATAAGTTGCAGGCGATGGGGATTAACCGGGTCGAACAACTACAGGACTTCACGCCGAATCTGCGTATTAAGGGAACCATCACCGGCGTGCCGCAATATTCCATTCGAGGTGTGGGTGAGAATGCAGATACCAGTGCACTGTCCAGTTCACCGGTTGCCGTCCATGTAAACGAAGTGGCCCAGCCTTACCCGGCCACCACCTCAAATCTGATGTTTGACCTGGAGCGGGTTGAAGTGCTGCGCGGCCCGCAGGGTGACCTGTTTGGCCTGAATACAACAGCCGGCACGATCAACTTCATCACCAACAAGGCCAGACAGGAGCGATCCGCCAGCATCATGGCCGAAGTGGGTAATTACGATCGAACCCTGGTTCAGGGTTTTCTGAATGGCGGCCTGACGGATACCATCTCAGCCCGCCTGGCAATTTCCTATGACCGGCGTGGAGAGGGCTGGCAGGTCAATGAAGACACCGGGGAGAAACTGGGAGAATTCAAGAGAACCGGGGCCCGTCTGTCATTCAACTTCAGTCCTTCCGATACGTTCACTGCTGATCTTGAATTCCATTACAGCGCTGATGATTCAGACGGAATGGGCTGGCGCAATGTGGCCAACTACTTTGGCCTGGATCCGGTGCCCACCCTGCTGGGCCTGGAAGACTCATTGTTATGGTCCAACCCCAGAACAAGATACAACGGCACCGGCTGGACCTCGTACACACGCGGTGTGGAAATGGAGGCTCTTGGCCTGGTCGATACTGACCTGTTCCCTTCGGGGACCATGCCCTATGTTGACAATAAAGGCTATGGTGGCTCTCTGATCATGAATTGGGATTTAAGCACGGTTTCGGTGACATCCGTTACCGGCTGGGAAAATTACCAGCGTGAAGAACTCAGTGACTCGGATGGTGACGAGATCCAGGACTCCAACCAGTACTTCGAGTCGGAAGTCGACTTGTGGTCTACGGAACTGCGCCTTGCATCGAACACGGATTCTAAAGTGCACTGGATGCTGGGCGGTAACATTGCGGCAGACGAGCTGACACAGCTGACCATGTTCGTTGAGCCCGAGAACTGGGCATTCCCTGGCGTGGGAGGACAGAATCCGACCCAGGAACGTGACATCTGGGCGATCTTCGGCCACATGGACTGGGCGTTTGCGGAGCAGTGGGAACTGGTGGCTGGTTTGCGTTATACCTCTGAAACCCGCAAGCAGATCGATATCACCACGTACAAGATGGGTCAGCCAACCGATATTGTCGAGTTGCTCTCCAATTTCGTGTTCATGCCGGACTATAACGATCCGTTTGCTCCAGGAACCTTGCTGACAGATGGCGACTTTTCCTGCTTTGCCGATCCGTTATTGCCCTGTGCTCCGGGCAGCATTCAGAACAAGGAAGTTGATTTCAAGGATTGGTCCGGCAAGCTTGGACTGAACTACTTCGTCAACGATGACTGGATGATCTACGGCAGCTTCGCTCGTGGCTTCAAGTCGGGCGGCTTTCTGGATACGGCTGCTTCCAGCTCGGCCAGCTTTGTCAACTCTGAGGCGGAATACCTCAATGCCTACGAGTTCGGCGCCAAAGGTGATTTTGCCGATGGACGTGCCCGCCTCAACACTGCCCTGTTCTACTATGACTACAAAGACCAGCAGATTGTCGATTTCGTGGTTGATCCCTTTTTCGGTCCGCTCGGTGTGCTGGTGAACGCACCGAAGTCTGAAGTCTACGGTGGTGAAATCGAGTTCATTTTCGCACCCAATGAAGTGGTTCAGATCACCCAGAATATCGGTTACAGCAAGGGCAAGTTCAAGGAATTTATTGGTGTTGATGAATCTGCATCGAGAGACACCGTACTGGATCCGAACGGTGACGGCCTTTACCACACTGTCTATATCGATCATGCGGGTGACCAAATCGAAATGCCCAACCTGCAGTATTCCGGCACATTTTCCTTCGACTGGGGACTGAATAGCGGGCTGGGTATGCGCCTGGTTATAGACTATTCATACGAGGACTCGATGGATACTGACCGGACCTGGACCGACGTGCTGACCGGCGCGGTTTCGAGCTATGAATTGCCTTCCTACTGGCTGGTGAATGCACGCATTTCCCTGCTGAATCACGAGTCCTGGGAGTTGACCCTGTTTGGCGACAACTTGCTGGACGAGGAATACCTGCTGCAGTACACACGCTTTAACGAAGGCATCGTGCAACAGGTCGGCATGCCGAATACCTATGGACTAAGGTTTCGCTACGATTTCTGAAGCATTTAGAGAGCACCGAGGAAAAAAACGATGAAAATCGGTAGAAGATCGTTCATCAAGACCAGCAGCGCAGCAGCCCTGACCCCAATTGCACTGATGGGCAGCGGTAACACATGGGCCTCCATCAAGGGCCACTCCATGCCCAGCCCGATGGCAACTTCGAAAGCATTCGATTACTCGGCGGCCCGCAAGTGGGCGCCCCGGGCGGATGCCACCGACCTGACTACTGTGTTTCCGGAGTTGCCCGGAGTCATTCCACAGGAGGAACTCCTCGCCATTGCCGAAAGGCACATGACGGAGTGGATGGACAAAACCAAAATTTCCAAGGCGATGCAGGAGCGGGGCAAGAAACACATGCCCTTCGGCATCATTGGAACGTACCAGAAAGACTGGGAAACTCCTCACCTGCTGTTTTCGAAAAACTCCATGGGCAACAAGGTCACCGATGTCGACGGCATCGAATACCTTGATTTCAACCTGGGGGACACACCGGATATGTACGGTCACGGCGGCGTGAACCCGGCGGTGAAATCCTGCGCTGATCTGCTGCTGAAAGACGGTCTGAGCACGATGATGGGCAACGAGGACTCCCTGGTCGTGGCAGAGTTGCTGGCGGAAAAATTCGGCCTTTCCCACTGGATGCATGCATTGAGTGCATCCGACGCCAACCGCTACGTGTTGGCCATTGCGCGTCACCATACCGGGCGGCCCAATATCGCTATCCCGAACTGGACCTATCACGGGACCATCGACGAAACGCAGAAGTTCGCACCCAAACCGGGGGTGATCTCCCGTTTCCATGACCTGGGTATCTATCACGGTGAAGTCGATCAGGGCACCAAGATTTTCAGCTGGAACAACCTGGAAAGCCTGGAAGAGGTGCTGGCCGACCGCAGCGTGGCCTGCATCATGATGGAACCGGTGATGAGCAACTTCGGCTGGGCCTGGCCAAAACCGGGATGGCATGAAGGCGTAAAAGCACTGTGCGAGAAGTACGGTACGCTGCTGTGCTACGACGAGACTCACACGATTTCCCAGGGCCCCAACGGCATGGTGGGCCACCTGGGTATCCAGGGTGATTTCTGGACCTGCGGCAAATGCATTTCCAGCGGCATTCCCGGTGCGGTGTACGGTATGACCGAGGAAATCGCCCACAAGCTCTATCACGATCAACACGAAGTGGGTTTCTTCACCGGCGCAGGACTTGGCTTTCTCGGCAATGCACTGTGCGGGAACACGATGTCCATTCATGCGCTGAGAATCACCCTGGAACAGGTGCTGACGGAGGAAGTATTCGCGGATATCAACCGGAACGTGTCTGAGATCAAATCGGCAATGGAGCAGGTCAACAGGAAGTACAAGGCCCCGTTCCGCATTGAAACCATGGGCAACCGCATTTGTTATCACTTCATACCTGAGCAGGCTTTCGACCCGTTACACGGGCTGATCCAGGTCGGTTTTGGCGGCTTGTTCGAGCTGAGCCATTCCTACGCCTGGAACCACAATATGCTGATCATGCCGTACTTCAACATGATCATGATCACGCCCCAGCACACGAAGAAAGACACGCAAGCGTGGATCACGGTATGGGATGACATTGTCCGAATTGCGATGGGCCAATAGTGAGTTTGAAACACGGCTGCTGTCGCTAATGGCCACAGATCTGTCGCCCTCTGACATGCAGAGGGCGGCCTTCTGGTGGCAAACTGTCGCACCATGCCAAATGAAACAACTCCAATGGCCGAAATGAAGCGGCTGCTGCGCTTTCTGTTGCCCTCTGCCCTGGGTGCATTCTTCTTCCTGCTTCCCGTCAAGTACGAGGGTGGCTGGACCATCCCGATGGGCGTGCTTTCCGGCCTGCTCACCAGGTATGTTGGCGAATACATGGCAACAGTTGTGCTTGTCATTGTGGTCGTCTCCGCCTTGCTTAGCATTTGGTTTTCGCTGATTAAGCGCCCCCCTGCGGACGGCTACACCGGGCTGCGGCGTATATTCTTCGTGGGGCGCAGTTGGCTGGTATTACGATTAGCTGGGCTGATAGTCACGATCCTGATTTTCTTCAGGATCGGGCCTGAATTCATGTGGTCGGAAGCCACTGGCCACGTGGTTCTGTACGACCTCGCTACAACCATCGTCACCATCTTCATCTTTGCATCGCTGCTGTTGCCCTTGCTGACCGATTTTGGATTGATGGAGCTGATCGGTACAGTATTCCGTAATGTGTTCAGAAAGTTATTCCGTTTGCCGGGGCGATCATGCATCGACGCAGTCGCTTCCTGGATGGCCGCAGCGGCGGTGGGTGTTTTCATTACTTCTCAGCAATACGAGCGTGGGTTTTACTCGGGCCGTGAAGCGGCCGTGATTGCGACTAATTTCTCGGTGGTGTCCCTGCCGTTCTGCCTTGTAGTGGCCCAGTTCGCCGGGCTTGGACATATGTTTTTTCCGTATTATCTGACGGTAACATTTGCAGGGCTGATTACCGCCATGATCCTGCCCAGGATTCCACCCCTTTCGCGCAAAGCTGATAACTATTCTGAGGCTGGCAAGCAGATCGCCGAGGAGGTTCCCCGCGGAGACAGCCTGTTTCGCTGGGGCGTTCGAAAGGCAATCACCAAAGCAGAAAGCGCTCCGAATGCACGAGGCTATTTTCATTCGACAATTGAAGTGTTGTTCGATATCTGGTTCGGCTTGATGCCACCCCTGATGGTTATCGCTACGCTCGGCTTGATCATAGTCGAATACACGCCGCTGATGACCTGGCTTTCCTACCCTTTCATCCCGTTGTTGGAACTGCTGCGCCTGCCTGAGGCAGCGACGGCTGCACCTGCCCTGCTGGTCGGATTTGCCGACATGTTTCTGCCTGCGGTACTGGCTAAGGATATTGATAGCGAACTCACCCGCTTCGTGGTCATCAGCGTTTCAATAACACAGCTGATTTATCTCTCGGAAGTGGGTGTCATGATCCTCAAAACCCGAATTCCGCTAAACTTTCTCGACCTGGTTGTGATTTTCCTGCTGAGAACGTTGATCACCTTGCCGATCATCGCAGCCATCGCACACTGGCTGGTGTTTTAACCATGAGTAAATCCCAATCTACAGATTTTGACCCGCAAAAGGCTCCCCGATTTACGGAGATTCCCACCTTCATGCGTTGCCCATTATCCGAAAACCCGGATGAAGTGGATATTGCCCTGATCGGCGTGCCCTATGATGGCGGCGTAACTAACCGTCCCGGGGCGCGACACGGGCCCCGGGAAATTCGAAATTCTTCGAGCCTGGTGCGCCCGTTTCATCATGTGACTCGCTTCAATCCATTCGAAAAATGCCGGGTCGCAGACATGGGTGATGTGCGCATCAGCTCCATGTTTGATCCTGCCAGCGTTGTACAGGAAATTGAATCCTTTTTCAGCACCATTACAGACTCCGGCGTGGTGCCGCTATCCGCCGGCGGCGACCACTCGATTACTTATCCCATTCTCAAGGTTCTGGGCCGCAACAGGCCGGTTGGGCTGATCCATATCGATGCACATACCGATACCTGGGGCCCTCACCAGGGATGCAAGTTCCACCACGGGGCACCCTTTCGGCTGGCGGTGGAAGATGGGGTGCTCGATCCGCTTCGGACCGTCCAGATCGGCATACGGGGTGCTCAGGCGCATCCGGATGGCTGGGATTTCTCCGAGCAGTCCGGCATGCGGGTGATCTTTATGGAGGAATTCACCCGCATGGGTGTGGATGCAGTGATCGCCGAAGCCCGGCGCGTGGTGGGTGATGGCCCCACTTACATTTCATTTGATGTCGATGGACTGGATCCAGTCTATGCGCCCGGCACAGGCACGCCAGAAATTGGAGGTATCACGACCATAGAGGCACAGGCCTTGCTGCGTGGTCTGAATGGATTGAACCTGGTGGGGGGCGATGTGGTGGAAGTATCGCCCCCGTTCGACCCAACGGGAAACACTGCGCTGGTGGCTGCGACCCTGATGTTTGAAATACTGTGTTTGCTTGCTGATTCATTCTCTCCAAAATCAGGGAGTGAGAATTCGACTCAATTCCTCAGGTGACTTCCAATCATGGCCACAGATATATCGTGGAAGAAACCAACGATTGTCCTCTCGAGATACAGGTTTGGGAAAACACGAAAAGGCGGCGCGATATTGATGACGATGCTTATATTCCGGCATGTAGTTATTGAGCAAATAATCACTTGCTTTACCCCAGGGATAGGCAAAATAAGAGGGCCTTACTCCTGATATTTTTTCAATATATTCCGCTGATTTCTCAAGCTGGACACAACAGTCCTCAAAGTTATCAATATATCTGAAGTCACCTTTTAATTGATCCCTCTGGACGACCGTATCCAATGTGACGTGATTATGGTCCCAACTGTGGCTTTCGATGCTCATCAGGCCTGATTCCTGAGCCTGGGCCCACCAATCATCACCCCACCAGCCCTTTCCCATCAAATTTTTCACATCAAGTTCAATTCGTGCTTCTGGAGAGGCAATGACAAAACTCGTGACGTGCAACGACGGCTGCCGGACTTTACCTGTATGAGCCCTGAATTGCCTCAGGATATTGATCATACTTTCTTGATTGCCACAGCCTGGGTGCTCAATATTGTGATAATCGAGCCAGGAACCATCGTCAAGCGTAATGGCCACGGCCCCGTCCATCGCTTTATCGGGAATAAGCCCTTCATACCAATCGATAACTTGATCAATTGGAATGATTTTGAGCCCCAGGCTATCTATGGTGTGCAAGTCTGATTTTAACGCAATGTGGTCATTACCCTGATAGGAGTTCTGGTGCACATTCAAGCTGTGATACGTCAAAACTGGAATTGCCAAATTATTCACCTTTTGAATGATATGGAGCGCAGTGAGCCTTCGTCAGGCTGTAATACACTGGCTCTAAAATGGCCCGATTCGATGAATCTTCTCAGTTAGAAGATTCCTTCGTTCATTGGTGAGAGGCTTGTGAAAATGGGCTATCAAGTATTGATGTTTTGTGGCCTCGAATCCGGCATTAATGTCAACCTCGTAGGCTCGCCGGTCCCCGGCATAACCAAAATACGCCTCACAGCTCTCCTTGAAGTGATCGAAAGCATATTTCAGGACGTGAAAGTAAATTCCACCGGACTGCCTTATTTTGTCAGGAAGGCCTTCCGGCATTTGCTCAAATGCTCTTCCATCGGTCATGGCGCCGCCGACAAGTATCACTTCATCATATGGGAGAAAGCTGGTATAGCAGACCGGTATGAAATGGCTCCAGCTTTTTCTGAAGAAACAAACCACTGGATGGCCATAGTCAGGAGCGGGGTGTGCAAATTTCTTTTGAAATAGTTCATCGACAAAGAACGGGCCGTCACTAACCGGTGATATCAGCAAACGCTCGAACGGGCAGGACAGGGAATTCATATGAATTTACTCACTCAATAAATAGGTTATTTTATTTGGGAGACTGAAAAGCCCTTTTTAACAGATAGCTTCTCATTTCTTTCTTCACTGCTGAGGTTATTCATCGGATTGGCAATGATGGGGAATCGCTTCGGGAAAAACGTATTTTATCCTTTCCGGTAGTGGTTTTCAGTAGCAGCTGTGAACGCAGTATCCACCTGTAAAGTCGAGGGTATTTTGCAAAGGGCGGCAGATCCAAGCTTATGTATAATTCAAGTCTGGAAATATGAGAGTCGGATGATCAGCCTCAAGAACAAATCGATCATATTTGCGTGCTTCCTCTGGCTGTTGGCAGGGAACTGTTTCGCGCAGGATGATTCCGACCCGCCAGAGGAACTCATGGCCAGCCGTCACCGGCTGGATTTCTCTTTGAATTACCTGGAATCCGCTTTTGATGACAGTTTGGATGCGACCCTTGGCTATGCATATAGCCTGACGCAGAAAACCAACATCAGTGCCACCGTCAGTTACCTGGATTCCCGTCTCGATAAAGAGGGCGGTTCCGGTTTTGGAGACACTTCCCTGACTTTCTCCTGGGCTCCCGCGGTTAATCTCTCGGTCGCTCCCTGGGTGCCTAGAAAAATCGGAACAGGACTCGGCATCATTCTCCCAACCGGCGATGCGACGGATGGGAGGGGTCTGAAATCGACGATCTTTACTCCTTTCGTCGGACTCGTATTCCCTCTTAATGACAGCTTCTATATTTACCCCACCCTTACCTATTTATGGTCTGCCGACAAGATCATTACGGATGAGGATATCAGGATAGGGGTCGTTGATCTCGGGGTCGGCTGGATTTCCGCCCGGGGCTTCTGGATTACTGCCTATGCCGCCATCGTGCGGGATTTCAATGCAGATGATAGTCATTTCAACAATCAGCTTTCCCTGGGCTTGAACCTATCAGAACGGTGGAGCGGCAGCTTCGACTACGTCAACTCGGATTTTTTTCTCCCGGGTAGTAACGCTCAAATCGGCAGCACCATTGATAAGCAGTTGGTATTCAGCCTGCACTTCAATTTTTAGCCTGAGCGCAAGCCTTCTCCTGGCCAGGCCGTTGTAAGGCAGGGTTATCAGGGAGGTGGTCAATAAGGGGTCAAGACCTCTATTCGCAGCTGGTCCCGTCCACCCCAATCAACTTGATGACATTGGAAGTTTTCTTTCCGTCGAGACCATCCAGAATAAACTGGCCCGATCCGCAGTCGTAAAATGTCACGCTGAGTGTCCCGTATGGTGTCAGTTCGGTGCTGGGCGTCGGATTATCAAACGTGCCGGGTTTGCCGATCACCATGGGCATTTCAAAGGGAACTCCCGGGACCAGCTGATCCAGCTTGACCAGATCTGATGTCAACCACAAAAAATTTTCGTCAGCACTGTAGCCGAAGTAGTAAATCAGCCAGCCTGCCGGGGTCTGGTACACCAGATATCCTTCACCGTCCAAAGCAGGGTCGAACCAGGGGCCTGTGTAGTCAGAGGAGGTGCCGGTCGTGGAGTACGACACCTCTAGAACTGGGCGGCTGTTTGGATTGCTGTGATCCCGGCTGTCGAATCGCCGGGCGCTTTTGGCGGACTCGTCACCGATCAGTATCCAGCCGAAGTTGTCGTTCGGATGGTCCACCCATCTCTGGACATCGCTGACCATGTCGTTGGTAGAACCGAACATATAGCTACCCACGGTATCAACGGCCAATTGAGCACTGGGAGATGGAATAAAATCGCCGCCCGGCAGGCCCCATTGAAAATCGCTCCAAAACGAATGGATCCAGGTCGCATCATCAAATTCTGAATTGGCGCCCTGGCCTTCATTATCCGCGGCGTCTGAGGCTCCCTCACCCCAATTAGCGGTCAGCCGGCTCAATTCGATCACAGCCGGGCCTGAGCTTTCCTTGGACAACTGCAAGTGAAGTACTACCGAAGTGACGGTTGCATCTCTGGGGATGACGTTCAGATCCTTGAATGCAATAACGGCGCGGCGTTTGAGCGCATCATTTGTCAAACCCACAAAGAAATGTTCGCCCGCTCCGTTGCTGAGCCGGCCGGTCGGGCTTTCATAAAGCGTGTTGTCCTGGGTCGCTTCGATAAAGACCGTGGCAGCGAACAGGGGTGTACACATGAAAACCAAAAGTGCGGTGATTAATAATGTTCGTTTCATGGCAATCAGTATGAATTACGGCGGTAACTGCATTTAGATGATCACACTGACAATCTGTTTTCAAGTATTTTGCCAACAGATCGTCAGGAAACGGGCCAGCTCAAGCGGTAAATAACGATAAATCCTGAATGATCAGAAGCCATCACGCCGTCGACCGGATCGTCGAAGATTTCCTCGATGCGCATAGGCTTGACGCTGACACGAGTTCCCGACGTCCAGCCCTGCAGGTCCTGGTTTTCGAACCACGGGGTGTCGCTGTCCGAACGTATTTTGAGATCGCAGGCATCCGGGTTTTCCAGGCAATAGGAACTGACCTCGTTCAGACTGTCACCAGCCCGTTCCACGAAATGAACAATCCGCTCTTCGGAGTGCCGCATATTGAGATCGCCGCCCCAGATCGCCGGGAGTTCATGGTCGGAATTTTGTAGCAGGAACTCCTGGGTAGCGTCCACCTGCAACCGATGGGCCGCGTGTGCCCGTTCAATCGATACGCCGGTGGAATTCTTGGAGTTGTAGTGGGCGGTGATCACTTCCAAGGGATCGGGCAGGCCGGGAATCCGGATCCGCACCAGTAAAACGCCCTTGTTGGCCAGGCAATCGAAGCCGCCACACTCCCATTGGTAGAACGGGAAATTGAACTGCTCGACGATGGGAAAATTACTTGCGATCAAGAGCCCGCTGGGTTGCCGCTTGCCGAGTTTCTCACCTTTCCAGAAGCTGCGCTCTGCAATGAACTCCTCGCTGGCCCGCTCCGAGACCGTTGGGCCCAGGTCATCGGGCCCGGGCCCGGCAACCCAGTTCGGATACCTGGCTCGCTCAGGAACCTCGGCCGAGGCGGAAATAAAAGCCTCCTGCAGCATGACGATGTCGGGCTCGAGCTTGAGGGTTCTTAACCGGCCCAGTATGTCACCAATGTTCCGCAGGCCATCACTCCGGTCGCAGGCGATCGGGTATCGTTTGCCGTTTTCATCTGTCAGTTTGGAGGACTTGCCGCAACCGATGGGCCAGGGCAAGCCGGCGACATTGTAAATCATCACCGAGATTTCCATTGAGGCCATGCCGGTCGACTCGTCAATCAACACCCTCGGCTCACTCGCAACGCCAAGTTGCGGTACAGGCGGTGAAACTACGTCAATTTTGCGAACAATAGTGGCGATGAACACCAGGATCGCAAGGGCGAAGAGGACACTGAGCAAGACCAACAGGCGACGATGTTTCATGTCTCCGGTTCAGCCTCCAGTTCCAGATATTCGCCGCTTTCCAGAACGACTTTGGCTCCATCTTCCACCACAATCCAGTCCCGTGCTTCCAGTTCGGCGCGGGCCCGGGCCGAAGCACGCCCCAGCAGCCAGGCCTCCTCGTTCTGGATCCGCTCCTTGTCTTCGCGCTGCATTGCGTAATTCATGATATGGGCTACATCTTCGGTCCAGGACAGTTCGTCTATGGTCAGTAAGGCAACGTGTCGCCCATCGACAGTTTCGACAATCGGAATCAAGGTATTTGGAAGGAAGCTTTTTAGCGGCGATTGAGTATGGAACCAGGCAAGCAAGGCCACTGTTGATGCGGCATAAAGGGCCTCATCTTCACTGAGCGCACCGGCCGCCCATTGCAGAACCAACTCCCTGCCTTCCACGCCTTCCAGGTCTTTCAGAGATTCGACAATAAATGTCTGCCTGGTTGGCGATATATAGGGATTTCCCATGAAGTATTTGCTCTGTTCATCGGTCATATTGAGAGATTGCAATTCCTGTACAAGATATTCGCGTAATTTGAACGGGTCTTTGCGCCAGGCCAGCCGGTAAACCTTGCTGGTGATACGAATCACCTTGTTACTATGCAGACCAGTGTATCTGAACCCGTATCGACCCATACCGTCGAACCAGGAGAACTCAGTAATGGCATCCTGCAGCACCTTGTTTGTTGAATACGGGTCAGTTCCCAACTCTTCATGCCACCGCCGGCGGGCGTCATCGACATCGAAGGTTTTCTCGGCGAACTCATTAACCTCATCACCGTACCCTTCCTTGTCACAGACACCTGGAGTAAGTTCATCGCCCCTGGCGCAGGCATCTGCCAGCCTGGTATCGATGTTTGCCTTGTCGTCGTCTTGAGCCTTGTTGCCGACCTTACCCACAATCGCTAACAGCAGCTTGGCCCGCTCTGCGTAACGCCTGAACATCTGTCCGATACCGCGTGGGATGTTGCTGATGGTCTGAATAGGATGTTGAATAATCGATGCGGCCAGATCGATCGGCTCCAGCCCTCTGTCTATCGCACCCTCGATAAACACCCTGGTCTTACTGAGGCCGTCCAGGTGGGCGATGGCGTCGATCTCCCGGATCAGATTTCTCAGATCCAAGAAGCCATGGGCATGAAACACGCCAAACTTGGTATCTACCGTGTAAATGTCCCAGTAACCATCGCTGCCGACTTCCTCTCTGACACGAAAGTTATCGCCGCTGATCATGTCCGGTTCGATGATCTCACTGGCCTTGAAGGTCGGAGTCGGCTCAAAT
>PVMS01154301.1_pt1 | contig 14948 bp, 12 predicted proteins | sample 1853461 | NCBI WGS metagenome assembly PVMS01 (sample SAMN08582032, study PRJNA380276) | Marine sediment metagenome, whole genome shotgun sequencing project. | isolation source: ocean sediment barecode stripped | collected 2017 | reverse complement strand
ATATTCCTGGGTCGATGGACCGGTTCGAGCCATGAGCAGCCTGCAAAAACCGACGATCGTGATGAGGCATCATCCATTAGAGACCGTATGCGCCCTTTGTTGGCATTTATGGCTCTGAGTGTGTTATCCGGAGGGATGTTTTATTCATCAATTTCATTTCTACCGCTCTATATGGTCGATGATTTCGGCATTAGCAAAAGAACGGCGGCGTCTTTACTCGCATTTATTTACTCCGCCGGACTGTGGGCCGGCCCTTTGGGTGGTTATCTCTCTGACCGTTTGGGGAGGGTAAGGTTGATACTGTCCACCTGTTTTATCAGCGGCTCCACTGTCTACCTCCTTAACCTTGTCCCCTATGGACCGGGGTTTTTTGTTCTATTGCTTGTCATGGGCATGTCTATGTTTATGCGCCTGGTTGTGTCGGAGGCCTACATCATTGGTCATACTTCTGCACGCCACCGTTCGACCGTATACGGTATATTCTACTTCTCCAGCCAAGAGTCCGGTGCCGTATTTGCCCCGATACTGGGCATCGTCATCGATCACTTTGGCTTTAATTACGGCTTTACCATTGCCAGTGTTTTTATTATCATCTTGACATTGATATGTGCCCCGTTTTTAAAGGACAGTCAAGAATAACGGCCTATCTTGGCTTTGATCTTAAGTATAGCCTGCCTAGGACGGGTGAATAAAAAATCTGGTATCCTGTATCACTCCGTTGCAAGCAATAGGTGACACTTTCACCATCGATTTTACTATAACCTAAAAATCGAATAACTCGACTGTTCGATTGACTCGACAAAATTATTAAACATTAAGGAGGTAATTACATGGTTCGACTTGATCAAATGCCAGAACGGGAAAGAAAGCACCTCAAAGAGCTCCCTTGCCCAACCTTCGAGACCAATCCATGGGTGGAAGGATCGCCTTTAAGTGAGCGGCGTGTGGCTATTGTCTCAACAGCAGGGCTCCATCGCCGGAAAGACAGGCCTTTTACCTCTGATCCTGGTGACTATTACCGGGTCATCCCGGGGGATATCAAGGCTTCAGAACTCTTCATGAGTCACATGTCAACAAATTTTGATCACACCGGTTTTCAACAGGATTGGAATGTGCTCTTCCCGATTGATCGTCTCCGTGAGTTTGCTGAAGAAGGGATCATCGGAAGCGTGGCCGACTTTCATTATTCATTCATGGGGGCTCTTGATCCCTTGCAAATGGAGAAGGATGCGAGGCGTTTGGCTTCGATTCTCAAAGGGGACCACGTGGATGCCCTGTTACTCGTACCGGTCTGACCCAATTGTACGCGCGCCGTTGGCGGGCTTGCACACTTTTTCGAAGAGGAGGGCATACCGACCACTCAGATCAGCCTTATTCGTGAACATACCGAGACTATCAAACCGCCGAGGGCCCTGTGGGTGCCTTTTGAACTTGGACGACCCCTTGGGGTTCCGAATGATCCGGGCTTTCAAAAGCGGGTCCTTTTGGCGGCCCTAGAACTATTCGAAGTCGCGAACGGCCCAGTCATTGAAGATTTTCCAGAAGATGCCCCAATCGAAGAGGAGGTGCTGACGGGTTTGGCTTGCCCTGTGGATTTTTCGCAGGATGAGGCTGATTTCACAGAAACAGAGGCATTATGTGCAGCCCTTACCAGGGAGATGCAAGCTATGCGCCCCTGGTACGATCTTGCTCTCGAAAAAAGGGGGAGAACGACTGTGGGCATAAGCGGAGTGGAATTGGACGCTTTGGGTGATTTTATATGTGCTTTTTTGTCGGGTGAGGCACCGGAAAACCCCCGTGAAGACATTGATCTCCCATATACCCTCAACCTTGCCACGGACGACCTGAAAGCCTATTATTTCGAGGCTATCACAACGCAACCGGGGCAGGAATCAGCGTCCAGTCGCGTGCTTTCGGACTGGTTTTATCAGGAAACCGTGGCCGGGAAAGTTCTCTTTGCCCTGAGTGAATCTTGTAAGAATAGCGAAGAACGCTTGATGAAGTTCATCTGTAATTTGCTCATTATTCCAATGGCTCAAAAAAACAAAGTGGGAAAATGAATTTTAGCAATTCATGGGGGAACCTAAGATGAAGACCATCATCGAACCTTTCAAAATCAAGACCGTCGAACCCATACGTTTCACGACTCGGACCGAAAGGGAACACATTCTGTCCGAGGCGGGGTATAACCTCTTCAACGTACACGCGGATGATGTGCTCATTGACTTGCTCACCGACAGCGGGACCTCCGCCATGAGTGCCAAACAATGGGCGGGAATCATGGAAGGTGACGAGTCCTATGCAGGTTCAAAAAGCTTCTACCGGTTCGAAAAAATCGTCAAGGAGATCACCGGTTTTAAGCACATCATCCCAACACATCAGGGGAGGGCGGCGGAAAAGATTCTTTTCAGTATTATGGGGGGAGAGGGTAAGATCGTCCCTAACAATACCCATTTCGACACCACACGAGCCAATGTTGAGATGAGCGGGGCCAAGGCGGAGGATTTACCAGTGGCGGAGGGAGCTATTCCATCCCTTGTGGCGGATTTCAAGGGGAATATGGATCTTGCAGCCCTTGAAACCCTGATAAAGGAGAGGGGGAAAGAAAATATTCCTATATGTATGCTCACGGTGACCAATAATTCGAACGGCGGTCAGCCGGTTTCTATGGAGAATGTCCGAAAGACCTCAGAGCTTTGTCGTACAAACGGCATCCCATTTTTTTTAGATGCCTGCCGCTTTGCAGAAAATGCCTATTTCATAAAGATTCGAGAACCCGGTTATGAGGGTAAATCGGTGCGCGAAATCGCAAAAGAGATGTTTTCCTATGCGGATGGTTGCACCATGAGCGGCAAAAAGGATGGGCTGGTCAATATCGGCGGTTTTCTGGCCGTCAATGACGATGATCTCGCCCAACAAGCCCGAAACATCCTGGTAGTCACTGAGGGCTTCCCCACTTACGGGGGTTTGGCCGGTCATGATATGGAGGCCATTGCACAAGGTTTTGAGGAGATCCTGGACGAACACTACCTCAAACACAGGATCCACTCGGTGAGCTTCCTTGGCGAGAAACTCGGTTTGCTCGGGGTCCCCATTATTCAGCCGCCCGGCGGGCATGCCATTTATCTGGATGCAAAAGCCTCTCTCCCCCACATCCCTCCGCTGGAGTTCCCGGGCCAGGTTTTGGCATGTGAGATTTATCTGCATGGAGGGATCCGATCCTGCGAGATTGGTAGTGTCATGTTTGGGAAGACGGATCCAGCGAGTGGGGCTTTTTTGCCGGCGACATTAGAGCTGGTACGTCTGGCTATACCAAGGCGGGTGTATACTCAGAGCCATATAGACTATGTGGCGGAATGTATCGGCGAGGTGTTCCAAAAGCGAGATCAACTCAGAGGGATGCGAATCGTTTCAGAACCTCCCGTCCTGAGGCATTTTACCGCTCGCTTCGAACCGATAAAAGATTAAGGAAAGAGAATCAATAGAAGATTTCCGTATAAACCAGAGAACCTGAAAAACGTTCATCCACGAGGTGGGTGACATCCCTGACCATCTCTATCCGTCCACTCAAATAAAAGTCAAACATACCGGGAGGGAATTTATTTTCGAGGTAATCGGTCACTCTTCCCTGGAAGGCATGGTCCGGTTCTGTGGATTCAGGCGGAAGGCCGGATAAGCAAGGTGCGTAGCGTTTGGCTGCGGTCCGAAAGAGGGATTCATAATAGAGTTCAGAGGAACCCGTTACGCCATGAAGAAGTGTAAATCCAGTCACCCCGGAGCGGACCATGGAAACAAAAGGGGCCACTCCAGTCCCGGTGGCAATGAAGACGGGAGGCCGATTGGAAGATCTAAAAGTGAAATAGCCATGTGGGCCGGTGAAAGAGATACTGCGGCCGACTTTAGCAGTGGCGAGCAGGGGGGTTAGAGAGCCCTCTTGGACATTTCGAATGCAGAGGGAAAGGGTCGGACTGACCGGGTCGGAGACCAGGGAGTAGTCTCTCTCAAGTTTTTGATCAACAATCCGTATGCTCTGACCGGGGTGAAATTCAAATGCGGGTGGTCGGGTCATTTCGATCTCAAAAGTGATATTGGTGAGCCAGCGTCTACTAAGTAGCTCGACTTGAAAGGGCTCGGTTGCAGTCTTCTGATTTGGTGGTGACGTCATTTCTTCCAGAGGGTATCCGGCACCCCCATCGTTTGGTTACAGTATCGTGCAAGCACGAAAAGGTAATCAGAGAGTCGATTGAGGAAAGTGATCACCCCACGGAGACTTTCAGGATGGGTACCATGGGCTCCAGCCGTGAGTCGGACAACATGCCTCTCTGCTCTCCGGCAGACGGTTCTGGCCATGTGGGCATATGCTGCTGAACCATGTCCTCCCGGTATAATAAAGCTCCTCAAGGTAGGCAAATTTTCCTCCAGCTTGTCAATGGCCTCCTCCAGTCGAGTTATTTGTTCATCAGTGATCTCCATGAGGTCGGCAGAGAAAGGCGAATCGGGTGTGGTGGCGAGCCAGGCACCGACGTGAAGAAGATCCGACTGGAATTGCCGAATTTCTCCACCGAGTTCGGATATTTCTTCAGGGAGTGCACCTGCCAGAATCCCGAGGATCGAGTTAAGTTCATCCACATCCCCGTAAGCCTCTACCCTTTCAAAGTTCTTTGGAACCCGTTCACCGCTAAAAAGACTCGTCCTGCCCCGATCTCCGGTTCCTGTGTAAATTCTCGCCTTTTGTTTTCCTTTATTATTCAACGTGATCTGCTTCCTCCATATCAAATATAGTATAATGAATAATTTGGGTCAATTCGGTTTTTTCCGGATAGATGCCGCGGGAGTTGAAAGTCATTTCCCAGAGTAGCAACCTGGATAATCGTGATTATAATAATATTTAAATCCAAATGTACTCGCAGACAGGATAAACATACAACGATATCATAAACAAGTGGAGGTTCAACCATGGTTTCAGCTGCAGGAATCATCAGTATGGGGGCCTATTTACCCGGGGAGAAAATTCCAAACAGCCGGAGAAGCCAATTGGCAACCTACTTGAAGAATAAGACCCTGTTTCCGAAAGAATATATTGAGCAAATCGAGCAAGGGAATCAACTTCCAGGACACATTGAAACCAACTACGATGGATGGGAACGACACCCTTGGTTTAAAGCCTGGTTGGCGAAATTGCCCCCCAAGAAGCGCACCGACCCCTTTCAGGGCACGAAGGAAAGACGAAGGGTCCCTTTGGATCCGACATCTTTGAGGAAATCGATTGTTCCCCATCCCATGTTACCATCGGATGCGGAAACTCTCGCGGGCGCCTTGGCTATGATCAACGGAAATATCGACAAGGATGAGATCGACCTTATCCTCGTCGCCTCACAGGTCCCGGATTTGCTTTTGCCTTCAAATGCTTCTTTGGTGCAACATAAATTGAAACTGAACCATGCGGGAGCCTATCATGTGGATACGTGTTGTTCTTCTTTTGTCACAATGCTGGAAGTGGCCGAGGGACTTGTCAAAGCGGGCATGAAAAGCAAGGTTCTGGTCGTGGCAAGCTACCTGGATTCAATTGTAAACGACAAATCCACTTATTTCTCCGTTAACACGGGAGATGCTGCAGTGGCCGCTGTCATTTCGAAAGTGGAAGAGGATTATGGCTATATCGCCTCCGCTTCCATGAGTCGCGGAAGCAGACATGATGGTATCATTCTTCAAAGAAGGCCGCCGGAGCTATTTGAGTCCGTGGGCCATGACCACTATTATGAACAGACATTCCTTACTTTCTACAACCCAAACGCAAATAAGGAAATTGCATCGAATGCACAAAAGGATATGACAGCGATTGTACACAAAGCCCTGAAGCCGGCAGACCTTTCCATTTCCGACATAGATTTTTTCGTGACGCACCAACCTGTTTACTGGGCCACCGGTGCCTGGAGGGAGGGGCTCGGAATCCCAAAAGAACAATGTTATGAAACATTTCAGAAATACGGAAACATTGCCAACTGTGCGGCAGCGGTTAACCTTTTCGAGGCGGTTGCAAGGAAACTCATAAAGAAGGGGGACATGGTATTGATTGCCTCTTCCGGGGCCGGAGAGAACTACATTGCCCTTTTGGAAAAAATAAGCTCAGAACTCATCGATTCCTTGGACCGTCCGGAGGAATGACGGGTCTTGCCATTGGGGGTCCGTGTTCAGGGCAAAGTCAACGATTTTTTTTGTTTTGACAAATCAAATAAAATGACCAAAATGAGCTAAATATTCAATAAACGGTATATCAATGAGGAAAAACCTATGGATTACGGTGAATCTCTATGGGGTTTTTAGCTTTAACAGAACCTTCCTGAGCATGTTTTTATGCGGTGAACAAAGGCACATTATTTTATGGGAAAAATCGAATGAGGGAGTTTGAACCATGGATGTATTGAAGAAAACCCTGTTTTATGATCGGCATGTGACGCTGGGCGCCAAGATGGTGACCTTTGGAGGTTGGCAAATGCCGCTTCATTATAAACAGGGAATCATTGAGGAGCATCTGACAACACGGAAAAAGGCCGGTCTTTTTGATATTTCGCATATGGGCCGGTTTGTTGTTCGCGGTGATGGGGCTTTATCCTTTTTGCAGCATGTCCTTTCCAACAATGCTGCAGCACTTGAAGTGGATGAGGCCCAATACACACTGATCCAGGATGATCAAGGGGGCGTCATTGATGATGCCTATCTCTTTCGGTTTGTGGAGGATGAGTTCCTTTTGGTCGTGAACGCGGCCAATCGAGAAAAAGATTGGAACCACCTCAATGTATGCTTGAAACAGTTCAAGGAAGTCGCAATAGAGGATAGAACCGAAGAACTCGCCATGTTGTCTCTTCAGGGGCCCACATCGAGGGAGATTTTATCCCGCGCCATCACCTCAGGCTGCCTGCCGGAACCGGTTAAAAATGCACTCAGTATTGCAGGAATAGACGATGCAGAGGTCCTGATATCGAGAACCGGGTACACAGGGGAGCCTCTAGGATTCGAAATTTTTATCAAGCGAGAAGATGCACGCATGCTCTGGGATCACCTGGTCGAAGAGAGAGGCGCGCAACCTGTCGGCTTGGGAGCCAGAGATACCTTGAGGTTGGAAGCAGGGCTGCCCCTCTATGGCAATGAAATGGGTCTGGACCCGGAGGGAAATGAGATGGAGGCCTTTTGTTCGCCACTATCGCGTTTTGCCATCAGCTTTTCCCCCCTCAAAGGGAAATTTATCGGCAGGGAACGGCTTGTTAAGCAGTTTGAAGCCCATAAAAAAATCATTGACAGGGACTACACCTATATCAGGGATCTCCCCAGGATTATCATGCACGTGGCGATGGTGGGGAAGGGGGTTGCAAGGTCGGGATTCAAGGTTTTTTCTAATGAAAAACATGTCGGGTATGTGACGAGCGGAACCATGGTGCCCTGCTGGAAGAGCCAAGGCGTTGGACTTGCCTCGCAGGTCTCGGAAGTCAGGGAAAGGCGGGGGATCTGCCTTGCCTTACTGGATAGTCATCTTTGCGAAGGGGATGAGGTAGACATCGACATCCGAGGGAAGAGGACCAAGGCGGTTATCGTGCCCTATCATTTGCGGGCAGAGGCCCCTCCTTTTGCCCGGGCCATTCCATACGACGAGCTGCGACAGGATGAAGCAGTCTGCCCTGTGCCAGATGTTGAGGAGAAAACTTTACAGAATGTGCAAACTTTGGTTCACAAAGCGGTTGAAAATACACTTTGGAGGCAGCGGGATTGTATTAATCTCATTCCCTCTGAACAGACGCCTTCATCTATGTGCCGAATCCTTTCCGTCATGGACCCCATGGGCCGATATGCGGAACATAAAGCCATGAAAGCGTTTCGGGAAGCGGAGGTGTTTTATTACCAGGGAACTGATTTCATCGCTGAGACCGAAGAAATGCTCAAATGCGAGCTTCAGGCCTACCTTGGCTGTAGCCAGGTCGAGACCCGTCTCATTTCAGGGCAAATGGCCAATACGGCGGTCTATAGTGCTATGGTGGACTATTTGAACCGGGCGGACAGAAAAAGCGAACAGCGGAGAATCAGGAAAGTCTTAAATCATCATATCATCAAGGGAGGCCATCTCAGCGCTCAACCAATGGGGGCATTACGGGATTTCGTCATCCGTGATCCGAAAACGGAAACGCCTGCCGTGGTCAATTTCCCTGTCCTCGAGGAGAACCCCTATCAGATCGATGTGGATGCGTGCCGAGAAATCATGGCTGAACACCAGCCCGAATTGATAGTTTTGGGCAAGAGCATGATCCTTCATAAAGAACCTGTGGCTGAAATCAGGTCAATGGTGGATGAGATTAACTTAGATTGTGTGATCATGTATGATATGGCCCACGTCTTGGGATTGGTCGGCCCCTTTTTTCAGGAACCCTTTAAGGAGGGAGCGGATCTGGTCACCGCCTCGACCCACAAAACTTTTTTCGGTCCCCAGCGCGGGATCATTGCGTCAAACTATCAGGAAGATGACTTGCACTACGATCTCTGGGAGGCGATCCAGCGCAGAACGTTTCCTGGCAGTCTCAGCAATCACCACCTAGGCACCCTGTTGGCCCTCTTGCTGGCGACCTATGAGATGAATTGTTTCAAAGATGAATACCAGAAGGAGGTTTTAGCCAATGCCAAAGCCTTTGCCAAGGCCCTTAAGGAGAGTGGTTTGAAAGTAGCTGGTGATCCGAGTATCTCTTATACAGAAACCCACCAAGTGGTGATCGATGTGGACTATGCCAAGGGTCCTGAAACGGCACGTCAGTTAGAAGAGAATAATATTATTGTCAATTATCAAGCAGCCCCGGATGAGGAAGGATTTACGGCAGCGGGATCCCTGCGAATGGGGGTGGCGGAGATGACCCGGTTTGGTATGGAGGTTATCCATTTTCAGGAAATCGCTCAACTCATCTGTGATGTGATAAAGGAGGGGAGGCCCGTGAAGGAGGAGGTGTCCTCCTTCAGGAAACGTTTTCTGGACATGAAATACTGCTTCGAGAGCGATGAATATGAGGATGTTTTACAAAAACTCAATCAAGCCATATCATAAAGATTATTTCAGAGAGCGTTGAAGATTGGAGTCTGATACATGAAAAAGATCCTCTTTATACTATTGATGTTCGTTCCGCTCAATAACCCTAACTTGACAAACCCATCCGATGAAGATCCGTTTATAGACCGTCATATGAAGAATGTCACCCAGCTTACCTTCGAAGGGGACAATGGCGAGGCCTATTTCAACAAAGATGATACGAAGCTGATATTTCAATCAAACCGCGGTGGGGAGTCTTGTGATAAAATCTGGATTATGAATATTGACGGATCAGGCAAACGGAAGGTCAGTCCCGACCATGGGGCCCATACCTGCTCCTATTTCTTCCCTGACGGTCAAAAAGTCCTGTTTGCTTCCACAAGTCACCTTTCGGGAGATTGTCCGCCAAAACCGAAACTGCCAGGTCGTGCCCGCTACATGTGGCCTCTTTATGCCTATGACATCTTCACGGCCAATGTAGACGGGAGCGGTCTCAAAAGAATAACCCACAATCCGAAGTATGATGCCGAGCCCATCATCTCAGCGGACGGTAAAAAGATTGTATTTGGCTCGCAGCGGGAAGGGGATTTCGACATCTACATCATGAATGCGGATGGCTCTAATGTGAGACGGCTGACAGACAGGGTTGGTTATGATGGCGGGCCATGGTTTTCGCCGGACGGCAAAAAGATCGTATGGCGAGCCTGGTATCCGCAAACTGAAAAAGAACGGGCCCAGTGGCGAGAATGCATGGATAAGGATTACATCCTTTCCTTTCCCCTTGACATCTGGGTTATGAATGTGGACGGTTCAGCCAAGAGACGGCTCACGGAGAATGGCGCGACCAACTGGGCACCCTCGTGGCACCCTGATGGAAAGCGGATTATATTCTCCAGTAATATGGACGACTGGCGCGAAGCCTTGGAGACATTCGGCCATAACTTCGAACTTTATCTTATCCATGTAGACGGTACAGACCTGGAGCGGATCACTTATAATAAGGTTTTTGACAGCTTCCCCATGTTTTCTCATGATGGGAAAAAGCTTGTCTTCGCAGCCAACAGAAATCCAGCCAAACCGAGGGCAACCGATATTTTTATTGCAGACTGGGATGAACCCGAATACCCTCATTGAAAGAGAAATGATGCCACCGAGATGAGCGGGGTTCTCCTATATTCGATTAAAACCCCGTTAGGGTGTTAAACAACCATGATGAAACGTTCTTATTTTATAACTTTAATCCTGCTCACATTATTCTTTGTACCCGCTTTATTAAAAGCTCAGGGCAGGGTCCAGCACGACCTGAAGGTTTCCCTGTATCCCAAGCAACATCGCATACTCGTAGAAGACCGGATCAGGGTGCCGGAGAACCTTCCTCAGGGATTCCGCTTTCGTCTTCACAACGGCCTTAGCCCTTTATCATTGACACCAGATGTAACCCTTGTGAGAGAAGGTGAGGAGAAGACATCCGTTCCCGTAGAATCCTTTAGGCTCGTTCTTCCACCGGATGTAAAAACGTTTGTACTGCGATACGGCGGAAGGATTCATCACCCCTTGGAGACGTATGGCAAGGAAGTTGCCCGGGGTTTCAGGCAGACTCCGGGTACGATATCAGAAGAGGGGGTCTTTCTTTCGGGAAGCTCTTTCTGGTATCCCCGGTTTGATGCAGCGTGGGTGAGCTTTGATCTCCAGCTAGAACTGCCCCCGGATTGGGATGCGGTGAGCCAAGGGGATCGGGTATACCATATCAGGGAAAAGGATGTCACCAAGGTGCGGTGGGAATCCTCCGTACCACAAGATGAAATTTTTATGATCGCAGCCCGGTTTACGGAATATCGCCGGTCTGCCGGTCGCGTGAAGGCCATGGTCTTTTTGAGGTCACCGGATGAGCCGTTGGCCAACCGGTACCTGGATGCTACGGATCAATATATAAGAATGTACGAAAATCTCATCGGTCTTTATCCCTATGGAAAGTTTGCGCTCGTAGAGAACTTCTGGGAGACTGGATTGGGAATGCCATCCTTTACCCTGCTGGGTCAGAAGGTTATTCGCTTCCCTTTCATTCTCCATTCTTCCTACCCCCACGAGATCGTCCACAACTGGTGGGGGAACAGTGTCTTTCCAGACTATGAAAAGGGCAACTGGTCGGAGGGACTCACGGCCTATCTTTCCGATCATCTCATCCAGGAGCAAAGAAACAACGCAGAAAATTATCGACAGACCTCGCTGCAGAAGTACACGGACTATGTCTCAGAGGGCGAGGACTTCCCCCTTAAAAGATTTACATCTAGGCACGATTCTTTAACAGAATCGGTAGGATACGGAAAATCCCTCATGTTCTTTCACATGCTACGCCTCCATTTGGGGGATGAAGTATTTAGACATGGGTTTCAGGACTTCTACCGTAAACACAAGTTCCGGCGAGCATCCTTTGATGACATTCGGAGTAGTTTAGAGCGGGTCTCAAATAAAGATTTGGGGATAGAGTTCAACCAGTGGGTAAACCGGACCGGTGCGCCGGAACTGCGAGTCGACAAGGTGAGGGTACAGAAAGAAGGCAATGATTATTTGCTCACAGCCCGACTTGAACAGAAACAGTGGGATGTCTACAGTCTTCGGGTTCCATATGCCGTGACCCTGAAAGGTGTGGATGATGCTTTCAGGGGCCTCATAGTCATGAAAGAGAAGAGGCAGGAACTGAAAATCCGTCTCCCCTCAAGGCCGTTACGGCTGGACATAGACCCCCAATTCGATCTGTTTCGAAAGCTAGACCGACGAGAGATTCCGCCGGCGCTGACCCAGGCGTTCGGGGCAAAAAAAGTCCTGATCCTCCTCCCCTCGGCAGGCGGTGTTACACTTCAAAATGCTTACCGTGAACTTGGCATATCCTGGAGTCGATCCGGACCAGGCGAGGTCGAGATAATGCTCGATACAGAGGTGGAAGAGCTTCCCGCTGACCGGACCTTGGTTCTTTTTGGGTGGGAAAACCGTTTTCTGGATAAATTCGCAACCGCCCTTTCCGAATATGATGTGTCGATAGGCCGCCAAAGTTTGAGCGTGGGAGAATCCCATATCCCCCGAGAGAACCATTCGGTGGTGCTTACTGCGCGACACCCGGAAAATATAGAATTGGCTTTCACCTGGGTTGCTACCGACAGGATTGAAGCGATTCCCGGTCTTAGTCGGAAACTTCCCCACTACCACAAATACAGCTATCTGGGATTTAAAGGGGTTGAGCCTACAAACATGGTCAAAGGCCGCTGGCCGGTCCTTGATTCACCCATGACGGTTTTTATCTCTGATGAGAAGGGCGCCTATGCGAGGGTCCGATTGGGGAGGCTTCCCACCAGAGTTCCATTGGCCGCTCTCCCTCCGGTGTTTTCAAAAGGACGTATGCTCGAGACGATTCGCTTCCTTTCGGCGGATGCGCTCGAAGGTAGAGGGCTCGGAACAAAAGGGCTTGATAGGGCGGCCGAATATATTGCGATGAAATTTAAAGAGGCCGGTCTCCGACCGGCCGGAAATTCGAAGGAATCATACTTTCAAATATGGGAAGGCCGGGGGAAAGATCCCGGGAGCAAAGTTATCTTGAAAAATGTAGTCGGTATGATTCCCGGGCTGAAGAAGAATAACCAAAGTGTTGTCGTGGGGGCTCATTATGATCATCTGGGCCGTGGCTGGCCTGACGTACGACAGGGAAACGAAGGAAAAATTCATCATGGGGCGGACGATAATGCAAGTGGCGTCGCCGTGCTTATTGAATTGGCAGGGGTTCTGAATAAAAGTTTGAAGCCGGACCGGAATGTGGTTTTTGTGGCATTCACCGGGGAGGAGGCGGGGAAGAAGGGCTCAAAGCATTACGTAACAAATGAGAAGACTTTTCCTGTCGAGCAAAGTATCGGGATGATCAATTTGGACACAGTGGGTCGCCTTGAGAAAAAGAAGCTTCTGATTATGGGGACCGGTTCCGCCCGTGAGTGGGATCATATATTCAGGGGGGCTGGTTTTGTAACCGGCGTGGAGATTGAAACAGTCTCTGAGGAATTAGATTCCAGTGACCAGAAGAGTTTCCAGAGGGCGGGGGTCCCTGCGGTCCAGCTTTTTTCAGGCCCCCATACGGACTATCATCGCCCTACGGACACCATAGAAAAGATAGATCCCGATGGGCTTCAGAAGGTTGCGTCTGTAGTAAAAGAAGCCTTGGAATATCTTGCAGGTCGCGAGGGACCACTCTCTTCAAACTTGCAGGAAGACCCGGGAGGGACAGTGCTTTTAGAGAAAAGTTCAAGAAAAGTCAGTCTCGGCACTGTGCCGGATTATGCGTTTCAAGGGGAGGGATACCGTCTTTCCGGAGTTGTTCCCGGATCTCCGGCAGATTCTGCCGGTCTTAAGAAAGGGGATATTATTGTCCGGATCGACGGAGATGTCATTCACTCCCTGAGGGACGTATCCGACAGCCTCAAGTCCCTAAAACCGGGAGACCGGATCGTAATCACTTTTATGAGAGAAGAAAAAGAAATGACGGCGGAGGCAGATGTCGTAACGAGGTAAGACAAGGGAGTCAAAATTGACTAGCGAAAACGAAAGACGTAAACATCCCAGGATCAAGGCGAAATGGCCCGTTACCATCATAACCGATCAAAGCTCCTTCGACGGTGAATCCATAAACATTACAGATTCCGGTTTATTCATCCGCTGCTGGGAAAAGTTACATGAGAATGAGATTTGCCAGCTCATCATCCGGATTCCCAATCGGGATCCTATCATAGTAAAAGGCACGATGATTTGGTCCAATCTCGGCGATGCCGGTCACAAAGGTCACCTTTCAGAAATGGGATTTTCCTTTATTAAGATTTCAAAAGAAGACAGACAATTTTTTAACGAGATGACCGCGGACATCTTCAAAGAAGCAGAAGAAAATAAGAGTGGGGATGAATAGATGCTTTCCCTTAGCCGCCTTGGATCTCCCTATTGGACGAGATCTTCGAGGGTCATCCTCGAATTTAACTCGATTGGGATTGAACTAAAACTTGAGGCAGAAACATGGCAAATATTATAGGGACAATTGATCCGGATTATTTTTTATATGGAGGAGCGATCGGCATTTTCCTTGGGTTGCTTTTTTTCATCTTTTTCCTTTTCCGCAGAATGCGATGGTTTTTTCGCCTTTTATCTAGAAAAGGAAACATATCTCCGAGAATAATGGCGAGCCTGCGGAATTTATTGCTGATCTTGTTTTGGACCGCCTTTTTTGGCATGTCACTTTTCTTGGGATTTTTTCTTCGTTCCTATCATGCCTTTACCTATGAAAAGCCGGTGGCTGAAATTAGAATTCATCCCTTTGAGAAGGATAAATTAAGCCAGATAACCCTGATACAATTCATCCCTCAACAGGGTCAAACCACCCAACAATTTTTTCTGCGGGGGGATCAATGGATGCTTGAAGGGGACATTGTCAAATGGGATCCATGGCTCAATTTCGTGGGTTTACACACCCGATATCGTTTGACCCGTTTAAGGGGTCGGTATGTGAGCACGATGGAAGAGGTCCAGGCAAAAAAGACCATTTACTCTCTGGTAGAACAAGAAAACCATCCTTTTTGGCAATATCTCTATCAATACGGGCATCGTTTGCCTTTTGTAAGCACCGTTTATGGAAATGCGGTTTTCCAGGTATCCAGAGAGGAAAGAAACTACCTCATTTATGTGGGGACATCCGGTTTCATTGTGAGGGAAGGATAGGGGTCTCGACTGAGGTTTTTCTCTTGGCACTTGAATATAAAGTTCGAATTAACAAACACCCCTAAAAGGGTCTTTTTACCTCTCACAGAGCTCACAGGGTCCCCAGAGCCTAATTGAACTGAATTCCCCTCTCAGGAATTCAGTT
>PVMS01173774.1_pt1 | contig 14960 bp, 13 predicted proteins | sample 1853461 | NCBI WGS metagenome assembly PVMS01 (sample SAMN08582032, study PRJNA380276) | Marine sediment metagenome, whole genome shotgun sequencing project. | isolation source: ocean sediment barecode stripped | collected 2017 | reverse complement strand
AGCTTCATTCGGTCTCCCGCGCCCCTTTGCCTGAGGGCACGACGAATTCGGATGGCTGCCAGTCGTAATCCGGATTTTCCGGAGGTATATCCTGTGCGTAGGCTCTCCAGGTATCAATCCGGTGGTTTTCTATATCCCAGCCATCCGGAACGGTTAGATACTCGGGCGCATGTTTTTCTACATAGGCCAGCACTTTTGGCGGCACCTCGCCGTAACCCTTTAGGCCTTTGTGACTGTGCATACGACCAAACAAAGTGGCATCCGCAAATTCAGTGCTGCCCATTTCCATGAATGGCCAGCATTCCGAAATGCGCGAGAAACCAGCCGTCATGCGGCAGACTGGGATGTCGCGGTCTTCGAGTTCATTCTTGTTTACCTGGAAGGTGAAGTGCTCTGAAGGCGTGATGCGTGGGCCTGTAGATGAGCGAGGCCAGCCTTCAGGTTTAACCGGGTTGGTGTAGTCGTGGGTGTAATCCCAGGCCAGCATCAGATCGTCACCGTACTGCTGAAACGGCAGGATGAAAGGGTAGTTGCCCTCTTTATTCGGGAAGACTGTGCCTTCATTCATCAGGGTAGGGGAGTCACCCATTTCACCCATGAAAAACTTCGGTATTTCCTTGCCGATCTTGCCAGTCAATACATCGTTATAGAAATGATAAACCTCGACAGTCTTGCCGGTGAACGGGTTGTCCCAAGTTTCAAGGATGTCACCCGTTTTAAGGTCTGTAAAGTAACCTGTCTCGCGCGATTTAATCCACAGGTCACCGTTGTCATCAATCTTGGCGAACAGCGCGCCGGTGCCGGTATAACCGAATACCGGGATCATGCGTTTGCCGGGAATGCGCACATACATCAGGCCATGAAAGGCTCCTATGCAGGGTTCTTCGTAACTCGACCAGATTTTACCGAAGGCATACAGATTATCGCGTGGATCGGCGTAATCGAGATTGCCCGCAGTTCTGGTCGTTGTGGCGGCCACGGCATTCAGCCCGCCGAGAGATAAGCTGCCGAAAGCTAACGATGCTTTAAGTGCCTGGCGTCGGTTCAAACTCAGGTCAGTTACCAAAAGACTTTTCATGTATGAACCTCGGCTGGCACTTCTTCGGCGAAGGCTTCCCAGGTGCCCTTTGGCATTACTTCGGGCCAGTGATCCGGCACTTCCAGGTACTCGGGGCAATGCTTTTCTATGTAAGCAAGCACCTTCGGTGGCACGTCACCATAATTGTTCAGACCCTTATGGCTGAAAATACGGCCGAACAACACTTCATCTTTGTATTCGTGCTCACCCATACGCATCCATGGCCACCATTGCGACAGACGGCTAAATCCCGCCTGGTAGCGTATGGCCGGTTCGCTGCGATCCATCATCTGGTCAAGTGACATGCTGAAGGTGAAGTGTTCGGATGGGCTAATGCGGTCGCCCGTGCTGGCTTTCGGCCATTTTTCTTTCGATACCGGGTTGGTGTATTCGTGGGCATAGTCCCATGCCAGCATCAGGTCGTCACCGAATACCTCGAAGGGCAGGACGAATGGCACCATACCCGATTGATCTACATGCGTACCATCGTTCATAAGGGTAGCGTCGTCTTTCGCGGCGCCCATCGCGAAGCGTGGCATCTCTGCCGTGAGTTTGCCGCCCATACCCGGATTGTAGAAGTTGAACACCTCGACGGTGTCACCGGTCCACGGGTTGTCCCAGGTTTCCAGTATGTCGCCACTGGCAAGGTCAGTGAAATAACCGGTTTCCTTACCGCGTATCCACATGTTGCCGTCGTCATCGATCTTCGAGTGCATGACCCCCGTGCCGGTGTAGCCGAACAATGGGATCAGACGGGCATCGCCGATGCGTCCGTACATGAGCCCATGAAAAGCGCCGATCTGGGGTTGGTCGTAGCCGGCCCAGATTTTGCCGAAGGCATACAGATTGTCGTAGGGGTTATCGAAATCAAGGCTGGCTGCAGCACCTGCAGCTGATGTGCGTACCGGTTGTACGCGCCCCTGGTTGAGTTTGTGCAGTGTGTTAATGGCCGTGGGCTGCTGGCTTAACAGCCCCTGGAGAAACAGTGATGACATGTGATGATCCGGTTGCTTGTTATTGGGTATGGCTCAATATTCCGGATTTTACGCGTGCGGTCAATAGATATGGCTCAAGTCAGTTGACATCATATCGGCTTGATAGCTGCAACCGAGCAGCCGCTAGGCTAGTCTAGCCGCGGCTAGGATATTGATTCGGCTAATTCGCGACACCAGATTCTTAACTCTTATGGTTTCATCCGTTAACAAAGCTCGTTCCGCAGGTTTCGTGTCCAACTGGCTAGCTGCCGGTTGGGGTTTCGGCAGTATGGCAACTGCAACCATGTTAAATGCACCCACGGCCGCGTTGTTATTTTTCCTCGTAACCGTCGTTAAGCTGGATCCACTTGCAGTAGGCACGCTCATTTTTGCCGGCAAGATAATCGATGTGATTACTGATCCGCCGATTGGAGCATTAAGCGATAAAACCCGTTCCAGGTTTGGGCGTCGGCGTCCCTGGTTACTGGGCTCTTCATTTGCTTGCGGTATTGCTTTCGCATTGCTTTTTAATGTTCCGGATGTTGGCGTTACGCTTACATATTTATATGTAGGCGCAGCACTTGCGTTGTTTGCCATTACTTACACGGCTTTCCAGGTGCCGTACATGGCGATGCCTACGGAAATGACTGACGACTATCATCAACGCACCAAGATCATGTCCTGGCGCGTGGTTTTTATGTCATTTGGTAATTTGGCGGGTGCTGGAGCTTTCGCAGCCACAGCCAGTAAACTTGGTGGTGACAGGGCAGGCTATGGTGAGGCAGCCATTTATTTTGGCGCAGTTATTGCACTGGCCATGTTCGCCACATTCTTCTTAACCCGGGGCAGTCGGCAGACTACCGTGGCACCCGGTCAGGATGAGATATCGATGCGTCAGCATCTGACCTGGTTGCTGATGAATAAGCAGCTGATGGTTCTGATGGGTACCAAGATCGCTATTTACCTGGGGGTGTTTGCCAGCCTTACCACGGCGTTGTTTTTTTTCAAGAGTGTGCTCAAACTCGACGAGACTGTGTTTTTCATGGTTTTTGGGGCCCAGATGGCGACAACCATTCTATGCCTACCCCTCTGCAACTGGCTCGCCAAACGGATTGGCAAAAAATCAGCGTACGTTGGTTCGCTGATTGGTTTTTGTATTGTGGTGGGAACCTGGTTGTTGGCTACGCCCAATGAGCCTACGTCGTTACTGTTGACGCGCGCGGTTTTATTGGGTGTCTTTGGTGCAGGCGCACATCTTTACGGACAGTCGATGCTGATCGATACCTTTGCTCTTGACTACCAGTTAACCGGTCACCGCAGAGAGGGTGTGCTTGCAGCTTCGTTTAGTTTTGTCGAGAAAATGTGTATGGCTCTGGCGCCTTTCATTGTCGGTTTACTGCTCAGTACGCTCGGGTTCGACAAGGAGCTTGATCCATCAGCAGATCAGTCAGCATCCGCTGTGATGGCTATCTACATTGGTTTTGTCGGTATACCTATCGTGTGCCAGATAGCCTCCATAATGTTATTGAGGTTCTACCATCTGACTGAGGACGATTTTCAGGCAGAGGTATCAGAGACTTAAATTGGTATCATGACAAGGAAGTTTTGCAGTGCGTGAGTCGGTTGATGAAGCCTGACTAATGACGAGCGAGTAGAGATGGCAAAAGCAATTTCCGTTGAAGTGGTTTCCGACCATGTCTGTCCCTGGTGTTACGTGGGTAAGCGGCGGCTGGAGGCCGCGATCGCGCAGCGGCCGGAAATGGACATCAGTGTGATCTGGCAGCCGTTTCAGCTGAGCCCTGACATGCCTCGGGAAGGTCGAGATCGACTGGAGAATTACCAGCAAATATTTGGTGAGGACCGCGCGCGTCAGATTATGGACAGTATGAAAGATACCGGAGTTGATGAGGGCATCGCCTTCACCAACAAGCCCGGTGCGAGATCGCCGAATACACTTGCCGCGCATGCGCTAATGCTACTCGCGTACGACGATGAAACTATCGATCAAAATGAACTTGCCGAGAAGCTGTTCTATGCACATCATGTTGAATGTGAAGATATTGGTGACCTGGATGTGCTGGTGCGTATCGCAGGCGAATTGGGCATGAATGAGGATACGGTTAAGGAAAAACTGGAGGCGGGCGAGATAGAGCCCGGTGTAACGGCGCTGATTCAGGAGTCGGTAGCACGCGGTGTTAGCGGCGTACCTTTTTTCATCATCAATGGCCAGTATGGCATTTCGGGTGCGCAGCCGGCTGAAAGTTTTATTGCCGCGTTTGATCAGATAGCGAGTGCTGACAGTAATTCAGGCTGATCTTTAGATAGATGTGTTAATGAGTAATGTAGTGCTGTAGTGCTTCGATCTCAAATTTCTGCTCAGCAATTATGCTTTGGACTAGATCACCAATCGAGATAATTCCGATCACTTTTTTGTGGTCAACAACGGGCAGGTGGCGGGCGCGTTTATCGGTCATTAGAGCCATGCATTCCTGCACGGTTTGATCGGGGCGGGCGCAAAGCACTTTGTGCGACATGATTTCCCGCACCAGCGAGTTTTTGGATGAGCGGTCTTCCAGCGCCACTTTGCGGGTATAGTCCCGCTCCGTCACGATACCAACCAGTTTGTCATTATCCATAACCAGTAAGGCACCGATCTCATGGCTTGCCATGAGCTGGATGGCGATCAGAATTGTTTCATCTGGCCCTATAGACCAAACATCCGCACCTTTAACGCGTAGAATTTCGGCAGCTGTTTGCACGATGCCCCTCCGTTATTTTTTTACCTTTTGATTTTGAGTCTATATATAGCACAGCTAGACCTGCGCCAACGGAATCAAGACCGGTTCTAAATCAGGCAGGCGGTAGGGTGGGAACGGTGTCCAGTACCCAGTTGCCGGAATCGCGTCGAGCCGGGCAGGGTACGGCGTAGGCGATATCGCCGGAGTTTTTTTGCAGTGTTTTGACATCGATGCGCCAGCCCTTGGCATCCCACTCTTTCAGATGCGCGCGATAGCGGACGACCATTTCATCACCCTCGGTCAGTAACTCTTTGGTAGTTGTATCCGGTGTACGTACCGGCCAGAGATTTTCCAGTATTGCGACGTCTTCAAGTGCGACCCTGTAATTGATTTCGAGGACTTTCTCATCAAGTTCCGGTTCCAGCATGACATTTCGGAGATTGACCATGTAGATGCGTGTAGTGTTTTCGTTAAGTGGTGCTTCAAACCCGTATTGAATGAACGAGTTAGTAGCACTGAACTGTATATCTGTGACCAATACGTTGGGACCGTAATACCAGGACCCCGCGCGCAGATGTTCCGGGTCGGAACGCAGATCGTTTAGTTGGGTCATTTTGTCCTGAATTTCGCCGAAGCCCACCATGAATTTGGTACCAAAAGGAATTTCTTCGATAACGACAGTTTCCGGATTGGGTACAGGAAGCCCTTGCGAGGGGTGTACAAACTCGTTGTGCCAGGGGTCGAGTCCGTTCTCTACCGAACGTTCGTAGTAGCAATTAACATTCATGACTAATGGTTTGCTGGCGCGCCAACCTTCGAAATTTATTTGTGGAATTTCGTATATGGGTGGACGCTCGCTTTCTGGGAGATCTCCAAGAAATGCAAACACGATGCCGTAACGCTCATCGACTGGATAGGAATCAACCTTGGCGCGGCCCGGTGCTTTGCCCGTATGTAGCGAAGGGATATTGATGCACCGGCCACTTCCCTCGTATTGCCAGCCGTGATATGGACAGACCACACAGTCGCCTTCGACCCGGCCTTTACTGAGTGACCCACCTCGGTGGGCGCAGGTATCGCTGAGTACATGGGCTGCGTTGTTCGAATCACGGTAGGCTACGAAACGTAGTCCGAATATTTCGATAGGGAGCGGCTTGTCTTCGAGTTCTTCACTCGTGCATACCGGATACCAGAAGTTGATGTACATACTGCGTCTAAGTCTGGCTGTTTGTGGACATCAGTGGAATAGACTCCAGCACCCAGTTGCCGGATTCGCGGCGTCCAGGACTGGGTATGGCATAGGCTACGTCCCCTTCATCTTCTGCAAGCTGTTCCAAGTCTATACGCCAGCCATTGTCTTCCCATTGCTGCAGAAATTCACGGTACTTCACAACTGCGGCGTCACCGGACGTCATAAGTTCCCTGGTCAGGGTATCCGGCGTTCTTTTTGGCCACAAGCCTTCAATAATCGTGCGATCTTCATTGGCCACATTCATGAACGCGGTGTTCATATTGTCATTCATTGACGGGTCCAGGTTGTTATTGCGCATGTTCACGAAATATATGCGTGTGCCATTTTTGCCTAGCGGCGCCTCGTAGAAATACTGGATGAAGCTGTTATTGCCTGGAATATGAATAGCGGTAATCAATACATTTGGACCCGTGTGGCAACTGCCGGCACTTAACTCACCTGTATCAGCTCGTTCCACAACCATATCGTGAGAATCTTTATCGGTTAATTCTCCAAACTTTGCGATGAACCTACTGCCCCACTCGGTGCTATCAACTTTTAGGCGGGCCTCATCAAGTCTCGGTGCGCCCTGCGCAGGATGCACGAATTCATTATGCACCGGATCAAGTCCGTTTTCGATTGAGCGTTCATAGTAAGCCTCAAGTTCGAATACAAGTGGACCGCTGAACTGCCAGCCTTCCTGTTCGTATTCCTCGACCACATGCAATGGTGGACGCTCCGTTTCTGGCAGGTCGCCCAGAAAGGCAAAGACCACGCCATATTTTACCTGTACCGGATAACTGTCGACCTTGGCACGACTAGGTGGTTTCTTGTCGCCCATGGATGGAATCAACACGCAGTTGCCGCTCCCGTCATACTCCCATCCGTGGTAAGGGCATCGCACACAATCACCGTTAACTTTGCCCTTGCTTAACGAGCCGCCCCGGTGGATGCAGGTGTCGGATAGCACATGGGCTGAACCTGCTTCATCGCGGAAGGCGACGAGCCTTACGCCCAGCAACTCTACAAGACGCGGATTCTCTTCATTGAGTTCGTCTGTGGTGCAAATGGGGTACCAGAAATTGATATACATCGAGTAAAGCCTTGCGGTGGTGTGAGTAAAAATATTGGCTAATGTGCCCATGGAGCGTCTGTCGACTCGCCATTATAAATGAGACCGGAGCCTGAGCGTAGTCGAATCAAGAGGGTGCGCCCGTATGGCCCCTGTGTCACGATGCGATATAGCAGTGATTAGAATATTTTCGGATGATGCTTGTATGGCGATGATTGGCAAGGATGGCGAGGAAACAATTGCCTTTCAATTGCTGGCGCATCGTGGCTACGCGGCCTGTTATCCGGAGAATACCCGTTTGGCTATCTCTGCGGCGGTCGATGCAGGTGCCCGCTGTGTCGAATTTGATATCCAGCTTTCCCATGATCGGGTGCCGCACCTGCTGCATGACGAGGATTTTCGGCGCACGGGGAATAGCACGAAGCGTATCTTCGATCTGGACGCGGAGCAGGTGGCTGGGCTGGGGGTTGGCGAACCCGGGCGTCTGGGGGATGCATTTACCGATGTACGGGCGCCAAGGCTTGCCGAGATTGTTGAAGATATGGGAGGCTGGCCTGAAGTAACGGCCTTCGTCGAAATCAAGCGCCAGAGTCTCGCGCACTTCGGGATTGAGGTAGTGCTCGATGCGGTACTCGAAGTGCTCGAGCCCGTGTTGCAACAATGTGTAATCATTTCCTTTGATACCGCTGTGCTGGAAGAGACGCGGCGGCGTGTCGACAGGCCGATAGGATGGGCCGTTCGCACCTGGAATAACAGTTCCCGGAAGATCGCGGAGGCGCTGCAGCCTGAATATCTGTTCTGCAATGTGAACAAGTTGCCGGCTGCCCATGAGCCGTTATGGGAAGGTAGCTGGACCTGGGTGGTGTATGAGATCACAGACTGGGGCGAGGCCTGTCAATTAGCTGCGCGCGGAGTTGGCATGATCGAAACCATGGCCTACGCTGAAATGCATGCAGAGTCAGGAATGACCAGGTGAGTCAACCGGATTACGACGTCGTTGTTGTCGGGGGTGGTATCAATGGCGTAGGGGTTGCGCAGGCGGTTGCTGCCGCGGGGCACCGTGTGCTTGTGCTGGAAAAATCGGGTTTGGCGGCGGGCACTTCCAGTAAGTCCAGTAAGCTGATACACGGCGGTTTGCGCTACCTTGAAAGTTACGAGTTCTCTCTGGTGCGCGAAAGTCTGCATGAGCGGACGCTGTTGCTGAAGCTGGCTCCCGATATCGTACAACTGCAGGATTTCTGCATCCCGGTTTACAAAACTACCCGGCGTAGCCCCTTGTTGTTGCGCGCGGGCCTCAGTTTTTACTGGTTATTGAGCGGGCTCAATCGCAACGCCGGTTTTTCGACCGTGCCGCGGCGTCAGTGGGACAGCCTGGACGGATTGCGGACCGAAAATTTGCGATGTGTGTTTCGTTATCACGATGCACGCACGGATGATGCATTGCTGACTCGGGCAGTTATGCAGTCGGCTACGGAATTGGGGGCGGAGTTGCAGTGCCCTGCGCATTTTTGGGGTGCGGATTTACATACCACGGGTTGTCAGGTGCATTACCGGCTGGATGAGCGTGAGCACAGCTGTTCGACACGGGTGTTGGTGAATGCTGCAGGTCCGTGGGTGAATGATGTGGCACGGCTGGTTCAACCGGAGGTTGAGCGCTTGCCGATTCAGCTTGTGCAGGGCACGCATATAGAGGTGCCTGGCGAGATGGGCGACCAGTTTTATTATCTGGAGAGTCCGCGTGACGGGCGTGCCGTGTTCGTCATGCCGCGGGAGGGGCGGCTGATCATCGGTACGACGGAGACCCGGTTTCGTGGCTATCCGGACTATGTACACCCTCACCAGGGGGAAGAGAGTTATTTACTCGGTGTATTGCGTCACTATTTTCCTGTGTTTCAGGATGTCAGCCGAGACAATATGCTGACTTCGTGGGCTGGTCTGCGGGTGTTGCCAAGTGGCGCTGGCCATGTGTTTCATCGCTCGCGCGAAACTGTTTTGTATTCCGACCGGATTAACCGTCCGCGCTTGTTGAGCATCTATGGTGGCAAGTTGACCACGTATCGTGCGACTGCCGGTAAAGTGGTGGAACGAATCTCGGCATCGCTGCCTGACACGTCGCCTCGAGCCAGCACAAGCGAACTCCCGTTGCGACCCGCCTGATAGTGCCGATGAGCAATACTCGCAGTGAACTGTATTTATGTCTTGATCAGGGCGGGCACGCCTCACGGGCAGCGCTGTTTGATAGCGAGGGGAATATGCATTCCCTCGCGTTTCAGGACATAGCAACCCAAATCAATGGCAGTCATGTCGAACATGATCCACTGGAACTGCTGCAATCGCTGCGATTGGCGGCGGAGGAACTGCTGGTTGACTTAGGCGATGATGTAGTGCGCGTTGTGGCGGCAGGTATCGCTACGCAACGATCCAGTATCGTGTGTTGGGATCGGGTGACCGGTGAGCCGCTATCACCCGTTATTTCCTGGCAGGATCGTCGCGCGGCCGACTGGCTCGAACAATTCGAGATGCAAGAACCACGTATTCATGCGATTACCGGGCTGGTGTTGTCGCCGCACTACGGTGTCAGCAAGTTGCGCTGGTGTCTTGATCATTTACCGGAAGTGGCTGCTGCCAGGGAATCGGGCCGCCTCGTATTCGGGCCGCTAGCGTCATGGGTTGCGAACCGCTTGAGTATAGGCTCACCACTGCAGGCGGATCCCGCCAACGCGTCACGCACCTTATTATGGGATCGACAAACGCTGGATTGGTCGGACGAGTTGCTGCAGCTGTTCGGCATTCCCGGTGACTGTCTGCCACAGACTGTGCCAAGTCGGCACGACTGGGGTACATTTTCCTGCGCCGGCGCAAATATACCCCTGCGTGTTGTTACGGGTGATCAGTCGGCAGCCCTGTTTGCGTTCGGTACGCCGGATACAGGTATCGTGTATGCAAATCTGGGTACGGGTGCATTTCTACAGCGCTGTACCACCGCTCAGGCCTTTGATCCCGGTCGTTTGCTGGCGAGTGTGGTGTACCAGGACGGTAACGCGGCCATGAGTGTGCTCGAGGCGACCATTAACGGCGCAGGTAGTGCGATTAACAAGTTCGCCGCTGACGCAGGCATGGAGATGGAGTACGTGCAAGCTCATTCGGCGAAGTGGCTGGATGCGGACGCAGAACTGCCATTGTATCTGAACGCCATCTCCGGCCTCGGCTCGCCCTGGTGGTTATCGACAATGACTTCGCGTTTCGAGGGTACTGGCAGCAATGAGCAAAAAATGGCTGCAGTATTGGAAAGCATCGCTTTTCTGATAGCCGTCAACATCGAGGTCGGTGATCACGTGGTTGGGAAATGTCAGCAGGTGCTGGTGACGGGTGGGCTGGCTTCAATTGATCCGTTGTTGCAACGGATTGCTGATCTAACGATGACAACTGTAGTTAGGGCGGAGATGGCCGAGGCTACCGCACGTGGCCTTGCGTATTTACTGGCAGAAATGCCATCAGCCTGGCCATCCGTCAATGTTACTCAGACATTCGAGGCAAAAGAGAATGTGTCGCTCATGGATAGGTTTCATCGCTGGCGAGCATTAATGCCCGCGGCGAATGCCTGATTCGATTCAGGCGGATCAAACCTTCTGGGGCTGCGGTTTTATTTGAATACCGGAGATTCTTGCCATCTCTTTTAACAGGCCCTGGTAGGGTGTGCTGACGGGCACTTCTGCGCCATTACTTAACACCACAATAAATTTTTTCGCACTTTGCTGCATAGACTGAATGGCATTGCGCGCAATCCACCAGGACCGATGGACTTGCAATCCTCGGTCAACATCCAGTTCGTTGACCGCATCGCTGAATCGATATAGAACCATGTATTCGCGTTCGTGGGTCAATACACGGATATAGTGCTGCTCGGCCTTGATGGCGAGTATTTCAGATACATCTATATACACTGGCAAGCGCGCTATGAACGCAGGTTGCTTGGTGCCAGAATCTGATGCGGTCGTCGGCCGGGAATGCCCGTTGGTACTTTCGTAACCGCGTGGGATCTCGTAACGATAGCGCGGCAGGCCAAAAAAGCGATCAAAAATAAAGTTAACGCCTAACCAGATGATGGTCGCACGTAAGATATATTCAAGAAAGTCACCAGACCACGGGTGTGCTGGAATGCCCGAAAAGGTGCTGGTTGTAGTCGGCCAGTTTGCTTCAAATAGTTCTGTAATCCACTGGGTATAGGGCAGTATGAGTATGCCGCCAAGTAAGGAACCGGGCACCATGATAAATATTGGCGCTGGCTTCCAGCGTTTCAGCAACCACATCAGTGCTGAATTACACAGGCAGGTTATCCACCAGGGGATAAAGGAATGGGACAGGTAGAAAGCAATTGCCACCCAATAACCGGCAATTTGCTGAATTCCCCAGTTATGCAGCGCACCATAGATCGCTAAGAAGCAAGGCGCTCCGAAGTAAAAGGCTATAAGCCGCCAATTTATAAAATTTGGTTGAATCATCGGTGGTTAGTGCCAAAACCCGTTGGTCCGGCCCAGTATTCCAAATCGTGCCTCATGATTCCTATTTCATGCGACATGAGTGCCATTCTATGCAATTTTTAGGGGGTCCGGGTAATTGCTGAGGCTGGAGCCAGCTCCCGTGGAATGGTAGTTTGTTCATAAGACTCATAAAAATATGAATATGATGTTCATCTGAAGGGGGGTCTTATGCTGAAGTTATGGGGATTGACTTATTTAGCGGCATCGCTGGTGTTGTCGGGCAGCACGGCTGTGGCGGCCGGGGATCCTGAGCGTGGCCGTGAACTGGCTTCTGCGTGCGCCGCTTGTCATGGGGCCGACGGCAATAGCCCGTCGCCTGCCTTTCCTGTGCTTGCCGGTCAGCACGAGCAATATCTCTACGCGGCGCTGAAGTCCTACCAGGATCGTGGTCGTAATAACGCGATCATGAGTGCCACGATAGTCGGTAAATCCGATCAGCAGCTGCAGGATCTGGCCGCATGGTTCGCGAGTCAGCGTGGTCTGGGCGGTGGAAGCGGGGAGGCTTCGGGGGTTGCGGCGGTGGCTACGGCCAGTGGGGCATTGCTCACTGAGGGCGGTTCTAATCTTGATGCCATCACGGCAGGGCTGCCAGACGAGGATTTATGCCCTGGTGATGTATCCGGTGTAAACCCCGAGCTTGATTCAGACGCCGATGGACTTGCCGATCGGCACGATGCCGAACCTAACGACCCGGACGAGTTTGTGTTGGACACAAATAAAGATGGTCGATACGAGATCTGCAATATTCACCAGTTACAGGCCATTCTCACGCTCGGTACAGGCGAGGGTAATGCGACCGGGTTGAGTGTCGATATTCGTATAAGGCGAGACTACGAACTCGTGCGCAATATCGATGCGGCAGGTATCGACAATTTTCAACCCATAGGCAACTGTGGTCCTACCGGTAATTGCATGAACGATCTGGATAAATATGGTTTCAAGGGTAGTTTTGATGGCCGGGGTCACGTCATCAGTAATCTGCAGATCAACGTGCCCGAGGTGGGCGGCGTGGGATTGTTTGGGGTGATATCCAGCGGCAAGGTGGTGCGCAATATTGAATTACGTAACGCAACCGTTATCGGTCGTGCAGGGGCAGGAACTATTGTCGGATCAAATTTCGGGACGGTTTATAACTGCCACTCCACCGGCCGCGTAACCGGAAAATTTGCCATAGGTGGCCTGGTTGGCGCCAACGCTGGCAATATTTCGTACAGCCACGCAAGTGTCAGCGTGCAAGGTGAGATGGCGGTAGGCGGACTGGTCGGTGATCAGAATGCCAATATTTTTGCCAGCTACGCCACCGGAAACGTTACTGGCGGGCGTGGCGTGGGTGGGTTGGTCGGCCTGAATACCCGTGGTCGCGTCATCAGTAGTTACGCTAGCGGCGATGTTGTAGGCGGCAAGGAAATTGGTGGTCTCGTGGGACTGAATACCGATGCGTTATTGACGAACAGTTATGCTACCGGTTCGGTAACGGGTTCAGAAGTCAATGCGGGTGGGCTGGTTGGTTTTAATTCGAAGAGTCGCATTCGCAACGCTTACGCCAGCGGCGAGGTGTCAGGCAACATCGGGGTTGGCGGAATCACCGGCAATAACAACGGCATAGTGTTCCAGAGCTACGCGATGGGCTTCATCGAGGGCCTTGAAGACGTGGGCGGACTGGTCGGCAAGAATGCCGACGGGCGTATTGAGGTCAGCTACTGGGATGCCGATGCGACCGGGCAGTCAGTGGGTTCTGGTACACAGGAAGGTGACACTCGTGGTGCCACAGTTATGGATGTGGCTGGACTGAAGGCATTGAACGGGCAGTCCAGTGGCTGGGCACCTGAAAAATTGCCGCAGCAGAATCCCCAGTATTTTTTCTGTGATACGGATGGCAGCGGCGAGATCGAGGCACACGAAAGAACAGCGAATAACTATGCGTGGGACTTCGGCCACAGTGGCCAATTCCCGGTGGTGAGGTGTGTGTTCGGCGGGGCGGCAAGACAGCGGAATTAATCGGGAGATTATAGTGAGCAGAAAATTTATACATGCAGGATGGGTGGCATTTTTTGCTGTGCTGTGGGGGGTGTCGGCGCGCGCGGGAGAACTGCCAGAATCAACGGCAAAACCCTTTGAACGAGGCGATATTTTTGTGGCGGCGACTGTCATGGATAATCCTGAAGATGATCACGCGGGTACCGGTCGGATTTTGCAGTACGATGCCGATCTCAATCTGAAAGGAACTTTGTGGGTTGCAGGCACCTCCCACAAGATTGGTGGCCTGACGTTTGATAGTGAAGGCGTACTGTGGGGGCTTGCTCAGCTAACGCCTGCAGTCCTGCAGTTTACGCCCGACGCAAAGCAGTTGCCGGTGCGGCAATGGTCAGACCGCTCGTTCAGTAGCGTGACCTTCGCGTCCGATGGCAGCCTTTATTTTGGCGAGCATCTGGCGGGTTCCAGTACCTCGGCAGGGCCTAATTTGAGCACCACTTTCAGGTTGCTGCCGGGTCGTGATGTCGTCGGTGATGGCTGGATATTTAAATACAGCCGTGATGGTGAAGAACTTGCGCATTATGAAACTGATTTCCATCCCTCACCCCCGTTTCTCGCGGTGACCAGCACGGTGTTGGTCGATGATGGTGCGCGTATGATCTACGTGTCAGAAAACGGCAACCGGGTCATGCAGTACGATTTGGAAAACGACAGGCAATTAGCTGATCTTGCAGTACTGGGGTCAGACTCCGGGGTGCCGATGGTGCTAATTTTGGTTGCTTTCCCGGACGGACGCTTGCTAATTTCAACGAACCGAGGGTTCATCATCATGGACCCGGATAGCGGCGAGATATTGGACAACCGGGTGCTCGGCGGTATGGGCTGGGCAGCCATTGCTCCGGGTATCGATGGTGAGCATGTCTTCGTGGGTAACTTCTTCAGTGGCGAAGTAATCAAGTACCGGTTGGCAGATAGCCAAGTGGTCGGCAGCAATAATATCGGCGAAAAGTTTTCCCTGTCAGGCGTGGCGCAGTATCCGGGTAACTAGGGAGATCTATTTCCTTTTTTCGACTTCGTCGAAAAAAGTCTGATAATCCTCCGCGACATCTTTTTCCATCAGGTGATTTATGTACATGTTGGGTGCCTGGAAGGCCTCGGTGTAGGCGAGATAGCGCCAGCCTTCGGGTTTGCGCCTGAATACGGCTGATACCCGGTTGTCTGACGCAAACGGTTTAGGTTGAAAGACCAGCTTCATATCGGTGCGCATCCAGTACGCTGCGAACGCCAGGTCGGGTGCGAGTAGTCGGGCGCGAATATTGTAGAAACGGACACGAATCGCCTGCGTAATCTTT
>PVMS01099736.1_pt1 | contig 14966 bp, 13 predicted proteins | sample 1853461 | NCBI WGS metagenome assembly PVMS01 (sample SAMN08582032, study PRJNA380276) | Marine sediment metagenome, whole genome shotgun sequencing project. | isolation source: ocean sediment barecode stripped | collected 2017 | reverse complement strand
CCAGCATATCGCCTGCGAAAAGAAAATAGGTCATGGCTTGTCTCCATGCCCGAACGCCGTGCCAAGCTTCTGCAAATACGCGACTACCGCATCGAGCTCCATCTTGCCTTCGAGTGCAGCGCCTGCATTCGCAATGTCTTCATCCCTGTAAGGATCCCCGCGTTTTCGTAACGCCGCCCATCTTTTGTCAATATCGCCACTGGCATTCGCTTCTCGTTCTGCCAACCAGGGATATGCCGGCATGATTGACCTCGGCACCACGTCGCGAGGGTTGATCATGTGCAATCGGTGCCACTCATCCGAATACTTGCCGCCAATGCGATGTAAGTCCGGACCGGTGCGCTTCGAACCCCAGAGAAATGGTCTGTCGTAGACGAACTCGCCGGCGCGCGAGTACGGGCCATAGCGTTCGACTTCGGCCAGCAGCGGTCTGATTTGCTGCGAGTGGCAAACGCTGCAACCCTCGCGGACGTATATGTCGCGGCCCATGAGCTCGAGCGGCGAATAAACAGTCGTGTTTTCCGTTGCGGTTTGTAAAGACTCCTGGAACAGACTCGGCAAAACCTGCACGAGGCCGCCGATCGAAGAAACAAACAGGATGCCGAATATCAGCAATCCGGTATGCTCTTCAAGTTTCTTGTGCAGCCCCAGACCGCTCATAGCGAAGCTCCAGCACTGTGAACGGCCGGTGGGCGCACCTGAATCGTCTTTGCCCCAGCAATTGTCTTGAACAGGTTGAACGCCATCAAGACTGCGCCACTCAGGAATATGAGCCCGGCGACGAACCGCAACAAATAATAAGGCGGCATGCTGGCCATGATGTCTCTGAAGCTGTAACGCAGTTCGCCGAATTCATCGAGACTGAGCCAGAGCAGTCCCTGCGAGACGCCGGCACCCCACATTGCGAGTACGTACAACATGGTGCCTGCCAGTGCGAGCCAGAAATGGATGTTCGCAAGCCTGACGCTATGAAGTTCCTTGCCGACGAGCCTTGGCACAAGGAAGTAGAACGTGCCAAAAGTGATAAGCGCATTCCAGCCCAGTGCGCCCGAGTGCACGTGCCCTATCGTCCAGTCCGTAAAGTGGCTGACAACATTAACGCTCTTGATGGCCATCATCGGCCCTTCGAACGTAGCCAGCCCATAAAACGCCAGTGACAGCACAATGAACTTCAGTGCCGGGTCGGTACGCAACTTCTGCGAGGCGCTGCTGACCGTCATGATGCCGTTGATCATCGTGGCCCAGGACGGCGCCAGAAGAATCAGGCTCATGACCATGCCCAGCGACTGAACCCACTCCGGTATCGCATTGAAATGCAGATGATGCGGGCCGGCCCAGATGTAGCTGTAAGTGAATGCCCAGAAGGCAACGATAGACAGGCGGTAACTCCAGATCGGCCGCCCGGCCTGCTTGGGCAGGAAGTAATACATCATGCCGAGGAAGCCACCTGTCAAAAGGAAGCCAACGGCGTTGTGCCCGTACCACCATTGCAGAATGGCGTCCTGTGCACCGGCGAACAAGGAGTAGGATTTAAAAAACGTAACCGGTATCGCGAGGCTGTTACCGATGTGCAGCATCGCGATGACGATTATCAGGGCGCCATAGAACCAGTTTGATACATAAATCGGTTTGATCCTGCGCCGGGCGATCGTGCCGAAAAATACGATCGCGAAACACACCCATACCACGGTGATGGCAATGTCGAACGGCCACTCGAGCTCCGCGTATTCCTTACCGGCATTCATTCCCGCGAGCAGCGACAGACCGCCGAGCAACACGCAGAGTTGCCAGGCAATAGCCGTGAACCAGGCGAGCCTGGGCAGGAACAACGGTACGTGGCAGGTCCGCTGCACGCTGTAGAACGCTGTGCCCATCAGCGCCGATACGCCGAAACCGAACACGACGCCATTAGTATGCAATGGCCGTAACCTGCCGAAGGACAACCATGGCTGGCCGAAATCAAGCGTTGGCCAGACGAGCTCTGCTGCGATATAAACGCCCGCCCCCATGGCCGCGACGGCCCACAACATCGAGCAGATCACCAGCGTCGTCACGACACGATCATGGTAATACTCGGTATTTGCGCTTTCTTCTGACACCGTCATATCCCGACTGCCGGGCCGAAGCCGCGGCCCCACATTACGACCATCACGCCGAGCAGACAGACGAACGCGACCAGCAAATATCCGATCAGCGATGAAGCCATCAACATGCCGCGCTCCGGGCTTATCCGCAAGACGATCGGCAGACCCTTGTATAAGAGAAACATGCTCCAGATCAGCGCCGGGACGAGCACCAGAATATTGAGGAACATGTCCGGATAAAGATGAATGATGCTACCAACTACCAGCGGTGCAGCAACGATCGTAACAACGGCGTAATGAATGCCGAGTGATAAACGGGCGCCGTAAGTTGACGCCATCCACTTCGCGATGATCGCTGCACTGACAAAACCGAAGAGAAGCGCCACGAAATAGGCAATGCTGATCTTGAGCAACACATCCTGCGCCAGAAAGAGCGGCTCTGCGGCGCCGAGCCTCCAGCCGAATTTTGATCCCCCGATGTAGGCCAGCACCGGCGGAATCGCGGCGAGCCATATCACGAGTTTGAAGAAGACTGCGTTGGCGGTCGGTCTCGTATTCGACAGAACCTCGAATGCCTGGTTCGGCCTGAAAAACAGCCACAACAGCATCACCGGAGATATGGTTTTGGGTGTTGAAATCTGCAAACTGATTTCGGCCTGTTATTGTTTTTGTGGGAAAAGCCGCGGTGCCCCTGACACCCTTACAAGTCTATACCAATGATCATTTCCCGTCATACGGGTTTTCCGAAAAACCGGCGTCCTGACGGGTCTCCAGATACGTGTTTCTCATAATAGCGCAAATTGATTCAGTCGCTAGACTATCAATGAGGAGATAGATACAGGACAAGACAATGATGAGCATTGATACAATCATGACGACTGATCTGATCACGATTCCACCGAACGAGAGTCTCGAGACAGCACGATCCCTAATGCGTGACAACCAGATTCATCACCTGCCGGTCGTGGATGATGACAACACGCTGGTCGGCCTGGTAACGCTGAGCAATGTTCTTGCGGCAACTGACTCCATACTTCGAGACCCCGACAATCGGCTTCACGCTCGGGACATCAACATCAAGGACGTCATGGTCACTGATGTCGCAACTGTCGATGAGCGCGCGAGCATGCGCCAGGCTGCACTATTTCTCGAGAAGCATCGCATCGGCTGCCTGCCTGTTCTCTCAAGTGGCAAGCTCAACGGCATTATCACGGACACGGATTTCGTCAGCGTCGCGATAAACCTGCTCGAGCAGATCGAAGAAACAGAACCCCCGGACTAACAGCGACTCGCCGTCGAAACTCCTCTATGATTTACGGATCATAGGAGGGTCCCATCACGCATGGACGCCAGCCGTCGCCAACGCATATTTGCCCTCGCCTTGCCCATCATCGGCGGCATGCTTTCGCAGAATCTGCTTAATGTCGTCGACACTGCGTTGGTCGGATATCTCGGAAATTCCGCCCTAGCAGCCGTCGGTCTCGGTAGCTTTGTCGTATTCATGTGCCAGGCGCTTATTCTTGGCATCTCTACTGGTGTGCAGACTCTGGCGGCCCGCAAGAAAGGCGAGGGCCGTATCGACCGCGCGGCGAAGGTTCTTAACACGGCGTTGTTGTTAGTCCTTGTCACGGCTCCGGCTCTCTCTTTAATAGTCATTCAGCTCGCTGATCCGCTTTTTGAATTCTTGAACAACGATGCATCGGTCATCGAGAAAGGCGTGCCGTATCTCGAGTGGCGACTCGCCGCAACGGTTTTCGTCGGCATGAACTTTGCTTTTCGCGGCTACTGGAACGCACTCGACCTGTCGCGCTTGTACATGAAGACCTTAATCGTCATGCACGCTTGCAATATCTTCCTGAATTACGTGCTGATCTTCGGCCACTTCGGCTCGCCGGCGTTGGGTGTCACTGGTGCGGGCATGGCGAGCGCCATTTCTATGGCTGTCGGCACGGCGATTTATTTTTACCTGGGATTCACTCACGCGCGTAAAGACGGATTTATGAAGGGGCTCGCTAACCGTCAGGAGGCCAAATCGCTAATCCGAATTTCCGGCCCGTCCAGCCTTCAGCAATTATTCTTCTCGGCGGGGTTCGTCGCGATATTCTGGATCATCGGCAAGATCGGCACGGCCGAACTGGCTGCCGCGACCGTTCTGATTACCGTGACGCTATTCGCCATTCTTCCCGGCCTTGGTCTGGGGCTTGCCTGCACAACGCTTGTCAGCCAGGCGCTCGGCCGCGGGGACCCCGGAGATGCCTACTGCTGGGCCTGGGACGTGGCCAAAGTCACCATGGTCGTCATGACCGTGCTTGGCCTTCCGCTGTGGCTGATACCGGATCTGGTATCGAGAATCTTCATCCATGATGCGACCACACGCGACATCGTTCGCTGGCCGATGCGCCTCGTCGGACTGACGATGCCGATAGAGGCCCTCGGCTTCGCATTCATGCACGCCTTGCTGGGCGCCGGTGACGCCAAAGGGGTCATGTACACCAGCATCGGCATTCAATGGCTGGTCCTTCTGCCTTTGGCCTACCTGATTGGTCCGATATTGGGATTCGGCTTGTTGGCGATATGGTTACTGCAGGGTGGCACCCGTTCTATTCAATCGGCGATTTTTCTTCTCAAGTGGAAGCGCCGGCAATGGCAGGCGATCGTGGTTTAAGCAGACTCGTCGAGCCGCCGCTTCTCCAGTGCGTACTCGGCATCACGCTCTGACCCCAGAAACACGGCAATCCATCGCGTGCGTTCGTCACTCTCCAGCGCCATCTTCAGGGCCATCGTCAAAGGCACAGACAACAACATGCCGACCGGCCCGAATACCCAACCCCAGAAAACCAAACTGATGAAAACGACCAACGGCGAAATGCCCACGCCGTGCCCCATCAGGCGTGGCTCGATGATGTTGCCGAATAACATGTTGACGCCGAGAAAACTGAAAGCGGTCAGCATCGCTTCGCCGGCACCGAGTTGCAGCATCGCCATCAGTATTGCTGGAACTGCGGCAATGATGGAGCCGATGTTGGGAACGTAGTTCAACAAGAACGCCAGCATGCCCCACAGCAGTGGAAAATCGAGCCCGATTAGCCAGGTCAGGACGCCGATAATAAGACCGGTCGCGATACTGACGATTGTCTTGATACCGAGATAGCGACCCAAATTGTCGAGGAATACACGCGGCCGCTCGAATTCCTCTGCTCCTCTGCCGAAAGCCGCGCTGATCTTTGTTGGGATGGTTGACGCCTCGAGCAATATGAAGACCATCGTGAAGAAAATCAGGAATACGTTCGTCAACATGTCGCCGACGCCGTTCAGAATCGAAGCGGCCAGGCCCATCGCCCAGCCCGGATCCAGGCGCTCGCCGAGACTCTGAACAGAAAAGTCGCCCTTGATACGCTCGGCGACGAACGTGATCGTGTTCTGGACGAGAAGATCGAGCCGTTCCTGATAGGTCGGCAATGCTGCAGTGAATTCTCCAACCGATGAGCCGACAATCGCGCCGACGATTGCAAGAAGCAACATCATTGCTGTAACGATGATCAGTGCACCAGCTACCGACGGCATGCCGCGTTTCTGCATCCACAGCATCGGCCGCACGGTGATCAGAGCGAGGAATATCGCGAGCAGGAACGGCACAAGCAGCACCTTGGCCGCCTGCATCCCGAAGATCAGAATAATAACGGCCGCGGCGCTGATGATGGCGTTTGTATTCTCGCGGACGATTGCGCTCATTTGCCGAATGATCGCATATCGACCGGCAAAATCCTCGAAATCTTCCGCTTCTGATATGCTGCAGGGCATGGCGGATACCGAATCACAGATGCTCGCGCTCGGTACAAAAGCCCCACAATTTGCACTGCCCGATACGGACGGCCAGCAGCACTCACTGGACGACAGCGAAAACGTTGATGCCTATCTGGTCATGTTCATCTGTAACCATTGCCCTTTCGTTCAGCATGTGGCGGCCGAGCTTGCTCGAATCGGAAACGACTACGGCTCCCGTAACGTCGCGATTTACGCCATCAACAGCAACGATGCTAGTTCATACCCCGGCGACAATGCCGAGGCCATGAAGCTGGAAATTGCCAATCGGGGCTACACTTTTCCATACCTGATCGATGAAGACCAGAGCGTAGCGACATCATTCCAGGCTGCCTGCACACCGGATACCTATGTCTTCAACGCCGCCAGGAAACTGGTGTATCGGGGGCAGCTAGATGGCAGCAGGCCTTCGAACGGTATTCCTGTCACGGGTAACGACCTACGTGCAGCCCTCGATGCCGTACTGGCCGGAACAGCCGTAGCTGAAGATCAGATCCCCAGCATCGGATGTAGTATCAAATGGAAACCGGGTAATGAACCGGAGTGGTTCGGCTAGCGATATTCGCGTTATGCCGGTAGCGCTTCTTCCGGCACGTCCTCAATTTTCCTGATCGTGAATCCCGTGTATCCGTAGATGACGGATACCACCGGATTGATCAGATTGAAAAATACGAACGGCAGATATGCCAGGGTTGCCACCCCCAAGGTTGCGGCCATGTATGCACCGCAGGTATTCCATGGCACGAGGGGTGATGTCAGCGTGCCCGAGTCCTCGATGACTCGGGACAAATTTTTCGCCTCGAGATTTCGTTTCTTGAACTCGGCTTTATACATTTTGCCCGGTAGCACGATCGATATGTATTGATCAGCCGCGATGATGTTGATACCGATGCAACTAATTACGACTGTCAAGATCAGCGAGCCGGTGGACTTTGCAGCTTTCAAGACGGACTGAATCAGTCGCATCAACATTCCGCCATGCTCCAGCACCGAACCGAAAGCCAGCGCTGTGATCACGAGCCAGATCGTCACCAGCATGCTGCTCATGCCGCCACGCGTCAGCAAATCATCGACGGCCGCGTTGCCGGTGTCTGATACGAAGCCATTCGCCAGTGCCAGCCAGACCCCTTTTGTCATCGCCATCCATTTCGGCAGGTTCGCAGCATCTGCGAATGCCAGAACAACGGCTGGCTGCGTGATTACGGCAAGGATTCCACCCAACAGCGCGCCGAACAAAATCGTCGGCATCGGCGGTGCTTTTTTATACGCCATCACAAACACGACAGCGATCGGCAGCAACGCCCAGGGCGTCACATTGAACGCAGAATCGAGGGTGGTCTTCAGCTCGCCAAGCGCCGCACTATCCAGGCCGGGATCCCCGCCGAATCCGATGGACGCAAATATCACCAGCGCAATCAGAAACGAAGGAAAAGTCGTCCATGCCATGTGTTGGATGTGCGTGAACAGATCAATTCCGACAACGGCCGGTGCGAGATTTGTCGTGTCCGACAGTGGTGACATTTTGTCGCCGAAATAGGCACCCGAGATAATCGCCCCGGCCGCAATTTCGGGCGACAAACCCAGACCCATGGCGACGCCAATCAGTGCAACACCCAGGGTACCCGCAACAGTCCATGAACTTCCCGTCGTCAGCGACGCGATTGCACAAATCAGGCAGGCCGCAGCATAAAAAATCTGTGGATTCAGAAGTTCGAGACCATAATAAATCAGCGTGGGCACGGTGCCCGACATCAACCAGGTCCCGATCAACGCACCCACCGACAGCAGAATCATGATCGCACCCATTGCCGTGCCGATACCGGCAACGATCGCCTTTTGAATATCGACCCACTTGTGGCCGTTTCTGATTGCGACAATTGCTGCGATCGCAGCACCGATCGTCAACACGATCTGGTTTGGCCCTGAGGAGGAGTCTGCCCCGAATAATTTCACAGAGAGACTCAGCATGAGCACGAGCGATGCAACGGGAATCAGTGCGTCAATCAGTGTCGGCGTTTTTGTTGTTGTCATCGGCACTTGGACAAATAGTCGCACGCATCGGATTCAGACCATACTTCGGCGTATTTGGCCTGCATGTCGAACAGATTTGCCTCGTGGGGAGATTCGTGACGATCACCGCAGGCATCTCTTACGACGACAGGAATGAAACCGTTCGACAGCGCATCGACGCAACTGGCCCTGACGCAACCACTGGTTGTCAGTCCCGTGATGACTAATGTATCGATACCTTTTGCTGTGAGCGTCGACGCAAGCGATGTGCCAAAAAAAGCGCTTGGATACTGCTTCGAAACGATGAGTTCGTTGTCGCGTGGTTCTATGCCAGCCGCAAAGTCTCCCATTGGATTGCCTTTGCGAAAATGCTTCAGCGGCAAAGCTTTCTCATAGAACCGGCCACCGTCCAGACCGTCTCCCTGATATACAACGTTTGTGAAAACGACGAGGAGACCCTGCTCTCTTGCTGTTGCGAGCACCCGCAACGCGCTTTGCAAGGCGTCATCCACGTCGGCATAGAGTTCGCAGTCGGGCTCGAAGTACGCCTGGACGATATCGACCAGAATCAGTGCCGGTTTTTTTCCGGCGGTCAAGGAATGGCCATATGCCTTCGAATAACTTTCACTAAGGCTGGGCGTCATAAGGAGCTTGATGGTTTGAGACTATTGAATCCGATGACTCGGATTATTTGAGGTCCGCTTCCATCTTGTAGCTGAAGAGGTCTGTATTGTATACGCCCGACAGGTAATCCACGAGTTCTCCATCGTCATCGTAAGAATAGCGAACTCTCTTCAGCAACGGCTTTCCGGTTCCAATGGTCAACGCTTTTGCGATCTCAGGTGTGGCTCTCTCTGCGCTAAGGTACTGTTCGAATCGCACTATTTCGATTCCATACTCGACGAATAGCTCGAAACGCGCATTGCTTTCGAGCTTCTTCTTCGTCAGCGTACGGTCGAAGCCACGCGTCCATGTATCGTAGTAGACGTACGGCACTTCGTGAATATTACGTAGCCGGTGAAGATTGCACAGCTCTTCATCACCGGCATTGAATTTCTGCGCTATTTCCGAGGGCGGCACGGTGAAATCGATTTTCAAAGCAGTAACCTTTGTATTTATTTCATCGAGGCCCTGCATCAAATCGGTTAACGGCGCGTGGATGGGATCGTGTTGTTTGTTGTAATCAACCACTGTGCCACGGCCGCGACGACGGATGACCATATTGTCGTTCGCAAGCTCGGCCAATGCGCGACGGGCTGTGTTTCTCGACACATCAAAAGTCGCCGCGAGTTCCTTTTCAGACGGCATCTTCGACCCCGATTGCAAAACGCCACTGGCGATCGCATCGCGGAGCATCGTGTAGAGTTGATAATAAAGAGGCGCGGGCGATGACGGATCGACAGTGCGACGGTTCAGTTTTCCCATCAAGTCGTCGCGATCGAAAATTGTGTTTGAATCCAACATTTTGTCTCGCTTGCTGTTCCGCTAGTTCTTCGCTAGAGTACTAATGTTCCAACATTAGAACAATTAAACGTGGTGATCAAGGCCGCGCCCGGCTATGGCCAAAGGTACTCTCCGTGACCGCAGCAAGCGTAGAAATCGTCGAAGTAGGTCCGCGCGATGGCTTGCAAAACGAGGCTCAGCCCGTCTCCACTGAAGACAAGCTACGACTGATCGAACGGGCCGTTGGCGCAGGAATCAGGCGTCTCGAAATTGCCAGCTTCGTCAATCCGAAACGCGTTCCGCAAATGGCTGATGCCGAGGAAGTCATTGCGAAGGCTCCCAAATCCGAAAACATCACGTATATCGGCCTCGTCATGAATCGACGCGGCGCAGAACGAGCACTCGAAACTGAAATAGATCAGCTCGGCACCATTACGCTTTGCTCCGACACTATAGAAAAAAAAAATCAGGGGCAATCTGCCCGTGAAACTCTGGATCTCGCATCCGAATTAATACGCCTTGCAAACGCCGAAGGGCGAGCTGCGAGTGTCACGATTGGATCGGCGTTCGGCTGCCCATTCGAAGGTGAAATTGCCGAAGCCGATGTGATCGAATATGCAGAGCGACTGGCTGAAGCGGAGCCATGCGAAATCGCCTTGGCAGATACGATCGGTGTTGCCGACCCTTGGCGAGTCGGCTCGCTGTTCGACAAATTGCGTGAGGCGGTGCCCGGGATGCCACTACGTGGTCACTTCCACAATACGAGAAACACCGGCATTGCGAACGCGTACGCAGCAATTCAGGCTGGAGTCACGAGCATCGATGCCAGCATCGGTGGATTGGGCGGTTGCCCGTTCGCGCCGGCCGCGACAGGAAATATTGCAACAGAGGATCTCGTTTATATGCTCAATCGCGGCGGCATAGAAAGCGGGGTTGATCTCGATGCACTTATAGATACGTGCAATTGGATGAACGATGTTGTTGGCCGACAGCTTCCGGCGATGGTAAGCAGGGCCGGCAGCTTCCCCTAAGATCAAGAAATTTTGACATCTGATCACAGCCTGGCAGGCCGTTGAAAAACCATCCGAAAATGGCTTGATTTGTTGCGTAGCGTCTTTGAAAAAGCGGTGGCGCCCATTGTATCGAGTAATTGAATTTGTCGGTTGAATTGTCGCGAATGGAAAGGGACTGGCTCGTAAAAGCAAAAAGACAAATATGCAAAGCCCATCAGAAGCCAAAGGACCATTGACGGACATCCGGCTGATCGAACTCGGTCAGCTGATCGCGGGCCCATTTTGCGGACAGTTGATGGCAGATATGGGTGCCGATGTCATCAAGGTCGAGCCGCCCGGCACCGGTGACCCCATGCGGGCATGGGGGCGTGGAGATTTTCCCCTATGGTGGACGGGCTGCGCCCGTAACAAAAGATGTATTACCGCCAATCTGCGAGAGCCGAAAGGTCAGGAACTTATACGCAGGCTCGTCGCGAAGGCGGACATGCTGCTGGAGAACTTCCGCCCCGGCACCATGGAGCGCTGGGGTCTCGGCTATGAAGAGCTGTCAGCGATCAATCCCGGTTTGATCATGATCCGGGTTTCCGGTTATGGACAAACCGGCCCCTATTCGTTGCGCGCAGGCTACGCTGCCATTGGTGAAGCGATGGGAGGCATGCGCTACCTGTGCGGCGAACCGGACAGACGACCAAGTCGTGCAGGTCTTTCGATCGGCGATTCACTGGCCGCGACCTACGCCTGCATGGGTGCGCTGGCCGCATTGCACCATCGGGAAAAAACCGGCGAGGGCCAGGTCATCGATGCATCAATCTACGAATCGGTCCTGAGCATCATGGAAGCGACGATCCCGGAGTACACCATTAACAACTATATTCGCGAGCGCTCGGGTCCCACGTTGCCGAATGTTGCGCCCTCCAATATTTACACCTGCGCCGATGGCATTTTTCTGATCGCGGCAAATCAGGACACCATTTTTGCTCGCCTGTGCAAGGCGATGGACCAAATGGACCTGCTGACAGATGAGCGCTTCAGCACTCATACTGCACGCGGCAGCAACATGGCGGTGCTTGACGGCATTATCAACGACTGGTCGAAAACGAAGACAATCAGCGAAGTCGCGGCGCTAATGGAAAAGCACGGTGTGCCTGCCGGCGAATTATATCGTGCTCCCGAAATGCTGGCAGATCCCCATTTCGCGGCGCGCGAGTCCATCGTGGATATGCCGACCGAACGGTGGCCAAACCTCAAAATGCAAAACGTCTTTCCGAAAATGTCGAAAACTCAGGGTGAAGTCCGCTGGCCGGGCGTGGAAAATCTCGGTGCTCATAACAAGGAAATTTACGAAGGATTACTGGGACTCGATGAGGAAGAAATAAAGGAGTTACAAGAAAATTCTATAATCTAGGGTTGCCCCTGAACGTTGTCCGGCCACGCGTGTAGAAAACGTTGCGTAGCCGGCAGAGAAAAATACGTCGGCCGCTACAGCGGACCGGTTTGAATCAGAAAATCGGAGGATTAGAGTAATGGCGTTTCGTCTTGGAGTTGATGTCGGTGGCACGTTTACTGATCTGCTGTTGATCGACGAGTCATCCGGCCAGACCTATGTGGCCAAAGTTCCATCGACACCCGAAGATTCATCGCTGGGTGTCCTGAATGGAATCAAGCGTATCTGCGATGAATCAGATATCGATCCCACACACGTTAATCAGGTGATGCATGGCACGACAGTGGCCACCAATGCTGTACTGACCGGTCAGGGAGCGAAGGTTGGCCTGATAACAACCAAGGGTTTCAGGCAGGTATTGCAGGTCGCGCGGTCATTCTGTCCCGGTGGCCTCGGCGGCTGGGTCAGCTACGTGAAGGCACCAGTGCTGGCACCACTTGAATTGACCATTGAAGCTGATGAGCGGCTCGACGCCGAAGGCAATGTGGTAACGGCACTCGACGAGGATGCACTGCGTCGTGACCTGAAAACACTCGCTGGCAAAGGCGAAGTCGAGGCGCTGACCATATGTTTTATGAATTCCTATGTTAGTGGAGTCCATGAGGTCAGAGCGCGCGAGATTGCGGAAGAGATATTCGACGATGTGCCGATATCGATCAGCAGTGAAGTAGTGGCGGAAATGCAGGAGTACGAGCGCACTGAGACGACGGTGGTCAACTCCTACGTGGGACCACAGGTCTCGACGTATGTGCGCAATATGCAGAGCTCGTTGGAAGAGCGCTTGGGCGGCGATGTCAAGCTCGCCATTCTTCGTTCGGACGGCGGACTGGCGTCGGGTCGCGCGGCGGCGGATTCACCGGTGAACTTGTTACTGTCGGGGCCGGCAGGAGGCGTCGCCGGCGCAATGTACTTCTGTCAGCGAGGCGGCTTCGACAATATTCTGACGTTCGACATGGGCGGCACGTCGACGGACGTGGCTCTGATCCAGGACGGTCACGCGCGTGTCAGGCGGGAAACGAGAGTCGGTGACGTTACGGTGCGGGCGCCCTCGATCGATGTGCGAACGGTTGGCGCCGGAGGCGGTTCGATCGCATTCGTGCCGGAGCTTACCAAGGCTCTGCGCGTGGGTCCCGAATCGGCCGGCGCTGTACCCGGTCCGGCCGCGTACAATGAAGGCGGGGAGCAACCCACAGTTTGTGATGCAAATGTAGTGCTTGGTTACCTGCCGGCGGACGTCAAGTTGGGCGGTGCCATGACGATTGATCGCGATTGTGCAGTCAAAGCCGTTCAAACGCTTGCGGACGCCATGAATATCGATCTGATGGCCGCTGCTGAGGGCATCATCAAGATCGTTAACGAATCCATGCTGGGCGCCCTGCGGCTGGTATCCGTCGAGCAGGGTTATGATCCGCGTGATTTCGCGCTGGTCGCTTTCGGCGGCGCCGGACCATTGCACGCAAATGCCTTGAGCATGTTGACCGGCGCCTGGCCAGTCATAGTGCCGCTGGGAGCGGGCGTACTGTGCGCTTATGGTGATGCGACGACGCAAGTTCGGGATGAGGCTTCGCAGACCTACGTGCGCCGTGTCGATGAATTGTCCCCTGAGGAGTTTATTGCAGAGCTCGAGTCGCTAAAGGCGCGCGCAAGCGTTTCGTTTGAGGCAGACGGCATACCTGAAGACGTACAGGAGGTGGAGTACGAGGCAGATATTCGTTATGCAGGTCAGGCTTTCCAGCTGTCAATGAGCGTGACCGTCGACGACGTCAAGAGCCAGGGTCTTGCGGGGCTCACGGATGAATTCGACAAGCAACACGAGCAGCTATTCACGTTTGCGCACGGCAAGGATCACGAAATCGTCATGCTGCGCGCTGTGGTCAAAGCACAAAACAAGGGCATGGCCGAGATTACCGTCAGCGAATCGGGGGTATCGCTCGACGACGCTAAAATCCACGACACCAAGTACTACTATGAAAAGGAGTGGCACGATGCAGTCATTTTCGATCGCGACAAAATTGGTGTGGGAACAGTAATACCGGGCCCGGCAATCGTACAGGAAATGGATTCGACCACATTGATTCTGCCCGGTCACGCAGCGACGGTCGACGAAGTCGGCAATTTGCTTATCAACCCGGTTAATTAGGGAGTCTGTCATGACAGCAACTATCGTCCAAAGCAACTCCACACCCTACAAACGCGTCGATGTGGATACGGTAACGGTGGACATCATCGAAAATGCATTGCGGAACGTGCGCGAGGAAATGGATGCCGTGCTCTTCAGAACGGCAATGAGCCCCGGCATTCGCGAGCAGGGGGACTGTTTTCCGATGGTGGCAAACCGCGAAGGCAAAATGGTGGTCGGTCAGTTCGGCTCCTTTATCCATGGATTCATGGAGGCATATGATGAGTCGATCGAAGATGGGGATATCATCCTCACCAACGATCCGTACATGTGTAATGCGGCGGTCTCCCATCTGCCCGACTGGATTGTTCTGGTGCCGGTATTCAAGGACGGTCGGCACCTGGCCTGGACGGCGATGTTCGGCCACATGTCAGACAACGGCGGCATGGTGCCCGGCTCGATTCCTGTCAGCGCCACTTCCATTTATCAGGAAGGCATTCGCATTCGGCCGACCAAGCTCTATAAGAAGGGCGAGCTGCAGCACGACCTGCTCGAACTGATCCTGCACAACGTCCGTACGCCGGAGTGGAATCGCTTCGACCTGAATGCGTTGGTGGCGGCGTGCAGGACGGCGGCGAGACGATGCGTGGAGATGGCCGATCGGTTCGGTGACGACATTTTTGATTCGACCATGCAGATCATGCTGGAGAGAAATTTGCAGGCAATGGGCCAGATCATTCAGATGATCGTTCCGGAAGAGCCAGCTTACTTTGAAGACTATCTCTGTGACGACGGTGTCGGCAAGGGACCATACAAGATCGCCTGCAAGATGTGGCGTGAGGGATCAACGGTAATTTTCGACTTCGAAGGGACAGACCCGCAAGCAAAGAGTTCGATCAACTTCTACCTGAACGAAGAAATGTTCAAGATGTTCTTCGGCTCTTTCACCATCAATGTTGTGGATCCCCAGATCCTGTTTAACGACGGCTTCTATGACCTGGTCGACGTACGAATACCGCAAGGCACGATTT
>PVMS01011266.1_pt1 | contig 14967 bp, 10 predicted proteins | sample 1853461 | NCBI WGS metagenome assembly PVMS01 (sample SAMN08582032, study PRJNA380276) | Marine sediment metagenome, whole genome shotgun sequencing project. | isolation source: ocean sediment barecode stripped | collected 2017 | reverse complement strand
TGCATTTTCTGCCAGATCAGGCTTACTAAAGCCCCAGGAAGAGGAGACCGGAAGACCCGTTTCCTTACGCACGCGCTTGGCAATTGGTGCCATAAATGCAGGTCCCCAGGGTATATGGGCATCAGGTGTTGAGAATCCCAGGCTAACATTCATAAAATCAAGTCCGCCTTCACGGAATTGATTGCTCAGAGCAATGGCTTCTTGCATGGTTTCTTCATCCCTACCGTCAAATTCAATTACCCCAAAACGAATGGCAAGTGGCAGGTTTTCAGGCCATACTTTTCGCACGGCTTCCAGGGTTTCGAGTAAGAATTTTCCTCTGCCTTTGGCATCGCCGCCATAGGCATCAGTGCGATGATTGGCATGAACAGAAAAGAAACTCTGCGCCAGATAGCCATGGGCAAAATGGAGTTCCAGCCATTCATAGCCAGCATCTATAGCCCTTTTAGTCGCCGAAACAAAGTCCTTTTTGATGCGCTCTATATCTTCAAGTGTCATTTCACGTGGCACTTTTGGAAGATTTCCACCTCCAAACGCCAATGCGGATGGTGAAATAGTATCCCAACCACGTGGATCATCACCTTTGATATGATCATCGCCTTCCCAGGGGAGATTCGCGCTGGCTTTACGACCAGCATGAGCGATTTGTAAGCCCGGCACTGCCCCGGCTATTTTGATCGCTCTAACGATTTTTTTATGTTCTTCCGCTTGCTTTTCATTCCAGATACCAACACAACCTGGTGTTATGCGACCATCGGGAGAAACGCCTGATGCTTCTACAATGAGAAGGCCAACTCCACCTCTTGCGAGGCCAGTATAATGTGCCAAGTGCCAATCATTTGGCATACCGTCAATGGCTGAATACTGACACATTGGGGGGGACAGCAATCCGATTGCGCAGGGTGATATCCTTTATTTTATATGGCGTAAAGAGTTTTGACATGATGATTCCCTCCATTTTCATTATATTGGTTGATGGTTTAAATTTAGCCAATCCTATGAAATTGCAATCAGAGGTCGCTTTACCAGAATATCCCTTTCGACTGGATCACCAGTCTCCCATCCTGATGATGGGCTCATGCTTTACAGAAAACGTGGGCCAACTCCTGGATAAGTACCTCTTCCCGGTAAATGTCAATCCTTTTGGAGTTACTTACAATCCCCTTTCTGTAAAAAAAGGGCTCGAAGCACTGATCCAGAAGGAGGCATATGAGTCTGATGATCTGTATCAGTATAACGACCTTTGGCTCTCATTTGACCACGATACGGGGTATTCATCCATTCAGCAAAGTGAGGCACTTGAGAAAATCAACAAAGATTTCAGGGAAGCAAAAGAGATGCTGAAGAGAGCCGGGACCCTGTTTATCACCTGGGGTACGGCCTGGATCTATCGATTTAATCCCTCAGGGGAAGTGGTTTGTAACTGCCATAAAATTCCTGCCTCCCAGTTTACAAGATCAAAACTTACCACCCGGGAAATTATCAGGGAGTATGAGGATTTTCTTCCCACCCTGTTCGATTATAACCCCAAGCTCCGTATCGTTTTTACAGTTAGCCCGGTAAGACACTGGAAAGATGGAGCTCATGGAAACCAACTTAGCAAGGCTACCTTGCTATTAGCCGGGGAGGCAATCAGGGAGTCGTTTCCTGATCAGTTTTTCTATTTTCCATCCTACGAAATCGTGATGGATGAACTACGTGACTACCGCTTTTATGCCGACGACCTATTGCATATAAGCAAGCAGGCTACGCACTACATCTGGGAAAGATTTGTTCAGGTGCTCTTATCTGAAGATTCTCGAAAGATCATTGGAGAACTGGAACCCTTGCTAAAGATGCTAGGGCACAGGCCCCTGGTCCCCGAAGGGGAAGCCTTTCAGAAAATGTTGCAAACCAGGGAGAAAAAACTCAAAATTCTAAAAAATAAATACCCGGAAATCCAATGGGCTAAACTTATTAAAAAATAGTGTTTTGTGCAAATACAGGCCTTTTTTGTTTAATGTTTATTGTTATAATATTGAACATTCTGCATCCCATTGCTGTTGTAGATTCAACACAATCTATTTGCAATGAAAACAAAAAATATAACCATAGCAGCATTGCTTCTACTGGTCCCTATGGTCAGTCTGTTCTCCCAGCAGGGAGTGATTCAGGGAAGAGTATATAATGCCAATAACAACCAGCCGGTAGAGTTTGCTTCTGTAGCTATTTTCGGGACTTCCATTGGATCTATCAGTGACCTGGATGGCAACTTTATATTTACAGGTCTTGAGCCCGGGTACATAGAACTCCAAGTTTCCTCTGTGGGATTTGGAACCTATGTGTCAGAAGCCATACTGATCACCAATGCCAAAAAGGTGTTTATAGATGTTCCGTTGGCGGAAACCAATGTGGAACTTGATGAGGTGGTGGTTAAAGCCTCTCCCTTCAGAAAGATTAATGAGAGTCCGGTCTCCCTTCAGAGGATCAGCATTGAGGAGATTGAGAAAAGTCCAGGTGGCAACAGGGATATCTCCAAAGTGATTCAGTCATATCCCGGTGTGGCATCAACTCCAGCTCAGAGAAATGATATAATTGTTCGTGGGGGTGGACCAAGCGAAAACACCTTTTACCTTGATGGTATCGAGATTCCCAACATCAATCATTTTGCCACCCAGGGGGCATCTGGTGGTCCGGCCGGAATTATCAATGCGGATTTTTTACGCGAGGTAAACCTCTATACGGGTGCATTTCCTGCAAATAAAAGCAATGCACTTAGCTCGGTTATTGACCTTTATCAGGTGGATGGAAATCCCGACAAGTTGAATTTCAGGGGATCGGTGGGGGCATCCGACCTGGCCCTTACAGTCAACGGGCCAATTGGGAAGAAAACAACTTACATTGCTTCATTCAGGCGTTCTTACCTTCAGTACCTCTTTCAGGTGCTTGAGCTCCCTTTTCTGCCCAAATACAATGATTACCAGTTCAAGATAAAGACCAAACTAAATGCCAAAAATGAAATATCACTGGTAAGCATCGGTTCTTACGATAACAACAATCTGAACCTGGAGGCAAACGAAACAGAAGAGCAGCAATTTATACTGGGCTACCTACCTGAGTCACATCAATGGAGTTATGCCATTGGAGCGGTATACAAACATTATGGAGAAAAAGGTTACGACACCTGGGTGCTAAGCCGTAACTACCTTCACAATGAATCCAACAAATACCAGGACAACATCAAGTTAGATCCAAATTTGATCCTCGACTACAACTCTGACGAAATAGAAAATAAATTTCGCTATGAACATACTTCCAGCTACAAAGGAGGATTGCGTGTCAATTATGGAGCCAACTTTGAGTATGCCAAATTCTACGCAAAGACTTTCAACAAGTTATATGTGAACAGTCAACCAATTACACTGGATACAGAATCCTTCTTGGATCTGTTCTCGTGGGGAGCTTTCGGCCAGGTAAGTAAAGAACTTCTGGCCAAAAGACTGGTGCTCTCATTTGGTTTACGTGCCGATGCAAACAGCTACAATGATGATATGTCAAACCTGCTTAACCAGCTTTCTCCCAGGATCTCAGCCTCCTTCCTACTTACCGCCGGATGGTACCTGAACTTTAATACCGGCCGCTTTTTTCAGCTACCGGCCTATACCACCATGGGATTCAAGAATACAGAAGGAACTCTGGTCAATCAACCAGAACTTAAATACATACAGGCAGATCACTTCGTCGCAGGTATAGAGTGGCTCCCCAATGAAGAGAGCAAAGTAAGTGTGGAAGGTTTCTATAAGAAGTATAACAACTATCCCTATTCACTGGTGGACTCCATATCGCTGGCAAGTAAAGGGGCCGACTTTAGCCTGTTTGGAGCCGAACCGGTGAAATCAATCGCTATAGGTCGCACCTATGGAGCAGAATTCCTCTATCGCAACAGGGATCTCTTTGGAACCAATCTGACCATCTCTTATACCCTTGTTAGAAGCGAAACCCAACCCACCAGCTCCAATCTGGCCAACCTGGGATGGATTCCCACCACATGGGATAACAAACACATTCTGAATATTTACGGATTCAGAGAGTTTAAAGGAAACTGGCAGATTGGGGCGAAGTGGCGATTTGTAGGTGGCCAACCCTATACACCCTATGATTACTATACTTCCTCTCTGGTGGATTACTGGGATGTTACCGGTTTCCCTGCTTCAGATTACAGCCAGTTTAATCAACGCAGGTTTGAACCATTTCATCAGCTTGATCTAAGGGTGGACAAAGAGTGGTTCCTTAAACGAGTTACCATCAATGTCTATCTGGACATTCAGAATGTCTACAATTACAAGACCACCAGCACTACCTTCCTGATCCAGGACCTGGACGACAATGGGAATCCAGTCATTATAAATCCATCCGATCCACCTGAACTTCAGCAATACAGAATGAAGGAGCTTGAATCCGCTGCTGGAACCGTATTGCCAACAATTGGAGTAATCATTGAATTTTAAACCGTACAACCATGAAAAAAATTCTTCTGCTTATTTCATTATTCATCCTGACCTTTGCATGTACAACCACCAAAGTACCGGGCGATGAATCTCCCGATCATTTCACCTCAAATCCCGCAGGAAAAGGACCGATTCTTGAAATCGAGATGATCATGGGTGAAGGTCACAACCATCCACTAATGGCCATTTGGGTGGAAAATCAGGAGGGGCTTTTCGTTCAGACCCTCTATGTGGCCGAATCCATAGGTAAAGGTGTCTTCAAACACGGAGATGCATCCAAAGGATTCTGGATGCCCGGCGAAATTCAAAGGCCAGCTGCCCTGCCCTACTGGTCGCACAGGCGGGGCATTAAAAACGAAAGCGGGCTCTACATGCCTAAGCCCACCAATCCGGTGGTGGATGCCTATACCGGTCCTACTCCCGATAAGAGTTTTATTCTGAATACACGCCTGGATGAACCTGGACTCACAAAGTTTAATGTATTATTCGAGATCAACCAGACCTGGGACTGGAACGAATTCTGGACCAACAACAAATATCCGGAGGATGAGGAATACAAAACCTCCTGTCAGCCTGCCCTGGTCTATTCGGTAAGCATTGACCTGGATAATCAGAAGGAAAAGTATGTGATGGAAGCCATTGGCCGCAGTCACCACTCCGGCGCAACCGGGGAGCTTTTTGATGACCTGCAGACACTCACCACGGCGCTTCATATTGCCGATAAGATTATGGTAAGAGTTGTAAAATAGAGCCAGTTCCTCTGGGCATGGGGTCCATTTGTGAATTAATAATTTTAGTAGCTTCGAATGGAGTTGGAACTTGGCAATCACGAATACAATTTCAGTTTCTGATTCCTAATAAAGGCTAGTTTCTTGCTCGAGAACAATTGAAGAGCCCCAGTTTCTCCGATTCTGTAACAATTCTCATTGCTATTCGTCTTAGTAGGTGTACGGAGTGTGCGATAGCGTACATATCCGTCTCAAAAGTGAACACTTTATGATTTCGATAATTATACTTATATTGCTCTGAATCTGAAATTTACTTAATTTGGCATATCAATTGTTTCTTTAACTCCATCAATTAAAAAAAACCATACTAATGATCAAAACTGTTGACCTGGTAAAAGTATTTCGCACAGACGAAGTCGAAACCACCGCACTGAATAATGTAAATATTGAAGTGAAAGATGGCGAATTTGTGGCCATTATGGGACCTTCAGGTTGTGGGAAATCCACACTACTGAATATCCTGGGGCTCCTGGATAATCCATCGGGTGGCTCCTATGTTTTTCATGAGTCAGAAGTGGCCAACCTGAAAGAGAAGGGAAGGACCAACCTCCGTAAAGGAAACATAGGATTTGTTTTCCAAAGTTTTAACCTGATCGACGAACTCACTGTATATGAAAACATCGAATTGCCACTGCTCTATTTGAAGATGAGCGGTTCTGATAGGAAGAAAAAGGTGGAGACTGTCATGGAACGCATGAAGATCAGTCACAGAAAGAATCACTTCCCACAACAACTATCCGGAGGTCAGCAGCAGCGCGTTGCTATCGCCCGTGCGGTGGTTACCAAACCGAAGCTGATCCTTGCGGATGAGCCCACAGGAAACCTCGACTCGGCTAATGGCTCAGAGGTAATGGCTCTCCTTACCGAGTTGAATGAAGACGGAACCACCATCATAATGGTAACGCACTCACCCAGTGATGCTGAAAAAGCTCACAGGATTATTCAGCTCTTCGACGGACACGTGGTGACAGAGAATATCCATAAAAAATTATAATTTAATCCCTCTACATGAGTTTTCTCATGTTTTGTGTGAAAACTTTAACACAACTTTACAGTTACATTTAGGTTAACAAAAGGGTTAGATTTAGGGCTAGAAAAGCTGTCCGCCAGGGCAGCTTTTCTTTTATATGATTTTTTTGCATTTCTTCATAAACAATTATTTAGTTATCTTCGTTACCTAATTCATTATAACCAAACTTACGCTTGAACATGAAATATTTTAGAAGTGCACTTATTGCTGTTTTAACCCTGTTTCTGATAACCTCATGCGGCAATAAAAAACAGCCAGCTAAATCAAATGAAACATTTGATCTTCAATCCTATATTGAGGCAGCTGAGGCTGTGGCTCCCAACCTTGATAAAGTGGATCAGATTTTCACTATTCTGGATATGGTTAGGGCAGAATATTATGATGTTCTTACCAACGATCCTTACAGTGCCCACAGCTATAAAATCTCATATCCCATTGCAGCTGCAAACCTGGGAATTTACATGACCGATATTATCTACCATTTTTATGGCGAGGCAGATGAAACCATGTATCTGACTTTTCAAGCCGCACAGGAACTTGCTAAGCACCTGGGACTTGAGTCTCAATTTGCAACCTGGACCATCGAAAAACTAGAAGGTACCACTGTGAACAAAGATACCATCACTCAGATGTTCAATACACTTCTGGTGGACAGTGAGAATTACTCCTCCGAAAAAGAAACGGTATTCATTCATACTGCTTTCCTTACCGGATCATTCATAGAAAAGGTATACATTACCGGAAATCTCCTGAAGCAAAAGATGCAGGCTGAAGATCTTACCAAAGAAGATGAAGGTGATATCAGGGAGCTTCTGGTCATCTACCTGAATCAGCTTAATCCCGCCACCGGAGTTCTCCACGATGCTTTTGTTCAACAACAGGATCAACTTAAGGAACTTATGGTAATAGCCACCTTCCAAAAATTGGAAATGCTCTCCGAACAACTCAAATTGGTAAAACCAGAGCTTATTGCTGCCCCTTTGGCTGATATTGCTGCAAACCTGGACCTGAATAACACCTTTGAGCTGGTTGCAAACCTTAGGGACCTCCTGGTCTCGGCCTCCAAATAGGTCTTTGGTCACCCCATCAACAAAACTCTTAAAGCCACCTCCCCCCGAGGTGGCTTTTTTAGTATATTTGAGGACACCCATCCCCTGCAGCATGAATTTCCTCGGTAACCTTATCTGGCTTGTTTTCGGCGGACTTGCCTCTGCCATTGGCTATTTTCTTGGAGGAGTGGCCATGATGGTCACCATTGTCGGAATCCCCTTTGGTTTTCAGATGATTAAAATAGGCTCGTTATGTCTATGGCCTTTTGGCCGAACGTTTCAGGTTGACAAAGGAGAACTTCCGGGATGCCTCTATACCCTCTTGAATATTCTCTGGCTATTGATCGCCGGATTGTGGATCGCCCTGATCCATGTCATTTTCGGATTTCTGCTTTTCATCACCATCATCGGCATTCCGTGGGGACTACAACACTTCAAATTGGCCAGCTTTGCTATATCCCCCTTTGGAAGAAGAGTAGATATTGTGGGTTGATTTCATTGTATTTTTACTATTTCATTAAACCAACTGATCGAAACATCGTCTAAACCTAAATAGCGTCCATGATAAAGAATCGTACCCCGTTCTTACTCTATGGTAAAATAGGTCTTTTCATATTTACCCTTCTGGGTATCCCTGAACTTATTTCAGGAGCCATCACAGCAGACGAAAAATTTGTCTATACCATTCAGTCAACCACCCAGGAGATCACAATTGATGGCATTTTATCTGAATCCATCTGGAGTGAGCTATCCGTAGTTTCAGATTTCTGGATGAGCTACCCCATAGATGACCGTAAGGTGGAAGATAGATTACAAACCGAGGTTAGGGCCACCTCTGATGAAAACTTCCTTTATATCAGTGCTGTATGCTACGGCCCCGACAACTATGTAATTAAGACCCTGAAACGGGATGCTGAATTTTGGACCGGAGATGGTTTTGGAGTGGTCATTGATCCAGTAAATGAAAAAACCAATGGGTTTACCTTTGGGGTAAGTCCGGCAGGAGTTCAGACCGAGTACCTGGTTACCGGTCTTTCTACGCGCAGGGAGGATCCAGAACCGGGTCAGGCACCCAGGGGAATCAATCTGGCCTGGGATAACAAGTGGCTCTCAGAGGTTACAACCTATCCGGATCACTGGATTGTGGAGATCGCCATACCCTTCAAAACGCTTCGATTTGAGGAATCTAAAACCCGGTGGGGAATCAATTTTTTCAGAAGAGATGCCCAAACCAACACCATCCATACCTGGGTGCCGGTCCCCATTGAGTTTAATGAAACCGACCTGGGTTATACAGGTTCGCTTGACTGGGAGGTTCCCCCAAAAAAAACCAGTCGAAACTTTGCCTTTATTCCCTATGTAAAAGGAGCCGGATCCAAAGACTACGAAGCCAATACACCTGTTGACTATGATTTCCAGGCCGGATTGGATGCCAAGGTTCCTATCACATCGAGTCTGAACCTGGATGTAACCATCAATCCCGATTTTTCACAGGTAGAGGTGGACGAACAGGTCATTAATCTCACCCTGTTTGATGTCCGTCTACCCGAAAAGCGCCTCTTCTTCCTGGAGAACAGTGATATCTTTGAAGATTTCGGGATCCCCCCCATGAAACCATTTTTCTCCCGGAAGATTGGATTGGATGACGAGGGAAATCCCATCCCAATTCTATACGGAGCCAGGTTAAGTGGAAATGCCACAAAAAACCTCAGGATGGGCGTGATGAACATGCAAACCATGGAGACCGAGCTCTTTCTTCCTCAGAACTACTCTGTGGTGGCTTTTCACCAGAAAGTACTGGCCCGGTCGGTAATCAAAGGTTTCTTTCATAACCGGAATGCCCTTCGGAGCGAAGAAGCCGATTATAATCGAAATATGGGTATGGAGTTCCAGTATATGTCGGCCGATGGACGCTTCCGGACCTTTGGCGGGCTCTCCAAATCGTTTACTCCTAACCTGAAAAAAGAAGGACTACTTCTACAATACGGGTATAGGGTACAACAACAAAAACATCAGCATCTATTCCAACCTGGCCGGACTGGGCAAGAATTACCGGGCCGATATGGGGTACATCAGGGGACAGGAGTACTATGATGCCGAAAGGGATACCTCCATTCACATAGGCATGAACCATTGGTTTACCACTGGTTCCTACACGCTTTATCCTGAAAAAAGTGAGCGTATTATTTCTCATGAATTCAGCGGGCGCTATATTTATGATGGCGACACTACTTTCTCCCTGCTTAACAGTGAGGTTGAAGTTGGATATGCGCTAAAATTTACCTCCACAAGTCAGCTTAGTATCTCCTATAACAACAATGTAATCAACCTGCTATTTCCCTTTACATTTATTAACGACGAACCTTTACCAGCCGGGAATTACACATTTAACCAGGTAGAACTGAAATACCAATCTGATCAGAGAAGACGGTTCAGCGCTGTGGGAGGAGTAGCCCTTGGCACTTTTTATAATGGTACCAGGGAGCAATATACCTTTGGTGTTAAATACCGGGCACAGCCCTGGGGCAACTTCTCTGTGAACTTCGAACAGAACAACCTGAAATTTCCCGAACCCTATGGGAACGACAAGCTACTACTGATTGGTCCACGTGTGGAGATTAACTTCTCCAGGTCGCTTTTCTGGACTACCTTCCTGCAATACAATACCCAGCACGACAATTTTAACATCAACAGCAGGTTCCAGTGGCGGTTCCAGCCCATGTCAGATCTCTACATTGTATATACCGACAACTATGCAGTTGAATTCTGGGGACCCAAGCACAGGGCCCTGGTGATTAAACTGAATTATTGGTTTAATTTGTAACTTTCATCATGTTCATCTAAGCAAACAAATTCAATAAAATATCCAATTAATAGAACCAACTGAAACTGTGAAATCAAAAAAATCTCACAAGAAGTCCCCCAACACCCTCTCCAGGAGAGACTTTATCGGGAAAACAGCTGCTGCTACAGCTGCATTCACCATTGTACCCCGCCATGTGCTGGGTGGACCCGGCTTTACCGCCCCCAGTGATATGGTCAATGTGGCCGGCATCGGACTGGGCAACCAGGGAGGCAGCGACATTCAGAACATAGCCACACCAGATGTGCCCATCAAACGCAGTATGGGACTTCCGGGACTGAAGTTTTACCGTTACCCGGGGATAAAACCCCCAAGGCCAACGGGTGGCCGTCGCAGTGACAATCCCAACCAGATGGGCGATGCCGGTGGAGATTTTAAACATGCCAATATCTATGCCCTGTGTGATGTGGACTCTGAGTATGCCGGGCATATTTTTACCGGTTATCCCAAGGCCAAGGTTTATGATGATTTTCGAAAAATGATTGATAAAGAAAAGGACCTGGATGCGGTGGTGATCGGAACACCCGACCACACCCATGCTGTGATTGCATCCTATGCATTGAACGCGGGCAAACATGTTTTTGTGGAGAAGCCCATGGCCAAGACCATTCATGAAGTGCGTTTCTTAACTGAGCTGGCTGCAAAAAAAGGACTTGTCACCCAGATGGGTAACCAGGGACACAACATTGAAGGGACCATGCAGACCGTGGAGTGGATTCAGTCGGGAGCTATCGGTCCTGTGAGAGAAATTCATATGTGGTCCAATCGTCCCGTATGGGCGCAGGGACCCCTGGAGCGTCCTGCAGGAGTGGATGTTCCCTCAAACCTGAATTATGATGTATGGCTGGGACCTGCTCCGGAAAAACCCTACAGCCCGGAGACCACTCACTTTGCCTGGCGTGGATTGTGGGACTATGGTACAGGGGCAATGGGAGATATGGGAGCTCATACTTTTGATGCACCCATTTGGGCACTGAATTTGGGCATGCCCACTAAGATTCAGGCCACCACCTCTCCTTACACCAACGAATACCTGCCTCAGGCCGAAAATGTGATGTATGAGTTTGCAGCCCGGGGAGATATGCCCCCAGTGAAGGTAACCTGGAGCGATGGAGGAATTAAGCCTTTCCGCCCGGCAGAACTGGAAGCAGATCGTCGTTTAAGGGAGGCCCTCTACATTGGAGATAAAGGCATGCTGATGCATGGTACCCATGGAGCCATGCCCGAACTGATTCCGGAAGATCCTGGATTTACAGCACCTGAACAATGGTTGAAAAGACCCAGTAGTGTCTATGTGGACTTTATTGAGGCCATTAAGGAGGGGCGTAAAGCTGCCAATGATTTTGAGATATCTTCGAAATTGACCGAAATCATGTTGTTAACCAATATAGCCGTGGCTGCGCAACAGGTCAACAAGACCCTGGAATACGATGCAGAAAATATGAAAATCACCAACTGCGAGGAGGCCAACAATTACTTCCACTACGAATATCGCAAAGGTTGGAAACTTTAATAATAAAACTCATAATCAAAATCAAATGAAGAACATAAAAAAACATTTCGGACTAACAGTGATAGCATTAATCTTTACCCTGTTAATGAGCTCTTTTATACCAGAAGTAAATGCACCCATCGATGGTGCCCGGGCTGAAAATTGGAAGATCAACTCGAGGTATGGAGGAGTCCATATAGGGGCCATTACCTATAGCTTTCGAAGCATCAGGGAAGTTGATGCAGTCATCCAGGCCTGCGTGGATGCAGGCCTCAGTTCTGTTGAATTGATGGGGACAGGAATTGAGGCCTACCTGGGCGCACCTGAAAATCCCCTCTCCTGGAGAAGAATGAGGGCCAATGATAAGACAGATGAAGAAAAAGCAGCCATGGCCAAATACCAGGAAGAGATTAAAGGGTTTCGCAATGATCCGGTCAACCTGGAAAAGTATGTTGAACTACGTAAGAAATTCAACGATGCCGGAGTAAATATCCATATCTACAAGTGGATCGCAGGAATGAGTGATGAAGAGCTGGACTACTCCTTCAAAGTAGCGAAGATGCTGGGTGCCATTGGCATCACCACCGAGATTGGAGAAGAGAATTGCCGGGTAGTGGGTGCTGCTGCTGAAAGGGCAGGCATGGTGGCCATCTTCCACAACCATATGCAATATGCAAAGGAAGACTTTGATGTGGATGCATTGCTGGCTCTGTCGCCTGCAAACAGGCTCAATTTTGATATCGGTCACTATTACGGATCTACGGGAAAGAATCCTGCCGAATTCATTGAGAAATACCACGATCGCATTGCCAGCATTCACCTGAAAGATAAAACCGGACCCGTCAATGAAATTGCTAAAAATGCCAACCAGGTTTGGGGACAGGGTGAAACTCCCGTTGCAGAAGTATTAAAACTGATCCAGACCAACCAGTGGCCTATCTTTTGCGACATTGCATTGGAATATAAGATTGCACCCTGGTCCGATGCAGTAAAAGAGGTCAAGGTTTGCAGAGAGTTCGCCAGACAGATTCTTTTATAGAAAGCTGCCTAAATTTTTATTACTGGAAAAGCTGGGGAACAAATTCTGATAGATAGTTTCTCCAGTTTTTCCATATATGCCCACCTTCACTCTCCCTGAGAATGTGGGGCATCCCCATGTCATCCAGCTTATCCTTATAAGCCATTACATTTTTATAAAGAAAATCTGTTTTCCCAATCCCGATCCAGTAAAGTTTATAACCATTCTCCATCTGCTTTTTCAGTGTCCCCTCCTGATCTGAATAAACCGGGGAGGAATCGGCGTTATGAGGAAGAAGTGCCGGTGAAAAGAGCCCCACAAAATCAAAAGAGTTGGGATCGTACCTGGAGATATGAAGTGAATGGAACCCTCCCATGGAGAGTCCGGCTATGGCCCTGGAGCTTTTCTCGGTCTTTACCCTGTAGTTGGACTCCACAAAACTTTTGATATCGGTGAAGGTCTCCTCAAAAGATCCATCCATGGTACCAGGGACCATAAATGCAGGTTTATAAAATCCACGCATACCTTCACCAGGAGCTGCTTTCTGGGATACATTGCCATTGGGCATAACCACAATCATGGGTTTGGCTTTCCCACTGGCGATCAGGTTGTCCATAATCTGGGTACTTCTACCCAGCGATATCCAGGCCTCTTCATCTCCACCGGCTCCATGAAGCAGGTATAGCACCGGATAGGACTCAATGCCAGACTCATAACCCGGGGGTGTATAAATGGTGATCCTTCGATCCTTTTCAAGTCCGGGAGATTTGTACCATCGCCTGGTTACCGATCCGTGGGCAACATCATTTACCCCATATAGTTCTGACTCAGCTCCTTCAATTAGGAAGATATTGGTCAGGGTAGCAATATCCCTGGTGGTAAATGCATTGTTGGGATCCAGGGTTCTGAACCCATCTATGGAAAAGGAATATCCATACAGTTCCGGTTCAAGCTTTTCAGTGGTATAGGTCCAGGTCCCCTTTTCGTTTTTCACCATGGAAACAGAACCCGGTATCCACCCTTCAGGGGGCATCCAGTCGCCGGATATCTTTACTTCACTGGCCTTGGGTGCATTCACCGTAAAAGTGACAGTGTGATCTTCATGAATTTCAGGGGAAGTGATCTCCTCCCCTCCCCATAGGGATTGCTGGGCGTTTGCTGTGACTATAAGCAAAATAAGTGCTACGGTAATAAGAATTTTCATGGTACAGTATTACAAAATCAGTATGAAATTTCCTAATCAAATTGAGGCAATTCATTATCTTGGTACTTATGAAGAAAAGGATCATCAAATGGGGTATGATTGGCACTGGGGATGTGACCGAAAGGAAAAGTGCCCCGTCGTTTAATAAGATAAAAGGTTCTCAGCTGGTTGCTGTGGGGAATCGAACCGCAAAAAAAGCAGAAGACTATGCAAGGCGCCATGGCATTCCCACATGGCACCGCGATCCCTTTGATGTAATTCATGATCTGGAGGTGGATATAGTCTATATTGCCACTCCTCCTGGTTCACATATGGAATACGCCCTGGAGGTAATCAAAGCTGGAAAGCCTGTCTATTTGGAAAAGCCCATGGCCCGCACCTGGGATGAGTGTTGTTTGATTAATGATGCAGCCGAAAAAAGAAAAATTCCAGTTTATGTAGCCTACTACCGCAGATCGCTGGATTACTTTAAGAAAGTAAAAGAGATCATTGACGGAGGTAGACTCGGGAAAATTCTTCATATCGACCTTCAGCAACACTTCCCGGCAAGGGATGAAGATCACCAGCCCGGACATCTTCCCTGGCGGATAATTCCAAAAGATTCAGGTGGAGGTTATTTCCACGATATGGGTTGCCATGCACTGGATATTCTTTTCTATATGTTTGGTGATCCTCTTGAAGTAACCGGGAAGGCAAGCAACAGGGGTGGCCTGTACGCACCAAATGACACCATTTCGGCTTCTCTGCTATTACCAGGCAGTTTGTTGGCTACAGGCAGCTGGAGTTTTGTGACCCCTGAAATCCATCAAACGGATCAGGTAGAGGTGGTGGGTGAAAAAGGTAAACTGGGATTCTCCATTTTTGGATTTAGTCCCATCCTTATTACCCTGGGAGATCATCAGGAATCCTTTGCTATCGTTCAGCCAGAACACATTCAAATGCCCTTTATACAATCCATTGTTTCAGAGATGAATGGAAATGGAAAATGTCCCTCAACCGGGCAAACCGCTGCAGTGAACAGCAAGGCAATGGATAT
>PVMS01176309.1_pt1 | contig 14969 bp, 16 predicted proteins | sample 1853461 | NCBI WGS metagenome assembly PVMS01 (sample SAMN08582032, study PRJNA380276) | Marine sediment metagenome, whole genome shotgun sequencing project. | isolation source: ocean sediment barecode stripped | collected 2017 | reverse complement strand
TAATCATTCCCGACATGACCGCTGCCATCGCGGGGAATCCCAGGCCCACCAGCAACGGGACGGCGACCGCGGCGGGCGTACCGAATCCAGCGGCACCCTCAATGAAAGAGCCGAACAGCCAGGCAACAATAATCACCTGTACGCGACGATCGGATGAGATATTCGTAAAACCGGTGCGTATTGTGTGCAGCCCACCGCTTTCCTGCAGCGTATTCAACAGGAGAATAGCGCCGAATATGATGAAGACGAGTGAGATCGCTATCACAGCACCGTTGAGGGACGCTGCCGCCACTACCGCTGTTGGCACCTGCCAGATCCACAAAGCCAATGCCGCGCAAACCGCATAGCTTATCGGCATTGCGCGGCTCGCAGGCCAACGCAAACCGACCAGAAACACTCCGACGATCGCGATCGGAAGAATCGAGAGTAAGGCCAGCATGGCGTTGCTCAATGAGCGCTCCTTGAAAATGCTCCGGTTCTAAAGCTATTGAGTGCGGACATTCTTGCCCTCGACATCCTGAATTGGAATCAGACTATTGCTGTGACCAGGCCCCAGCTAGGCGAGATCGACGGTTTTGCCGCCAATCTTGACGGTGGACGAATCGGAAAACGCAATCTCCGGTAGTGCGATGTTTCGCTTGGTCATACACTGATGCTCACGTTCTTCTTCGAGGATTTTTGCCAGAAACAGGCGAGACACTCGTGTCATTTATTTGCTCTAGTTTGACTAGAGAATATTCATTTCAGTATGCGCCAGGCACCTGATGTGGAACGAAAGCGATAATTCGTATCGGCGCGGCACTGCCGCCCTTTATTTTCATCGGCAGTCCGATTATATATGCGCCCTTTGCGGGTAGCGCGTCCAGGTTGGTTACATTTTCCACTCCTGGGATATCGTGCTCGAAAAATATGCGGTGACTCATTCGCTTTGGTTGTAACGAATTGTCGAAGCTGAGCGTGTCGATTCCTATGGCCTTGATATTGCGGTTCTTTACCAAGAATGTAGCTGTGTCCTGATGAATAGCCGGAAACTCAAGCTCAGCAACGCCTTCGTTGCCGGTTTTGTCGGTACCGGTATACTTGATTGGGTCCGGCCAAACGTTTGCCAAACCAGTGTTGAACATGACAATGCAATCGTCGGGCATGGGACCGTTGGCCTTCTCCCAATTCAAAATGTCGTTCACGGTCACGAGATAGTTCGGGTCAGCCAGGACCTGTTTTTTCACATCGACAACAATGACCTCACCGATTAGTCGCTCGATTGATACCTGATCAATCGACTTTCCACCTTCGTGAAAGTGAACAGGCGCATCAAGGTGGGTTCCGACATGTTCGCTGCCCGAATAGTTATACGTGGCCATATAGAAACCGCCGCGGGTCATCCCGACAACACTTGGTGTATGTACAAAGCGCTGGCTCCGTGGATGGCCAGTCATGGCGTCGGAAAACTCGTGCGTGAGATCTACCCATACGCCATCGCCAAATTCAACCGCGGCTGCGGCGCCGGCCCATAAGAGTCCAATGCAAGCGGCGACGGAAAGTCTGCAGGCTGTTTTCGTCATAGCTAAGACCTGTGTCAGGTATGAAAAAGTAGTTTGAAATCGGCTGAAGTTGATGGCGCCTGCTGACATTCGTTGGTGTGGTTACGCCGAGATTTGTATACAATAGTGCAATTACGTATTCATATCTACTGCGATTCAGCATACCGCCCAGCCAGGCACAGGATTTTGGTTAGGTAGTTGAAAATTAAAAATAAATTGATGTTTAGTGCCGCTCTATGCGCAGAGATGAGCGGAGGTTTGATTGCCAGCGATATTGAGATCAGCGCCGGCATGACTCGCCGATATGGGCGTACCAGCTGGCGTTGTCCAAAGGTGTTGAGATGCGAATGCGGACGGAGGTATTGCGTGAAGGCAGAATGATCATGCACGAACAATCGGTCGATGAACAGGAAGCATGGACGAAAATGATGTTCCAGCCGTCCATGGATGGTTTTCGGAAACTGTCACCTGACTCAGAGCGACTCATATCATTGCTTGACGAGATCTAGAGCCTCCCGCTCGAGAAGTCCCGGAATACCGACCCCAAGCGCCTTTTAGCCAACCTGGATCACGCTAAAAATGTCGACCACCATCACGGCTCAATCTTCCACCAAATCTGATGTGGAGCAACATTTACGAACGCTAGCGTTCGGGCTAATCAGGCGCTGATATCGAAAACTCAAACTTGCCGGACGTGACGTGCCCGTCAAGTCCCATTGCCCGCCAGCTAACTGTGTAACTATCTGGCGCCAGTGGCTCAATTTCAACGCTGACTCGCCCGTCTACTGACGTTGCGCTTGAGATGTCGACGTTCACGGGTTCATTGCCTGGGGTAGAAATTGTCAGGGACACCAGCTTGGCTGCCCCGCCAAACTGTATGACCAGTTCTGTCGGCGACTGGGTCAAGACTGCGCCATTTTCCGGATTCGATGTTTGAGCCGTGGCATGACCCCACGCAATTGATGCCAATAGAATGGCAAAAAGAGCGGCGCTGGACGCGACGACTGTGTTATATATTTTCAATTGAATTTTCCAAGGTTTTTCGAATATCGTGTGTTCAATACTAATCAGTGGGTGAAAACAGGCCTGTCATGACCGCAGTCGCCGCAAGTACAGCAGCGATCAGATACCATTCTGCCGCGACAGCTCGGCGAAACCCGATGAGCGCTGTGTCGCTTGCCCGCGCTATCGCTGGACCAAAGCGCCATTTGTTCATTGTAGCAATGCCCATCAATACAGCGAAAGCTGCGACTTTGGCCAATAACAAATTACCATAGGGTGTCCACAGATTTTCCCAATTGCCCAGCAAAGCGACGGACATGCCGAGTCCAACGAGAAAAATAAGCGGTACTGTCCAGGTAGCAATTTTGGAAAACCGCTCGATGGCTGCACTCGTCACATCGACGTCCTCTCGCTTCGATATAAAAATTAGAGGGAGCAAAGAGCCGAACCAGAATGCTACGACGATCAGATGACAAACCAGCAATGCCACCAGCAGCCATCTCAGTTCGTGCACTACCGTGTGGCCAACCAGCGAAAACGAAATGATTAGCAATGCTGTGCCCATCACACTTGTCCCGGTACTTATGCGACTCGACGTTCGAAGTCCGATTGCCAGCAATGCAAGGCCCACTATCCGTGCGGCTGCAGCTGCGGCAATGTTGGTGTCGAGCAACATCACGTGCATTACTGGGTCAAACACACCGGTCATGGAACCGACCATGCGTGCAGGTTCTACGAGATAGTGGGCCAATGTCAACGACAGTCCGGCGATTGCGGAATATTGGCCGAGTGAACGGATTTGACGCGTCGAACTCGCGATGTGCCCACCAAGAACGAACAGGAAAACAAAGATACCAGCCGCCTGAATGCCAGCAATGAAGCTCGCGGCGCGAAGAATCATCGCGATGATGTCTTGAACTGGCGGCATACGTCGTATCTACAGAGTTAATATCCAGTGCCGTTCTAGTGTCCGCTTGCGGCGTCCATCTTGATGACGATTAGCGATGGCGCTGCGGTTGGCACGTATTCGTTCGGATTTTCCGGATCAGGTATGGTCGTATAGGCTTCGTTACCTTCTTCGCAGACTTGCGTTGTCGGAAAGTAGAGCGTGGTCGCATCGTGTGGTGGAATAATAATGAAGGAGAACACATCGAAATAGTCACTTGACAAACTATTACCGCTCCAAATGATTTGACTGGTGTATTTTGTTGTCTGCATTCCGAATACTTCGCGCGGTACGTCCAGCGTCGACTCTATCGTCTCAACTGTCCAGCCTGGCTTGATCTGTGGTGTAACAGACAAAACATCTTCGGGTATATCAACGATCAATTTCACCGTAGGCGAATCGCCACAGCCATGCGTGATCATCAACGAAGACTTGAATGCAGTGCCCACAGGAACCTTGGTATGTTCAAAAAGGGGATGCGCAATTAGTGCGGGTGACGCAAGGCAAAGGGCAACTATCAATAATATTTTCATGTCTTCGATCTCTCCAGAAATTTCAGTGTGCGGGGCAGTGTAATGGATTTGTTCTACGTATCGAATTATTTTTGTGTAAAGAAACGTCAGCTTTTAATCGGCACTTGAACAGATTTGGCTGTGATATCGTTTGTCAATTATACCGAACGATATTGGTGTCGTATGCCGGCGCTGAATTAATTCGGATTCGACTCGGCTCTGGAGACGCACGACATGATTGCAATCAAAAATTCGAGGCCAGTTATTCTGGTGATGCTGGTCCTGTATGTTTGTAGCAGCCACGCGGCAGATACGATCTTGTATAACGCCAGGATTGTCACCGTGGATGTAGACTTTACCATCGCCGAGGCTGTCGCAATATCAGATGGACGCATATTGCAGGTCGGTGGGAATAACGAGATTCGAGCACTCGCTCAGGAAACCACGAAACTTTTTGATATGGGTGGTAAAGCGGTTTTCCCCGGTTTCATCGATACGCATCCGCATATGATTCATGTCGGTTCGGGCCACGCGACCGTGTCTTTATTTGGCGTAAGTTCCGTTGAAGAAATCAAGCAAAGAATTGCTGAACGAGTAAAAACCAATCAAGAAGGGCAGTGGATTTTCGCATCGAGCATCGGCGACCCACGAGGCGTCAGGGCGCTTCCGGGGTTGTTAGAGGAGAAGCGTTGGCCGACACGATACGATCTGGACGAAGTGGCAGCCGATGTTCCGGTCTATATACCTACGTCCTGGGGCGGTCCGACGCCGGCGATTCTGAACAGTAAGGCGCTGGAACTCATGGGAATCAACGCGGAAACCCCGGTCTTCGACAAGGGAATCGAGATCGTAAAGGAGGCGGCTACGGGTGAGCCAAACGGACAAATCATTGGTATGCATGCATACAACTGGAATCCCTATTACGCCAGAATTTCGGGCTTCGCGCCGAAATACCCGACGGCACTATTGGCAGACGGAGTCGAGGGCCAGATACGAAACCTGAATTCCCTGGGTGTTACGGCGGTATACGAATCGCATTTTCTGACCGAGACCAATATCGCGACAATTCAGTATCTGTTGGATCGTGACAGGCTGAATATGCGCCTGAAATTGGCGCCCGAATTGTTCGGCGCGCAATGGAAACCGATAAATGCAATTGATGAATGGATCAGAGTTCTTAAGGGCAAAGAATCGGGTCTGTCAGCGGAGCCTCTCAAGGGAGATAGTTCGAACGACGTTGAAATATTGACGATTGCAAACGGTGACAAGGTCAAAATGCTCGGCACGACGTTGTCGAGCGATGGTCCGATATCGTTCGGCAAGGCAATGATGAACGAACCTTACTGGAACATGTACGGTGATCCGGCCTCGACAGATTTACCGTTGTCGGTAGAGACGATTATGAAAGTCGCGATGATTGCGGCAAAGTATGACTTGCGCATGACCTTTCCGGTCGGCGGCGATCGAATGGCGGATACCGTTCTCGAAGCACTTGAGGCTGTCGACAAGGTGTATCCGCTGCAAGGCAAAAACTGGGTATTGGGTCATACCCCATACATGACGCACGAGAGACTGCAACGCATTCTCGACCTGGGGTTGCATGTCACTGCAAACAGCAACTCGGAGTATAAGCTCACGAAAGAACTCTACGAGTCGACCTTTCGAGACCGTGCCGAAGAGATGGCGTATATCAATACGCCCTGGCGCTGGATTCTCGACTCGGGCGTGATGTCGGCGCAGAGTACTGACAATGTTTTTGCAGATCCTATGTTTACCTTGTGGCAGTCGCTGAAGAGGGCGACCGAAGCGCCCGGTGAAATCCTGATGACCGACAGTAAGAGAATCTCACGAGAAGAAGCCGTTCGACTGCACACGATGGGCGGCGCAACAGTCCTGATGTGGGAAGACGAGCTCGGCTCCGTTGAAGCCGGCAAATTTGCGGATCTGGTCGTATTGGATACCGATATCCTGAATTGCCCATTGGACGATATCAGGAACACCAAAGTTCTGGCCACGTTGATTGGCGGTCAGATCGTACATGGCGAACTTGATTGAGCCGAGCGTTTCTTTAAGTCCTACAAACCGACTTTGATTATTTTATCGTAAAACCCCGCGATCTCGAGCGTAATTGTCACGGGGGCATTCTCAAGGTTTTGCCAGTACCAGCCGTGCTGGCCATCATAGGCCGCGATAATCGATCCTGCGCGAGAGTTACCTTCGCCTTCATCGTATCGTGAATAAAATCCAGGGCCGAACGCCTCGTCGTGCGCGTGAAAGTCGTAATAGGCCTGACCGCCATCGGTACTCCAGTGGAATACGACGGCATCGCCCTGCCGCATCAGTGCCTTGTATTCGATGGCCCCATTGGCAGCCAGTTCTATAGTCAGCGTCTCGGACTTCACGGCAGTCTCGCGACCGATAAAATTCTCGCCATTCGCTGTTGGCAATAGTTGACCGGAGTCGCCTTCTTCTCTTGTGACATCTTCGACACCGAAATAGCGAAATATGGGTGCACCTCCGGTCGAAAGCAACTCAGATGATGCCGTCGAGGGAGCCTCTTCGTTTGTGTCTGGAAGTATCTCAGCGTCTTGTCTATCCGCCAGTCCCGCTCCAATTAGTGCACCCATCCCCAGCGCTGCGAGCGTTAGCAACACGAGGGACGCTTTAGCCAGGGTTTTGCGATCATCGGTCATTGTAATTCCTGATTATGCTGAATTTCAAAAGTACAGTGCCAACTGGTAGGCCATTAACGTGAAGCCCGCAAGAATCAGAGCGAGATTGACCACGGTGCCGACCGTTGAGCCTCGTTTCTGCGCGGGCAGGACTCTCAATACCAGCACGAATACAACCAGGGCCGCAAGCTGGCCGAGTTCGACGCCGAGATTGAATGAAAGCAGATTTACCAGCAAGCCATCTTCATGCAGTCCAAGGTCTTGCAGTTTTGTGGCCAGCCCGAGGCCATGAAAAAGACCGAATATGAATACAGCCAGGCGTTCGTCGGGACTGTCACCAAACAGAGTCTGGGATCCACCGAGGTTGTCGAATCCCTTGTAGGCTACCGACAGACCGATGATCGCATCAACGAAATATGGGTTGACGTCCAAACCAAGAAGCACGCCACCAGTGAGAGTGATCGTATGGCCCAGCGCAAACAGACTCACAAAAACTGCGACAGTACGAAGGTGCTTCAGATAGAAGATCACACCGACGAGAAATAACAAGTGGTCGTAACCAGTGACCATGTGCTTAGCGCCGAGCCAGGCATAGAGCAAGAAGTTGGGACCCGATCTTCCGGATATCAGTTCGATATCCTCGCGCGAAACATTATGCGCAGATACGTTGCCAACCAGCACTAGCAGAGCCAGCGCGATACAGATAGCAGCTAATGCCCTGGACGATGCATTCATTTCGTTTGGCACGATCTCATTGGTTGGCGAACTTCGAGATTGAATCTGCTACCACGCTTTGACCTGAATGCACTCAGAATCGACAACAGCCGTAACGTCGACTTCAACCATGAAGCAAAGGTCTGCCAGGCTCGCGACGCCGATCAGCGTGCTGGCCGGTGCTTTACCGGCACTACAATAAGACGGCATGCATTGCGATGCCTCCAGGAACGCATCCATGTCAGTCGTAAATTTCCGGATATACACAACAGAAGGGTAAGATGGGTGCGGCGAGGGCTATGCAATTCGCAGCGATTGATAACGAATCTGCAACCGCCATTTACCACTCAGTACTGAAAAAGGCACTCGGAGTAACCGTTCACGATCAGACCGAAGTTGAACGACAAGCCTGGGCAGCTGAGTTTTCTGACAAGGTCCGGGACGGAATTCTCGAATCGTCCGCTCAAGCCGACGAACTGAGACGCTATTTACGCATGATCGAGCAGACGTAGTTATGGGAGTTGGACAATGAGCCGCATCAAACTTGCGATACTGCTTAGCCCGGTTATTTTTCTCGGCGCCTGTGAGCCTGAGAGTCCGGCCGACCTGGTTCTTTTCAACGGCAATGTGTTGACCGTTGATGCCCGAGAAACTGTAGCGGAAGCGGTTGCAGTTACTAACGGCCGCATCTCAGCCGTTGGGTCTACCCAGTCAGTATTGGCACTCGCGGGCCGTGAAACCAGGAGGATTGACCTCGATGGTAAGACAGTTATTCCCGGCATTGTCGATGCGCATACGCATATTCGTGGCATTGCGGGAAATATCGGAAAGCTGAGCATCACCGATGCGACGTCAGTTGCCGAAGTACTTGAGATAATCAGCCGGCATGCCGAGACGGTGGCGGCAGGATTCTGGATCGAGACCGCAACCGGTTGGCAACCGACAAATTTTGCCGAAAACCGGATTCCAACCAGGGCGGAACTTGATAGCGCGGCGCCGGAGCATCCTGTTTTTCTCAAGAAGGGCTATCAGAACGGCATCGTGAATTCGAAAGCACTTGAGGCGGCTGGAATCACAACGGAAAATGCGGGGCATAATTTTCTGCGCGATGCCGCAAATAATCTAACCGGCGAATTATTCGGCTCGCTCGATGACATCACCAATGCGCAGCCACGCTTGAGCGATCAACAAACAGAGCAGAGCTATATCGACGCAATGCATCTCGTTAACGGCTTTGGAGTAACCTCTTTGCGCGATGCAGCGCTTGGCCCGAACCAGGTGGCGTTACTGCGCAAGCTTTCGGAGGAAAGCAGACTAACCGTTAGAATCAATGCGATTGGCCAGATTTATCCGTCGACCCCGCTTCAAGTCGACAAGCGTATGTGGGGCGGTGTGCCAATATCACGCGGAGACTGGTTCACACACGACACTTTCAAGATCGTCGCTGACGGCGGCATATCCGACGCGTTACTGCGTGATGCATACGCGTGGTCCGATAGCGGCAAGGACGGCTACAAAGGCCGATTTGTCACGCCGATGGATAAGATCAAGGCAGTGGCAGACTGGGCATGTGATACTGATCACAAACTTGCGGTTCATACTATCGGTGATGCGATGATTGAAGCGCTGCTGGACCATTACGAATCGATCCGTGATGACTGCGATGTTGGGCCGCTGGGCTGGTCGATAGAGCATGTCGCTCTCGTGACGCCCGAGCAGGTAGACAGAATCAAGGATCTCGAAATTGCGGTGACAACGCAGTCGGGATTGAACTACAGCCTGGCGGCAGCGTGGCGCAAGTATTGGGGCGAAGAGCGCATGGCTCGCTCTGTGCCCAATCGAATGCTGATCGACAAAGGCATCCAGCCCGGAGGTGGAACCGATGCCAATACCGGTCCCGTAAATTCGTTTGTCGCTATCTGGTCAGACGTTACCCGGCAGACACGAGACGGAGTGATTGGAGCAGAGCAGGCGGTAACGCCGCTGGAATCGCTGCAAATGCATACGATTTGGGCAGCGCAAGTCCTGGGTACGCAGAGCGACGTAGGCTCGATCGAGGTAGGTAAATTTGCCGATTTGGCGGTTCTGGACAAGGACATCTTGTCTATTGAGCATGCCTCGATCAAGGACACGTCGGTAGTGATGACGTTCGTCAACGGCGAATTAGTATTTAAGCGTAATTGACGCACACCCGTCTGTCTCAACCCTGTAGGAACGGAGTATTAAATGAAAAATTTGGCAGCTAGCCTAATCGTCAGTTTCACGCTCATTTTCGCAGCCTGCGATGAACCGGCTGTGCCCAGGACAGAGCAAGAAGCGGATGGAAAACCTATGTCTGCGCCCGAAGCGACCGTAGCCGACGCGCGCAATAGTTTCGTTGTGCTGAATGTGAATGTCTTCGACGGCCACGAGTTTCACCAGAACAAGGTTGTGGCAGTGGTCGACGGAAAGATTGCGGCAATTGCGGACAGTGCCAACAAGTGGCGAGGTTTGCAGCGCGTCGACGGACAGGGCGGCACACTCCTGCCAGGATTGATGGACGCTCATACGCATACACAATCACTGGTGCAATTGGAGGACAGTCTTCGATTCGGAGTCACGACAATCTTCGATATGGCAACGGCCCCGGCGAGCGCTGAAATGCTACGGGCGGCAGCCCGGGAAAGCAACGATGTAGCCGATTTTCAGTCTGCCATTTTCCTGGCGACGGTACCAGGCGGCCATGGAACACAATACGGTCGGGAAGTCCCGACACTGTCAAGCGCAGATGAAGCCGATAAATTTGTACAGGCCAGATTCGACGAAGGATCTGACTATCTGAAAATCATTGTTAGTGGTCAGCGAGCCAGGCAAGGTTTGCCGACTCTGGATGCAGAGACCGTAACAGCACTGGTCGACGCCGCCCATTCTCGCGGCATGCTGGCGGTCGCCCATATTGAGACGACCGATGATGTTCATATGGTACTGACTGGTGGTATTGATGGACTAGTGCACGTATGGCGCGACTCCGGATTTTCGCCGAAACTGTCGTCGCTACTGGCGGAGAAGGGCGTATTCGTTATTACCACCCTGGTGACGCAAGACGGCTTCATAGACGCTGCCGGCGGCTCGACGCTTGTTGCCGATTCGCGCTTACGGCCTTACCTGTCAGATCGGGCTGTCGCGGAGTTGACCACACGGCGGGGCGGGCCTGAATTCAGCGATATTGATCGGTTCCTGGAAGCGGTTTCCGGTCTGGTCGAGGCAAGAGTGACTGTCCTGGTCGGAACCGACGTATCTGCCGGCACGACGTATCACGGTGTTAGCGTGCATCGGGAACTTGAGCTATTGGTTCAGGCCGGTCTAAAGCCTATCGACGCGCTGGCGGCGGCGACTTCCAATGTGGCTCGCGCTTATGGCACCGACGATCGAGGCTCCATCGCTCCGGGCAAGCGAGCGGACCTGTTATTGGTAAGAGGCGATCCAACGCAAGAAATTACTGCTACGCGAGACATTATTAGTGTTTGGCGAAACGGCGTCAGGTTCGACAGAACGCTGAAGGAAGGCGAATGAGAATTCCTGCACTGTTGTTATTGTTGGTTGCAGGCGTGTCGATTTCCGCCGCATCACGTGCCGCGGATCCGCGATCGATCGAGCACGTTGCCGGCGACTTATACCGGGTGCACGGCGGCGGCAACTACCATTCTGCTCTACTGGTTACACCCGAGGGCATTATCGCTTTCGACCCGATCAGCATGGAGGCCGCCCTCTGGCTCAAAGATGAAATCAAAGAGCGTTTCGATCTGCCAGTCAAATACCTCATCTACAGTCACAGCGATGAAGACCATTCCACTGGCGGTGAAGTTTTTACGGACGCTACCGTGATCGCACATGCGAACACAAAGTCGACATTGATACGGAATGGAACCGCTACTTCCATTCCGGATATTACGTTTACGGATCAGATGACACTCGAATTTGGAGGCAGCAAGGTCAACCTGATTTATCTGGGAGTAGGGCATGGCGACAATCTGGTTGCGATTCATTTTCCGAATGAGCGTGCCGTTCTTTGTGTTGATATCGTATTTGTGAAGCGCCTGGCGTACGGCGCGCTTGGACAGTCGCCGGATGAGCCGCAAACGTATATTCCCGGCTGGATCGAAAGTCTGCATAAGCTGGAATCCATCGATTATGACATTCTGCTGACAGGTCACGGAATTGCCGGCACAAAGGCAGATGGCGTCGAGTTCCGCCAGTATTTTGAAGCGCTTTATGACGCAGTTATTGATGCCCAGCACAGAGGCTTGAGTCTTGAGCAAGCCAGGCAGACCATCGAACTGGACGAATTTCGCCATCTCGGAATGTACGATGAATGGTTCGAGCTCAATGTCGAGGGAATGTACAAATTAGTCGACGGCCTGTAATTAATGACAATGCGTGGTCAAAAGGTCCAATGGGCCAAATCGTCCTCACCAAAGACGATCGTTGAATTACCGAGCCGATGCACTTTTTGCTCCGGGCTATTGCTGACTCGCATAGTCATTCTCCTTACGCCTCGCCCTTCCTGTGTGACGGGCTCAAGGTGCAGTACGAAATCCTCTCCGGTGAAAGTGTAGGAGCCATTGTCGCTGCCTTCTCTGAAGCCCATCGCGCGGGCGAGATCAATCGCATCCTGTAGTGATACCGGGTCCAGAGCGAACGTCAGCCCGACAATATCTTCGAAATAAGGGTCGGCAGGTTTCTCGTCAAGTATCGCTGTGTAGCGCTCCAGCAAGGCCGCCCTCGAAATTTCCTGTTTGGTACTTTCCCTGGGATGCCAAACTGACAAGAACGACGGATCGTATTCCATGATCCATGCGCCGTATCCCAACTTCGTAGAACCCTTGGCGCTGTCCAAGTTCGCCTGGTCAAACCAGGCGATCTGTGTGTCATTGTATCCGCGCGAGACCTTTCGAATGCTCAATGGATAGTTGTCCGCGAGCGTCGCCTGCAGCGTCGATAACTCGCCGCGTTCGTCGACGCCCAGGGCCAACATGCTAAAACCCAGGCTGCCGGGTCCACGGCTTTCATCGTCGAAGAACTCGAAATAAGTATTCTTGCCGTAGAAATAGAGGCCGGCGTAACTCCTGTCGCCACGAACGGTCTTGCGATATTCGTTCGGCGCAAATTCACGCGTCATAAAGTCGCTGGCCTCAATTGCCTGGTAGGTTACCCGGTCGAGGACCGTGAAAAAATGGTTTAGATGCACAAGCATCGGCGTACTCCGGTCTTGGTCAAGGCTTTCTGCCGCCAGGTTAAATGATAAAAGGGCAATTACGACACCGAGCAATGAAAACATATTCATGCGCGTTCTTTCCTATTCGCGAACAACGTTCAGGCGCTCCATTGCACCAGTATAGGAGTAATCCAGTCGGGCGAACCAAATCCATGCGGTGCCAGCGTGCGATTCGCATGGCGACTTTATGGCGAATGCCCCCTTAGCTTTACTTGTCTGGATTGGTCTGATCTACTATTCGGGATGAATACATTTTCTAGAAATAGGGTACATATTAGTATTTCTGAATGCAAAATCTTTACAAAATCTTGCAAATGGCGACCAATGTGCCGGGCTTCTTCCAATAAATTGACGAACTCTACCCGTAGAAAATCGCCGTTTAGTTCACGCAATTGATGATCACCGATACATCGGCATGGATAAAAAATTTGAGCGGGTTTGCCAGTCTGCTGCTTATCTGGAGGTAAAATAAATGAAACGATTTCTAACATTGTTGCCATGCGTATTGAGTTTGATCGCATGCACCAAGAGCGAAGTTGCTGAAGAGTCATTTCGCGGAATCACTCATGTGGCGGGCGATCTTTATCAGGTTCAGGACAACAACAACACGTTTACAGCATTATTGGTCACGCCGGAGGGCATCATTCTGACTGACCCTATCAACACGGAAACTGCAACGTGGTTGAACGATGAAATCAAGGAGCGATTCAATCTCCCGGTCAAGTATCTGATCTACAGCCACAGCCACGATGATCACAGCTCGGGTGCCGCGGTATATGATCAGGCGATAATTATCGGCCACGAAAACGTCGTTGCGGAATTCGATATCTGGAACGACCTGTCTATCGACATCGACGATTTCGACGGATTCGATGGCGATGCGGAAAAACTAACGACTTATCGAAAAAGTAATCCCGCTGTATACCCGGATGTCACATTCAGTGACCGAATGACGATTGAGTTAGGCGGAAAGACGGTCGAATTGATCTACCTGGGAAAAGGCCATAGCGACAATTTACTCGCTGTTCATTACCTCAACGAGCGCGCGGTACTCGCCATCGATCTGCTGTGGATAGATCGCGTGTCGTTCTTGGACCTTCCGTACACACATTACTTTCCCGATCTGTTCGCCGGGCTACGAAAGGTTGAGCAACTCGATTTCGATATCCTGCTCACCGGGCACGGAATCCACGGAAGCGGTGGAGGCGCGACTGGAGTGAAGGAGGATGTAGCCGAATTCCGTGAGTATTTTGAAGCGTTGTACGTTGAAGTGGTGAAAGCAATGGATCTGGGAATGAGTAAGGATGAAGCCGTAGCAGCGATCGAACTACCCGAGTACAGTCATCTTGGTATGTATGACAAGTGGTTCAAGTTGAATGTCGACGGAATGTACAGACACATCGCCGCAGACTACGAATGATATTACATTGAACTTAAGTCGTTGCCATGCCGCATTGGCAATGCCTGGAATCAGTTACACAATTCGTCTCGATCATGACGAGCTGGTGGATTCTTCGACATAGGAAATGACGTTGATACTGGAGTTCGCGACGTGAGAACGGATTGCCTGAAACGCCGCTTCATCGTCAGATGCGAGTATCGCTTCGACTATCAACTGGTGTTCATCGAACGACTTTTCGATTCGTTCAGCGCCGCGGAAGAATACCGGTCGTCTGAACGGTGCTAATTTTCGTCGCAGTGTCATTGCCAACTCAAACAGTGTTTCATTGTGTGACCCCGCATAGATGGCTCGGTGAAAACGCTCATTGTGTTCCGAATAATCTTCGAGGTTTTTTGCGATCACGTCGGCGCGCGAGTCCTCATGTATTTCCTCGAGTCGTTTGCGCTCGAGTACCGACATACGCTGCGCGCTGAAACGGGCGCAAAGCGCCTCCAGTTCACCCAGACCTTCGTACATATCGCTGATTTGATCGACCTGCAGATCGGCGACCGTGACGCCGCGACGTGGTCTGCTGATTGCAAGCCCGGTACTCGCCAGTTGGCGAAAAGCATCACGAACCGGTGTTCGGGAAACGTCAAATCGTTCCGCAATCGATTGCTCTTCAAGCTTCTGGCCAGGCGGAATCTTGCCGGTAATGATGTCGTCGACAAGTTGGTGGCATATGCTTTCAGATATTGTCGTAGACATGGACATCCTCACTGTAACCTTACTGGTGCGATTTTTAATCCGGTCGGTGTTTTCGTAGATCAGAAAACACCGGGCGCCACTTGAGCTACCCGAATGCCCCTGTCTCTGAACATTCGAACCACGCTGGCCCGATCTTCAAATATCAGCACAGGAACAAATCCTGCTTCATCAAGCCATTG
>PVMS01130423.1_pt1 | contig 14973 bp, 15 predicted proteins | sample 1853461 | NCBI WGS metagenome assembly PVMS01 (sample SAMN08582032, study PRJNA380276) | Marine sediment metagenome, whole genome shotgun sequencing project. | isolation source: ocean sediment barecode stripped | collected 2017 | reverse complement strand
TATTTCAAGCTGTTTCGGCCTCACTCTTAACTTTCATTTTAAGTTCAATGAATCTCGAATGATCGAGGTTAAGCATATTTAAAAGTTTATGTGCTATATAGTTTTCAAACTTATCAAGGGTTCCGTCTGAATATATCACTTTCCAAACTGATTCCATCAAATTGTATTTTTCTTCATTATCCAAATTCTCATTTATAAGATTAGTGAAATACCATAAATCCGTAGAAGTCTCTCTCTCCGCAGTCGACTTATCAATCAGCTCTTTAACTGAGCGGTCATCCATCTGAAATCTCGATTTTAATATTTGAAGTATCTTTCCCTGCTCCTGTGCAGAAAAATTAGAATCCGCAGTTGCGGCTTCTAATAAAATCACACAAGTAGAAACCTTTAACTTAAGTTCCCTATCTCCCGCACTTGGTTCTTTATTAGAGCCATCAAATATATTTTTAAATACTCCGAGCATATCATTTCCCTTCCGTATATGATTATTTTAAATCGTTTCTCAATAAGTGCCGATATCTTTTTATCTTTGAATATATATCAACTATGAATTTATTAGCCCAGCTTAAACTAATAATATAACATTGATGATAAATTTATAGCCAAAAAACATATCTATCAATAGTCTATCGCAAGAAAAACTCTTAATCTTGAGATCAGATTCAAACCATGTAAGATTATCGGAGCTAGTCTTGGAGAATACTAAATGCCTTTTTCCGAACCACTTAAAAAAAGATTAAATACGATAATCTCTGAATCAGAAACCAACCGGTCAGCTCTTATACCGGCACTAAGAGAGATTCAAAATGAGTATGGATCACTCTCAAATGAGTCCATGATGGAGGCGGCAAACATGCTGAAAATTAGTCCATCGAGCGTTCAAAATGTGGCTACTTTCTATACGATGTTTTTTACGGAACCGGTAGGAAAACATATTGTTTGGGTCTGCAGGACACTTTCTTGCGCTTTGAGAGGAGCCGAACATGTGGAACACTATATGTGTGACAAATTGGGTATTAAGACCGGGGAGACAACCCCTGATGGGAAAATCACGCTAATGGAGGCGGAATGTCTGGCTTCATGCGGGAGTGCCCCTGTGATGCTTGTTGACGACACACTTGAGGAAAACCTCACAAAGGAAAGAGTAGATAGAGTAATAGAAGAGCTCAGCAAAGACTGACCCCTGTCTATATGAAATCTTAATATATAATCTATCTATCGATCAGACTATGGATATAGAGAAAACAAGAGAGAATGCACTTAAGATATATAACGAGGCCGTTGAAGCCGCGAATCCGAGGAAATGCGTGCTCGACTATTTAAGCTTAGAAGACGATGTACTAAGAGTTGAGTCTAAAGTATATAACCTGAAAGAATTTGAGTCCATATATGCAATAGCGTTTGGAAAAGCCGCCGCCTCAATGGCGCAAGGGGTAGAAGAAGTATTAGGGGACAGACTCACCGGGGGCATGGTTATATCAAACCTGCAGCCTGAAAAACATTTTAGAAAGCTTGGATTTTACCTATCCGGACACCCTGTTCCAGATGAAAGAAGCGTAAGTGCGGCAAGGGAAGTTATGTCCATACTCGGAACTGTCGGGGAAAGGGATCTAGTTATATTCTTAATCTCCGGCGGAGGAAGCGCACTGTTGTCAATGCCCTCTCCGGGGCTTACTTTGGATGATATGAGAAAGGCTACAGAAACACTTTTGAGAAGCGGGGTCGAGAAAAACGGCCTAAATGCAATCAGAAAACATATTTCTCAGATTAAGGGCGGGGGACTTTTAAAAAAAGCTTTGCCTGCCCGTGTTATTACTCTAATACTCTCTAACGTAGTAAGTGATAAGGTAGACTCAATAGCCTCAGGCCCTACAGTACCGGATTCGACTACATATGAAGATGCCTGGCGAGTCGTAGAAGCTCTAGGTTTAGAACATAAGCTTCCACCTCAATTTGTCGTACATCTTGAGGACGGAAGGAAGGGAGAATTGCCTGAAACATTAAAAGATGGAGAATTTGACGCGGATAGGGTCCAGACTTTAATAGTCGGCAGCAATATTAAATCCCTAACAGCCGCCAAGAAAAAGGCAAACGAATTGGGATACAATACACTTATGCTGTCTTCTCAAATCAGAGGAGAAGCAAAGGAAGTAGCCAAAGTAGTAGCGGCAATCGCTTTTGATATCGAAAGGTCCGATATTCCTGTAAAAAGACCTAGCTGCATTATTTTTGGCGGCGAGACAACCGTTACAGTCCACAGCACGGGACAAGGCGGCAGAAGTACAGAGACAGCGCTTTCTTTTTGCATGGAGATAATGGGTCATAACGTTGTAGGATTATTTTGTGATACGGATGGAGTAGACGGCCCTATAGACGCTGCAGGGGCTATTTGTGATGGACAAAGCAGGATAGAAGCAAGAACAATTAACGTAAGCGCAAGAGAGCATCTTGCTCAAAACAACTCTTATGATTTTTTCGACAAGTTAGGAGATTTAATTATTACAGGCCCGACAGGAACAAATGTAATGGATATAGGGATTGTAATTGTTGAATAGTTTTAATAACAGCCCCATTATTATTAACCGGATATTGAAAACACCTCTTACAAGTGATTTAATATAAAGTCATGGAGATGTTATCAAAACCACTTCCACAAAATATAGAAGCAGAGCAAGCCGTTTTAGGTGCAATTCTTATAGAAAGCACGGTAATTAACCAAGTGCTCGAAATTCTGATTCCTGAGGACTTCTATAAAGAAGCCCACCGTAAAATCTTTAACTCGATGATAGATCTGGATAGGGAGAATAAACCTATTGACCTACTCACACTATTTGATCATCTCAAATCAAAGGGAAATCTCCTCGAAGAAGTGGGTGAAAGCAGCTATCTCACATATCTGACCGAACTGGTACCAACAACGGAGAACGTCGAATATTATGCAAAATTAGTCAAAGAAAAGTCCATTTTAAGAAAACTTGTCATGGCCGCAACCGACATTGCTCACCGTGGAAATGATGAGAATGTTGACCTGGACGAGTTTTTAGACCGAGCAGAGCATACTATCTTAGATATTGCCCAGAATAAAATAAAGCCTAGTTTCTATGACTCAAGAGAGTTAGCAGTAAAAGCGCTTGAAATCATTGAGCAGCTTCACGCAAGAAAGGAATTAGTTACGGGGATCCCTACGGGGTTTGAAAAACTTGACTACATGACCTCTGGTCTCCAGGATGCAGACCTGGTAATCATAGCGGGTAGACCCGGGCTCGGCAAAACATCCATTTCTTTAAATATTGCAGCACATGCTGCGATGGAGCATGGCAAATCGATCGGTATATTTTCCCTTGAAATGACCAAAGAGCAGTTAATGCTCAGGATGCTTTCTAATAAATCCAAGGTCAGTTACTCAAATATCAGAAGCGGCTACATTAAAGACGAAGACTTAGAAAAACTAGTACACGCCGCTGATGAGCTTGGACAGGCAAAAATATATATTGATGACACCCCGGCTATAACCGTATTGGAAATACGTGCCAAAGCCAGAAGACAGCAAAGAGACAAAGGCCTTGATTTAATAATTGTTGATTACTTACAGCTTATGAGAGGGAGCAGGAGGGTCGAATCGAGGGAAAGAGAAATAGCGGAAATTTCAGGTTCTCTCAAAGCCCTCGCCAAAGAGCTCTCCATACCCGTAATAGCTGTCTCGCAGCTTAGCAGACAGACTGAATCACGCTCCGACAGACGCCCCCAGCTAGCGGATTTACGAGAAAGCGGCGCAATTGAGCAAGATGCCGATTTAGTACTCTTTATTCATAGAGCTGATGTTTACAGAAAGGCTGACGAAGAAAAAAACGGAATTGCGGAATTAATAATAGGCAAACAAAGGAATGGTCCTACAGGTACTATAAAACTTGTATTCCTGGAAAATCGAGGAGTCCCCAGCTTTGAAAACCCCGCAGACGGATATGAAGATATGGTTGCTTTTTAAAGCAGCAATCCAGAAATAATTTCTTATTGTAATACCCTTTAGACAAGCATAGGCTTAACAATAGCGTCAGACTTAACTTCTTTCTTGTAGAGGCTCTCATCATCTTGCCACGCCTGAAATTTAATAAAAATGCCGTTTAGATTTTCTTTTACCGAGCTCCAGAAAAAATCCCAATCGTAGCTTTTCTTCCTATTTCTGAAAAACATTTTCACAAACAACTCTCTCTCTATCGGATATCCTTTCTCAGCTATCCACCCTGAGCGCGCGCTGCCGTAACCAGCACCAAAAGATATAGCGAAGGTGCCAATAAGCCCTAATCTATTAGCCGCTTTAGTAGCAAGCTCAATAAAAACGTATAGCGCCTCTACAGTGGAGTACCCCTCTTTGGCAAGCTTCTGATCCATGGTCAGGAGATTCTTCACAAAGTACATCGGATAATAAGTGGGGGCATATACGGATACTGACTTGGTCGGGCTTAAAAGGGGCTCGCGAATTATAACGTCCTCTTCAATGATACCGATCATAAAGTCTTCCTTATCAAACTCCCCAATATCACCTGAGAGCTCAAGAGAGGACCTAACATTCTCCCATTCTCTGTGGGCTATGACCAGCGCCTCGTTTAGTCTTTTTTGACCCTCGTCAAATTCTCTGTCTTTTAAAAGTTCCTCTAATTCCATACTATCCCCTGTTTAAAGTTATCGTAAATATACATTGATAAAAATTGATCTCAATGCCTGGAGCAATAATTTAAAAATCCACGGTTAGAACTTTCGGAATACAGCAGAAATATGATTGAGCATCTAAGGATAAGATATAAATTGTTTTTCTCTGGTATCTATTGTAATATGAGTTCTTCAAATCTCTTTAGGAGGCTTAATAATGGCTATTCTTGTTACAGGAGCAACAGGATTTATAGGCTCTCATATTACCAGAAAATTACTTCAGAGAGGAGAGCGTGTAAAAATCCTTCTAAGAAAATCAAGCAAAACCTCGAACATCGAGGACATGGATGTCGAAAGAGTATATGGCGATGTAATGGATATGAATTCCGTAAACGAAGCTCTTAAGGGCTGCGATACTTTGTATCACACTGCAGGAGTAGCCTCTTTTAGAAAAGAAGATTATCAAAAGATGGAAGAAATAAATGTAAAAGGGACCTCAAATATACTAAATGCAGCACTTAATGCAGGTATTAAAAAAGTGGTTCACACCAGCAGTGTTGCTGCAATTGGTGTGGATTCGCACCGTGGTATCGCTAACGAGGAAACTGAGTATAGTCTTGATTACTTGGGAGTTAAATATCTGGACACTAAGCATAGAGGAGAGCAGATAGCGCTTGAGCTGGCAAAACAAGGGTTACCACTTGTTGTAGTAAATCCCGCTACAGTAATTGGCACCGGGGACATTTATTTATCTAGCACAGCATTTATTCTTTGGTTTTACAAAAAGAAGTTTCCAGGCTATATGGACGGCACTCTAAATATGGTGGATGTAGAGGATGTCGCCGAGGGTCATATTCTAGCTGCTGAAAAAGGCAAAGTTGGAGAGCGTTATATTCTAGGAAACCAGAATTTTACTTTGCTGGAACTATTCAATTTATTAGAAGAAGTTACAGGAGTACCGAAACCTAAAATGAAAATCCCTTATTTTATGGCTTTAATATCAGGATATTTTGTCGAGAGAATCCTAGGTATGAGTTTCCCTAATTATTCGACCATGGACTTGGATTCAGTAAAACTTTCTAAACTCAAATGGCATTTTGACTGCTCAAAAGCTAAAGAAGAATTGGGCTATTCACCCTCAGATATTAAAGAAAGCATTCGTAAAACTGTAGGGTGGTTTAAGGAAAACGAATATATTGACACATAACCAAATTTGCAACGTCTTTCATTTCATATAAAATCATCCTATGCCCGGCAATTCATTTGGTACAATTTTCCGCATAACAACCTGGGGAGAGTCCCACGGTCCCGCTGTTGGAGTCGTACTGGACGGCTGCCCCGCCGGTCTTGAGATTTCAGTTGAAGATATTCAGTTTGAGCTAGACCGCAGGCGTCCCGGACAAAGCAAAATAACGACTCAGCGAAAAGAACCTGACACGGTCGAAATACTGTCGGGAATATTTGAAGGGAAGACTCTCGGAACCCCTATCTCGCTAATGGTAAGAAACACAGATGCTATCTCAAAATCATATGAGGATATAAAAGACACATATCGCCCGGGACACGCCGACTTCACATATGACGCAAAATACGGCTTTAGGGACCACCGCGGCGGCGGCAGATCTTCAAACAGGGAAACCGTAGGACGTGTTGCGGCAGCGGCTATAGCTAAAAAAATTCTAAATTTAAATGGCATTCATACATATGGCTATGTAAAACAGGTAGGGGATGTGGTTGCAGATAATATCGATCTTGACGAGATTGAGAAAAACATAGTCAGATGCCCGGACTCTAACAAAGTTCAAGAGATGATAGAGCTAATTGAGGCTGTTCGAAAAGAAGGGGACTCCATTGGCGGAGTGGTTGAAGTTGTATCAACGGGGCTGCAAGCGGGACTGGGAACCCCTGTATTTCATAAAGTAGACGCTGAGCTTGCACAAGGGCTTATGAGCCTGGGCGGAATAAGAGGGTTTGAAGTAGGTCTTGGATTTGAGGCAACTACAATGAAAGGATCGCAAGCTAACGATGTGATGTATACAAAAGATTCAGGAGAACTCAGGTTTAAAACAAATAATGCCGGAGGGCTTCTGGGCGGGATTACAAACGGCGAGGATCTGGTTGTGAGAATTGCGATCAAGCCCACATCTTCGATCTCTCAAGTACAACATACTGTAGATAAATCTGGAAATCCTAAAGAGCTTAGAGTAAAAGGACGCCACGATCCATGTCTATGTCCAAGGGCGGTGCCTATAGCTGAGGCAATGGTTAATCTTGTCCTTGTAGATCAGCTTTTATTGTCTAGAACTACTCGTATTTAACCTAAATTGGTATTCCAAATGGAACAAAAAGTTAATTTCTTTTGTAGGATATATGTAGATGAAAACGAAATTTATTCGGGTGATCTAAGCGAGATTCCTGAAAAATTTAGAAATCGTGCTATAGGAGATATAGCGGAGTGGGCGGATTCACTTGGCAAAAGAGGGATCAACGAACTACTCTATTCTCACCTATCCTGGTATGAAAGAATGGATATCTACTGTGAGAGCTGCTCCAAATGGAATGAAGACCAGGATATTAGGGAATGCGGGGGTTGTGGAGCTGAGCTGAAAGAACGTTATATCTATGAGAGGAACACTAAATTAGACAAGATTATAACTTGCGTTGGGATGATTTCTAAAATTCAGGTCTCTTAATAAAACTTCTATCAATGATTGAGGTCTATAATGAAAATGAATGTAAACGGGCAGGTATTTCCAAAAGTCTGGGAGTTAGCGAACAACGTTACTAAGCTCAGGGAAGAGAGAAAATCCGTCAATATAGGAGCGGGGTCGGTCGGATTTGCGGTCTATGAAGTAGAGCTGCCTGAAGAAACCAGAAAAGATGGAATGTATTTAATTACCCCACAGGGAGTCAGGCTATATTATTACCCTGGCGATCAATACCAGATCGGGTATCTAATATCTGAAATTGACCGCGATCCGCTGGTAAAAAAGCATTTCGGAAAACCTAATTAATCTATATACGCTTAAAAGCAATTACGATCGGTCTGCTTTGACTAGGACATTGAGCATGTGTATTTTTATCTCAGATGGAACATCACAATCATAGCCATAGCCACGATGCCAAAAACATAAAAGAAAAAAGGGCGCTTGGTATAGTTCTAGTGCTTACTTTTTGCTTTATGATAGTAGAGGCAGTGGCCGGGTTCTACACCGGTAGTCTTGCACTGTTATCTGATGCCGGACATATGCTGACTGATGTTTTCGCTCTTTCACTCGCATTTTTTGCCATCTGGTTCTCCCAAAAACCCCCGACATCGACAAAAACCTTTGGGTTTTATAGAGCCGAGATCCTTGCAGCATTTTTCAACAGCCTTCTACTGTTTGCAATCTCTGGAGCAATCTTATTCGAAGCGTATAAGAGATTACTCATACCGCATGAAGTAAAGAGTCTAGAGATGACTATTGTCGCAATTATCGGACTATGCGTAAACCTCACAGGCGCTTATATATTATTTAAGTTTCAGAGGGGGAGCTTGAATATTAAGGGTGCGCTTTACCATGTGTTGAGCGATGCGCTCGGATCGGTTGGGGCTATAATTGCGGGAGTAATTATGATAACAACCAAGTGGTATTATGCCGACTCTTTGGTAAGTATCTTAGTATCGGTTCTTATTATCAGGGGCGCCTGGGTATTGTTCAGAGAATCCGCCCACATACTTCTTGAAGGAACTCCAAAAGGGATTGATCTTGGCGCTGTTCAAAACTCTATCTGCTCTCACAACAGGGTAATTAGCTTACATGACTTGCATGTCTGGACATTAACTCAAGGGTTTGAGGCCCTTAGCGCTCACCTGGTGGTTGAAAACATGGAAAACAGTGAAGACATAATCAGTGAAATTAAGCAGGAACTATCAAGCAAATTCGAGATAACTCATATTACGCTACAATTAGAAGTGCAGGAATGCGAAGAAGCTAACGGACCCTGCTACGATAATGGTGTATCGGAGGATTAATCCTTCTTATCACTATTATCCCTTATAAGCTTTTCCGCATATAATTTCATTTCATCGGCAACATCTTTTAACTCAGGCTTTGACCCTATATATTTATCAAGCGCTTCCATTAGCCCCATATTTTTAGAGATCCCCGCCTGCCTCATTACCTTTTCGTGCTTCTCAAACGTTTTTTCTATTTTTAGAGTCTGAGCACTCTCAAAAAGTGATTTAATCCTCTTCTCATCTATCTTCTCAGCAGGATTTGAGACTTTGTATCTGACTCTGATTACAGCATCTGCAATATCTTCTTTGTTAAAAAGCGTTTCCAAGTTTGGGTCCGATTCTAAATCGCTCCCATCTAATTCTATAGTCTTAAATTTTCTTGCCGGAGTCTCTATAAATTCATATTCACACTTCCATCCGCTTTCAGTTTGGACTATCTCTGCGAGAACAAATCCCTTTTTTTCTTTTTCTTCAGTAAAATCGATCCTCTCTATACTTCCCGAATAGACTATAGGAGTGGGATCGTTCTTATTTAAATTTTGATATCTATGGATATGCCCCAGAGCTACATAGTTAAAAGCAGTGTTATTTAGCTCGCTAAGTGGAACTACAGGATCAGACGTTGTAAGAGTATCTCTTTCTGTGCCCGATAGCTTAGCATTCCTTACAGAGAGGTGCCCTAAGAAAATTGAAGGATTTGAGTTATCTATTTTGGCGGACAAATCACGAATAATAACGATTAGCCTCTTTTCAATCTCTATCTGTATCTCATGCGTACTTAAGGATTTATATTCGTCTTTAGAAACGAGGCCACTACGGCCTGCCCAGGGAAGACATGCAATCTGAACTTGCCCCTTATCTGTATCCAGTATGTGAACTGAGGGTTTTCTGACGATGGTCACTCTCTCTATGTCGAGTGCGGGAAATATTTCTACGGCAGAAGCCCTTCCCCCGGCGGAGGGGTAATCGTGATTGCCAAGCACCATAACTACCTTGGCCCTGGATCCCTCAACAAGCTTTACGACCCTTTTGGCAAACTCTATCTCTTCCGTCGGATTAGGGTTTTCTCTGTGAAATATATCCCCAGCTATAAGTACCAGGTCTACCGACTCTTTTAGGGCATAATTGAACACAAAGTCCAAGGATTTGAGGATATCCTCCAACCTTGTATTTTTACCCGTAGCAGGATTTATCTTTCCGTGCGTTTGTAGGCCGATATGAATATCGGAAAGGTGAATAAACTTTATCTTCCTCAAATGGGGTTCAGTCTCTTAAGTTATTTTTAATGTAAAAGACTAAGCTTAATTAATCTACAGTAAGTATTTCAGACGCTTTTTTAGTCGCAGCCCCGAACTCAAACTCGTAACCAAGCAGATTTAGCACACTTTCAATTGCAGCTATGATTGATATAGTATCGGTTTTATCAATATCTCCAATATGAGAGATTCTAAATATCTTCCCTTTAGCCTGATCCTGACCACCTGCAACTGTGATTCCAAATTCATCACGAAGTGCTGCGATAACTTTGGCAGCTCCTATTTCCGGCGGCGCAGTTACTATTGTAAGCGCCGAGCTAGGAGTATCCCGCACAAAAGGCTCAAGACCTATGGCCGCCATCGCCTCTCTTGTAGCAAGCGCAAGCCTGGCATGGCGTTTGTGCATATTCTCTCTACCTTCTGCTCTAAATCTTTTGAGTACCGCGGCAAGCCCTACTATAAGAGTTACCGCGGGTGTGAAGGTCGTGGTATTTTTTTCCGCATTCTTGAGAGCAGGCTTAAAGTCAAAATAGAACTTGGGCAGATTAGAGCTTTCATAAAACTTCCAGGCCTTCTCGCTCATAGCGGCGAATGACAGGCCGGGAGGAAGCATAAAGGCCTTCTGCGAGCCGCCCACCAGGACATCAATGCCCCAGTTATCAAACTCTATTTCAAACACTCCCACCCCTGTTATACCGTCCACTATTTGAATAACATCATCTCTTTTATTTGTAATTTCAGCAATCTCTTTAATCGGATGTTTAACACCTGTTGAAGTTTCGCTGGCCTGGGTGAGGACTGCTTTTATAGAAGGATCGTCGCTCAGAGCTTTCTCAATAACCGCGGGGTCGACTTCCCTTCCCCAATCAACCATTATTTCTTCGACTTCGACACCGTAAGCACGGCAGATTTTTCCCCATCTCTCACCAAACTTGCCGCTGTTTACAACTAAAACCTTGTCCCCTCTTGAAAGAGTATTCGCAACTGATGCCTCCATGGCCCCAGTGCCTGAAGCAGATAGAATGAAAACCTCTTGTTTGGTATCATATATATATTTTAACCCCTCTCGAACTTCTGCAAAAATTTCCTCAAACTCAGCTGTTCTGTGATGGATAATTGGCTTTGCCATCTCAAGTAATACCTCACTTGGGACAGGTACCGGACCTGGTGTAAAGACATATTTATTAACTTTATATTCTCCTTACAATAATTAACATGAATTCAATTTTGATATGCTTACCACAAACTAACAAATATTTATAAATGCAAATAGTTATGCTGTAAAAATAATTTAATTTAGGCTATTTATTTTTAAGCTGTATCCTTTTTTAGCAGTGAAATTTTGTGGTAGAAAACCATTATGAATTTACCCAAAACTCTGTATAATTCAACCCGGTTTACTTTTACAATACGAAACTTTATATTACTTGTTAATTAACAGGAGGTAACATACTCAATGTTTGGTGACAACAAAGAACTGATACAAGACCTTAAGAAGAGACTTGCGATAATTGGAGACTTTCTTTGACCTGCCTCTAAAAGAATCCCGACTAAAAGAGTTGGAAGAAATTACCGGAAAACCCGAATTTTGGGATAACGCCGATAGTGCTCAAAAAACACTTAAAGAACAGGCGCAGATTAAAAATGCTATCGACGAATGGAAAACCTTATCGTCTAATCTTGAAGATATAGAAGTATTAGAAGAGCTTTCCCTAGAAGAGCGTGATGAGGAGTCTTCAAAAGAAGTAAAAGGGGTATTGTCCGAGATTGAGATAAAGGTAGCAAATCTCGAATTCAGACGGATTCTTGGGGAGCCTGATGATAGAAGTAACGCAATTGTCTCTATTAATGCCGGAGCTGGGGGCACAGAGGCACAGGACTGGGCTGAAATACTTTTAAGAATGTATCTAAGATATGCCGAAAGAAACGGTTTCAAATCAGAAATAGTGGAGTATCAGCAAGGGGATGAGGCGGGCCTTAAAAGCACGACCTTCCTTGTAGAAGGTGATTACTCATTTGGATATTTAAAAGGCGAGAGCGGTGTACACCGTTTGGTTAGAATTTCTCCCTTTGACTCTAACAAAAGAAGACACACTTCCTTTGCATCTGTCTTTGTCTCACCTCAGATTGACGATAGCATTGAGGTAGACATCGATGAGAAAGATTTGAGGATAGACACTTACCGAGCGAGTGGAGCCGGAGGACAGCACGTAAATAAAACAGATTCCGCCATAAGAATTACTCACGCTCCATCAGGTGTTGTAGTTAGCTGTCAAAATGAACGCTCTCAACGTCAAAACAAAGAAACGGCGATGAAGATCCTTCGTGCAAGACTATATGAGCTTGAGAGAGAAAAACAAAGGGAAAAACTCGATGAGCTTAACTCAACCAAAAAAGAAATAGGATGGGGTAGTCAAATTCGCTCCTATGTGCTTCATCCATACAGGATGATAAAAGATCATAGAACCGATTTTGAAACTGGAAACGTTGACCCTGTACTCGACGGAGATTTAAACGAGTTCATTAAGAATTATCTACTCTACTCAAGTGATCAAAAGACAAACTAAATTAACGTATGTATAGTGTGAATTCTTTGATTCTATAAGCACGGTGGTATATTTATCACAGCACATAATAGAGACTTCTCAATCTGAATATAGTTGATCCACCCGCTCGGAGGACATGTATGTTGAGAATCGGAATTATAGCCAAAAGCAACATAGAAGAACCCGTTGAAATCACAAAAAAGCTTTCAAAATGGCTTAAGAAAAAGGGAGTGGAGGTATATGTTGAAAAAGAGCTTGGAAAGAAAATTCAGCATTCAAATTCAGTTGACCGAACTGAAATCCCCGAGCTTGTTGACTTAATTCTGGTCTTCGGAGGAGATGGCACTTTCTTGGGAATGGCAAGGCTTGCGTGCAAACATGGTACCCCGATTTTGGGAATAAACCTGGGCGGTTTAGGATTTCTAACAGAGGTTACCGTTGATGAGCTCTATCCTATGATGGAGAGAATCCTTAGCGGTGATTATGAAGTTGAAGAGAGGCAAATGCTACTTACTTCAATCCGTCGAGGGAAAAAGAATATCGGAAAATATAAGGTGCTAAACGATGTCGTTATTAATAAGGGTGCGATGGCAAGAATAATCGATCTTGCAATTTATATAGACGACTCACACGTTACCACATACAAAGCAGACGGTATTATTCTATCAACCCCTACTGGCTCAACTGCCTATTCTCTATCCGCAGGCGGCCCTATCGTGTATCCAAGAATACCTGTAACAATTATTACCCCAATTTGCCCACACACGCTTACCAACAGACCGCTTGTGGTACCTAGTGAGATGAAGGTTGAAATCAAAATCACAACTCAGGAGCCTGACACTTACCTGACATTGGACGGACAAATAGGTGTAAGGCTAAAGACCAGTGACATTATTGAAGTAAAAAGGACTGACACTTCTGTTAAGTTGATCAAATCTCCATTCAGAGATTTCTTTAGCATTCTCAAAACAAAATTGATGTGGGGTGAGAGGTATGGCAAGATCGACGGATGAGCAGTTCCTACACGACTGGGTAATTAGGAAAGTACAAGAAAAATACTCAAGACTCTACAGCGAAGTGCACATAAATCCTGGAGACGAAAAAAATTATGAACATAATGGGAGCTACCCGGATATTGTAGTTATAAACTACGGCCAGACTGTGCAGATAGTAGAAGTAGAAACCACAGAGACAATAAATAACGAAAGAGCGGCTAAATGGAAAAACCTATCTGAGCTAGGCGTAAAATTATCTCTGTTAGTACCAAAACAGATGCAGAACGTGGCACGTGATATCTGCTGGAAAAGCGGGCTTGTAGCTAAAGTGAATATAGGTTCTTTTGATGTGAATTTAAATATTTAATGCCACAAATTCTTGCAGTTTGTGAGAAATCTTTTACTTTTATAGTCACTTGAGGATCTATATAAGTTGTATTAGACCCCTGCCGGTTGGTATTGATAGCGCATCCTTTCCTCTCGGCTTGCTAACATGTTTAATTTTTGATACGCTTTTCTCGACTTCACGGAGGTAGAATAAATGTCCATTCTCGAAAAAATTGACCCTGAAATAGCCGGGATTATAAGATCCGAAACGGAGCGTCAAGAATATAAACTCGAATTGATAGCATCTGAGAATTATGTTAGCGAAGCAGTGCTTGAAGCCTCCGGATCAGTACTCACTAACAAATACGCAGAAGGACTGCCCGGCAAAAGATACTACGGAGGATGTGAATTTGTAGACATCGCTGAAGACCTGGCTCGGGATAGAGCAAAAGAGCTCTTTGGATGTGAAGCTGTGAATGTTCAGCCACACTCAGGCTCACAAGCAAATATGGCGGTATACTTTGCCGCAATTGAACCAGGAGACACCGTGTTAGGGATGAATCTCGCGCACGGAGGCCATTTGACGCACGGGAGTCCGGTAAATTTTTCAGGAAGGCTTTATAACATAGTCCCCTATGGAGTTACGGAAGACACAAACTTAATAGATTATGATGAAGTGAGAAAACTTGCACATGAGCACAGCCCGAAACTAATAATAGTAGGCTGGAGCGCATATCCAAGGGATATTGATTTCTCAAAGTTCAGAGAAATAGCTGATGAGTGCGGCGCATTGCTTATGGCCGACATTGCTCATCCTGCAGGGCTCGTGGTGGCGGGACTTTACTCAGACCCAATTCCTCACTGCGACTTTGTTACAACTACTACCCATAAGACCTTAAGAGGGCCAAGGGGAGGCATGATTATGATGAGGGACGAACACGCGAAAAAAGTAAACAGCAGGGTCTTCCCGGGCTCACAGGGCGGACCTTTAATGCATGTTATCGCAGCAAAAGCAGTGGCGTTCAAAGAGGCCCTAACACCTGAGTTTGTAGAATACCAAAATCAAATAGTCAAAAACGCTAAGCATCTTGGAGAATGTATGTTAGAGGCGGGATTTAACCTTGTAATAGCCGGGGGATTGGGGTCAAAAGGAATAGCGTTTTTATTTACAGTTATACCTGCAAGCTCAAGTGTGTCTTCCG
>PVMS01032112.1_pt1 | contig 14974 bp, 12 predicted proteins | sample 1853461 | NCBI WGS metagenome assembly PVMS01 (sample SAMN08582032, study PRJNA380276) | Marine sediment metagenome, whole genome shotgun sequencing project. | isolation source: ocean sediment barecode stripped | collected 2017 | reverse complement strand
TAGTTGTTCAATGGCTTTTTCCATCGTTGACTCCTCAATTCACGCGACCAGTCATAGCTGATATTTAACGCTGCCATGATCGCAGCGCGTTCACTGCCAATAATTTTCCCTTTGCCGGCAATTTCCTTGAGTTTGACTTCCAGATAGCGCGCGGCTTGAATTAAATCATCGCGCTCTTCATCAGCACAGGCTATTTGATATTCTTTTTCCAGAATACGAACAGACAGGCCTTTATTGGTTTTTTTCATAGAGGTCTGAAGCGTCTAGCTTTAATAGTTTTCGAGCCCCTTGAGGCGTTCGACAATTTGCTCAACGCGACCGCGTGCAATGCGGTTCTTCTCGCGCAGTTGATCGCACTCCTTCTCAACCAGGCGTTGATCACTTTTAATGCTGCTGTTCTCATCGTAAAGATGAGAACACAGTTTGGCTAATTCTTGAACCTGTTCTTCTAGTTGTTCAATGGCTTTTTCCATCGTTGACTCCTCAATTCACGCGACCAGTAAATTCTGTAGGAACCCGCCCGACCTGGCTTAATATGAAGAGATTTCAATCTTAAGGTGCCGGTTCATCATTCGTCCAGAACACCCTGACTATAAAAGAGAGTCATGGGTGCGTCAACTTGACTTGGGCACAGAATCCGCTATAAAAGCTGTTTTTCGCTCTGATATTCCTTATTTCAGGCGTTTTAGGTCGCTTTTCCCTCAATATCAACTAAAGCAAGCGGTCCATGGATTTACGCCATCTGTTTTTCGCGAATCTCGTCAAGCGTCTTACAATCGATACATTGTGTTGCGGTAGGTCGGGCCTCCAGGCGCTTAATTCCAATTTCTTCGCCACAAGACCAACAATAGCCATAATCACCATCGAGCGTATGGATCGTTTTGTCAATACGTTTAACCAGCTTACGGTCCCTGTCGCGATTACGGAGTTCTAGCGCCATATCAGTCTCCTGACTGGCACGATCGGTCGGGTCAGGGAAGTTAGCGGATTCGTCCTGCATATGATGCACGGTCTGTTTGGTTTCGTCGACCAAACTTGAACGCCACGCCAATAAGATAGAGCGAAAATGCTCTACCTGAGCATTGCTCATATACTCTTCATTTTTTTTGGGCGTGTAGGGCTTAATGCCGTGAATGTCTGCGCCTGTCTTCATAGTATATTGACCTTAATTGGTAAGAAACGAATTTTAGGCGCGCTCTTATATCACCGTCAGCGAGCCTTTGCAATAAAAATCGATCTAAAGGGCACCTCTCTGCTCAATCAGTATTAATAGAGATGACCTAAAAACATTAATCATCCTTTTATAAAGTATTGTTACGCCAAAACACACACCACGGCTCCATGAGCGCAGTTAGATCCCGAGTTTTATAACGCCTAGCCTATCTTCACCCTGGCAAATCTTCGCTTTCCGACCTGATAAACATGCTCTGTATCGCTATCGACACGCAAACGCGCATCCTCAATCCGCTCACCGTCGATCCTAACCGCGCCCTGCTTGATCATGCGAATGCCGTCAGAGGTCGAACTCACTAATCCGGCATCTTTCAGTAAATTGGCAATGCCGATACCACCTTCCGTTGTGCTTAACGTCACCTCCTGCATTTCATCGGGCATCGCACCTTTCTGAAAACGCGCGATAAATGCAGCCCGCGCTTTGACTGCATCCCCGGTAGAGTGAAAACGCGTAATGATCTCCTCTGCCAGCAGAAATTTCACGTCGCGTGGGTTTTTGCCCGCTTCAACATCCTGCTTAAACGTCTCCAGCTCCTCGTTACTCCTGAAGCTCAGCAATTCGAAATAGCGCCACATTAACTTATCTGATATCGACATTATCTTGCCAAACATATCTTCTGGCGCGTCGGTAATGCCGATATAATTATTCAGTGATTTGGACATTTTGTTGACACCGTCCAGGCCTTCAAGCAACGGCATAGTGAGCACTACCTGCGGCTTCTGCCCGTAATTCTTTTGCAGTTCGCGCCCCATCAATAAATTAAATTTCTGATCCGTGCCACCCAGCTCAACGTCTGATTTAAGCGCCACAGAATCGTAACCCTGCACCAGCGGATACAAAAATTCATGAATCGCAATGGGTTGCCCACCCTTGTACCGTTTTGAAAAATCGTCCCGTTCCAGCATTCGCGCAACGGTATGCTGTGCAGCCAGTTGAATTAAACCCGCGCTTCCCAGCTCGTTCATCCAGACAGAATTAAAAGCAATTTCGGTTTGGTCCGGATCGAGGATTTTGAATATCTGCTGCTTATAGGTCTCAGCATTTTCTTCCACCGCTTCACGCGTCAAAGGTTGTCGCGTCGCATTTTTGCCCGTTGGATCACCTATCAGACCGGTAAAATCGCCAATCAGAAAAATGACCTGATGCCCCAAAGTCTGAAACTGGCGCATTTTATTAATTAACACCGTATGCCCCAGGTGTAAATCAGGTGCCGTTGGGTCAAACCCCACTTTAACTCTTAACGGTTTATCCGACTTTAAACGCTCAAGCAGCTCTTCTTCGAGCAAGATTTCGTCGCATCCGCGCCGGATAAGCGATAACTGTTTATTCACATTCGACATATTTTCAATTATAAATTAGGATGTTGTCGACCCAAGTACTAAATTACTAGCACGGAGTCTTTGACATTTACGTAAAAAATACAGATAATTCGTGCGCAAGAAATTGGCGGCCTCCACCTCTATCACTACGCGATAAACAACAGAACACTGATTTGATACAATCAAAATGCTCGCCGGATAAGCACGCTTATCTGGTGGACAACCACAATTCACGCACACGGCAAATTATCAAACGCCTGGGCTCACTGCTCGTGATTTCAGCGCTGTGCGCGCTAGGTATCTGGACGTTCACCCCCGTTTCTAAGGAAGCGAATTATAAGCTAGATCAAGCGAATAACGCCATTCAAATCAACAATAGTCCGACACCTCCGGTGATGATGGTTGAAACAGGAACACGCCCGCTGGCAAGCGATAGCGTCGAATACCCGCCATTCGAGCCGCCTGCAAATAAAACCGTAAATGCACCGCCAAATGAACAGTTTTTGGAACCGGCCTTTGTACACAATAGCGACCCCGGTATTATGGTTACTCAGCCTGTACTTCAAGTATTTGGTGCCGAGCCAGAAACTCCTCTCGTCATGGTTGCAGGCGAACCGGTACCCCGCTCGCCTGATAGCGTACTGACAGGTCGCGTGGAAATCTTCACCATTAAATCCGGTGATACGCTGACCCGAATATTTTCGCGTGCGAATTTACCCATATCGCAGGCCATAGAACTGTCTAAAAAAGAAACCGCGAGCCGGCTGAATCGCCTGTCGATCGGGAAAATATTGCGCATTTATTTCGATGAAAATGACCAGTGGGAGACGCTGGAATACGATATTAACAAATTGAATACACTAATCGTCTCTCCCAAAACCGGTGAGTTCGCCATCAGCCAGTACGAAAAACAGGTCGAGTACCGGATCTTTACTGCGCGCGGCACTATCAAGTCGAGTTTGGGCATCGCCGCCGAGAATGTCGGGGTGTCCACAGCCGTTACCCAAAATCTAATTGATATCTATAAATGGGAAATCGATTTCGCACGGGATTTACAATCGGGTGATACCTTTTCAGTGGTCTACCAAAAAGCCTATATCGATGATGAATGGGTGGCCGATGATGCCATTCTTGCCGCGTCATTTTCTACAGGTGGACGCACTATCGAAGCGATTCGCTATACTGATAGCGCAGGCATTACTGCTTATTTCCAGCCAGATGGTGAGAGCCTGCGTCGCGGATTTTTGCGCACCCCGGTTAAGCTGGCGCGTATTACATCGGGCTTTGGCAAACGTCGCCATCCCATCAAAAAAATCTGGAAGAAACACTTGGGTGTAGATTACGGCGCCAGTCGTGGCGCCCCGGTACTTTCGACAGCTGACGGTGTCGTGCAATACTCCGGCAAAAAAGGAGGTTACGGTAAAACAGTGATCTTACGGCATGGCGGCATATACACTACCCTGTACGCCCATTTATCCAAAATGGGAAAGGGCATTCGATCAGGTAAAGCGGTTACACAAGGGCAGGTCATCGGGTATGTTGGACGTACAGGATGGGCAACCGGCGATCATCTGCACTATGAATTCCGCGTAAATGGCCAGCACAAAAACCCGCTAAAAGTTAAATTACCTAAAGTCCAGCCGCTGGCTAAAAAAGAAATGGATGCGTTTTCTGACCAGGCCGAACCCTTGCTGGACACCCTGACATCACTGAAGGCGACCCAACTGGCTACACTAGACTCGAAGGAATTCGCTCCCACGCTATAGAGATAGAAAAACGGCTAAACAGACTATCTAGGGCACCTCTATAGTCGATCGGCTTGGCTCTCGCATCAAGCTACATATGTAATCTATTGCAGCACTGCACCGGTTTGTACCAATGGATATTATATTTAGTATGCCGATCTGCAGCAGTAATTGTCCTATATAAAAAGATCAAGTCCGATAAACTCATGGGCTATGAAACCCCGGGAACAGTTTTATATTGGTCTGATGTCCGGTACCAGCCTGGATGGACTTGATGGTGTGCTGGCGAGTTTTGGCGGAAATAGCATAGAAGTACTGCGGCATGCCGAAATGCCCTATCCGGACTCGCTTCGGGAGGCGTTGCTCGCGCTGCTTTCACCTGCTGACAATGAAATCCAACGTATCGAACAGGCCGGTCAGCAACGTAATGTTCTGGCTATAAGAGTTATTGAACTACTGTGCGACGGAATCGATCGTAAAGCTGTAATTGCCGTTGCCGACCACGGCCAGACAATACGACACTTTCCAAACGGCGATCCGCCCTATACCCTGCAGCTTCATCAGGCAGCGGCATTGGCTGAATTGTCAGGCTTTGACTGCATTGTAGATTTCCGTAGTAAGGATATCGCTGCCGGTGGCCAGGGGGCCCCCCTGGTGCCCGCGTTCCATCAGGCCCACTTTGCAGACACCTATCAACACAGGTTGATTGTTAATATTGGCGGGCTCGCGAATATCAGTCTGCTGGCGCCCGGCACTTCCACTTCAACCATCGGTTTTGATACCGGACCGGGAAATACCTTACTCGACGCCTGGTGTCAACAACAGACCGGAAGTCCATACGATAAAAATGGAGAATGGGCTGCCTCCGGGCATATAAATAAAGCCCTACTGTCCCATTTTCTGCTGGATGAATACTTTCACCAGCCACCCCCCAAAAGCACCGGTCGCGAATATTTTAACTCGGGCTGGTTGCGTCAAAAACTCATAGCAGGCGGATATACTGAGCTTCCAGCTGTTGATATTCAGGCGAGCTTGACAGCCTTGACCGCCCATTCCATCTCGCTGGGCTTACAGCAAGCCTGCAGCTTATCAGGAATAGACCCGGACAAAGCACTGGAAGGTGTGTATATTTGCGGGGGAGGCGCATACAACGGGTTTCTGATGCGTCAGCTGGGTACGCAAATTACCGCCTCGGTACAAAGCAGCGAATTGCTGGGAGTTCCTCCGAAAAGCGTAGAAGCTGCCGCATTTGCGTGGCTGGGCAAACAGGCCGTCGAACAACGCGCCGTTGATCTTCAGCGAACGACAGGGGCGCGCCACAATAATGTGCTGGGTGCCATATATCGGGCGTAAACTGTGGGTAATATCAAAAGCATCTCGATTATTTCGTGGCCAGTCGTGCTTCGCGCCAGCCTGCTGGCGTGTTTGTTCCTGACGTCCCTGCCCTGTGCCCTAGCCGCCTGGCCAGTACAGATCGATGATAGGCCCCTGCCATCGCTCGCCCCGATACTGGAAAAAGTTTTACCCGCGGTGGTCAGCGTATCAGTCACCAATATCTCTCATCAGCCTTTAGGATTATTACAAGATCCCATTTTCCGGCAATTTTTTGAATTGCCCGAAAGCGGGCCGGTCACCGAACAAAGTGCCGGCTCGGGCGTAATACTGGATGCGGAAGCCGGTTTTATAGTCACCAACCACCACGTGGTAGAAGGTGCACAGTCGGTTACCGTCACCCTGTACAACGAACAGGAACTGGAAGCTGAGGTTGTTGGAACGGATGATGCCACCGATATCGCCCTGCTCAAGGTTCACTCAAAATATCTGCAATCATTGCCAACAGGAGATTCAGAGGCACTACGTATCGGTGATTTCGTGATTGCCGTGGGCAACCCATTCGGACTTGGACACTCGGTCACATCCGGTATTGTTAGTGCATTGGGACGAACCGGCCTCGGCATTGAAAACTACGAAGATTTCATCCAGACCGACGCATCCATTAATCCCGGTAATTCCGGGGGTGCACTAATCAATTTACGCGGCGAACTGATCGGGATCAATACAGCCATTCTGGCACCCAGCGGGGGCAATATAGGCATCGGCTTCTCGATTCCGATCAATCGTATACTGCAACTGACCGCGCAACTGATTCAATACGGCGACATACATCGTGGCATTTTGGGTGTCATCAGCGAAGATCTGCCCCACGCTTATACCAGTTCCGGGAAAGCGCCCACATTAAAAGGGGCGTTAATTATCAAGATCATCCCCCATTCCCCGGCAGCCGCATCCAGGCTGGAACCCGGTGATGTTGTTGTGCAGGTCGGATCAGAGGCCATTGATTCTGCATCCGACCTTCGCAATACGCTGGGACTGGTGCGCGCTGGAGACAACCGGAGCATCAAATTCTGGCGTGGCACCCTGCTAAATGAAATACAGGTGCAAATACAGGACCCGAATACGCTAATAACCGGTGACAGCGAGCAAATTTACGAAAAGCTTTCAGGAGCCAGTTTTCTGGATATTACGATCTCGACTCGTGCCGGTCCACGCGGTGCCATTCTGGTATCTGCAATTGAGCGTTCTGCCTCGGCTGCTCGCGTCGGTCTGAAACGGGATGATATTATCATCGCCGCAAATCAATCGCGTGTAGAATCACTTGACGCGCTGCGCGGGCTGATTGACAGGGCCAGGGCACCGTTCTCGCTTGAGATAGAACGCGATGGTAAGAAAATAACCCTGCAAATACTGTAGCCCGGCTAACCCCGCTTCGTAAACGCAAATTTTTGAGACAGCCTGATAGGCGTATATTCCCTCTAATAACCTGTAAACTATTCCATTAGTAGGGCTGACACTCATCTTGCAATAGGCTAGATTGTCGGCGTTTATTCAATGAGACTGCCCCATGACTGATTTCGCAATTGCTCCTTCCATCCTGGCTTCTGATTTCGCACGACTGGGCGAAGAAGTCGATAACGTCCTCGCATCAGGCGCCGATATTATTCACTTTGATGTGATGGACAATCATTACGTCCCGAACCTGACAATCGGCCCTCTGGTATGTGATGCACTGCGCAATCACGGAGTCACCGCGCCAATCGATGTTCACCTGATGGTCAAACCTGTCGATCGAATTATTCCCGATTTCGCCAAAGCCGGCGCAAGCTATATTACTTTTCACCCGGAAGCCTCGGAGCACGTTGACCGCACGCTGGGTTTGATCAAAGAACAGGGGTGCAAGACCGGACTGGTGTTCAACCCCTCCACTCCCCTTTCACACCTAGACTACGTACTGGATAAAGTCGACATGATATTATTGATGTCAGTAAACCCAGGGTTTGGTGGCCAGAGTTTTATTCCTTCGACTCTGGGCAAACTGCGCGAGGCTCGAAAAATTATCGAAAATAGTGGTCTGGATATTCGTCTTGAAATTGATGGTGGCGTCAAAGTCGATAACATTGGTGAAATTGCGGCGGCGGGTGCCGATACATTCGTATCAGGTTCAGGGATTTTCAGCTACGCCAATGATAATGACGCGAACAAATACGATACCATCGTAAGTCAGATGCGCGACGCACTGGCGAACGCCTGAACTCTAAAATCACCCGGTAATCGAGGGGCGTTGTAGTTGATCTTCTGAAAAGGTCGACTAGTCCGGTCGCTTTATTTTAAAAACCACAAATTCATAGTGAGCACTCCCCCTCTTGCCGTAAGCGGCATTTTGTTTGACCTCGATGGCACGCTGGTTGATTCGGCCCCGGATATCGCCAATGCGGCCAACAACATGCTCAAAACGTTGGGCGAAAAATCCACCGAACCGGATCAAATTAGGGGTTGGATCGGCAACGGCATTCCAAAACTGGTCAAACGCGCGCTCACTAAAGACATTGACGGCGAACCGGATGTCGGTTTATTCGAGCAGGCATTACCGATATTTATGCACCACTACGAACAGAATGTCTGTGTCGACAGCTACATGTATGAGGGTGTACCCGAAACGCTCAAAGAGTTGCATGAACAGGGTTTTATCCTTGGCTGCGTCACCAACAAAACAGCCAGCTTTACTCTGCCACTTTTAAATCAGTTACAGATTGACCAGTATTTCACCTCGATTGTTTCCGGTGATACCTGTTCCAACAAAAAACCCCATCCCGAACCGATTCTGTTCGGAGTTCAGGAAATGGAACTAGGGCCCGATACCTGTGCACTGGTTGGCGATTCTGTGCACGATATACACGCAGCGTACGCAGCGAATATCCCTGTAATCGCAGTGAGTTATGGTTACAATCAGGGTGTCGATCTGAGCACGCAGAGCCCGTATGCCATCGTTGAGCACTTTTCAGAAATCCTCCCGTTATTAAAAATTCTATAGACCGTGGAAAGAGGCTTAATGGCACCTCTGTTAATCCTCGCTACATCCTGTCCGCTACCCGCGAACTTCGTGATAAACTTGCCCGCGATCACTTTGAAATTGCCCCATTTGCATGATGCTGTTTAACACATTTTACTGGCAACGCTAGACGACTCGAAACCAGACCTGCCCCGGCTCTATAAGCCGAATCAACACAATGTGATGCCATGTTACCCAATCTATCCGGACTTTCTGCCTACGCCCAACAGGGATACAATCGCGTGCCGCTGGCACGCGAAATACTAGCCGACTTCGAAACGCCGCTCAGCGTTTACTGTAAGCTCGCCAACCAGCCTTACAGTTATTTGTTTGAGTCGGTACAGGGCGGCGAGAAATGGGGGCGCTACTCGATTATTGGCCTGCCTTGCGTGCAGCGTCTTGAAATTCGCGGAAAACGCCTGCTACACATTCACGCTGATGCCATATTGCGAGATGAAGAGGTTGAAGACCCGCTAGCCGAAATCGAGGCATTCCGCGAACAATTTAAAGTTCCTGCAATTGAAGATCTGCCGCGCTTCAGCGGTGGACTGGTCGGTTATTTCGGTTTTGAAACCGTAAAGTTAATCGAACCCCGGCTGGATACCGGCAATAAATCTGACGATATTAATGCGCCGGATATTGTACTAATGGTATCGGATGAACTCGTGGTGTTTGATAATCTTTCCGGCCGACTGCATATCATCTCGCATGTCGACCCGAATTCCGAAGACGCGTTGGACAACGGCAAAAGCCGGCTGGACAGTATTGAACAGCAACTCAAAACAGCCTTACCCCAAAAGCAACACACGCACCTGAAACGACATATTAAAGAATCCGACTTCATCTCCTCATTTACTGAGGATGGATTCAAACAAGCCGTTGAACGATGCAAGCAGTATATATACGATGGAGATATTTTTCAGGTCGTACTCTCCCAGCAAATGCGCACCCCGTTTAATTCTGAGCCGCTGGATTTTTACCGCGCACTGCGCACCTTAAACCCTTCACCATATATGTACCTGTTAAATTTAGGTGAATTGCATATTGCGGGCTCCTCCCCGGAAATTCTGGTACGCCTGGAGGATGGCGAAATCACCGTCAGACCGATCGCCGGTACGCGCAAACGAGGCCGGGATGAAGCCCATGATCTGGAGCTTGAAAAAGACCTCCTCTCTGACCCCAAGGAACTGGCTGAACACCTGATGCTGGTTGATCTGGGTCGCAATGATTGCGGGCGTGTGGCGCAGATCGGTACGGTTAAAGTAACTGAAAGAGACAATATTGAACGTTATTCCCACGTCATGCATATCGTCTCAAACGTAGTTGGAAAACTCAAACCTGAGCTGAGCGCAATTGATGTGCTGCGTGCAACCTTTCCTGCCGGGACTGTTTCGGGTGCACCGAAAATTCGGGCAATGGAGATTATTCAGGAGTTCGAGCCGGTCAAACGCGGTATCTACTCGGGAGCCATCGGTTATATCGGCTGGAATGGCAATATGGACACGGCAATCGCCATTCGTACCGCTATCATTAAAGACAAAATACTGACCATTCAGGCCGGCGCCGGCATCGTTGCTGACTCAAAACCCGAGCTGGAATGGATGGAAACCATGAACAAGGGCCGTGCAATCTTTAAAGCTGCGGCGCTGGCAGAGAACGGGCTGGATTTATCGCTCAATGATCGCGAGCATCGATAGTTGTGCAGAGCGGATAAGCGCCAGCGCGTTCCGGCGCAACGGTAAACCAGATCATTTTGTCGGCTTGGGTTTCGCTAACGCGACCTGCCACAGTAAAATTGTTCAAGCCTCAAACAAAAACGCTCTGTGAATTGGTCGCTTCAACCAGTAAATAGTAAAAAGTTAAACGATTTTTTTGATTGGTGGCTTTCATTTTCTCGCACACAGCTGCAATGAGGGCATCCAGCTCGGCATCCGTTTTATCCAGGCGCAATTTGTTTTGTAAAAAATTCTTTTTTACAGTTTCGAGTTCCGCCGGGTCGCCACAGGCTACCAGCCGGGTATCGGCCTTGCTTAAAACCAGGTGATAGGTATTCAGCAACGCCGCGACTAATTCTTCGTTAGCCTGGTTATATTTGTTAATGTCCGCGCAACATTTAGCTATTTTTTCACTCATTACTTCTCACTCCCCTGATTGTATTTCATTGTTTATTCCCTCGCGGGATACGGTATTTGGAATTTTAAATAGATAATCGCGGTAAGGTTAAAGATCTGCATAAGAACATCTTAGAGATTTGTGCATCTCAAATCTCGCCATCGCGAGCTCGATAAGCTTAGCGACTAAGGCTGCGTAAGGCAAGCCACTGGCCTCCCATAGTTTCGGGTACATGCTGATCGGCGTAAAACCGGGCAAGGTATTAATCTCGTTAAGCCAAACCTGACCGCTTTGCGCATCGACAAAAAAATCTACACGCGCAAGCCCGGCGGCATCAATTGCCTTAAACGCCCTTATTGCCAGTTCCCGCACTTTTTGAGTTAGCGCGTCTGAAAGCGTCGCGGGAATGACTGCCGTCGACGTATGTTCAACGTATTTTGCAGCGTAGTCATAAAACTCTGCACCCGAATGAATCTCTCCAACGACTGAGGCTTCGGGCTTGTCATTTCCCAATACAGCACATTCGACTTCGAGCATATTTTCAAAGCCTTTTTCTACCAATACTTTGTGATCAAACTCCAGTGCAAGATTAATTGCGGTTTCCAGCCCACTAAAATCGATTACCTTGGAAATGCCTACACTTGAACCCATGTTGGCAGGCTTGACGAATACCGGGCATTTAAGCGTAAGCTGGATATTTTGAAGTAGTTTTTCCCTATCAAGCAGCCAATTCTCCTTTCTCACCTCGTGGTAATCCGCCTGCGGTATATCAGCCTTTTCAAACAGGCGTTTCGACACCAGTTTATCCATGCCACAGGCAGATGCGGCCACGCCACAACCGACGTAGGGCACGTCAAACATTTCAAATAAACCTTGCAGGGTTCCGTCCTCGCCATAGGGGCCATGCAGCAAGGGGAATATTACGTCGGCCTTGAATGGAAAGTGTTGGCCGGTATCGGTATTCAGGAAATGACCCGGCGAGTTAAGATCAGGCAATACCGGTGACCCGGCCCGCAGATCGACAACGCCATGCCTGGCGATACTGTCAATCGAACTCTCTTCCGCCCAACGCCACAGACCCTGTTCACTAATGCCTATAAACTGAACCTGGAAGGGCGCGCCTTCGATTGCTGCGATAAGTGATTTAGCGGAGCTTACCGAGACCGCGTGCTCGCACGAACGCCCACCAAATATAAGAAGTAAATTACGCACTTTGACAGGTTTGTTCATGTTTTAATTATACCGGTAACCTATGCCTGAATTGTCGCCGACCGCAGACTAATTCCCGTTTGCCCTGGGTATATGTAAAACTATATTGCGAGACCTTTACACGAAACCGGTGACGACTAAAAATGCGGCCTAAGATGAACCATGAGGAGCGTGGATACCGACATTCCCTATGGCAGCTTACAGCGACTGAAGATTTCCAGTATCCTGCGCTGCGTGCAAACCGTGAAGCGGATGTTGTTATTGTAGGAGGTGGGTATACCGGCCTGTCCGCTGCGCTTCACTTAAGCGAACTGGGAAAATCTGTTTTACTACTTGAAGCCCATGAGATAGCCTGGGGCGCTTCAGGTCGAAACGGCGGGCAAGTTAATCCGGGTTGGAAATTAATGCCTTCTGAAATCGAGGCGCGATACGAAAGCGCTCGGGGAGCGCGCATTTTTAAATTAATCGATGGGGCCTGTGATCTGGTTTTTGATCTCATTGACAGGCATCAAATTGAATGTGCCCCGCGACGGGCTCCCTATTTTCGCGCCGCGCACAGGGCACGCGGGATTAGAGAAGTCGAACAATGGGTGCGTGAATGGGCGGCCAGGGGTGCGCCGGTAAGTTTGAAATCTGAGCAGGAAACGCACCGACTAATGGGAAGCACCTTTTTTCATGGCGGTATGGAAGACGCCAGGGGAGGAAGTATACAGCCACTGTCGTATTGCCGTGGTCTGGCTCGTGCCGCTGTGAAGACCGGTGCAGAATTGTTTACTAACAGCCATGTCGGCAGAATTGACAGAGTTAAAAGTGACTGGCTGGTCACCACTGATAGCGGTGCAAACGTCAGCGCACAGTACCTCATTATCGCTACTAACGGGTATACTGATTCTCTATGGCCAGGCCTGAAAAAACAGATCGTACCGGTAGCAAGTTTGCAGGCCGCCACCCGGCCATTATCGAAGGATGTCTTGCGTACCATTTTGCCTCAGGGACACCATTTTTCTGACTCACGGCGGACAATGATTTACTGTCGAGTCGATGAAACTAACCGCTTTCAGATCGGTGGGCGAGGCAGCCCTTTATCGCCTTCCAGGCAACAGGCGAATACCCGGCATTTGCAGGCCGAGGCGTGTAAAATATTTCCTCAACTCAGAAGCGTTGAATGGGAATTTGAGTGGGGCGGACTGGTGGCTATGACTAAAAACCATATGCCACATCTCATCGAACTGGGCAATAATTTTTATGCTGGTATGGGTTATAACGGCCGAGGCGTCGCGATGGGCACGATGATGGGGAAACAGATCGCCGAGCTGGTCATGGGTGAAGATGTTCCAATGCCTCGGGAAAACCTATCACCCTTCGCCTTTCACAGGTTTCACAAACCAGGCATAAGCTATCATATGATCACCGGACGATTAATGGACAAATTAACGTAAAATTCTATATATCTACTGACTGTTTGAGGCCGCCCTTATTTTAATTCCATATCATCACGGAATTCAGTTTTCGTTATAAGTAGTCTTCCTGAAAATTTCAGGGCAGCTAATTGCATAAGATTGTCTTATGATATATTATCTATGCATAAGCTTATACGTATCATAACCATGCCCGACGATTCTTACACCCTGAGACAACCGCTAGATGCGCGTACCGCTTCCGTGCTTACGCCTGACGCGCTGAGTTTTCTGCTCGCATTGCAACGAAAGTTCGGTAAGCGTATTCCTGAATTAATGGCACATCGTGAACAGCTTCAAGTTGAACTGGATGCTGGCGGTAGCCTGGATTTTCTGCCGAAAACAAAAAAAATACGTGAGTCTGAGTGGAACATAAAAAATACTCCCCGTGATTTGCTTGATCGTCGCGTTGAAATCACCGGCCCCGTCGATCGTAAAATGGTCATCAATGCCCTCAATTCCGGCGCCAAAGTTTTTATGGCGGATTTTGAAGACGCACATAGCCCCAACTGGCGAGCAACGATTGATGGTCAAATTAATCTTCGGGATGCGATTGCGGGAGAAATAAGTTTTACCAGCGAAGAAGGTAAAGAATACAGTGTGAACGAGACGGCCGCTATTTTGATCGTGCGCGTTAGAGGATGGCATCTAAGCGAAAAAAACCTGCTTGTCGATGGCGAACGCATGACCGCCGCACTGTTTGATTTTGGCTTATATCTGTACCTGAATTATCAGCGTGCGGTCGACAACGGAAAAGGCCTTTATTTCTACCTGCCCAAAATGGAACACTATCTCGAAGCACGATTATGGTCTGAAATTTTCGCCTATGCTGAACAAAGGTTCAAGCTAGAACACGGCAGCATCAAATGCACCGTGTTGATCGAAACCATTCCGGCCGCCTTTCAAATGGATGAAATCCTGTATGAGCTTCGCGACTATATTGTCGGCCTGAATGCCGGACGCTGGGATTATATTTTCAGTGTCATTAAGCGTTTTCGTAAGCACGCCGACTTCGTGCTGCCTGATCGTGCGCAGGTAACAATGGAGACTGGGTTTTTGCGCGCCTATTCCAGGCTGCTGATCAAAACCTGCCATAAACGCGGGGCACATGCCATGGGAGGGATGGCAGCACAAATTCCCATTAAAAGGGATGCGCAGGCCGACAAGATCGCAAAAGATAAAGTGCGCCTGGATAAAATTCGCGAGGCCAGCGATGGCCACGATGGCACCTGGGTCGCGCACCCCGGGCTTGTACCCATAGCGATGGAGGTATTCGATGAATACATGCCAGGCGCCAACCAGATCGATCAGCATCACGCCGCGCATGATATGCAGATAAGTGCTGCAGATTTGCTGGACACACCCAAGGGTGATATTACCGAAGCTGGATTCGTTCTTAACATCACAGCCGCGCTGCACTATATCGCCGCATGGCTGGGCGGTCGGGGGGCGGTGCCTATATTTGACCTGATGGAAGATGCCGCCACGGCTGAAATCTCACGCGCACAGCT
>PVMS01158392.1_pt1 | contig 14976 bp, 11 predicted proteins | sample 1853461 | NCBI WGS metagenome assembly PVMS01 (sample SAMN08582032, study PRJNA380276) | Marine sediment metagenome, whole genome shotgun sequencing project. | isolation source: ocean sediment barecode stripped | collected 2017 | reverse complement strand
GGTGATGCCGGGAGACAATGCGAAGTTGAGATAGAGTTGGTTACGCCGATAGCGATGGAGCAGGAGTTGAGATTTGCGATAAGAGAGGGCGGCAAAACGGTAGGTGCGGGGGTTGTTACTAAAATTATTGAGTAGTATAAAAAAATATAATGAGAGACAATATTACGTTAGCGTGTACAGAGTGTAGCAATAGAAATTATAGAACGAGTAGAGAGATGAGGCAAACAGAACGTTTAGAAATAAAGAAGTTTTGTCGTTTTTGCAGAAAACATACAGTACATAAGGAACAAAAGAAGTAGTAAGAAGGTCTGTAGCTCTAATTGGCTAGAGCACCGGATTCCAAATCCGGGTGTTGGGGGTTCGAATCCCTCCAGACCTGCCATAAAAATTTTATATTAATATAAATTTATTATGACTTTCGAAATTTATAGAAAAGGAGTGGGTATACCTGCAAGATGTACAGTGGCAGGTCTCTTTGGGATCGCTTCAATATTTGCCGCATATTCTTTGTATGGGATGTTGATAGATTTTCCGGAATTCTTTGCAGATGCCAAAATACCATTATTAGGCATTCGGCTGACTTGGGGACTTGTCGGATCATTTATTCTATTTATGTTTTGCGGCGCGATAATATGTGTTTTTACGATGGGTTTTGAAATAGGACTTAAGGGGATTGATAGTAAGTCCAAAAAAGCCGTTGAGTTTTTCATAGAAACTCAGGCGGAACTTCAAAAGGTCTCATGGCCCACAAGGGACGAATTAATTGGGTCAACGGTTGTTGTTATTGTATGTCTGGTAATACTATCTTTGTACATTTTCGGTGTTGACTGGGTAGTGTCAAGTGTTATGGAAGCTATAGGCTTATTATAAACAGGGTTTTTCGTGTGCAATATTGAGAAATTAATGCGTTGAATATCTTGAAATTTAAGATCATTTCTGGCGTGCCTAATTTGCGAATATTCAAATAAAATCCCACCATTTTTCCACTAAGAAAATTTGAAGGATAGCTAGTTATTTATTTTGGAGTAGATAGATAGTAACGAAAGTTGTGATATTTTTTAGGATATTTAGATAAAGATTTTTGTTCTAAATTATGGGGAAAAAATGGTTTGTGCTTCGTGTACAAAGTAATAAAGAAGATAAGGTCAAGAAAGATTTGGAGAGACGCATAAAAATCCAGGGGATTGAGGATCTTATTCCAAAGATTTTGGTGCCTTGTGAAAAAGTGACTGAGATTAGAGGTGGCAAGAAAAGAGTTGCTGAGAGAAAGATATATCCAGGTTATGTTATGGCGGAAATAGAAGTTGATGACAAGGGGCAGATTGCAGATAAAGTGTGGTTTATGATTAGGGAAGCTCCGGGAGCAGGTGACTTGGTTGGTGGTGACCGCAAACCGGTAGCGATGACAGACCGTGAAGTTGAGAAGATATTAAATGAGGTAGAACGTGGAGAAGAAAAGCCTAAAGCAAAAATAGAATTTCGTAAGGGAGATAAGGTAAAAGTCAAAGAAGGGCCGTTTGAGAACTTTGATGGAGTTGTGGAAGAGGTTTTACCTGCCAGTGGATGTGTGAAACTGGTACTCACGATTTTTGGCAGATCCACATCTGTAGAATTAGAATATTGGCAAATTGAGGCAATTTGAACATAAATTTGGTTGTTGGTGTGAAGGAACCTGATGGCAAAAGCAGTAGTAACTAAAATAAAATTGCAAATTCCTGGTGGCCAGGCTACCCCTGCCCCTCCTGTAGGTCCTGCGCTGGGACAGCATGGTGTAAATATAGGCCAATTTGTTACTCAGTTTAACGAGAAGAGTAAAGATGCGCAGGGAGTAATAACGCCAGTAGAAATTACAGTATATAAAGACAAGTCATTTTCTTTCATCATGAAATCTCCTCCAGCTTCTGTGTTGCTTAAGAGAGCTGCAGGGATAGCTAAAGGTTCTTCAACTCCGAATAGAGAAAAAATAGGAAATGTGACAAAATCACAAATTGAAGAAATAGCAAAGACAAAGTTATCTGACCTTAATGCAAAGAGTATTGATATGGCGGCAAAAATTATAGAGGGTACAGCACAAACCATGGGCATAACTGTGGAAGGTTAAAATGTTATGATTTATAAAGGACTTTATTAATGAAGTTTAGAAGTAAACGCTACACGGAATCCAAAAAAAAACTCTTAAAGTCAAAAGAGTATGAATTAAAAGAGGCCGTTTCGGTTTTAAAAACATTTAACAAGACTAAATTTGACGAAACGGTAGAAGTGGTTATGAAATTAGGTGTTGATCCTAAGCGTTCTGACCAGCTGGTTCGTGGTTCATTCTCGTTGCCCAAAGGGATAGGGAAAGAACTCAGAGTAGTAGTTTTTGCTAGTGGTGAAAAAGCAGAATTGGCAAAGGCAGCTGGTGCTATGGAAGTTGGTGATGACGAGTTGATAAAAAAGATTGAAGGTGGTTGGCTGGATTTTGACGTGGCAATTTCAACGCCGGATATGATGCGTAAAGTTAGTAAATTGGGTAGAGTTTTAGGCCCGCAAGGTAAAATGCCATCTCCAAAATCAGGTACAGTAACGAATGATATTTCTAATGTAGTTAAGGAGTTTAAGGAAGGAAAGATTGAGTATAGGACAGACGCGGGTGGCAATGTTCATACGGCAGTAGGAAAAATGTCTTTCCCTGATGAAGACCTGGTGGAGAATATTAAATCGTTTATAAAGCATATTATTAGCAACCGTCCACCTTCAGCAAAAGGAACTTTTGTTCAAGGGACATCTATTTCATCTTCTATGAGTCCAGGTGTTAGAATCTCAACATAATAGTAACTTTAAATAATTTAACAACGGATTACACTATATGTCTAAAGCGTTGAAAAAGTTAGTAGTTAATGAACTTATATCTGACTATAAAGGTGTTAATAATTTTATAGTGGTGAATTTTAAAGGAGTAAATACGCAACAAGCAAATGTATTGAGAAAAGATTTAAGCGAAAAGGATATTAAATTGAAAGTTGTAAAAAATTCTCTTGCCTCTATAGCACTTAAGGAAATAGGTGTTCCTGCGCTCGGCCAGATGCTGGAAGGCCCGTCAGCCATTACGGCAAGCGACAATGATCCTGTAATTTTAATTAAAGTACTAACGAAATGGACTAAAGAAATATCTGCCCTCAAGATTGTGGGTGGTTTAATAGACGGAGAGATGTTGTCGCTTGATGATATAAAGACCTTGTCGGCAATTCCATCCAGAGAGGTGGTTTTAACACAAATAGTATTTGCGATACAGGCACCTATGGTCCAATTGGCAAATGTATTTAATGCTACGGCAAGTAGCCTATGTCGAGTTTTGCATGCGATAAAAGAGAAAAAAGAGTGATGCTTAATATAAAGAATGTTTAAAAGGTAAAAGGAGAAAATTATGGCAACAGATACAGAAGTAGAGAAAACTGAGCCTACTGAAAAGATTACTCAGGTACTTGGGCTGGTTGAAGAAATGAGTTTGCTTGAGGCTTCGCAGTTGGTAAAGGCGTTTGAGGAAAAATTTGGTGTTTCTGCTTCTGCTGTGGTAGCAGTTCCTGCGGGAGGTGCAGTTGCGGCGGAGGGAGCAGGCGCGGCTAAAGAGGAGAAAACAACTTTTGATGTTGTCTTAAAGGAGGTTGGTCCAAATAAAATTCAAGTTATCAAAGCAGTTCGCGCAGAGACTTCTCTTGGACTGAAGGAAGCAAAGGCGGTGGTGGATAGTGCACCGAAAGCGGTAAAAGAAGGTGTTACAAAGGAAGAAGCAGAGAAGGCTAAAAAAGCGTTAGAAGATGCAGGTGCAGTGGTTGAACTTAAATAGAACCTAAATTTATAAAATCCCTATTTTATAAGATGCAGGAAGATTCGTTAAATGTGTCTAGGGGAGGGAAAGTGGAAATAAGAAACTACGGTAAGATTGCAGAGATAGTTGAACAGCCAAGCCTTGTTCAAATACAAACAAAGTCTTATGCTGCCTTTTTACAGGAAGATGTGTTACCAAATAAACGTGAAAATTTGGGATTAGAAGCTATTTTGCGGGAAACTTTTCCTATAAAAAATTATGACGAGACTATTTCGTTACAATATATAAAATATGAATTGGGAAGACCTCGGTACACCCCGGATGAATGCAGGCAATTGAAGTTGATTTATGGCAAACCCTTCAGGGTTTGGTTAAGGCTAGACAGGGGAGAGGTTGTTGAAGAAGAAGTTTATTTGGGAGAAATTCCTGTAATGATTGGCGGGGGAGAGTTTATAATTAATGGAACGGAAAGAGTAATTGTAAACCAACTCCATAGATCGCCTGGCGTAGATTTTGTTGAAGAGCTTCATGGAGAGAAGAGGATGCATTCATGCAGGATTATTCCAGAAAGAGGCAGTTGGATTGAGACGGAAGTTGGAAAGAAAGATATTTTAACTGTTAAGATTGATCAAAGTGGTAAATTTCCTGCGACATGTTTCCTGAGGGCAATGTCAGAAAAGTACTCAAGAGACGAAGATATTATTCGGCTTTTTTATGAAACTGAGACGGTTGGGATAAGTGATTATGCTTCTGCCAATAAACTTAAAGATAAATATATTGTCGGCCGATTGATTAATCCTCAAACTGGTGAAGTTTTTCTAGAAGCAGGGCGGCAAATAAATGAGAATATAGTTAAGATTATCTCTGATTCAAACCTCAAAAAGATTGAGATTATTAAAAATATGGATGACCCTCTAATACTTAATTCTTTGGAATCTGATTATACTGAATCACATGAAGATGCTTTGCTACGGGTTTATGCAAGGTTTAGACCGGGCAATCCTCAGCAATTGGAAAAAGCAAAGCAATTGCTTCATGACAAATTTTTTGATCCAAAAAGATATAAATTGGGTTTGGTAGGAAGATTCAGATTGAATAGGAAATTAGGGCAGGATATTCCTGATAAAGAAATGACGTTACAGCCGGAAGATTACATAAATTCTGTTAGGTATATTATGAAACTCAGGAAGGATGAGGGAAATGTTGACGATATAGATCACCTCGGCAATAGACGACTTAGAACCGTTGATGAGTTATTTGGAGAGGATTTGCGCAAAGGGTTTCTTAAACTTAGAAGAACAGTGCAGGAAAGGATGAGTATTAAAGATTATGAACAATTAACTCCAAGGATCCTTATAAACTCTAGAACAATCTTTTCTGCTATAGAATATTTCTTTAGTCGGGGAGAACTTTCTCAAGTATTAGATCAAACAAATCCATTGGCACAGCTTACACATGAAAGAAGGTTAAGTGCTTTAGGGCCTGGGGGCCTTAATAGAAAGAGAGCTGGTTTTGAAGTTAGAGACGTTCATCTTTCTCACTATGGACGAATATGTCCTATTGAGACTCCCGAGGGGACGAATATCGGACTAATTGCATCGTTGGGTGTATATGCCTCAGTCGACGATTATGGCTTTCTGACCACTCCTTATTTAAGTGTCAAAAAGGGGAAGTTGACAAATGAGATTATTCGCCTGCGTGCGGATGAAGAGGAAGGCAAAGTTCTTGCTCCGGCGGATGCACGATCCAGCTTTGAGAGTAGAGATTCGAACAAGGAAGTGCTTGCACGTCTTGACGGTGATTTTCGGCTTGTAGATGTAAAGGGTGTTGATTACATGGATGTATCACCCCGACAATTAGTAGGTGTATCTGCAGGTTTGATCCCATTTTTGGAGCATAGTGATGCTAATAGGGCTTTAATGGGTTCAAATATGCAAAGACAAGCAGTTCCGTTACTCAAAACGGAGCCTCCTCTTATTGCTACGGGTATGGAAAAGTTGGTCGCACAAAATTCTAGTATGGTGGTCTGTGCTAAAAATAGTGGTATCATTACTAAGGTAACAGCTGAACAAATTATCATCGATGATAACGATGTGTATGACTTAAGGAAATTCATTGGATTAAATGAAGGTACCTGTTTAAACCAAAAGCCTATAGTATTTGAGGGTCAGAAAGTAAAGAAGAATGAAATTATTGCAGATGGTGCTGCTACTTGTAATGGTGAATTGAGTTTGGGTGCAAACATATTGGTAGCCTTTATGACTTGGGATGGTTACAACTTTGAAGATGCTATCGTGGTTAGTGAAAATTTATTAAAAAACGATCGTTATACGTCAATTCATAGAGATGAATTTGAAGTAGAAGTCAGAGAAACAACACTTGGGAAGGAAGAGTTTACCAGGGATATACCAAACGTTTCGGAAAAAGCCCTTGGTAACTTAGATGAAAATGGGATAATCCGGATTGGGACAAAAGTTAAACCAGGAGATATTCTTGTGGGAAAAATTGCTCCAAAAAGCAGGAGTGAACTATCTCCTGAGGAAAAACTATTGCATGCTATCTTTGGTAGGGCTGGAGAGGATGTGAAAAATGTATCTTTGGAAGTGCCATCTGGTGTAGAGGGAATTGTTATTAATACTCAAGTATTTTCTCGGAGAGCACATCTGTCTGATGAAAAAAGACAGAAAATAGTAGATAAAGCTAAAGGAATTGAGGATAAATTTGACAAAGCAATATCAAAAGAATTTGTGAAGATGGTCAAGGAGCTTGAACAGGTTTTTGATGGTACGCTTATAGATTTAAGGACTAGTCAGCCTTTGAAAGTTTCACATGGGATGGATACTGAGTATGTTCTTACTTTACAAGAACAGTTTGATATTAAAAACTTTGATTCTGAAAAGAATAAACGAAAAAGCGAAAGAGCTGTGAAGATTTGTAAAGAATGTGGTGAAAAAATTGAATCTCTGAAGAATGAAAAGGATGTAAAGGTAGGTCAATTAAAACGGGGAGATGAATTGCCAAGTGGAGTATTAGAAGTGGCAAAGATTTCTATTGCAACGAAAAGGAGGCTGTCTGTTGGAGATAAAGTGGCGGGAAGACATGGTAATAAAGGTATTATTGCCAAGATACTGCCGGAGGAAGATATGCCATATTTAGAAGATGGTACACCTGTTGAGATGGTTTTAAATCCCTTAGGCGTTCCTTCCAGAATGAATGTTGGTCAAATTTTGGAAACACACTTGGGTTGGGCTGCAAAAAAGTTGGGTTTTCAAGCAGTTACACCTATTTTTGATGGAGCAAAAGAATCGGAAGTGAGAGATGCATTAATAGAATCGGGGTTTCCAGAGGACGGTAAGGTTGCATTGTATGATGGGCGTACTGGTGAACCATTTGGACAAAAGATAACAATTGGGTATATGTATATGCTGAAACTTCATCATTTAGTTGATGAAAAGGTACATGCTAGAGCTACAGGACCTTACTCTTTAATAACACAACAACCTCTCGGAGGAAAGGCTAGGTTCGGTGGGCAGAGGTTTGGAGAGATGGAAGTGTGGGCGCTGGAAGCTTACGGGGCAGCATATAATTTACAGGAGCTTCTTACCGTGAAAAGTGACGATGTAGAGGGACGTACCAAAATTTATGAGTCTATGGTTAAAGGTAAAAATACGCTGGAAGCAGGAACTCCTGCGTCATTCGATGTACTTACCAAGGAAATTGAAGGGCTTGGACTTACTTTGAAACTTGAAAAAGAAGAAGTTTTAGATACTGTTTGATTATTGTGAGTTTTTTACTTCCTTAATACAGAATTGAGCAATTTAAACCTCTATCTTTTAGGGCATTAAACGGAGATTAGTTAATGGCAACAGGAACATATGAAAGGATAAACGAATACAGTTCGGTTAAAATATCCTTGTCGTCTACGGAAGAAGCTAGAAACAAATCATATGGTGAGGTGAAAAAACCAGAAACGATAAACTATCGTACATACCGTGCAGAGAAAGATGGACTGTTTTGTGAGCGAATTTTTGGTCCCGAACGTAATTGGGAATGTTTTTGTGGAAAGTACAAAGGTATCAAGCACAAGGGGATTGTTTGCGATAGATGTGGCGTTAAGGTAACTCACTCTCGTGTAAGGAGGAAGAGGTTAGGGCATATTAATTTGGCTGCACCGATTGTTCATATTTGGTTTTTTAAGGCAATGCCTTCAAGAATAGGGACACTTTTGGCTATGAAAACTAACGCATTGGAAAGGATTGTTTATTTCCAAGACTATGTTGTGATAGAACCTGGGGATACACCGCTTAAGGGAGGTCAATTGTTGACGGTGGATGAACATAAAACAGTTCAGGAGAAATATGGCGAAAGTAGTTTTAGTGCTGGCATGGGTGCGGAGGCTATAAGAACATTACTCGGGAACTTGGATTTGGTGCAATTATCAAAAGATCTCAGGCAAGAACTTAAAGAAACGAAATCCAAGCAACGAACTAAAGATATAATAAAGAGATTAGAAATTGTAGAATCTTTTATAAGGTCTGAGAATAAACCTGAGTGGATGGTTATGGATGTTATTCCGGTAATTCCACCGGATTTAAGGCCTTTGGTGCTGCTAGACAGTGGAGATTTTGCTAGTTCAGATCTTAACGATCTTTACAGGCGTATCATTAATCGCAATAATCGGCTTAAAAAACTAATTGACCTGAATGCACCGGAAGTAATAATCCGAAATGAGAAAAGAATGTTACAGCAGGCCGTAGATGCACTTTTTGATAATAGTAGAAGTAAACGTCCTATTTTGGGAAGTAACAATCGCCCTTTAAAATCTCTTACAGATATGATTAAGGGGAAACAGGGGAGATTTAGGGAAAACTTGCTGGGCAAACGGGTTGATTATTCTGCACGATCGGTAATAGTTGTTGGCCCTGAATTGAAATTAAGCCAATGCGGAATTCCAAAAAAGATTGCACTTGAATTGTTTCAACCATTTATAATTCGACGTTTGAGGGAAACAAGATTAGCAGATACGATAAAGAGTGCAAAAAAAATGTTAACAAGACAAGAAGAAGCAGTATGGGACATTCTTGATGATGTAGTGCGTAAGCATTTGGTTTTGCTTAACAGAGCTCCAACATTGCACCGTATGGGAATTCAGGCATTTGAACCCGTTCTTGTAGAAGGAAATGCAATTAAACTTCATCCACTAGTATGTCGTGGGTTTAATGCTGATTTTGATGGGGATCAAATGGCGGTTCACTTACCTCTTTCCATTGAAGCTCAGATAGAAGCCAGGACTCTTATGTTGTCTATTAATAATATTTTTTCTCCTGCTTCAGGTGAACCTGTAATTGGTCCTTCGCAAGATATTGTATTGGGTTGCTACTATTTGACCATATTAAGAGATAAAAAGGATGGAGAGAAAGAACTAAAAAGATTTAGTGGTTTTGATGAAGTATTAATGGCTTATGCGGAAAAGAAGGTAGGTGTTCATGCTCAAATAAAACTCAGAATAGCTCCGAATAGAACTATAATGGGTGATAAAGGTGAGCAGCCCAGGAATGGATTATGTACTACTACTGTTGGCCGTGTTATCTTTAATGAAGTTCTACCTTCTGAAATGCCTTTTTATAATTATCCACTTGATCATAGGGCATTAAATGGAATTATCCAGGATTGTTATAAAATTTTGGGTAAAGGAGAAACTATTATTCTGTTAGACCGGATCAAGGAACTGGGGTTTAAAGAGTGTACTAAGGCTGGACTTTCCCTTTCGATAATGGACTTAAAAATGCCAAAGAAAAAAGCCCAGATCTTAGAGAAAACAGAAAAAGAAGTGGAAAGGACACAAAAGTTGTACCACAAGGGTATAATTACTGAAGGTGAAAGGTATAACCAGGTAATAGATACTTGGACATATGCCGGGGAAAAAGTAGCGGAGGAAATGCTTGATGAGCTCAAAAATGATACTAGGGATGGCAAGCCATACCTAAATCCTGTATTTCTAATGTCGGCATCAGGTGCTAGGGGAAGTACCCAGCAGTTGAGACAGCTTGCAGGTATGAGAGGTTTAATGGCCAAGCCGTCTGGTAAAATAATTGAAACACCAATTAAAGCGAACTTTCGAGAAGGATTAAGCGTATTGGAATATTTTAGTTCAACTCATGGTGCACGAAAAGGATTAGCCGATACTGCATTGAAAACAGCAGATTCAGGATATTTGACTAGAAAACTCGCAGATGTTGCACAAAATGTTATTGTGACAGGTTATGACTGCGGAACAGTTAACGGAATTAGTAAAAGTGCTGTTTATAGAGGAGATCGCGTTGAGGTTTCCCTTTCCAAAATAATAACAGGTAGAACATCTCTGAACAACATAGTGGATTTGGTTAAGGATGAGAAAATAGTCAAGGAAAATGAACTAATTACAGAGGAAAAAGCCAAGAAGATAGAAGCTTTAGGGTATGAAAAAATCCGTGTGCGTTCTTCATTAACATGTGAAATGCCGCTAGGTATGTGTGCTAAATGTTATGGAATGGATCGCTCTAAAGGGGAATTGGTAGAAGAAGGTGCCTCTGTAGGAATTATTGCGGCACAGTCGATAGGTGAACCTGGTACCCAGTTGACTATGAAAACCTTTCATATTGGTGGAACAGCAACCCGATCAATTGAAGAGTCAGAAATAAAAATTAAAAGGGTAGGTAGGGTCAAATATAGTAGTATGAATGTAGTGGAAAATGCAAGCGGAGAAAATATTGTGCTAGATGGAAAAGGAGAAATTTTCATTGTTGACGAAAAAGACAGGCAAATTGAGAAGCATGTGGTACCTCTTGGTGCGGCGGTTTTAGTAAAAGAAGGTGAAAAAGTTACCTTGAACAGAACAATCGTTAAGTGGGATCCTCATATGACTCCAATTCTTGCAGAAATGGCAGGTAAAGTTCGTTTTGAAGATATAATAGAAAACAAAACAATGCAAAAAGAATATGATCCCGTAACGCGCATTAAAAGGAAAGTTATTATTGAACATAAAGGTGATCTTCACCCTCAGGTAATTATTGAAGACAACAATGGAAAGATCCAGGGGCTTTATCCAATACCTGAGAAGGCGCATATAGAAGTTGAAGAAAAATCAAAAGTTGTTGCCGGTACCCTTTTAGCTAAAACACCTAGAGAAATTGCGAGGACCGAGGATATAACAGGGGGTTTACCTAGAGTGTCAGAGGTTCTTGAAGCAAGAAGGCCGAAAGACCCTGCAGTAATGAGTGAAATAGATGGTATAGTTGAACTTGGTGAAAAGAGACGTGGTAAAAGGACTATAATTGTCAAAGGTGAATCTGGAATGGAAGTAGAGCACCTTGTTCCCCGTGGCAAACATTTGAGGGTACATAGGGGTGATCGTGTGAAAGCGGGAGACCCATTGGTGGAAGGCCCTCTTGTCCCTCAGGATATCTTGAGGATTTGTGGTGAGGAAGAACTCCAGCAGTATATGCTAAAAGAAGTTCAAAATGTTTATCGTTCACAGAATGTTCCTATTGATGATAAACATGTTGAGATAATTATTGCACAGATGTTGCGAAAAGTGCAAGTGGATGAGGCAAATGATACAAAATTGCTTTCGGGTTCAATTATTGATAAATTCAAGTTTCGAGAGATGAATATAAAAATAAAAGAAAAAGGTGATAAGCCTTCTACTGCCAAACCATTATTATTGGGGATAACTAAAGCTTCTGTACACTCCGACAGTTTTATATCAGCAGCCTCTTTCCAGGAGACTACTAAGGTGTTAACTAAAGCGGCAGTAGAAGGAAGTAGAGATCCCCTTGTAGGTCTAAAAGAGAACGTTATCCTTGGGCATTTAGTTCCAACAGGAACTGGATACAAGCCATATCATATGTTACCTATAAAAAAGGCTGAAGTTGAAACTTCTGATGAGAAAGAAGTTGAAAAAGAAAAACTGTTATCAGCGTTAACTAATTAAATTAAAGGGATAGTAAATGCCAACAATAAATCAGTTAGTTAGAAAAGGAAGAAAAAAGGTTTCAAAGAAAAGCAAAAGCGTTGATTTGGAAGAATGTCCGCAGAAAAAAGGTGTTTGTCTTCAGGTTATGACACGGACACCTAAAAAGCCTAATTCTGCCTTAAGAAAGGTTGCAAGGGTAAGATTAACAAACGGAAAGGAAGTTACGGCATATATACCCGGTGAAGGGCACAATTTACAAGAGCATTCAATTGTATTAATAAGAGGGGGGCGTGTTCCAGACCTTCCAGGTGTTAAATATCATATGATACGAGGCAAGTTGGATACTGCAGGTGTTGAAGGCAGAAAACGGGGCAGGTCTAAGTATGGAGCAAAGCGCTCAACGTAGATTTAATTTTTATTGTATATTATTATAAGGGGTAAATAAGTGGCGCTGAAATATAAAAGTACAGAAATATATCTGAAACCAGATGTACGTTATAGAAGTATTTTAGTGACCAAGTTTATTAATTGTTTAATGCATAAAGGGAAGAAAAGTGTGGCAGAAGGGGTTTTTTATCAAGCTGCTGATTTATTAAAGGAAAGATTTCCTGATAAAGAACCATTGGAAATACTAGAGGCTGCTATTAACAACGTTAAACCATTAGTTGAAGTAAGGTCTAAACGTGTTGGGGGAGCGACTTATCAGGTTCCAATTGAGGTGTCAAGAAAAAGACAGATGTCATTGGCAATTAGGTGGATGCTCAATGCGGTACGAAGTAAAAAAGGCAAAGCAACTTATCTGAATTTGGCAGATGAAATAACAAATGCGTATAAGAAACAGGGTGCTGCGGTTACACAACGGGAAAATACTCATAAAATGGCGGAGGCAAATAAGGCCTTTGCACATTTTGCCTGGTAAATATTAGTTTATATAAGTTATGAAAAAAGAAAAGCTTGGAAATCTTAGAAATATCGGAATTGCTGCTCATATCGATGCAGGGAAAACAACCGTAACCGAACGTATACTCTTTTACACTGGTAAGAGTTTTAAAATAGGTGAAGTCCACGAAGGTACTGCGGTAATGGACTGGATGGAAGAGGAGCAAAAACGAGGCATAACCATTACGGCAGCGGCAACTACATGTTTCTGGGAAGGACATCAGATAAACGTAATAGATACACCCGGACATGTGGACTTTACGATGGAAGTTGAAAGGTCTTTAAGAGTCTTGGATGGGGCAATTTGTGTTTTTTGTGGAGTTGGAGGTGTTGAAGCGCAATCGGAAACCGTATGGAGACAGGCGGAAAGATACAAAGTTCCGCGAATTTGCTTTGTTAATAAAATGGACCGAGTAGGTTCTGATTTTTTGAAAGTAGTTCAGGAGATCAGAGACAAGTTGAATAAAAATGCTGTTTCAATTCAATTACCGCTTGGCAAGGAGGCAAATCTTAAAGGTGTTATAGACTTAATAAAGATGAAGGCTATGGTTTATGATGACACAGGTAAAGATGATGCTCACGGTGAGAAGTATGAGGAATGTGATATACCGGATGATATGTTGGAGGAAGCGAAAATACATAGAGAAGTGATGATCGAAAGTATTGCTGAAAAAGTAGACTGGTTTACGGACAAATTTTTGAATGAAAGTTCAATTACTGAAGAAGATATTAAAAAAGCACTTCGCGAGGGGACTATAAAATCTGATTTGATACCTGTCCTATGTGGTGCAGCCTTTAAAAATAAGGGGGTGCAACAATTATTAGACGCAGTGTGTTATTATTTACCATCACCTCTTGATATCCCACCGGTAAAAGGACTTCATCCAAAAAATAATGATGAAATTGTACAAAGAAAGCCTTTAGAGACAGAACCTCTAAGTGCCTTAGCTTTCAAGATTGCTTCGGATAAACATGGTGATCTTACTTTTATTCGTGTTTATTCCGGCAAGGTAGAGTCAGGGCAAAGGATTTATAATCCAAGGCTTAATAAAAAAGAGTTAGTGAGCCGTATTTATAGTATGCATGCCAAGAATCGTGAACAATTAGATAGTACTTCAGTCGGAGATATTGTGGCCGTAGTAGGTTTCAAAGATACTGCTACCGGTGACACGTTGTGTGACGAAAAAGATCCGATAGTTTTAGAAAAAATTGATTTTCCGGAACCGGTTATTTCAATGGCTATAGAACCGAAAACAGAAACAGAAAAAGAGAAATTGGCATTTGTTCTGTCTAAACTGGCAAAGGAAGACCCGACGTTTAGAGTTCATACGAATGGCGAGGCAGGGCAGTTAATCATCTCTGGAATGGGAGAATTGCATCTTGAAGTCTTGAAGAATAGAATGTTAAGTGAGTACAAGATAAATGCAAATGTCGGCGCTCCAAGAGTATCGTATAGGGAAACGGTGAAACGTGAAGTTGAAGTTGAAGGGAAATTTATAAAACAAACCGGCGGACATGGCCAATATGGTCACGTAGAAATAAAGCTGGAACCTTATACGGGTGAAAAAACTGTTGAGTTTGAAGATAAGATAGTAGGTGGCAAGATTACTAAGCAATACATAAGAGCTGTAGAAAAAGGTATCAGGGATACAGCTGGGAGTGGAGTGGCTGGCGGTTATCCCCTTATAAATATTAAAGTGACTTTGTTAGACGGTTCTATGCATCAAGTAGATTCATCAGACCTTGCCTTCTATAGCGCTGCAAGTCTTGCCTTGAAACAGGGAGTAGAAATGGCCAAGGCTGTCGTGCTGGAACCGATAATGCGTATAGAAATTACAGTTCCGGAAAGTTATCTTGGCGACGTGCTCGGTGAATTGCATAGTCGTAGAGCCGGTATTGACGAATTGATTACAGTAGGAGACTTGAGGATAATTAAAGGAAATGTTCCTTTAGCAGAGACTTTTGGTTATGCAACTACTTTGAGATCTATCACTCAAGGCAGGGGCACATATACCATGGAGCCTTTGGAATATAGACCTGCGCCAGTAAAAGTGGGTAGTAGTGTTACGTAATTCAAATCAATCTTTAATGTTGTCTTTGGAGGAAGTGGAAAATGGCCAAAGAAGTATTTAAGAGGACGAAGCCGCATGTAAATGTAGGAACGATAGGACATGTGGATCATGGCAAGACGACGTTGACATCGGTGATAACACATATACTATCGAAGAAAGGTCTGGCCAAGGAGCTGGCGTTTTCTGCGATAGACAAGGCGCCG
>PVMS01060188.1_pt1 | contig 14981 bp, 8 predicted proteins | sample 1853461 | NCBI WGS metagenome assembly PVMS01 (sample SAMN08582032, study PRJNA380276) | Marine sediment metagenome, whole genome shotgun sequencing project. | isolation source: ocean sediment barecode stripped | collected 2017 | reverse complement strand
TGGCAACTTTCTTGTGGTCGTAGCCGATACTTCCCCCCGAGGCAAAGGCGTCTCCCAACCAGAAACCGTAGTGTTTGGCCACCGCGTTGGCCGTATCAGATAGATGGGCCGTGCCCTTGTCGGCGGCGACGACCAAGTACGGGTCGTCGTCATCATGCCTGACTACCTCGGGCGGATGACACATTTCGTTGTCAACCACGTTGTCCGTCACGTCGAGGAGCCCGGAGATAAACTCTCGGTAACGCTCAGCGAGATAGCCGTCGAGGGCGGGGCGGGGCGGGAGTGCCCCTTTGAGGACGAATCCACCCTTCGAGCCGACAGGTACGATGATCGAGTTCTTCACCATCTGGGTCTTCATCAGGCCCAAGACCTCGGTACGGAAGTCATCGTGCCGATCGCTCCATCGAATGCCGCCCCTGGCAATTCGCCCGCCGCGCAGATGGATCCCTTCGAGTCGCCGGGAGTGAACGTAAATCTCGTACATGGGCTTGGGGGAGGGCATGCCTTCTACTTTGTGGCTGTCCACCTTGATGCTCACCACCGGACGCTCGGGGCTCTGGTAGAAGTTGGTTCGTACGGTTGCCGAAATAAGGCTTCCGAGTGCGCGGAGAACCTCGTCCTCAACGAGACTCCGCACGGCGTCGAGGGCCGTCTGGAGCTCTGCCTCGGCCCGTTCGGTGACCTTGCTCCGCGCGCCTTCAATCTGGGGTTCGAAGCGGGCCTCGAAAACGTGGAACAAGGCCCGCGCCACGTCCGCGTTGCGAAGAAGGACACCGTTTACGGTCTCGACGTTGTAATGCGGCCGTATCTGCTGCAGATGGTTTCTATAGGTGCGCAGCACTTCGACTTGGCGCCAGTTGAGTTCTGCACGCAAGACGAGAATGTTGAGCGAACCGTCGCTGGCCCGCTCTTCGTCCAGAGCCCGCAGGGCGTCGGTGACGCGATCGCATCCCTCGATCAGTGCTCGGATGCCATTGGCATCGTCCACGATTTCGTATCGGTATAGGTGGGCGGTCTGTCCGTCAGGCAGCTGGATGGGAATGTGGAGCTCGCCAGTGACCTTAAGTCCCAGGTTGCCGAGCGTGGTAAGGATCTCGATGAACCCCAAGGGTTTCAGAGCATAGACCTTGAGCGTGGCGTGCTCCGGGCTGCGAGGAACGACGGCGACCTCGAGCCTTCCCTCGAGGGCGTCGAGGTGCTCCACGTCGAAGGGGACTTCGTGCGGTGGCGTAGCCTCACGGTAGAGGCCACTGCGCGTTTCGCGCGTCACCCAGCGTTGCAGAAGCCGGCGTCCCCGCCTTTCTCCGAAGGCCTCGGTGAGGCGTCGGGAAACGGCCTCCGGCCAAGTGGTGAGCAACTGCTCGGTGATCTTGAGGATTTCATCTTCATTGAGAGCTCGGTCCATTCGGGGGAGATCGAAATAGAAGAACACGACTTGCGCAGATTCGGTGTCTTGGGACGTGGCGAACGTGATGGGACCGAATCTCTGGCTCAGTGTGCGCCGCAGATTCTCTTCGAGCTCGTAAGAGTAACGCTGCTTCGAGAACGCGAGGTAAAGCACGACATAACCGGCACCGATGCGATGATGAACCGCGATTTCGTCATCACCTGTGATCTGGAGGATACGATTCAGGAACGGCTTGAGCTCTTCGACGGGAGCGTAGAAAAGCTCGCGACGCGGCAGTCGATTGAAAAGCGCGCGGATTTGACGGAAGGCGTTGGACATGGGCATCGCGCCGCTCTGCTCCATGATTTGTGCTTGCTTCTGTCGGAGAATCGGCACGTGCGCGGCTCGCTGGGCAAACGATCCCTGGGAAAAGCGACCAAGAATGAGAGTGGACTTCTCCAGACGGCCGTTTTCATCCCAGTGTCGGACCACGAGATAATCGATGGGCTCGAGATGGTAGATCGCGGAGGCGTTGCTACAAAAGTCGACCTCGATGATCCGCTCATCCTGTTGCATCGGCAGGAGTCTACGTTCGAGTTCCTCGACCAGCCCAGGGAAGACCACGGGCAGAAGCGTCGGATCGCGAAATACTCCGAACGCTCCTTCAGGGAGGCGGTGCGGTAGGGCGTCGGGCCCAATCCGATAGTTGGCCATCCCCATCAGGATGAAATTTTCGTCAAGCAGCCAATTCAGGAAATCTCGGGCCGGCTCGAGGTTGGCATTCGGGCCCCCGCCCCGGCGCGTGCGGAGCCGCTCCGACACGGAATGCACGGAGCGCATCATTTCCTGAAAGTCTTCGAGGGCGAGGAACACGCACTTGAGCACACAGAAGAGCTCGTGTTGGAGGCGGCGCAGACGTTCTTTTGACTCAATATGTTCGATACGAAAACGACAGAGGAGCTCCTTGTCGCCCTCGGCATGAGCATCGCCAATCCAAACGATTCGCTCCCATTGGCGCCGAACGGTGATGATCGGATGGATCGCAGAGAAGACCCGGAGACCGGCCTTCCGGAAGTAGTTCTTCAGACCATCGAAGACGAAGGGGGCGTCGGGCGTATGGGTCTCGACGATGGTAGTATCCATTGGCATTTCCTTGCCACGGACCGTGTGTAAAGCTTCATCTTCGCCCGAGCTTCGTGCCACAACGTGGAGTCCTGGCACGCCACGATAGAGCTGATTCGGAGGGGGAAGCTCCTCGACGAAGAACCGGTAATTGTCGATTAACCGATCGGCGAGCGCCGGAGCGGCGATACTCTGGGCCATCCAGTCGGGAAGGGCCGCATAGACCACGCGAGCAAAGGAGTCGAGCAGCTCCCAGTTGGTGTCCTGGTCGCGATCCTTGAGTCGGCTTAGAATCTGTTCGAGTTTCCGGGCTTTTTCCGTCGGGGTGAAGTGGCTCATTACGTCCCGTCCGTTGTCGATCCGGGTGGCGCAGCGCGCTCATGAATAACTAACATTTAAGTATGGCACGAATGCGGGCTGGTGGGAATCCGCTACCAGTATTGGGATGGAAACCGAGGCGGCGGCTCCTCTCGACCTCGAAGGACGGGTCAGCGAGGTGCTCGAGAGAACAGTGCGATTTCGGCTTGGGATGTTTAAGAAGTCTCTCTATCCGGCAACCGGCTCGTGATGAGCGCCAGGGGCGCCGTGCAAGACGGCGACGAAGACGAGCTCGTCCGATACCGCGAGGACCGAATGCTCCTCGCCCTTTCCGAAGATCAACATGCTGTTGGGCCCAGCGCTTTGTTCCTTACCGTCCCGTCCTGTGAACACTCCCTCTCCCTTCAGCACCACCACATGGACGGGAGAGTGTGCGAGGTGGGGTTTGACCTTCTGTCCTTTGAGCAACGCAAATCGGAGCGTCCTACTCTCGTCATCGGCGTATACCGCTCGTGCCTCTGCGTGTTCGCCGCCTTCGCGGAAATCCAAGTTCTCGAGTAGTTGAAAGTATTCCATGGGTAGACTCCTTAGTCTTATCGAGAATTACTCCAGCCGTCGCAGCTCGTCTTCGACAAAGGCCGAAACGGCTTCGTAGGGAAGGGCCCCGCTAGGAGCGGGAATCCCGTTAACGAAAAGGGCCGGCGTTCCGGTAACCCCAACCATTCCACCCGCCCGCATGTCCTCCTGCACTTGTTCGGCGTGTTTCCCCGAATCCAGGCAGTTGTCGAACTCCGTTCGATCGAGCCCCAGTCGACCCGCCTTCTCCTTGAGCGCCGCGACATCGAGCCGGGATTGTTCTTCGAACAACAGATCGTGCATCGGCCAGAACTTGTCTTGATCCTCCGCACACAGTGAGGCCTCTGCCGCTTTCGGAGCGTTGGCGTGGATGCTCAAAGGAAACTGGCGGAAGACGAGACGCACCTGGTCTCCGTATTTTTTCTTGACCTCTTCGAGGGTTGCTACGAACTGACTGCAGAAGGGGCACTCGAAGTCCGAGAACTCGACGAGGGTGACGGGTGCGTCTTTCGGGCCTATACTCGGGAACCCTTCGTCGTCCAAATTCACCCGATAGGGTCCGAGTAAATACTCCACGTCCCGCTGCTTCGCCAGCCTCTGCACGAACTCCTTTTGCGCCCGGACCGTCTTTTGTTCTGTTAGAAACTTGTGGATTTGGGGGAATACGTCCTGCAAGGCCCTCCCTCCCATCCGCGCTTCGTTTGACTTGTACCACGCGCTGACATCATCCGCGCTTACTTGCGCATTGGGCTGGATCTCTGCCGCAAAGAGATCCCTCGCGGTGATCCCCCTTTTTTTCGCTTCGTCCTCCATCAGACGGCCAGATACGATTTCCTCGACCGTGGACTCGATGAGCTGATAACGCTGACCCTGGTACTGAGCCTCCATGCCGCCGAGTCTGTCCCCGATGCGCTCTTCGAGGTCTGCCCGAGTCACCGGGGAGCCATCGATCGTGGCCAAGACGTCCGGCATTTCGGAGGAAGCGGCCTGGGCCGAGGGGGCAGGTTGGCCCTGAGAGCAGCTTGTCGAGGCTGTCAGGCCTGTCAGGCTCGCCACGACCAGGATCAAAGCGTGTTCGATCTTCATGTCTCTCCTTTGGGCGGTTACTGGGCGTCTGCGATGAGGATACTTCCGTCGCCGCGTATGACGATTCGCTGGCCCGTCTTCAATGTCTCGAACTCCTCCGGCTCGGTGAAAATGATGGGAACTCGTTTCCCGTACAATTCATCCGCCACGATGGCGGCCAGAGACAAAAACGCCTCGATACGATTGCATATGATCGCCGCGGGAGCGGTGTTCACCTTGATCGATTCTACTAGAACCGCGGTCGTGGTGCTCGAGCCGCGAGTGAAAGGAATTCCGAGGATTTTTCCCGTCGCGATTTTTCCATTCAATGGATGACGTCGGTCGATGATGGAGCCGTTGCGATGATCGTATCCGCCCCAGAAGCTCAGGGGCTCTGGGCTGATGAGTGCCTCGCCGGATGCCGTTCCGGCGACGAGCGGCTTCGCTTGGATCACTCTTTCCATAACGACTCATCTCTCACCACGTGGCCGGCGACCGCAGATTGAATGCAATCCTTGAGGCTGCCGAAGACCACTTGCGTGTCCAGCATTCCGGGGGCGTAGTATGCGTACTTCGCAGAATTGGTCATCAAGACTTTGACGGAGTCGGGAAGCATCGGCGTGGCTAGAATGCAGGTGTCGACTGTTACCCGCCCGCCGAAGCTCTCGAGCGGTTGGAGCACTCCCCGTTCTTTCGCCAGGCTTCGCATGGCACGGCTGGACGTTACGAGAAACTCCACATCGGGGTGACGCCGCCGGCCTTCGACAAGAGGCGCTAACTGCCCAAACTCGGCGAAGGAGAAATGCGGACTGCCGAGCACGACCATGTCCAACGTTTGTCCTTTTGTGGTCGTTAGCTGTTCCCAGGTTGTGCGCAGGCGATGCGGAGTGATCTTGATGACCTCCTCTGGGTCTTTGCCTTGAAGCGCAGCCTCGAGCGTAGGCGCCTCGGGTGTAACGCCGACGATGTGGAACAGAGCCACCGTTCCCGAGGAGGATGCGGCGGCGCCGAGTGCTTTGAGCTGGTCTTCCCCCGGCGAGACGTCGATGCCTGTGACCACCGGAATCCGGTCCTCGGCAATTTCGCCCATGAGGTGCCCTAGTACCGCGTAGAACGAATCGTCTTCCTGTAGCCGGCGCGGGACGTCGACGAGACGCATCAGCAACTGGCCGGCGCGGTTTTCGGTTAGGTGGAGCCCGACCGCGGGTACCCGGCCGGTGATCGCCGCACAAATGTCCAGGAAATCGGGGTAGCGCTCAGTGCGGGCTCCGAGAACCGAGTTCGCGAAGGCGATCGCGTTCGATTCGCCCCAAGCTATTTGTTGGCCCAGCTTTGGCGCTGCCTCGGTCTGATAGGGTGCGCAGGTCCAGGTCGGCTGACAACCCATCTCTTGGTAGGCGACCATCTGGCGGTGGGCCTTTTGTGCCCAATCGGTGGGGACGTCCCACTCCTGCCAGTGATGCTCGTCGAGCCCGCTGACGTTGAGTGTTGTCGGCACGGAGACTTTGGCTCCGAGGCTCACCAAGCGTTCTGCGAACTCGAGTCCTGCATCGCCGATATAGATGGCGCTATCGATGTGGGCCTGGGTGATATCCAACATCCCCTCGGCCCCACGGACCTCCGCCATACGCACCAGGATGGCCATGGCCATCCGAGCTCCGGCTCCGTGCTTTCCCCCTAAAAGGGCGCGGTCCCGGTCAGTCAGCCGTACTGGCGTGGATTCTTGCAAATATCCCCGTTTGAAGCCTGTTGGACTCCTTCCAGGATAGCAAACCATCCGGGACGGCACACGCTCCGGTCGGCCTTTCTCCGCTCTCGACTTCAATATTGAGCAGGACTCGACGTTCAGCGTCTTTAGTGCCGCGACCGCTAATGGTGAGCGTCTTTCGGCGTGAAATAGTAATTGTGTTCGTCGTACTGGAAGTATCTTTCGATCCACTCGTAGCCATGGTCAGCGAAGTACTTTAAGATCGGCTCGCGGTTCGCGGGTTTAGCTTCGATGCAGGCCAGCTCTGGCCGGAAGCGCTCGATATCGAAGCCCGCGAGGGCGAGCGGCTCGGCGCCCTCGATGTCCATCGACAGGAAGTCGATTTTGGAAACCCCGTTCTGCTCGAGCAGGCGAGTGAGGGTGATCGTCGGCACCTGGATCTCGTCGAACGTGAGGTCAACTCCCGCGGGGCCTTTCAGCGGCTTCCGAATGGAAGATATTCCAGGGAGCTCAGAGCGATAGAACGGCTCTACGCTATCGTCGTGGTCGGTGACCAGGTAATTGAAGAACTTGCTTTTCGGACGCCTCCGCTTCCAGCGCTCCTCGTATTCCGGCAATGCATCGAGGGCAATGCCTGACCAGCCCAGATGCTTCTCGAGGTAGTAAGTATTGCTATAGATCACCGGCGTGAAGCAGCCCACATCCAGGAAGAATCCATCCCTGCGGTCTTGAAAGAAGTCCCTGGTGATCAACTCTTCGTTGTGCTGCGAATAGAGGGCCTTCCCACTCAGATCGATTCCAGCCCAGGCGACGACCGGTTGCGAGGTTGCGGGAGGCTCCTCGCCCAACGAACGTGGTTGTGACGGTGGGTCCTGGCTACAGGACAGCAGCAGTGCAATGACGACCGTGAGCGTGCCTGCGGTCGCGACTAAACACGTGTCGCGAGAATGTGCCATTCCATCTTCTCCATCGCGAAGCTTAACAACAAACGCGCGCTGGTTCCAGAGTTATCGCAGAAGCCTTCACCCCCTGCGTCCCCGAGAAGAAAGAAAAGAAGCTACCGTCTCTGGGGGCTCGTCGTCGTCGCTGTGTCGGTGGGGCTGGCCGTCGTCCTCTGGCTCTGGGGACCCGAGGAGGATATCGGCACCATCAGAAGCGTTATCTATTCACCAGTATCTGCTCGAAATTCTATATAGGTGGCATGTTCGGCACTGTGGTGGACCCGATGTCGTTGCGTCTCATAAGCAGAGTTTGGTGCGGACATGATGTTTGGCACAAAGGTTTGCGGATTGCGGTCGTAGAGTGGGAACCAGGTGCTTTGAATCTGAATCATTAAACGATGTCCCGGTTGAAAAGTGTGATTAACGTGCGGCAGCGGAACTGTGTACTTCAATACCTCATCCGCATCAATTCGTTTCGCTTCATTGAAATCTTCCCGATATCGACCTCTGAAAATGTCTCCACTGACCATCAATTGGTAGCCGGACATGACAAAACCCGGAGCATCATCCGGATAGACATCGATGAACTTCACGACCCAATCGGCATCACTACCAGTGGTCTCGGCAAACAGGTGTGCTGTCACTGCGCCGCGAATTGTCATCGGGTGATCCAAAGGTTCGCTGACCCAGGTCGCGACGTCCGGCCGGCCGTCCACGAAGCGCTGATCCTCCACTAACCAGCGTCGCCACTTCGCCAGGGCCGGAGGATTAGAATAGTCTCCGGCCCAATTAGGTCGCGGCGCAAACGGCACCGGATGTGCGGGGTCAGATACAAACTCTGTTGCATCCGAATCTTCGCCGGGAGCGTCGAATGCCAGCCCTCCTCCGGTCTGCAAATAGAGGCGGATCTGATCGCCAGCCGGCGGCCATTGATCGTAATGCCGCCAGCGATTGGTCCCAGTCTCAAACACGGTGACCGGCGCTATTGCTGCATCGGTGTCATCGTGTAGGTAGCGTCGGAAAAACGGCATCAATATATCTTCGCGAAAACGCTTGGCGGTGTCCTGATCGAACTGAATATCGCCAAGGTGGGTCCCATCGGCGAAGTGCTGGCCGTGATACCAAGGACCTGCTACGAAAAAGTTCATCTTGTTGTCTGAATCATGTTTTTCCACAGCCTCGTAGACTGCTGGTGAGCCGTAGATATCTTCCTGATCCCAAAAGCCGTGCACATGTAGCGCCGGAACCAGCCTCGGCGGTTCATCAAACCATTGATCGGCTGCGACATCACGCCAATACGGCCCATAGCTCGGATTTTCGATAATGCGTTTCCACATCTCGTGCCGGTCATCAAGGAGCTCACCGAGTCCACGTCCAGCCGCGCCGAGTCCGAGCATCCAGGTATACAGGTCCTGGGTTTTGTAGGGATACTGAGTGAATTCGTCCAGACGCGTTTCCATGTTGTAGATGAAATCAAACGCGTATACGGCGCGGAATGCGCCCCAGTGAAACCAATCATCAGCTTTCCAGACATCGACCACCGGGTTGAAGGGAACCGCGGCCGCAAGTGCAGGGTGTGGATCGCGCATGGCTGCCAGTGTTAACCAGCCGGGATAGGAAGTTCCCCATATTCCCACTCGACCATTCGAGGAGACATTATTGACGAGCCAATCTACCGTATCCCAGGCATCCGTCGTCTCGTCTGTATCAGTATTATTGAACGCGCCGCGTGGCGCGCGGTACATAAAGTAGTTGCCTTCTGACTTAAAGCGGCCCCGAATGTCCTGAACGACGTATATGTAGTCGTCGCCCAAGAATTCAAACCCAATCCTGACGTTCAGGCGGGACGACACATGGCCGCGCAGGACACCCGTAGCGTCGTAAGGAGTGCGCCGGAGAATAATGGGAAACTCACTGGTGCTTTCCTTCGGACTTAGGATCAGTGTGTACAGTTTGATACCGTCACGCATCGGCACCATCTCTTCGCGAACAACGAAATTATCGTGTGGAAGAGAGTCTCTTAACGGCCGCTCTTGCGCCGACAATGGTGCACTTGAAATGAGGGCGAGCGCGAGCCAGACTAAGGCTGTCCTGCGACGGGCTGCCGACTGATACAGCGAGTTCATGTGGAACCCTCCAGAGGATAAGTATCGGCATTTTGGGTGCCGCGCTACGCTAGCGATGGTGAATTGTTGCTTTCGCCGCTGCCACCCCGACCGATGTGAGAAGCAAGGTAGCACAACCGTGCCAGCGGGAGAAGTTGGGCGGGACTCGTGAGGCCTCGGGGCGGATTCGAGACACACCGACTCGGTTGATCGCCACACACTGCGGGCTTTCTCGCCCCGCGGTTGCGGGCTAGAATCGTCACGTGAGCCGCAGGCGAGATAAGAAGAAACGCACCCAACAGAAGCCTCAGAACGCCTCTCCTCCAGTGTCTACCCCTGCCACCTCCGGAAGGGGCCATCGCGTCCGTCCTGTCTGGGGGGGCATCGCGGTGGCTGCGATAGCATGTGTGGGGGTCGTCCTCTGGCTCTGGGGACCCGAAGAAGATATCGGCACGATTAGAAGCGGTGCTCCTTTCAACATCGTGCTGGTGACGGCGGATACGTTGCGAGCCGACAAGTTGGGTTGCTACGGGAACACCCGTATCAGGACCCCGAACATCGACCGGATGGCGGAAGAGGGAGTGCTCTTCGAAAATGCCACTACCGTCGTTCCTCTTACACTGCCCGTCCACTCATCGATTTTCACGGGCACCTATCCTATGTATCACGGCGTGCGGGACAACGGTGGCTATTACCTGGATTCGAAGCACGCCACGTTGGCCGAGTCTCTCAAAGAGAAGGGCTACGCCACGGGAGGTTTCGTCGCCGCATTTGTTCTGGATTCCAAATGGGGTCTGAGTCAGGGCTTCGATCGTTACTTCGATGATTTCGATTTCTCGAAATACGAGACGGTGAGTCTCGACTCGGTGCAGCGCCGTGGCGACGAAGTGCTGGCAGAGGCGCTCGGCTGGATGGATTCCGCTCGTGAGGGACCGTTTTTTTCGTGGATCCATCTCTACGATGCGCATACGCCTTATGAGCCCCCCGAGCCTTATCTCAGTCAGTACGGCCAGGGCCCGTTCCAGCGTTACGATGGCGAGGTCGCTTACGTCGACAGCCTAATCGGTGAGCTGACGAGTTGGCTCGAGACCAAGGGACTCGCAGAAACCACAATCGTTGCCTTCATGCGTGATCATGGAGAAAGCCTCGGTCAGCATCAGGAGACGAGTCACGCGTTCTTCATATACGACGCCACGACGCACGTGCCGTTCATCTTGAAATTCCCATCCGGGAAATCTAGCCGGCAACGGGTCGCGGCTCAGGTAAGCGTGATTGATCTGATGCCGACTCTGCTGGACCTGGTGGGGGTCCAAATCCCGGGAGCGGTTCAAGGTCAGAGTTTGCTCGAGCTCGCGACCGGTCAGGTGGACGATTTGAATTTGCTCGCTTACAGCGAGTCGTACTACCCGCGCAACCATTACGGTTGGAGCGAGCTGAAGTCGCTTCGTGATGGGAAGTTTCACTATATTGCCGCCCCTCGACCGGAGCTCTTCGACCTGGCAAAGGATCCTCTACAACAAAACAATCTCGCACCGAAGCGCGCGCGGACGGTAAGCCAGTATCAGGCCAAGCTCGAAGAGATGATGGAACGGTACAGCGCGGAAGGCATCGAGGATCAAGCGCCGCTTACGCTCGATGCGGAGACCACCGCCCAACTTGCTGCACTCGGATACCTCGGGGGACCGTCCAAGATCAAAGTCGATCCCGACAAACCACTCGCGGATCCGAAGGACAAGATCAAGTTGTTCAACCTCATCAAGCGGGCCGGCAGCGATTCTAGTGAGGGCAGGGTCGACGATGCGCTGGCCAAGATACAACGCGTCCTTGCGGAGGATCCAGATATTCTGGAAGCCTATAGCGTTCTTGGCAACCTCTATGCCAAAAAGGACGAAGATGACCGGGCGGTCCAGGCCTATCAGGATGCTCTAGCCAGGGACTCTGAGTTCAAACCGGCGCTTTTCGGGTTGGCTAACATCTACGAGGAGAGGGGGCAGTTGGACGATGCGGCCGCTGGGTTCCGCCGCATCATCGAAGTCGATCCCCGAGACAGCGGTGCGCACTTCCGGCTTGCCGGGATTCATACCGCGCGGAAAGAGTTCGCCGAGGCTTTGGAGCTTCTCCAAGACAACGTGGAGAGCGGTAGCGAGCGACCGGTATTCCACAATCTCATGGCGGAGTGCTACATCGGTCTCGAGCAATTCGATGAGGCGGAAAAGGAAGTGGGAATCGCCTTGGAGATGAAATCGGATCTGGCGAGCGCCAATTACAATCTGGCGCTGATACTAGAGGAGAAGCAAGACATCCCCGGCGCCATCGCCGCCTACGACAGAGATCTCGAGGTCTCTCCGAAGAACTTCAGGACCCACTTCAACGTGGCCAAGCTCTATGGTCAAACCGGGCGGCCCAAGAAAATGGTGGAGCACTTCGAAAAATCGATCGAGCTCAACAAAGAATTCGCTATCGGCCACCTGTATCTATCCAAGCATTACCTCGACATCGGAGACCTGGAACGTTCCATGGAGCTTGCCAAACGGGGTATCGAGCTCGGTCCCGAGCCTTCGATGATACCGTTCGGACACTACATTCTCGCCGACGTTTACAACCGTCTGGGGAAACTGCAGGACGCGGAACGGGAGCTGGCCGCAGCGCAGGGACTCGAAGACTCCTAGCTCACTACGAAAAGAGTTTGGCGGGTGCGCTGATCACGGCCCAGATTCCCTTCCCGATTTTCTTGAAGGTCCGGCCGCAACGCTGCCATTGAACGTCCTTGACGTCTTCGTTGGACATCATGGTCTTGTAGTTATGGGAGTTCCACGCGGGAAAATAGACGGTTCGAAGCAGGCGAGTCGGCGTCTCATTGAAGACTTGACCCGAGACACGGCTCATCAAGTAGTCGGCTTGCTTGAAGTCGGGGTCGAGCTCGACCAGGATGCCGGCGATGGTGAGTTGGGACTTGATGAAGATGGCGGCGTTGAATCGGATCGAGAACCCTTTCCGACCCGATTCGGTAATGAGCTCGTTCAATAACTGGAAAGAGTCTCGATCCTTGTGCGTCAGTACACGGGCCACGAGATCGCTTATCGCTTGTTCTTGAGCAGGGGATGGTTCGTCGAGCTCCACCAATGCGTTCAGATTGTTGGCCAGGCGCTTGGGATCTCCGAGGGTGAGGCCGACCAGAAGTTGAATGAGTTGTTCCCGTTGCTTCTTGGGAAAGACCTCGCTCAAGCCCCAGTCGATGAGTGCGATACGGTAGGGCATCTTGGGATCGTCGACGACATGAAGGACGTTGCCGGCGTGCGGATCCCCATGGAAGAGAGCCTCTTCCTGGTCCGAGAAAATGACATCGAACGTCAGCGCATCACTTAAGCGTCGTGCGAGCTTGGCCCGCGCCTTCAGATCGCCGGGGTAGGCATCGGTGATCTTGACGCCGTTCACGAATTGCATGCAGGTAACGGTGGGTGTGGAGAAGGTGTATATCTCGGGAATCAGGATTTCCTTTTGATCCTTGTAATACTCCGCGGCCCGCGCCAGGTTCTGTTGCTCCTCCGTGACCTGAATCTCTTTCGATAGCGCGTCGCGGACCTCCCGGAAGAGCTCGACGACCGGCGCCGCTCCGATGTCGTAGAAGTCCCCGTGGTCTTGTAAGTTTTGGATCGCCGTTTCCAAAATCTCGAGCTCCTCTTGAAGGCCGGTCTTGGCATAGGGCTTCAAGACCTTGCAAACGGCCTGCTGTGTGATCTGTTCGCCCGGCTCGATCACAGTCGCGCGGATGACGGCGCCCACGCTAGCCTCGGCGAGAACGTCTTCCGCGAAGTGAAGCTGGTAACGGGAAAGGACATCCTCGCCTAGGGCATCCTCGACCGTCTGTACGATTTCATCGCGGGAGGTTGTGGCAATACCGTTCTCGAGTGTTTGGAGGGCCTTCCTGAGATCCGGGGCGATGGCCGGGTTTCTCGCTAGAATTTGCCCCAACTTTTGTAGGCTCGGGGTCTTGGCGACGAAAGCCAGCAGAAAATCTCCCCGATCCGCGTCCCGCGGAAGCCGAGCCTGCTCCATCAAGCGTTCGACGAATCGCTCTTCACTAAGGCGGTCCAGAAACAGGAGCAGAGAATCATGGACCAGGGGAACACAATGTTCGGCGGACTCTGGGATAACTTCCAATACTCGGGACTGGTGGAGAAAGAGCTCGAGGATCTCCGGGCGCCACCTGTCCCACTCCAGCTCTTCCATGGCGGCGAGGATCTCTGTTTCCGAGATCGTCGCTGAGTCCACGGAATCGGGTGTCTGCATTACGGCGAGAACCTGGGCCCGCACATCAGGGTCGAGCTGTGGGAGGATCGCGCTCGCAATGGCTAGCCCGGCGAGCTCGGGGTCATAGGTCTCGTAATGCGCAAGCGGTGTAGGCAGGGGGACGTCGGACGGGTGTGCAATCCAAGACGGAAAGAGAGAAACGAATGAGAAGAAAACGGTGAGTTTTCGTCGCGACACTAGGGCGCGCGTCAATCTCGGGCGATGGTAAACGAGGTCGATTCGGCGAGCGTTTTCAACGCCGTCGCGTCAGGGTCGTCCTCGTTTTGATTGATTCCATCGCGGTATGCAGATCGGATCGAACGGTTGATGTCGAAGCGACGCGGAATGGAGACGTACGGAGCAGGAAAAACACTCGCCTCGATGCTGCTCGGTCGGATCAATTGAATGGCCTTCAAGTACTCTGCCGACGCGCGAAGAGGATCTCGCGCTTGCGAGTAAGTGATCCCTAGGGAAAGCGGAATGGCCGAATCCTTCGACGCGAAGAGCCTCGCACGTTGGAGCTCGTTGGCGGCACCCGCGAAGTCCTTGGCGCGATACTTGGCGTCCGCAAGGGACAATCGGACCGGAAGCTCTTCGGCACCGATTCCCAAGGACTGTTCCAAGAGAGTCACCGCCTCGCGAAGTTTACCCTCCGCGAGTGCGACCTGACCCAGGACCATGACCCGTTCGGCCTCTGGGACGCCTTGCGCAGATTCCAAAATCTGCCGGGCCTTCGCTAGATCTCTTCTGTCTCCTTGATGCTTTCCGATCGCGAGCCAGGTTTGTCCCAGTGAAACCTGGGCTCGCGGGTCGTTGGGGTTTGTTTGCAATGCCTGGATCAACTCGATGCGGGCCGGCTCGTATTGTTTTTGCTGAAGGAAGACGTCGCCGAGCAGTCTGTGCGAACGAGCGTCTCCGGTGTCGAAGCGAACAAATTCCCGCGCCATTCGCTCGGCCTCGTCGAGCTTGTCTTGTTTGAGGAGCGCGTATCCAAGCTCGGTGAAAAAATCTCCATCGACGTCAATATGTGCTCTCGCAGCACGTAGCTCGCGCTCCGCATGTAAGTGCCGTCCCTCGGCATTGAGGAGGGTTCCTAGCAACAACCGAGCCTCTCCGTGGGCCGGATCGATGTCGAGCGCCGCCTCGAGATGGTCGAGTGCCTCGTCCGGCCGATTCAGCCGAACCAAACTGGAGGCCAAGCGATACCGGGCACCCGGATCCTGACTACCGGAATCGACGGCCTGGAGATAGTATTCCGCCGCTTCTCTATACCTGCCCCGCACGTAAAGCACATCGCCTAGCTCTTCCGCAGACGTGGGGGCCTCTGGCTCGAGCTCCACCGCCCGCGTCAGATCGGCAAGCCCCCCTTCCTCGTCGCCCAACGCCAGTCGGGCCCGACCCCGGCCCAGGTGTGCAGGCGCCACATCTTCCCAGTTGGAGCGAATCCTTGAATAGGCCTGCGTAGCCTC
>PVMS01039704.1_pt1 | contig 14984 bp, 11 predicted proteins | sample 1853461 | NCBI WGS metagenome assembly PVMS01 (sample SAMN08582032, study PRJNA380276) | Marine sediment metagenome, whole genome shotgun sequencing project. | isolation source: ocean sediment barecode stripped | collected 2017 | reverse complement strand
GAGCTGCTGTCCGTTCGTGCCCAGTTGCGGCTCCTCGCACTCCTCTCTCGGGGCCGGGGTCGGGTCGGGAACCTCGACCATATCCGCGTGGTCGAGAATCGCCTGGTAACGGTCTTCGTCGCTGTTGAAGTTGTCGCGATGGAGCGCGCTGTCCTGGGGAATCCCCGTAATTGCCGCGAAGACGACCTGACTTGGATCGGCCTTGAGGTTCGCGATCCCATCGACGTATCGCTGGACTTGTTGCAGCCCTTCGCTGTGCTCAGAGCATCGAAGGTTGAACTGCAGGACCGAGTTCGTCGGAGGATCGGCAAAGGGTCCCTGATACGGATTGGACGTGCGCGCCTCGACGTCGAAGATGCGCGGGTCGGTCGTCGAGCAGTCGTCCTCGTCGGTGATCAGAATGACCGCCAGCAACGCGCCGTCGCGATTGAACCCGCTGTTCGCCGGATTGCGGTCCGCGTCCGAAGCAAGGATGCTCTCGAGCTGCTGCTCGAAGCCACAGCCGTCGTCCTGACCCGTCACGCACGTGACGTCGCTGATCAAATCTGCTGCCGTGAAGCCTGGCTCCGGGTAGTTGAGGTAGAGCGTACCCTCGGGTGGCGTGACTGCGGGGCAGATGGCGGGATCCACGCCGTCGACCTGCATGAAGCCTGCTTTACCGTTGCCGTTGTTCGTCATGCATGCGTTGGCCGGGAAGAAGTCGAACTCAGATGCGGCGCCAGCGGTGAAGTTGTGTGCGGGGACGGTCGAGTGTCCAAGATCCGGCGTGATGATGCCCACGTGGAGGCTTTCAATCGCGGGGAACGTCCCTACCGGTGTGGAGCCGTCGGTGTCTTCGCCACCGGTGAGCAGCAGGTTCACGAGGCGTGGCACCTGCTCGGCTAGCTTCGCCTGTTCGTCGCGCATCGAAGGCGAGTCGTCGATGATGATCAACAAGTCCAGTGCGCGCTGCGGGTTGACCGGCACGTTCTGGACGACACCATTAATGGTGCATGGATTGAGGGCGTTCAGGTCCCGTTGAGTACAACTACTCACGGTCGCGACGAGCCCCACCATCAAGAGCAAACAAGCAAAGCGAATCTTCATGTCTTCTCCCCCTACCCGAACAGCGAAATCATACCCACTAGGGCGCATTAAGGCCAATCGAGCGAGAACTTTACAGCACGCCTCGTCCTATCAGCGCAGAATCATGAAATTTTTTTCGGGGCTAGCGTTCTGCTATGCAGAAAGTATAGGGTTAATTCATGCGCCGTGTTCTGGTTGTCGATGACGAAGAAAACATCCGGGTCGTGCTCCGCACGCTGCTCAAGAAGCACAATTACCAAGTTGAAGCGGCGGATAGCGCAGAGTCCGCCTTGGAGCAGCTAGAACGCTTCGACCCTGACTTCGTGCTCGCCGATGTCCGAATGAGCGGGATGACGGGGCTCGAGCTCTGCGCCGAGTTGAAGGCGCGCGCGTCTCTGGCGACGGTGATCTTGATGAGCGCCTACGGCTCGGTGGACCTCGCGATCGAAGCGATGAAGGCCGGCGCCTACGACTACATCTCGAAGCCCTTCAAGCAGGACGAAGTCCTGCTCGCGCTCACGAAGGCCGAAGAGCGCGAATCGCTCCGCCGCGAGAACCGCGCTCTCAAGGAGGCAATGCGCAAGGAGCAGACCTTCCACGGCATCCTCGGCAAGAGTGATGCGATCAACAAGGTCTTCTCGACGATCGGCAAGGTCGCGGATTACAAAACGACGGTCTTGATTCAAGGCGAGAGCGGCACGGGCAAGGAGCTCGTCGCGCGCGCCCTGCATTCCGGCGGCTCGCGCAAGAACAAACCGTTTATCCCGATCAACTGTGGCGCGATCCCCGAGACGCTTCTCGAGAGTGAGCTTTTTGGCCATAAAAGAGGTGCGTTCACGGACGCGCACGCCGACAAGAAGGGACTGTTCGCGATGGCTCATCAGGGCACGCTCTTCCTGGACGAGATCGGTGAGCTTCCGCTGACGTTGCAGGTGAAGCTGCTTCGCGTCTTGCAGGAAGGGCGCGTCCGGCCGCTTGGCGCAACGCGCGACCAAGAGGTAGACGTGCGTGTGATCGCCGCGACCGTGCGCGACCTCCGGCGCGAGGTGGAGGAGAACCGCTTCCGCGAAGACCTCTACTATCGGTTGAACGTCTTACAGCTCAACGTCCCGCCGCTGCGTGATCGCCGCGACGACATCATGTTGCTGGTCGAACACTTCATCGAGCGAAACAACAGCCGGCTCGGCACGAAGATCCGCGACGTAGACCAGCGCGCCCGTAAGCTGCTGCTCAACCACCCGTGGCCCGGCAATGTGCGTGAGCTGGAAAATACCATCGAGCGTGCCGTCGTTCTCACGGAGGGGGACACGATCACGGCCGACGATCTCCCCGAGCGGATGCGAGAGCCGGCCGATCCGGTCGCCGTCAGCCTCTCCACCGGGGAGCTCTCCATCAAGAAAACCGCCCGATTCATGGAGGAAACCCTGATTCGGCGGGCCCTACAAAAGACAGGGGGAAACCGGACGGCTGCCTCCAAGGTCCTCGAGATCAGCCACCGCGCTCTGCTTTACAAAATCAAAGATTATGGGATTCAGTAGCCACCGGTGGATAATGGGGAATCCTGTGGCGAAGAGGAGCGTTGATCCGGTGATGTCCTGTATGCGTAGAGCCCTAACCGCAGTGGCGTTGTGTACGTCTCTTTTTGCGGCCGCCGGCTGTCAGAAAAACATCCCGAACACCACCGTGCCAGATACCCCCCAGAACCGGGCGGTCATCACCTTTCTGGAGAAGTACCGATACGCGGTGGAGTCGAGGGATATCGGGGCTCTGTTGGCCATGGCGCACCCGCAGTACTTGGACGACAATGGCACCCCTTCGGGTGATGACGACCTCGACTATCGGCAGCTTCAGAAGAAGCTCAGCCGCTGGCGGGAACGGGTCACCGACGTCCGCTACGAGATCAAATACCGCTCGATCACTAGGGAAATGGACCGTGTGCTGATTGCCTACCGCTACAGCGCCAGCTTCCGAATCGCGTACGATGAAGAGGACCAACGCTGGTCCCGTCGCATAGGCGAGAACAGGCTCGTGCTGCTCTTTGACGACATCGAGCGCCGCTACTACGTGCTCTCGGGCATGTGAAATTTGCATTCTTATTGAATAACTACACCAATTCGCGCTACGATCGTGTCGATGCCAAGCTGGAAACGGCGCAAGTGAGTGTGCTTGCCCACAAGCGATGAAACCGATGAGATTCGAGTGCGATAGCTGCCATGCGAAGTACAGGATTTCCGACGAGAAGGTTCGGGGTCGTGTCGTGCGTTTTCCATGCCGCAAGTGCGAGCACACGATCCTGATCGATGGGCGGGAGCGCCATCCGGATATCACGGTTCCCGCGGGCGCGGCGTACGGCTTCGATGAGGTCACGCGCAGATCCGAGCCCGCCTCGTCGTTTGGGCACGAGGCACCTACCGCGCGTGCGCGTCGAACCTCTTCACCGGTTCGTCGACGTCCTCCGTCGGTGCCACCGCGTCGTCCATCCGTAGCGTCGCGCAGATTGTCGTCGCCTGTGGCCGCCGCAAGCAGTGCGCTCGTGGGTCAGCATCCGGGTTTGGCGCTCTCAGTTCCAGTCGCGGGCGCTCCCATTGCAGGTCCCGGTGACGTGCCGGAGTGGCACGTCTCGATCAACGACGTTCCGGTGGGTCCTATTCGGCTCGAGGAGATGGCGCACAAGATCGATGCGGGTGCCGTGAGCGAATACGCCTTGGTTTGGCGCGAAGGTTTTGACGAGTGGCGTCCACTCGCCACCGTGCCGGAGCTCATGGCGCTGTTGCACGAGCGCAGGTACTCGGGTCCGCCGTCGCGAACATCGTTTTCGTCGATGCCGCCCTTCGCCGATTCACGCACCTCGATTGCAGATTCAGGGATACCGTCTGAGGCTGCCGACCAGGACGTGCCGGTCGAGTTTGCTCCGCTTGCCGATGTGTTGCAGCCCGAGACGGGCTTGCCGGACGCGCTCGGCGAGATGTCGCAACCACCTGCGCCGCTCGGTCCGGCCGGAGTGTTTGAATCAGCGGCTCCACTGGCGGCGTTCTCGGGGTTACCGGCTGCACCGGACGAGCTGGTTGCGGTGCCCTCCGTTCCACCGCCGGCGGCCGTGGCAACCGCCGAGCCAGCCAGTAGGCTCTCCCTCGGCATCTTGGCGGTGATCATCGCAGTAGCCGTGTTTTCCGGGGTCGTTGCCTTTCTGGCGTTCGAAAGGTTTGGCGATTCCTTGCTGAAAGACCTCCTCGGCAAAAGCGCGCCAGCGGTCATCGCGTCGCCCATTCCTGCGCCTGTCGATGCGCCGCCGCCGGTCGAGAAACCGGAGGTTGCAGTCGAAGCGGTGGCGGCCAAAGAAGTGGCAGCCGAGGACGGCGAGCCGCTCGCCGAAGGTGAGGAAGCAGAGGCCGCCGCGGAAGGCCAGGCCGTAGAAGGCGGCGACGCTGAAGCAACACAAGCTGTGCTCGGGTTCAAACCGCCGAATCCGGCCGGCGAGGGTCCGACCATGGCACCTGCAGTGCCGCGTAAGCCCAAGGCCCGGCGCAGGTTTCGCCCGAAGAAGCCAGTAGCCGCAGCAGCTCCGGTAGCGTCAGCTTCCACAGGCGACTCATTGAGCGACGAAGACCAAAAACTTCTGGATGACTTTGACTCGAGCACCGACGTAGCGCCGGCCAAGATCGACGTCGAGAAGTCGGGCAGCACGCAAAGCAAGGAACCTCCACTCGACGAGGCTGCGGTTCACTCTACTGTGACCGTGAACAAGCCACGTTTGCAACGTTGCTACGAGCGAGCGGTTCGTGGCCAGCAATCACCACCTTCGGTCCGCTTGGACGTGACCGTCACCGTGGCCTCTTCCGGGCGCGTGAAGAAAGTGAGCGCTGAGGGTAGTGGTCCCGGTGGCCTTGCGGAGTGCGTCGAAGCCTCCGTTCGACGGTGGCGCTTTCCGGCATCTTCTGAAGGTGGCCCCGCAAGGTTCCCAATCGTATTCTCCGCGAACTGAGTAGGTCGCCATGCCAGTGAAGCCTCTGATCGACGAGGACACGATCGCCCAGCGAGTTGCCGATCTAGGTCGCGCGATTACCCACGACTTCCTCGGTAAAGACTTGGTCATGGTCCCAGTGCTCAAGGGCAGCTACGTATTTGCGGCGGACCTGGCTCGCCAAATCGACCTCGACGTGGCTGTTGATTTCCTCGGTGTACGTAGCTACGGCGACCAGAAGGAGAGCAGCGGGGTGGTGCAGATCACCACCGACCTGAGTTGCTCGATCGAGGGGAAGCACGTGATTCTGGTCGAGGATATCGTCGATACGGGCCTCACGGTTTCCTATCTCCACGACAATCTGGCGACCCGTCAGCCCGCGTCACTCAAGATCGCCTCCTTGCTCCACAAACCCTCCCGCACCCGAGTGCCTGTGGACATCGACTACCTCGGCTTCACCGTCGATGATGTGTTCATCGTCGGATACGGCCTCGACTACGCGCAGAAGTTCCGAAATCTGCCTTACCTGGCTGTGGTCACCGACGACGACGCCTAAGCGCCCTATACTGGCGGCGGTGACAGACGAAGAGGCACCCCAAGACCTGGGCGAACGGATCCTGCGAATCGCTGCCACGATCGCTAGCGAGGTCGACAAACGCTTGCTTACGAGTGACGAGTCGCGCTCAATTCTCGACGCGGCGGCGCGTTCGCTTGGAGCGACGATGGAGCGTTGGGCCCGAAACCCGAGCCTTCGACGTTTCCTTGGCGGGGTGCAGCGCGACGTATTGACGAGTCCCGGGGAGTGGGTGGAGCTCTCTGCGAGCCTGGGTGTGTCCGCCAAGCTGGGCACGATTGCGAGGTTCTACGTCGACGATGAGGTGGCTGGTGAAGTACCGATCGGCGCCAGCGGCGAAGTGCGCACAATGATCAGCGCGCCTGCACCAGGCCTCCATCGAGTTGGCGTCAAGGTGTGTAACGACAAGGGCGAGGTCGTGTCGGACCTGGTCGGTCACCGTCTTCTACAAGTCAGCAGCGGCCGGCCGGTCGCGCTGGTGCGCGCGGCGCTTTTTCTTCCCCAGCCATCGGACGACTCGACGCCCACCACACCGCTGATCGACACACTGCGGGCACTGATAGACGAGGGCTTCGAGCTCGTCTACTTCGACATCCACGAGAAGAACCGCGACGCCCTCATCCATGAGGAGCTCCTCAACCAGCGGCTGCCGCCGGGGGCGATTCTCGTCTATTCGGCCGAGGAGGAAGAGCTCAGGAGTCTAGGCGTCGATTTCGTCAACATGTTCGCGTCGACTGCGATACGCCGGCTGCGCGCGAAGGGCGTGCCGGTCACGACGATCCTGACGGAGCGCGACGAGGACTCGGAGGAGAGCCGTGCCGAGAATGTGAGCGTGATGGCGCCGTCGACGGCCCTCAGCAGGGCGCTTGCCGACGGATTTAGCGCCGAGGTCGAGCAGGCGGCTCAGCTGCTTCGCGACAGAGCGAGCAGCAACGCGCTCGACTGGCGTCTCGATCAAACCACCGAATCGCGTCTCGTTCTGGGCAACTCCTTTCACGCCGAGCTCGACAACGAGCAAGCGCGCCGACAGCTGTTTGCCGCGTTCGAAGAAGCCGTCTCGACGATTCACATTCAGTTCTACATCGTTCGGCCTAGCAATTTTACGGAGCATCTGATCGTCAAGCTCATCCAGCGTGCGCGCGCCGGAGTGAAGGTTCGGTTCATGGTCGACGCACTCTATTCGGACCAAGAAGTGCTCGGTCGCCTCAATCCGCTGATCCTATCGCTGAACGAGGAAGACAATATCGAGATCCTCGCGGTCAATCCGATTGAGTCGCCCAAGCAGATCGACGTTTCCCGATTGAAGCAACGCGACCATCGCAAGCTCGTGATCATCGACGGCCGGCGGGCCTTCGTGTCCGGTCGGAATGCCAGCGACGAGTACTTCTCTGGCTTCGACGAGGTGCCCGTGCACGACAACACGCGTCACGAGCACATCCCCTGGCTCGACGCGCACGTCGAGGTGTCCGGGCCTCTCGTGCGCGAAGTTCAGGACACCTTCATGCATACCTGGCATCGACAAGGAGGAGCGACGATTCCCTTCGATCAGGATGTTTTGCCAGAGCTCGAGCCGACTGGTTCCGCTGCCGGCCGTTTGGTGGTGCACCGCGGTCTTGCCGAGACGAACGGACTCGCGATGTACGAGGCGATGTTCGACGTCGCTGAGGACCACGTCTACATCGTCAACGACTTTCCGTTCGTTCCCGCCCTCGAGCGCGCGCTTTATCGGCTCTTGGCCAGGGAGGTCAGCGTCAAGCTTCTCACCGGTAACGCGTCCACCCGGCGCGACGACGGGACCTTCTTCCCGGCGCCTCTGCATCGGACTCTCTTCGAATACATGGTGAAGGCGAAGTTCGAGCCGCTGCTCGAGGCCGGTGTCCAGGTCTACGAGTTCGTTCCGCCACCGTCCCCAATGATCGTCGCGCGCGGTGGCCGCATCCGTCCGTATGTTCACGCCAAGCTCGTATCGGTCGATGGCCTGGTGACCAGCATCGGGTCGGCGAACCTCGATGCGACGGCGAGCTTCTGGGAGAGCGAGGCCAACATCGTCGTGCAGGACGCCGAGTTCGCCAGCGGCGTCGAAGCTAGGCTTCAGAAACTAATCGACGGCAGCGTCGAGCTCGACCCCGAATCCGAATACTGGAAGCGGGAGCGGGCCCAACGTGCCGTCGTGGCTACGCTCTGGCCGGGGACGTTTTATTCCTGAGCTTCGTCGAGCTCCTCGCCGGCTTCCTCCTCGCGCTCCACGGCGGCTTCGGCCCCTTCGACGGCCTCCGCTTCCTCTGCTGAGGCGAGGTCGTACATTACGGTCATCCGAACCTGGAACGCGCGATCGATCTCGACCTGCTCCGTGCCATCGACGGTCTTGACGGACAGAAAGCCCGCGGACTCACCGCTTGCGGAGGCATTGGACTCGAGCGCGTTGAGGTTGGCGACCACCTCACCCGACGCGCTCATCTTGAACGACTCGATCGCGATTTCGATTCCTTCTTCATCGAAAGTTACCGTCTGCGGAAGAGCGGTCTGCTCAATCTGCACCTTGAGCTTGAGCTCGTCGCCGACCTTTTCGGTCAGTGTGTAGGTATCGACCTGACTGATCTCGAATCCGTACAGAACGAGGTCCTTGCGCGCTTCCCAGCGAGCGCCGACACCTACGGGCTCGGCCGGCAGAAGCACGCGAGCGAGTGACGTCCGCGCGTTGATGATCATCACCAGCAAGCGAACCGGGACATCGGCGCGCTTGGCGGCATGGTTCAGCTCGCTGCGTTGAATGACGCCGCGGTCATCGACCTCGACCCAACCGCCAACATTGTTGAGCACCGAGGCGCTCTTGTTGAGGTCCATCGCGACCGCAGGGTCTATCCCCTCCGGAACGATGGCCTCCGCCTTGATGATCCGGATGTCGAAACGCGTGCTGCCGCGCTTTCCTTCGAGGGTCGGCCCGGAAACGATGAGAAGCCGGACCCCAGGGACCACACTGAGCGCAGAGGTGCCACCCGCAGTGACCAGTGAAGCGAGCCCAAAGTCCATGGTGGCAGTCGTCGTCGTCCCATGCGCGATCTTGTAGCGGAGCGGCGCATGCGGCTCTTGACCGGCATCGAGCAGCAGGACCGGATCGCCCTTTTTTGCGTCCTTGGCGGTGTCAGATCCCTTGCACCCGTTCAATACGAGCAGCGCGGACATCACAATCAACGCGCGCAGTAGTACTTGCTTGGTCATTGAATCTCCTTTCGGCGCCCCATCATCGCCGTCTATTACGGCTGTATATCGCAAGGTCGCCTTCGCCCGTCAAGGTTGCGAGCCGGCCGGATCTTCGATGCGCGTGTACCCCTCCGGCAGCGCAAAGACGTTCGCGGGCACCGGCACACGCTCGACCTTCTCGACCAGGAACACCACCGGAACCCCGCCAGCCTGATCGACCCGCATTTTCATCGAGAAACCAGGCTTAACACCGTACTTTTTCATCGCTTTGCTGCGTTCGTCGTCAGACATCTCGAGCCCGAGCTTGCGGCCTCGGAACGCGCGCGTCCAAAGGTCGGCGGGGTACTTCTGCGTGAGCCAGAGGTCGATGATGGCCTTGTTGTCCTTGTCGATCACCCGGACGTGCTCGGTTTGAATCCCGCTCACGGTCTCCTTGCCGAGTTTCTTGATCTCCAGGTTAGCGTTATCGCCGGACCCCGTGACCTGCTGGCTCGTCTCGGCGAGCGTCGAGTACGGCAGTTCCACGATGGTTCTCTGGTCGTGCGAGATCGAATAGTAGCTCTTGCCCTTTGCCGGCATGATGGTCGTCGCAAGAACGGGCTTCCCCGCGGGGTCCGTCGACTGGATGTCTATGCGGACGTCACCAGCTTTCGAGTATCGGGCATGGATTTGTGCAGCGACCCCTTCATCGCTCGACAGGCTGGCCTCGAGCACGCCTTCGAACGCGAGCGCAGGTGACGCAAGAAGCATCACGAGTAGGCAGGTCAGGGCAACACGCATCGAGCGCAAGCCTATTCCGCCAACACCACCAAGCCAAACCCATCGTCTTCGTATAGCCGGTCGAACGTTTCCGTGAACTTTACCTCGATATTCTTGCGTTTGAGCTTGAGAGTGGGAGTGAGCTCGTCCTCTTCCATGCTGAACTCGCGGTCTAGGATGTGGATTTTCTTGATGGTCTCGACCCGCGACAACCCTTCGTTGGCCCTCTTTACCGATGCGACGATGCGCTTCTCCACCTCGGGGTCCCGCACGATCCGTTCGAGCAGCGATTGGAGCTTGGCAGAACGGGCCAGAGGGTTCTCGGTCAGGTCCTTGATGTGCTCCTTGGCCGCGTCGTCATCGATAGTCCTCAGTTGACGAGCCCATTCCACGGCTTCCGAGGCGCCCAGGGTGACCAAGGCGACGAGGTACTTCCGTCTATCGCCGTGAGCATGCGCCTGGCTGATCAGTGGGTCCGACGCTTTGATCTCGTTTTCGATGTTTGCGGGAGTGAGGTTCTTTCCGCCAGCGGTGATGATGATGTGTTTCTTGCGATCGAGGATGTGGACGAAACCGTCTTTGTCCTTCTTGCCGATGTCACCGGTGTAGAGCCATCCGTCGATGATCGTCTCGGCGGTCGCCTCTGGGTTCTTGTAGTACCCCTGAAACACCACCTTGCTGCGGATCAGGATCTCGCCGTCGTCTGCGATTCGATCTTCGACGACGCTCAGCGGGCGACCGACCGAGCCGAGCTTCACGTGCCCCGGTACGTTGGCGTGCGTGATGACCGTCGACTCGGTCATCCCATACATCTCGAAGATCGGAAAACCCGCGGCCCAGAAGAACTCCAGGATTTCGGGGGCGATGGGCGCAGCTCCCGTGATGAAGTAGCGCACGCGCCCGCCAAACACCGCGCGCAGCTTCGAAAACACGAGGCGGTCGGCCAGGCCGTACCTCAGCTTCAAGCCGAACGGGATGGGCTTGCCCGCCTGCCAATGCTGCACGGCCTCTCGGCCAACCCGCTCCGCCCACCGGAAGATGCGCTGCCGCGTCGGGGACGCCTGCTCGACCGTGCTCATGATTTTTGCGTACGCTTTTTCGAAGATTCGCGGAACGCTGCCGAAGAGCGTCGGTTTCACTTCGACGACCTCTTCCAAAACCTTCGCGATGCTCGACGCGAAGTACGTGCCCATCCCGGTGTTGATGCGTCCGTAGAAGGCCAGGACACGTTCCGCCACGTGGGCCATGGGGAGAAAGCTCAGACCAACGTCACCTTCGTCGATCGCAAAGGCTTCATCTTGGTCGCGCATGACCGTCATGATGTTGTCGTGGGAGATCATCGCGCCCTTGGGCGGGCCGGTCGTGCCGCTGGTATAGACGATGATCGCGGTGCTGTTCGGGTCGACCGCCGCAACGCGGGCTTCGATAGCCGCGCGATCCACTGGCGTCTGAAGCACCCGTTCGAACGGCACCAGCCAATTGTGGGCTTCCATCAGTGATTCGACACCCGTCGTGTTCCAGACGATGACCTTCTCGAGCTGGGTGAGCTCGTCGCGCCGCGCGAGGATCTTGTTGACCTCTTCGATGCCTTCGACGAACGCCACCTTCACGTCGGCGTGGTCGAGGATGTAAGCAAGCTGCTTGGGCGTCAGCGTCGGGTAGGCGCCCAGCGTCACGGCACCGGCGAGCAGTCCTCCAACGTCGCAGTAGCACCACGCCGGCCCCGTGCTGCCGACGATGCAAACCTTGTCTTGCCTCTGCAGGCCGAGCCCCAGCAGATAAGAAGCGATCGCGCCGGCCCGTTCGGAGAACGCCTTCCACCCGACCGGCTGCCACTCGCCGTCTTCCTTGAAGTAGAACGCTGGCTTGTCCCCGTCGCGCTCCACGCGCTTCAAAAACATCTCGCCTACGGTCTTGCTGCGCCGGGCGATGTATTCGGCCGGGGTGCCGGTCGTACGGGTGGTGTCGAACATATTCGGGGGTTTACACCGGATCCAAGCCGAGAAGCCAGGCCTTCGAGGCGGGATTTGACGAGGCGGCAACCCCCGCTACACTGCGCCCCCTTCCAGCCCCAAAAGGCAAGCGAATCCAATGCGTGACCTCATCAAGCTCAGCTGCGAAAACTGCGGCAAAGACAACTACGTGACGGACAAGAACCGGCGAACCATGCCGGAGAAGTTCCACATCAAGAAGTTCTGTCCCAAGTGCCGCAGCCACCAGTCCCACAAAGAAGGCAAAATCAGCAAGGGCTGACCCCTTGCCAATGCCTGCGCGCCCCACAGAAGGCCTCATGACCCAGGGCGCTACGCACAATCTCGGCATCGGCTATCTCTTGTGGATCTTCGGCTTCATGGGCGCACACCGTTTCTACTACGGGCGCCCGGTGACCGGCACGATATGGTTTTTCACTTTGGGGCTGCTGGGCATCGGCTGGCTGATCGATCTGTTCTTGATGCCGTCGCTCGATCGCGCCGCTGAGCTCCGGTACGACGCTGGACCCGTCAGCCACAACGTGACGTGGATTCTGCTGACATTCGTAGGCGTGTTCGGCATTCATCGTATCTACATGGGGAAGTATCTGACCGGCCTGATCTACTTTCTCACCGGCGGGCTGTTTCTATTCGGCGTCCTCTACGACTACTGGACGCTCAACGAACAAGTCAGCGACGTGAACACCACCCGCGCACTAGAGGCGGTCGACTAGGCGGAGGGCTAGGGCGCCCGTGCCACCTAGATGTCTTGGGGCGGTGCGGAAGGCTAGGACGAATCGTGCGGGGGCGCGCTTGCTGAGGGCGTCGACCATGTTGGACTTCAATGTTCCCTCGCCGCCTGGGCTGTGTAGCCCTTTGCCGACGATGAGCAGGACCCAGCGCTTGCCGTTCTGCTGACACTCTCGCACGAAGCGGTGCACCTCGCGCTCGGCCTCTCGAACGGTGTGGCCATGCAGATCGCACTCCGCTTGGACCTCGAGCTTCGGGTCTTCGAGCGCGTCGAGGATGCTCGAGTGCGTGGATCGCCGCTTCCCGACGACAATACCGTGGCCCTCACGGTGCACCAGGAGCGGCTCGTCCGGCTGCTGCGGCGCTCGCACAGCTACAGACGTCTGTGCACGGGGGCTTTCCGGAGGTGGCATCACGCGCTTTCGCGACTTTGCGCCCAAAGGTTTCACGTCGGCGAAGGCTCTTTGAAGGGCCTCTCGATCCGTCTTCGATGGCCCCTGAGCGCTACCTCCGCGGCCGTCCCCTTTGCCGCCTCTGCCTCCTGACCTAGCCACCGCCCATCCATCATGACCCCGCATCGGCCTGGCGGGTAATTGGCGCAACCCCTGCGGCTGCGGGCCTCTAGGCGAAAATTCTTCACCTCATTTGAAGCCCCGCCGCGAATACTCACAGCTTTTTCGGGCGCCATCGTGGCACAGCCATTGCACGCTCTAAGGGGTGATGGACGTCAGTCGCCGGCAACGGAATGGTGTGTCGGGTCAGCCAAGGCAGTTGGATTCTCCTCCGTGCGCGGGAGTCTGCGGCGGATCTTCCGCAATGCACAACCAGTTGCCAGAGGTCGCCTCCGATGCTGGGGCTTGTTCCGGGCCGTGCGACTGAGGTCCTTCGTAATCGCCGCGCTTGAGGGCCCCTTGGGCTAGCCCTTCTTGGGCGCTTCGCGCTTTGGCCGTAGGTTGCATTGCATGATCGCCTTGCGGATCCGCACTGCATCCGGCGTGACTTCCACGAGCTCGTCCTGGTCGATCCAATCGAGCGCGTTTTCAATGGTGAGCACTCGGTGCGGCGTCAGGACGACGTTCTCGTCGCGCCCTGCCGCGCGAATGTTGGTGAGCTTTTTCTCGCGGGTGCAGTTCACATCGAGGTCGCTAGGGCGATTGTGCTCCCCCACTATCATGCCTTCGTAGACCTTCGTTCCGGGGCCCACGAAGAGCTTGCCCCGCGGTTGCAGGTTGAAGAGGGCGTACGGCGTCGTGGCGCCTACTCGGTCGGAGACGATCGCTCCGTTTTTCCGGCGAAGCAGCGGGCCCGCGTAGGGATCCCAGCCCTCGAACATCGTGTTGAGGAGCCCCTCTCCGCGCGTCTCCGTCATGAACAACGAGCGAAAACCGATCAGTCCGCGCGAGGGAACGCGGTACTCGACCCTCGAGCGATTGACGCCGATGGGGCTCATCTTGCCCATGACGCCCCGGCGTTCGCCGAGGAGCTGGGTGACCGTGCCCACGTGGCGCTGGGGGACGTCGACGACGACGGTCTCTACCGGCTCGTATTTCTTCCCGTCGATCTCACGGACCACGACCTCTGGCATTCCGAGAGCAAACTCATACCCTTCCCGCCGCATCGTCTCCGCCAAAATCGTCAACATCAGCTCGCCACGGCCGTAGACCATGAACGAATCGGGCTGGTCGCCCTCCTCGACGCGCATCGCGATGTTGCGCTGCGCCTCTTTGAGGAGCCTTTCGCGCACCTGCCGTGAGGTGACGTAGTCGCCCGCACGCCCGGCAAAGGGCGAGGTGTTGACCATGAAACGGACCTTGATCGTCGGCTGCTCCACGGAGATCCGCTCGAGTGGATGTGGGTGGCTCGGCGGGGCGATCGTGTCCCCGATGTGCACATCTTCGATGCCGGAGATCGCGACGATGTCGCCGGCGGAGGCCTCCGTGATGCGCACGCGGTCCAGGCTCTCGAAGCCCCACAACCCGCCGACTTTCCGTTCCACGACGCCGTCCTTGCCGATGATGGCTACCATTTCCTGCGGCCTGATCGTGCCGTTTCGGATGCGGCCGATCGCGATGCGGCCGATGTACTCATCGTGGATCGTGTTGTGCACCAGCAGCTGCAGGGGGAGGGCGGGGTCTCCCTTGGGCGCCGGGAGGCGTTCGATCAGTGTTTCGAAGAGCGGCGTGAGGTCCCTCGATTCGTCTTCGAGCTCGCGCTTGGCGATCCCGTCCTTCCCGATCGCATAGATATGCGCGAAGTCGGCCTGCTCGTCGGTAGCCCCGAGGTCGCAGAAGAGATCGAACACTTCGTTGAGGGCTTCGTCAGGACGTGCATCGCTTCGATCGATCTTGTTGACGACGGCGACCACAGGCAGGTTGAGCTCGATGCACTTCGACAGGACGAACCGGGTTTGGGGGAGCGCGCCTTCGGCTGCATCCACCAAGAGCAGCGCGCCGTCGGCCATGCTCAACGTCCGCTCGACCTCACCGCCGAAGTCGGCGTGCCCCGGCGTGTCGATGAGGTTGATCTTGTAGCCTTTCCACCGAATCGACGCGTGCTTTGCAAAAATCGTGATGCCGCGCTCACGCTCCAGCTCGTTCGAATCGAGCACGCGCTCGCGCACCGTCTCGTGCGCCTGAAAGACGCCGGTTTGATGCAACATCGCGTCCACCAGCGTCGTTTTGCCGTGGTCGACGTGGGCGATAAT